>ERZ1034687.14-NODE-14-length-101203-cov-37.782270_pt1 | contig 101203 bp, 54 predicted proteins | sample MGYA00520704_ERZ1034687 | MGnify/ENA primary metagenome ERZ1034687 (study PRJEB33766, sample SAMN09781762) | gut metagenome | biome: gut microbiome | host: Homo sapiens | place: Madagascar | study: EMG produced TPA metagenomics assembly of the PRJNA485056 data... | reverse complement strand
TAGGAGAGGACAAGACAGAGTATCGCTTGCTTACCAAGGAAGGTGTAAGCACAGCTGAGTTTGAGGGTAAGACTATCCTCAAGGTTTCTAAGGAAGCATTGACCTTGTTGGCACAACAGGGTTTCCACGACGTAGAGTTCATGCTCCGTCGTGAGCACAATGCGCAGGTGGCTAAGATCCTGACCGACCCAGAGGCTTCTGAGAACGACAAGTACGTGGCTCTCCAGTTCCTCCGCAATGCAGAGACAGCCGTTAAGGGCATTCTCCCATTCTGTCAGGATACAGGTACTGCCATCATCCACGGTGAGAAGGGCCAGCGTGTATGGACCGACTTCGAGGATGAAGAGGCATTGAGCCTTGGTGTATACAACACATACACCCAGGACAACCTCCGCTATTCTCAGAACGCACCTCTCAACATGTATGATGAGGTAAACACCCGTTGCAACCTCCCTGCCCAGATCGACATCGAGGCTACAGAGGGTGATGAGTATCGCTTCGTCATGGTTGCCAAGGGTGGTGGTTCTGCCAACAAGACATACTTCTACCCTATGACCAAGGCTACTATCCAGAACGAGGGCACCTTGCTCCCATTCTTGGTAGAGAAGATGAAGAGCCTCGGTACAGCAGCCTGCCCTCCTTACCACATCGCATTCGTCATCGGTGGTACCAGCGCAGAGAAGAACCTTCTCACAGTGAAGTTGGCTTCTATCAAGTATTACGATGAGTTGCCTACCACAGGCGATGAGACAGGTCGTGCCTTCCGTGACATCGACTTGGAGCAGAAACTCCTCGAAGAGGCTCACAAGATTGGCTTGGGTGCTCAGTTTGGTGGTAAGTACTTGGCTCACGACATCCGCGTGATTCGTTTGCCTCGCCACGGTGCTAGCTGCCCTATCGGTATGGGTGTAAGCTGCTCTGCCGACCGTAACATCAAGGCTAAGATCAATAAGGATGGTATCTGGTTGGAGAAGATGGATGAGAATCCTACAGAGTTGATTCCAGAGGAGCTTCGCAAGCCAGGCGAGGGTGCCAAGGGTATCGAGATCGACCTCGACAAGGGTATCGACGCAGTACGTGCTGAGTTGACCAAGTATCCTGTTAGCACCCGTGTTAACTTGAAGGGTACCATCATCGTGGCTCGTGACATCGCTCACGCTAAGCTCAAGGCTCGCTTGGACGCTGGCGAGGAGATGCCTCAGTACTTCAAGGATCACCCTATCCTCTATGCAGGACCAGCTAAGACTCCAGAGGGTTATCCATGTGGCTCTATGGGTCCTACCACAGCCAACCGTATGGACCCATACGTAGATGAATTCCAGGATCATGGCGCTAGCTTAGTAATGATTGCCAAGGGTAACCGTGGTCAGGTTGTTACAGACGCCTGCAAGAAGCATGGTGGTTTCTATCTCGGTACCATCGGTGGTGTAGCTGCCGTTCTCTCTCAGAGCTCTATCAAGAGCATCGAGTGCGTAGAGTATCCAGAGCTCGGTATGGAGGCTATCTGGAAGATCACTGTAGAGGACTTCCCTGCATTCATCCTCGTAGATGACAAGGGCAACGACTTCTTCAAGCAGTTGAAGCCTTGGACTCCTTGCAAGGAATGCCAGAAGTAAAGAATAGAACATACTAAATGCCGCTGTTGCAGCATATAGCAATGTATAAGATTACGTCCCAATGTAGGAATTCTTACATCGGGACGTTTTTTTATATCCTAGAAATAGTCGATATTCACGTCTTTTTTTGTATCTTTGCAGCTGCAATGACAGACAGGAAGATTATACACATAGATATGGATGCCTTCTTTGCCTCCGTGGAGCAGAGAGACCATCCGGAGCTTCGAGGCTTGCCGATAGCGGTGGGGTTCGACGGTCCCCGTGGTGTGGTTTCCACAGCCAGCTATGAGGCTCGCAAGTATGGTGTGCGCTCTGCCCTATCCATCGTTCAGGCAAAGCGACTCTGCCCCAATCTCATCATCGTGCCCAGTCGGCATGAGCATTACAAGGAGGTATCTCAGCAGATACACCGCATCTTCCAAGAATACACCGACCTCATAGAGCCTATCTCCATCGACGAGGCTTTCCTCGATGTTACTCATAATAAGAAAGGTATGGAGCTGGCGGTAGATATCGCCAAGGAAATCAAACAGCGCATCCGACAGGAGACGCAGCTCACCGCCTCGGCTGGCATCAGCTACTGCAAGTTCCTAGCCAAGGTGGCATCGGATTATCGCAAGCCCGATGGCATCTGCACCATTCATCCCGACAAGGCGCTCGACTTCATCGCCCAGTTGCCCGTGGAGGATTTCTGGGGAGTGGGCAGGAAGACATTGCAGAAGATGCACTTCATGGGCATCTTCAATGGCGCAGACCTGAGAAAGGTATCAGAGGAGCATCTCGTAGAGGTATTTGGCAAGGCTGGTCATATCTTCTATAATTTCGCAAGGGGCATAGACGAACGACCGGTGGTGACCTATAGGGAGCGCAAGTCAGTGGGATGCGAGCAAACTTTCTTGGAGGACATCTACACCCCATCTGCCGTCATCATCGAACTTTATCACACCGTGCTCGAACTCCTCACTCGCATCGACAAGAGTGGGTTCGAGGGCAAGACTTTGACGCTCAAGGTGAAGTTTGCCGACTTCACACAAATTACTCGCAGCATCTCGCAAGACAAGATTCTAAAGAAGAAAGCCGACATACTACCTCTCGCCAAGCGATTGCTGAAATTGGTGGATTACTCGTCCTCCCACCCCATCCGTCTCTTGGGCTTGTCGGTAAGCAACGCCTCGTCCGAGGAAGCCAAGAAGGAAGACCGAGAGAATAGCACAGCAAGACCGGAGTATATCGAACTAGAATTGGAGTTTAAGGAAGATTAATAGTCCAAGAGCCTAAGAGCAATCTCCATCCAAAGCCTTTGGATGGACATACAAAGCCTTTGGATGTGCATACAAAGGTTGCGTATCTACATTCAAAGGCTTTGAACGAAAACTTTCCCTAGGAGAAGCAACTACTTACGCCCTATGCAAGCAAGACTTCTCCTAGGTATGATCAAAACTACTTACGCATGTCTTCTGGGATAGTTGGCATAGCACCATGCTGGGTGCATACATACGCACTCACCTGCACCGCCAACTTATGAGCCTCAGCTACGCTCTTGCCCTTCAAGATGCTAGCGCAGAAAGTACCCGTGAAGCTATCGCCTGCACCAACGGTATCGGCAACCTCTACCTTTGGAGTCTCTTGGAAAGAAACCTTGCCTGGGGTGAAGACGTAACTTCCGTTCACACCGCAAGTCAATACGAGCATATCGAGATTGTACTTACCCAGAATCAACCAGCACTTGTTCTCGATGTCCAAACCTGGATAGCCAAAGAGACGTCCTATGGTAATCAACTCCTCATCGTTAATCTTCAACACATTGCAGCGCTTCAAGCTCTCCTGGATAATCTCCTTGGTATAGAAGTTCTGACGCAGATTGATGTCAAAAATCTTGAGGCAATCCTCTGGGGTATGGTCCAAGAAATCGTAGATAGTCTTGCGGCTCACCTCGCTGCGCTGAGCCAAAGAGCCCCAGCATACGGCACCCGCATTGGTAGCTATCTCTCGGATGTCGGTGGTGAAAGGAATGTTGTCCCAAGCCACACCCTGCTTGATGTCGTAAGTAGGCACGCCCTCATCGTCGAGCGTTACCTGCACAGTGCCAGTAGGATAATTCACCTTAGGCAACACATACTTGAGTTTCTTCTCATCGAGCAAGCGGAGAGCCTCATCGCCCAGCATATCATTGCCTATGGCACTTACGGCAACAGAGTGCAATCCATGCTGACCAGCGTGATAAGCAAAGTTGGCTGGTGCACCACCCAGTTGAGAACCTGAAGGGAGCACATCAAAGAGAATCTCTCCCAAACCTACACAATATTTCTGATTCAAATCTGTATTCATAATTGTATTACATTTTCACCTTATTAATATATGTAAAGAGATAAATCACTCCTACTGCCATCACCATCACGGCCCCCATCTGACCGATGGCATCGCTGGCAAATCCCATGATGAGAGGGAACACCGTTCCACCGAAGAGTCCCATGATCATCAATCCACTCACCTCATTCTTCTTCTCTGGCAGAGCGAGCAAAGCCTGTGAGAAGACGATGGAGAAGATGTTGGAGTTGCCGTAGCCCACCAAGGCAATGGCGATATAAAGCATCGTCTTGCTCTCGCCTACCCACATGCCTATCATACTCAGAGCCATCATCACTACGCTGATAACGAAGAAAGTGCGGGTCTTCATCATGCGGAGGAAAACGGTACCGGTGAAGCATCCGATGGTACGGAAGATGAAGTAGAGCGATGTAGCGAAGGCAGCCTCGTTCAGCGTCCATCCCAAACGCTCCATCAGAATCTTAGGAGCAGTGGTATTGGTACCTACATCGATGCCTACATGACACATGATACCGATGAAGGAAAGCAGCACGATAGGTTTGCCGAGCAACTTGAAGCACTCGCCAAAACCAGACGCCTTACCCTCGTTCTTCTCCTCCTCGATAGGTGTACCAGCCAGGAAGAAGGTAGCTGCGATTCCGATAACCATATAGATTGGGAAGAGAACTCTCCAGCCCAGACCGAAGGTTGGAATGCTTGCCATGGCGCCCCACATGGCAATGTATGGTGCTAGGAAGGAAGCTATCGCCTTAACGAACTGACCAAAGGTCAAAGTAGAAGCAAGGTTCTTGCCTGATGTCACCACGGAAACCAGCGGATTCAGGGATGTCTGCATCAAAGCATTTCCGATGCCGAGCAATGAGAACGACACGAGCATCAGCTCAAAGTTTTCGCCAAAAATGGGCAAAAGGAGGGAGATGACGGTAACGAGCAAAGACAGAAGTACTGTCTTCTTTCTACCTATCTTATTCATCAGGATTCCTGTTGGAACCGAGAAGATGAGAAACCAGAAGAATACCAGCGATGGGAACAGATTGGCTGTTGCATCATTGAGGTTGAGATCTTCCTTTACGTAGTTGGAGGCAATACCTACCAAATCTACAAATCCCATGGCGAAGAAACAGAGCATCACCGGGATGATTGTCAATTTTGATGATTTATTCATAATTGTTAGCGTTATTGTTTTACACAGCAAAGGTAGCGATAAACGGTATCATACTGCATAATTTATCGTTCATCAACTACCTTTTTTGTTGCATTGTAACAATTCTACTATTCTATGATTCAATAATTATATTCTTACAAACCAAGCTTATGAACCTTCAGGTTCTTGAACTCAGCCTTGCCACCCTGGGTGTAGAGCTTCACATTCTCGTATGGAGCTACAGGGAACACGAGGTTGGTCATGGCGATGCGACCGCCATCTACGAAGAGCTCTACAGATGACTTATCTACGAAGATATCAACATGATAGGTCTTCTTGCCATCCTCGCAAAGACTCAATGGAGCCCAGGTTGCCAGGGCGAAATCGTTCTTGTAGTTGATGGAGTTGGTGATGCGGGCAGGCTCCTTGCCTTCTGCAGCACGCTGCTTGTCCCAAGCCAACTCGATATCATGAGGGACTGCCTGCTTGCCGAAATCGGTCAAACCACTCTCTGTTCTATCCATTACCACCTTGCCCTGCTTCATATCGAAATAAATCATAGTGCGCTCACGCTTGTTGTTAGAAAGCTCGATACCGGCAATGCCGTTGGCATCTGGAGTTACATCAGCCTCAATCTCGAAAGCTCCCTCCATATTGGCAGCAACACCAGCAAGCATCTTTTCGTCGGCAACAGAAGCATCTGCTACATTCTTGGTGTCCTTACGCAATGCATAAACCTCAGGAGCTACATCTTCTGAAATATAATACTTACCGTTCTTTTCGTAGAGTTTCAACTCACGTGGCAATCCGTTGGCACCACGGTTCTGCTTGAACGGAGTAAGGTTGGCATACTGCCAGTTGCTCATCCAGGTGATTCCCAATACTCGGTCGCCTGTGTTTGAGAAGGTAACGGTAGCATAGTGATCCTTACCCCAGTCGAGCCACTTTACTTCGTTGGCATCAGGACAAGTAAACTTCTTGCCATCGAAATCGCCTACGAAATACTCGGTAGCACTGCCACCAAACCAGCAACCTGGATTGATATTCATCGTCATCACCCACTTCATCTTCTTCTTATCACCATTTACAGGCAACTGGAAGAAGTCTGGGCACTCATACTGGCATGGCTGCTGACCCAAGCCCTTACCAAAGGCACTCACGTAAGTCCATTTCTTGAGATTCTTTGACTTGTAGAAGCGGGTCTCTTTATCAGCAGAAACAATCATATACCAGCACTTTCCCTTCTCATACCAGAACACCTTAGGGTCACGGAAGTCCTTCAAGCCATCGAATGGAGTCAACACTGGGTTGCCCTCGTACTTGGTAAAGGTACGACCATTGTCATTGCTATAAGCGATGCACTGCACCTCATCATGGTTTACACTACTGTTGTTGGTATAGATGGCGATGATGGCATTCTTGCCGAAACCTGCCGTATTCTTCTTATCCACAACCGAACTACCAGAGAAGATATGACCTACAGGGTCGCGGGCGATGGCTGGATCGAGGTGTTCCCAATGAACGAGGTCCTTGCTTACGGCATGTCCCCAGTGCATATTGCCCCACTTGCTTCCGTATGGGTTATACTGGAAATAGAGATGATACTCACCATCCTTATATACCATACCATTAGGGTCGTTCATCCAACCATAGAGAGGGGTGAAGTGATAACTTGGACGATACTCATCAGTATTGGTGGTATCAAAGGTATCGCTGAGTTTCATCAGGTTGAGAGCCAAGGCATCCTTCTTTAATCCGAGAATCTTCACAGTAGCAGTCTTGCCATCGGTAGCCTTGCCAGCCGCATTCTTCTTCAGATTGAATGGTACGTAATAGTCAGCTCCATTCTGAGCCAAGCGCACGTCCATCCAGGTATCATCTGCATTGCCTGTGGAGAGGATTACCTGAGCCTCATCCTTCTCCTCCTGAACTGGCAGGAGGAGATATTTGGTAGGGTTCTCTACATTGATGATGGTGGTATCACCCTTGTGAGTGAAGTTCATCTTCTGTGCAAATGCTGATGTTGTGGTAGCTGATGCCATCATCATGAGGCAAGCAGCATTCAATATATAATTCATTTTCATTGTTGTTATGCTTGTTAAGTTGTTTTATACTATAAACGATGTTTGTTTGATTTTCTTGTGTTTGAAGATAGGAAGCGATTAGAATTTCAAAGAAGCATTGAATTCTACGGTGAATGGACGCAGGTAGCTACCAGTCATAATCTGGTTCTTGATGCCCTTAGCCTCATCCTTGGTTATCAACTCTGCTCCGGCGATGCTACCCTTGGCACCTGTCTGGTTAAGGAAGTTAACTACTGTGCAACCGAGGGCAAGGCGCTTGTTTACCTGCCAGTTCAAACCACCAAAAGTCTCCCAGTGACCATTGAAGTAATATGCCTCGTTGATGTTGGCATAGGTCTTACTGAAGTAACGGAAGCTGGTCCAGAGCTTGATGTCCTTGGTAATCATGTAGCTTGGGTCCAACTCGATGAGAATCTGAGGAATCTCTGCTACGATATTGCCTGTGGCATTGATGTTGCCAACATAGCCATCGCTGAAGGTGATGCTGGTTTCATACTTCTTGTAAGTTGGCTTCTGATAAGTGAAGAGGAAGTGGAAATCGAATCCCTTGAAAGGATGAGCCACAGCATCGGTTGTCCAACCCCATGTCTGGATATCGTAAGTCATTGGCGCAGCCTTGATCTCCCTGCCATGCTGCAGGTTCAGAGTTGAGTTGTTGTTGGTCTTTGAGATGTAAGAGAACAACGATGTCAAACTCAGCCAAGAGTTGTTGTAGTAGATACCTGCACGACCGAGTGGCACAGAAATCTTACCTGTATTTGGCAATGTAGCTGGAGCAAAAGCCTCGAACTTAGGATGCTGCACAATGTAAGTGAAATCGCCCGTGAAGCCGAAGTTATCAGTCAACTTATAGGTTGCGGCTACAGAGAAATCGTAGTTCAACCAGTTGTAACTCAAGTCTGCTGGTGCAATCTTGGTTTCATCTGCTGCCGTAGCACCGAGATAATAATCGGCAAAACGACCTACGAAATCACCGTTTGCATTCTTCACTGCCGCATTCTCACCCTTCAGCTTCTGCCACTCCAAACGTGCACCATAGTAGAGGTTCAACTTATTGGTCACGTCCCAATCGTGGGTGAAGTAGAGAGCCAGTTTGTTTTCGCTTCCCTTGTAATACTCAGAGGCGTTCTTGTTGAAATCGTAGAAATAGCTGTTGCGCTGTTTGGCATCCCAGACACGCAACGCATAACTGCCATCAGATGGCACGCTCTGGTCGTACATTGTGGTGTTAGAAGCGTAGTCGATATGGTAATACCACTCGTTTAAGCCGAGACGGAAGGTAGAAGTCTTAAACTTCTTGCTCAACTCGGTAGTGAAGAGCACCTCGTCGATGGTTCCGGCATTGAGGCAAGACATACGAGTCTGTACATACTGACCATCGTAAGTCTTGGTCTGTCCGTCGATGTCACGATACATATAATTATATACGCCCTGGTTGGCTGTGCTCTTGAGGTCGATGATAGACATAGGAGTCTGATAAACCATAGCACCACGAGAGTGATCATACTTGAGGGCAGCCTTCCAAGCCAAACCATTATCCCACTTATAGTTGTTCATCAATGACACTTCGCTCATCTTGTTTAAGCAAGCATCATAGAGAGTGGTCTGCTTCAACTCGCCCGTTTTCATATCACGATAAGTCATCGTGTTGTCAATAGGCAGGTAAGAAGTAGTACCGAGTTTGAAGTCGCCAAACTCCTTCACGCTACCATCGCCCACATAGATGAAAGGTGCGCTTTGGGTGGCATAGTTATATACATTGTGGCTGTTGGCATACTTATACATAGCGGTAAACTCGCCACGGTTGCCATTATATCTCTTGGTGATAAGTGCCTTGTAGATTTGAGTGCGATCCTGATAAGGAGTAGATTTAATCTTGAAGGTACCTGGGTCGAAGTCCTGATACATATTAAAGCTATAATACCAGTCCTTGCCGAAGTCACCATTCATATTGAGTGAGAATTCCTGCAATCCGAAGTGATTGCTCTTGTAGTTGAGCGTACCATTAAATCCCTTCTGCCCCACCTGGGTGAAAGAGTTCACGGCATAACCGATATTACCGGTAGTGATGGCAGTTTCAGCTATCTTGAGCAAACCCTGATGGCTCAAGCTGGCATCGCCACGCCATACGGTGTTCACAGAGTGAGGATTGGTAGCGTAAGTAACAGGCATACCATTCTCCAAGACATTGACGTCGGCAGATGGCAAACCAATCTGTATCTCACGAGGACCGTTAGCGCTAGCTGCATTGAGCATCACGTTGCGGTTGCCTTCCTCTTTAGAATTAGACTTTTCGTCTTGAGCGAAAGCTGCTGAAACTGGAACCAATGAAAGTGCAAGCATCATGGCTGCGGTCTTTCCATTAAATAAGTTGTTCATAACTTTTATGGTTTAAATTTTGTTAGCGTTATTGTTTTGATTTCTGCCGCAAAATTATATAAAGGTCTGAACATCATGTATAAAATATCTTTCACAAGATACAATAATTCGTTCATTGTAACATATTTGTTAGCCAATGAACGAATATTTCAAATAAAAGTTGTACCTTTGCACCTATGATTGTTACGATAGAATGGATGGAAGAGTGGTTTAAGCGTTTCGACCACGACTACTTCGGCGGCAAGCTGCCCGTTCCGGAGCTGGGGCTGACTCGTGCCAAGACCCGACTGGGGCAACTTTCCTTTAAGCGTGCCACCCGATGGGGGCGCACCAAGCTCTATGACTTCAAGCTCTCCATGTCCACCTATTATGATATGACCGATAAACAGGCGAAGAGCGTGTTGCTGCATGAGATGATACACTACATCATCGGCTACACGGGGCTGAAGGATACATCAGCGCACGGCATCGTGTTCCGTGGCATGATGGACAATCTGAACCGCAAATACGGTTGGGAAATCCGTGTGATGACCTCCACCAAGGGATGGAAAGTGAGCGAGCAGGTGCAGGAGAAGAAGAAAGCCAAGGGACCACAAACCTATCTGATGCTAGCCATCGAGATGAAGGATGGCAAGCACTATCTATCGCGCGTGAACCCTAGCTTCGCCCGAACCATAGAGAGCAAGCTTCGCATGGTAAGGGAGATCAACTCCCATCAGTGGTACACCACCCAGGAACCTTACTTCGAGGATTATCCACAGGTGAGAAGCCTGAGGGGCAGAAGAATCTCGAAGGCCGACTTTCAGAAACTGCTAAATGTTCTGACACCCTTAGAGGGATAAATGGATGCTTTCAGAACCATAGTAACAACACTACGCACGTGAAACTTTTTTCAAAAATTATTGCCGCTAAATAAGCTAAATAAGCTAACAAACTGTATATCAAAGTGTTTATTGGTAACAATAAGCCGTTTTTTATTGCCGCTAAATTGCCACTATTGCCGCTAAATTGCCGCTAAAGGGGGAAAATCTAGGGGAAAACGAGAAAAATCGCCTAAAATAAGAGACATTATTCTCTCTTATTAGCAAGAAATACTGGGAGGGCTGGTTTATTACCTGCCCAATTAGCAAAATTGAACATATCTATAATGCATTCATTCTGCTGGGCAGGTAACAAACCTGCCCTCCCAAGCATCGGCTTCTAAAAGTCATGCCCATTCGGTTGGGTATGCTTACCCCCGTGGATGGGTATCCATACCCAAGCCCACGAGGAGACCTACCCAAGGCTACGGGTAAGTCTACCCGACGTACTTGGGCAAAGTTGCCCGACATAGCCGGGCAACTTTGCCCAAGGCTTCAAAAAATTCCTAGGCACATAAGTATTTGGTTATAAGGACTATATTTGCGGCAGGATATACTACACTTTTCCTAAAAAATGCCTAGGAATTGACATCGCCTGGGAGGATACCGTATTCGTCTTTGAAGCACTTGGTGAAATAGGATGGAGCGGAGAAACCGACCTCGTAGGCTACCTCGGAAATGCTCATGCTGCGAGATTCCAAGAGACGATGAGCCTTTGCCAAACGAGCTTTGCGAAGAAGATCTACTACTGATGAACCCGTCATCGCCTTTACCTTGCGATATAACTGCACTCGGCTCAAGCCTATCTGCTTGCCTATCTCCTCCACGCCAAAATCGCTATCGCCCAGATTTTTCTGGATGATAGATTGCAACTGCTTGATAAACTGCTTGTCCCTGTCATCAAGATGCGACTCCTCGATCTCCTTCTCGGCAGAAGGAGAGGATTGATAGACATTCTTCAGCAATTTGCGTTGCTTCAAGAGATTCTCAATGCGAGCCAAGAGCACCTTGCTATGGAAGGGCTTGGTGATGTAAGAATCGGCTCCATGCTCATACCCCTCGGCACGCTGCTCCTCCAAGTTCTTCGCCGTAAGCATGATGACAGGGATATGAGAGGTGGCAGTATGAGTCTTCAATTGCTCGGTAAACTCCAAGCCATCCATCACTGGCATCATCACATCACAGACCACCAAGTCGGGCACTTCCTTCTTAGCCAACTCCAAGCCATCCTTGCCATCGGATGCTTCCAATACGAAATAGTCTTCTTGCAAGAGGGTACGCTCATACTGGCGAATGTCATTATTATCATCTATTATTAATAAGGTAGGCTTGTTGACCTGGTCCGTTATCACCTGTTGGAGTTTTCCACTATGTTTATTTCCATCGTCTATATATTGCAATACGCTCTCATTTATTACTTTTTTACCATCTGACGATGAGACACTTATAGAGTTTTCCACATTTTCCGCATCATCGTGGATAACTTCTCCACCAGCCTCCTGCTCGCGAGGAAGGAGTACGATGAAATCGGAACCCTTGCCCACTTCGCTCTCCACCTTGGCAGAGCCATGATGCAAATCCACAAATGATTTGACCAGAGCAAGTCCAATGCCCGTACCACTGGCTGCCCCCTTAGCTTGGAAGAATCGCTCGAACACCTTCTGTGCCTCCTCCTTGGCAATGCCTTTACCAGTGTCACGTACATCTATTCGAAGGAATTTATCTGCCGATGCAGATTGCGAAGCTGAAGCATCAGAAGCAGCCACATCGCATAGAGACACATAGATATCTCCACCCGAAGGGGTATACTTCAGGGCATTACTCAAGAGATTGAACACGATGCGAGCCAACTTCTCCTTGTCAGCTACCATCTCATGAGAGCCAGAGAAACCCTCCACATCCAGATGAAGCTGGATATGCTTGCGCTCTGCGGTAAGTTGGAAATCGCCCACCCACAGGGTCAGGGCTTTCACGATGTCGAAGCGATAGAGCTTGAGTTCCATCTTGCCATTCTGTATCTTACGGAAATCGAGGATGCTGCCCACCAACTGTTGCAAGGCAATGGCATTGCGCTGCACCATCTTGAGCAGTTCGCGGCTCTTACCCTTGATCTTCGTATCCTCCAAGAGCATCTCCACCGGGTCGGCTATCAGCGTCAATGGCGTGCGCAACTCATGGCTGATATTGGTAAAGAACACCAAGCGAGAGTGGGTCAGCTCCATCACCTCCTCATTCAGTCGCTTCAACTCCTCATTGAGTCGTACTTTTATCACATAGCCACGGAACACCAATGCCGAAGCTATGATGACCACCATGAGGAAGACCACCAAGATGATGAGCAACACTCGCTGCGAATGATACTCCGTGAGATACTGGTCCACACGTTCATGGAGCGTAGACAGACTTGCCTTCTGTCGCTCAGCATCTTGCTCCTGCATCAAGGTAAGCAAGGCATTTTCCTTGGTAATAATGGAAGTATGCAAGTAATTGTCCTTATGATACGGCTGATGGCGTAAGATTTTCATAGCCAAAGCGATAACCTCGTCTCCCTTGGTAGGATAAAGGCAAGAGGCATCCAGCACTCCATCACGTACCATATCCAATCCTCCCCCTTCATTAGCCATGGCATCCACACCCGTAAACTTATAGATCCGAGAAGGCGCAACCACACGAGCCACCTTGACGGCACCTGCCGCCATACGGTCATTATGCGAGAAGACATAGTCGAAATCCTGCACTTTCTTTAAGATACGGCGCATGGCTTTCTCTCCACTTTCTTGTTTCCAATCGCCCGATTCTGAGGCTACCACCTGGATACCAGGATAATCCTTGAGCGCGGCCACAAATCCACGGTGACGGTCGATGGCGGGTGAAGATCCATCCAGACCTCTGATTTCCACCACTCTACCCCTGCCATGAAGACGCTGGGCTATAAAGGTGCCCATCAACTTGCCTATGGAAAAGTTATCGCAACCGATAAATGCCGTATAGTTCTGGGAACTACTCTTACGGTCGAAGAGTATCACTGGAATACCTTTTTCGTGAGCACGATTGATGGCTGACAATATGGTATTCAGCTGGTTAGGAGATACAATGAGAAGATTCACGCCCTCATCTATAAACTGATTGATTTGCTGAATCTGCTTCTTGCTATCGTCATTGGAAGATGCCAAACGCACGGAGAGTGAGTCGTTGAGATACTCTCCCATCTTCAACTCAGCATTCAGCTTATCGCGCCAAATATCATCGGAGCATTGCGACACACCTATCACATACTTGCGAGCATTGTTACCAGAACAGCCCACAAGCAAGATCAACATCAGGCATATAACAATCGAGTGAAAAAATCCTATCTTCTTTATCATAATATACATAGTTAATGGTTATGAAATCACATGACAAAGTTTGTTGATATCCGCATCAAACGTTTCTACATTCTTTGCCCTCCTACGCATAGCCGACTTGTAATTGTAGATGGTCTGTGTGGAATAGAACAGCAGGGTGGCTAGCTCCTGACCATCGGTTACCCCCAAACGCATCAAGGCAAAGATGCGCACTTCCTTGGGCAGACTGTTCGGAGCAGGCAAAACAATCTGCTTATCAGGCAGAAGGAGTTGATTAAACTCATCTACAAAGTTAGGATACAGCTCCATAAATGCTTTATCAAAACGGATATAGAAGTTCACTGCCTCTTCCTCTGCCAGCTTATAACTATTGATGGCTGTGAGCAAATCACCAGTCTGCTTAGCCTTAATCTTACGGCTCACCAACTTGCGATAATCATCCAACTTCTTGATATACACGGCACTGATATCCATAAAAAGGCGCATATAGGTCTCACGCAGTTTATTGGTATTCAAGAGTTTACCATTCAATTCCTCCAAAAGAGTATTCTGCGATTTCACCTCCTTACGGCTCTTGGAGAGACGCTTGTTCTGCTTGAAAGCGAAGAAAGCCAAGGCGAGGAAACAGAGCGAGAGTACGCTGACCACCACTAAGAAAGCCGTGATGATACGATTCTGGCGCACCTCCGTCCGATGATTGGTCTCAGTAATAAGCGGTAGGATGCGAGAAATCTCCACCATGCGGAGTCGGTTGTTGTAGAACTGCGCATCCTCCATGGAGCACTTGATATATCTCGCAGCACGCTTGGAGTATTTCGGATTTTTCTTATATAAATAGGTGGAAAACTCCTGCAGAGCCAAGTTTTCCTTCAGAGGACAAACGATGTCGGAAATGGCAGCCTCAACGATATACTTCTCATAAAGCTCCGTTTCTCCCTTCGAAAGGTAGTATCTTGCCACACCATAGGCTGAAGAAGCATGCACTCGGGCATTGACGGGACTCATTTCCAGTGCCTCCATGTAATAATCAAGTTCCTTCTTACCTGATGGATGGGTGATAAACTCCATCTCTCCCGACAGATAATAGTAAAGAGCAGACTTCTTGTTGTCCATATAATGGATGGACTTGGCAAGGTAAAACTTCTTCTTATCCGTATAATACCCCTTATATTGGGAATTTTCACAGAAAGATGCCCAATAATTATACACCCAAGTGAGCGTATAATAGTAATATTGGAGCAGTTGGGATGACATTCGCTGGGTATCCATCGAAAGCAGCGAGTCTTCTGCCTGGCTATAGAATCCCCCAGTAGACAGCACGGCAGCACTATTGATCTGATTGAGATGGATATAATATTCATCATGCCGCTTCACGGCTAGCTGGAGCCCCAGGTTGGCATAGGTCATCGCCGAGTCGTATCGAAAGGTATAGTACTCTCGATATATCTGATGATACAACTGGAGCTTTCGCTTCCCATCGGTGGTATTTGACACCTCTAGCTTTAGCTGCTTCAATTTGTTTTCCTTACGAGCCTCATATTTGCTACGTTCAGCAATGTATTGATCCAAACGAGCAAACAATTCCTTCTCGTCTACACCAGCAGAAGAGGCATGTGTATGGATGGGCAAAAAGAGCATCACAGCACAACAAAAAAGACATCTTATTAGAGTTTTCATCGCCATAAGCTTTGTTGTTAATCGTTTTTACAGTTTACGGATGCAAATATACAACTATTTTTTCTCTTTTCACTATCTACTTTCATAAAAAGTTTTAAAATTCAAGATATTCTGATTTATAGAGCTTTACAACTTACAAAAACATACTCATCATCTACTCACGACCTACACACCGAAGAAACCGAAGGAAAATCTCTATATCTTTGCAACCGAAAACAAAACAAATGTTCAAACAGAATAAACAATTATTATTATGCGTCTTAAAATAAAAACTTTCTCAATGGTTTTGGCTGCCATGTCAGCCTCAACGTACACCATGGCTCTTCCTTCACATAATAAAGAAGAGAAGACAGCAAACAACAAAGAGAAATCTGAGGTAAGCACCAAGGAGGAATCAGTAGAAAAGAACAAGAAAGAAGAGCGCAATGTGATGCTCAACGCTGCTGATGCCAACAAGCCACGCGAAATCCAGATTGGTTTGCCAAGCGAGGACGTTACCGTATATGAGAACGGACTCCCTGCCGTATATTCATCTTCCGTACACAAACTCTCAGCCCACTGGCGCAGCGATGCCTCACTGAAGGGTACCGACTTGATGACTCCATCCGAGTCTGCCATCACCACAGGTAATATCGCCTACGCTGTATCTTCTTTCAGCGAGTTGGGACAGAAGCAGTTTAAGGGCAAGCTTAACTACAAGGCTAACCACTTCGGTATGCAGAACTTCGATCTCAACCTCTCTGGAGGCATCGGCGACAACTGGCTCTACACTGCCAGCGTATACCAGAACTTCGATCCAGGAAGCTTCAAGCTCCACTTTACTGATTACGCTGACCGTACCCAGATATACCACTTCGGACTGACCCGCCTGCTCAATGAGGGCAAGGGCAGAATCTCCTTATTATATAAGTATTCTGACAGTAAGAACCCTGGCAGCTTCGCCAACGCCGCACCATTCATCTATGCCGGCGACGGTAGCATCAAGAAGATTGACGGCTTCGACCCAGGTCTCGACTCTTACGTTCAGCGCCAAGGTTCCTTCCAGTATCTCAACACCAAGACTGGACAGATGGAGACATGGAACATGGATCAAGGCAGCGACAACCGTGCACACGAGATTGCCCTGATCAGCCAGTACAAGTTCGACAACGGATGGTTGTGGAAGTTGAGCGCTAAATACATGAACGCTCCTAAGGCTGACTACGTAGATTATGGAGGCAGCACCATCTCTGAGGTGAGCGCGGCAGATGGTTATCAACTCTCTGACGGCACAGCCTACAGCGGACTGATTGAGGGTCGCCGCACTTGGTTGCACGTGGGTAAGGTAAGCAACGCACTCCTCACCACAGAGTTGAGCAAGCAGTTGGGCAGACATAAGTTGATGATGGGATTGAATGAGTGGTACTATCACCTCAATTACTATTCATCTTCTTTCCAGTGGGCTGGTACCGTGGAGGCATACCCTCGCACACTGAGCCAGATGTACGTGAATCCACTCGACCCTACCCAGACAGCTCGTCGCTCTGAGACTTTCGGATACAACGAGTTAAGTCCTGAGTACACCAAGGGTTCAGAGAACAAGTTGGCAGTTTACTTCACCGACGAATGGAAGGTAACTCCAAAGTTCAAGGTATTCTATGGCGGCAGATTGGAGTACTACCGCATGTCAGCCGACCAGATTGCCACCCCACGCTTCAAGGGCTTCCACATCGGCAACTTCAACACCTACTCTACCGATGAGAATGGTCAAATCGTAGCCACAGAACACAGCATCGAGCCACAGAAGGCAACCAAGAACAAGCTCAACTACGCAGCCACCTTGCAGTTGACCTACAACGTGACCAACCAGTTTGGCTTGACCGCCGACGCAACCATCGCCACTCGATTCCCTAGAATCAGCGAGTATGCCGGCACAGGTCCTACCGAGGAGCAGTATAAGCGAGTAACCATCCCATTGATTCGTGGTGGAATCTTCTATAAGAACGATTGGATTGACCTCTCTTCTATGGTAACATACATCTCCAAGTCAAACAACATCGACCAGCAGAACCTCACCAAGCCTGGCACATCAGAGGGCAAGACCGTATTGCTCATCTACAACATTCAGACATTGGGATGGACCACATCTGCCGAAATCAATCCATTCAAGAACTTCCACATGCACACTCTCTTCACCTATCAGAAGCCAGTGTACAAGAACTATAATGCGAGCGTAACTTTCAGCGATGGCCAGACCATGGGTGTAAACGCCAACAACATGATAGTAAAGGAGATACCTCAGATACTCGTAGAGTTGGACCCAAAGTACGACATCACCAAGGACCTCAACGTATGGCTCAGCTTCCGCTACTTCGGCAAGACTTACGCCAACCTGCAGGAGGCACTCTACTTCAATGGTCACTGGGAGACATTCGGCGGTATCAACTGGAATGTGAACAAGCACTTGAGCCTCGGCGTAAGCGTCATCAACATCTTCAACGAGAAGGGTGCCAAGGGTACCATCAACGGTTCTGAGTTGATTACCAAGGACGAGGCAGGTAAGTATGCAGGCAACTACATGAGCGGCAACTACTTGCGTCCATTCACCGTAGAATTCAGCGCAGGTATTAAGTTCTAAAGAAGGAAAGGATTAGAAAGAATTATAACAACTCAACAATTATAACGACATGAAAAAAGCGATAATGCTAGTAGCTGCGATGTGCATGACCACTATTATGGCATCGGCACAAAAGATGATCCGAGTGTCTACAGACAAGACCGACCTCGTGATGCAAGTTTCGCCAAAGGGCAGACTCTATCAGGTGTACCTTGGCGATAAGTTGAAGAATGCTTCAGACTATGAGAATTTGAAATGGGATGTCTATGCAGCCTCCGATGGTTCTGTGAGCCAGCGAGGCCATGAGGTATACGCCACATCAGGAGCCGAGGATTACTTCGAGCCAGCAGTGGCTGTGACCCATGCAGACGGCAACATGACCACCTATTTATATTATGAGGGTTCTGAGCAGAAGGCTGTAAAGGGCGGCACCGAGACCGTCATCACCCTCAAGGACAAGGTATATCCACTGACCGTAAAGCTCCACTATGTGGCTTATACACAGGAGAATGTGATCAAGGCTTGGAGCGAAATCTCTCACAAGGAGAAGGCACCTATCACACTTTGGAGATACAGTTCTACCATGCTCTACTTCAAAAGCAGCAAGTACTTCGTGACCACTTACCACAGCGACTGGGCGAAGGAAGGTCAGCCAGACGTAGCCCAGCTCACAACTGGCAAGAAGATTATCGACACCAAGCTCGGCACCCGTGCAGCCATGCAGGCAGAGCCATTCTTCGAGTTGGGCTTCGACGAGCCTGCCAAGGAGAACGAAGGCAAGGTGATGCTCGGCACCATCGGATGGCCAGGCAACTTCCGCTTCACCTTCGAGGTAGACAACGTGGGTGCTCTCCGTGTCATGCCTGCCATCAACCCTTATGCCTCAGACTATAAGTTGAAGGCTGGCGAGACATTCACCACCCCTGAATTTATCTTCGCCATGAGCGACAATGGTATGGGCGAGGCTTCTCGCAACCTGCACAACTGGGCTCGCCAGTATCAGGTAAACATGGGTATGGAAGACCGTATGACTCTCTTGAACAACTGGGAGAACACCGGTTTCGATTTCGACCAAAAGAGCCTTGCTGAACTGATGAAGGATGCCAAGGACCTCGGCGTAGACATGTTCTTGCTCGATGATGGTTGGTTTGCCAACAAGTATCCTCGCAAGGATGACCACGCAGGTTTGGGCGACTGGGAGGCTACCAAGAGCAAGTTGCCTGAGGGAATCCCTGGATTGGTAAGAGATGCCAAGAAGGCAGGCGTGAAGTTTGGTATCTGGATTGAGCCAGAGATGGTTAATCCTAAGAGCGAACTCTTCGAGAAGCACCCAGACTGGGTCATCATGCAGCCTAAGAGAGATACCTATTATTATCGCAACCAGTTGGTACTCGACATCTCCAACCCTAAGGTACAGGACTATGTATTCGGCATCGTGGACAAGATCATGACCGAGAATCCAGACGTAGCTTACTTCAAGTGGGATTGCAACAGCGTAATTACCAACATCTATTCTCCATTCCACAAGGAGAACCAGGGCAACTTCTACATCGACCATGTACGTGGCATCTACAAGGTGCTCACTCGCATCCACAACAAGTATCCTAAATTGCCTATGATGCTCTGCTCTGGCGGTGGCGGCAGAATGGACTACGAGATGTTGAAATACTTCACCGAGTTCTGGTGCTCAGACGACACCGATCCATACGAGCGCCTCTACATCCAGTGGAGTTTGTCTAAGTTCTTCCCAGCCAAGACTATGGGTTCCCATGTCACTAACTGGAACAAGAACACAAGCGTGAAGTTCCGTACCGACGTTTGCAGCTCTTGCAAGTTGGGCTTCGACATCGACCTCAAGTCACTCTCTCAGGATGAATACAAGTTCGTTCAGGAGGCAGTGAAGAACTATGACAGCATGAAGCCAATGATCTTGGAAGGCGACCAGTATCGCTTGGTATCTCCATACGAGGGCAACCACTGCGCTGTGAACTATGTATCCAAGGACAAGCAGCGTGCCGTGCTCTTCGCTTACGACTTGCACCCACGCTACAAGGAGCCTTTGATGAACGTGAAGATACAGGGTTTGGATGCCAACAAGATGTACACCGTGAAGGAAACCAACCTCATGCCAGGCAAGACATCAGAGTTGGAGTGCAATGGCAGGCAGTACTCAGGCGACTATCTGATGAAGATTGGTCTGAATGTATTCACAGCCAACGATGGCACTAGCCACGTATTGGTATTGGAATAAAAGAAAAGAAGCTTCGTTTTGTAGTAGTATATCATCAACTATTCACTTATAAAGTCAGCGACCTCGCTCTCTCCCCGTGCATAACGGGAGCAGAAGCGAGGTCGCCTTATTATTTATCCACTATAGTTATCAAATTATAACGCACTGAAAAACAGCTTAAAGCAATAGTTATCCACAGTTATCAACACTGCGGTGGAAAACGTTATCAACAAAATTGTGGAAAAATGTAGGAAAGTATAAAGCATAAAAAAGACATCAACTAAAAAATTGATGTCTTTTTTAAGTAGCGGGGGTGGGACCCGAACCCACGACCTCCGGATTATGAATCCGACGCTCTAACCAGCTGAGCTATCCCGCCATCATTTTCAGCAAGTGATTTCTCATTTGCGGGTGCAAAGGTACAACAAATATTTGAATTGAACAAATTTTTCCAAAGAAATTTTCAAAAAAAGTTTCATTTTGCTTGTTTAACACTCTCTCCGCACCCCTTTTCACCTATAATATATATAAAAAATACGAAAAATGAAGGGTTTCTAATTTTTTTGTGTTACCTTTGCACGCAGAATTCGTTGCCCCCACAAAGACAACTATGCAGAAGGGGCATCAAACGACAAGACAAGAAATGCTTAGAATTAAGAAATTAGACATATTTATAGCCAAGCAGTTTGGACTCCTCTTCCTGGGAACTTTCTTCATCTGCCAGTTCGTGCTGATGATGCAGTTCCTGTGGAGATATATCGATGAGCTCATCGGAAAAGGACTCACCATGGATGTAATGGCGCAATTCTTCTGGTACATGGGTCTCATGCTCGTGCCCCAGGCATTGCCGCTAGCCATCCTGCTCTCCTCGCTCATGACCTTCGGTAACCTGGGCGAGAGTTCAGAGCTCACAGCCATCAAGGCAGCGGGCATCTCGCTGATGCAGGCATTCCGATCTCTCATCGTGATTACGCTCATCATCACCTGCGGTTCCTTCTATTTCCAGAACAACGTGGGACCAGACTCCAACATGAAGATAGCCCAGTTGCTCATCTCCATGAAGCAGAAGAGTCCGGAGCTAGAAATCCCAGAGGGAATCTTCTATGATGGAATCCCTAACTGCAATCTCTACGTGCAGAAAAAAGACTTGAAGACGGGCAAGCTATACGGTATCATGATTTATCGCATGACCAATAGCTACGAGGACGCAGCCATCATCCTAGCCGACTCGGGTATGCTGCAGAGCACTGCCGAGAAAAAGCACCTTGTGCTGAGCCTGTGGAGCGGAGAATGGTTTGAGAACATGCAGAGCAGCGAGCTAGCCAACAGTGCCGCCGTGCCATACAGAAGAGAGACCTTCGTATCCAAGAAGATTATCCTGGACTTCGATGGAGGTTTCAACCTCACCGATGCTTCCTCGCTCTCTAATAACGCAAAGGCTAAGAGTTTGGAGAAGATCAAGCACGACATCGACTCCATCAACCATACCTACGACTCCATCGGAAGAAGCTATCTGGCAGAAGCCAACAGCAGGTTCTACAACATGGGGCTAGTGAAGAAAGAAGATTCCACCAAGGCTATAGCACAAGGCGAGAAACTCAACTTCGACACCTTATATAATAAGTTGCCGAGCGACCAGAAACTGCGAGTGGCTAACGATGCCCTATCGACCATCCAGCAGGAGACAGCCGATCTCGACTTCAAGGCGATGCTAACGAGCGATGCCGACTATATGATCAGAACCCACACGATAGAGGCCATCAACAAGTTTGTGCTCGCCCTATCCTGTCTGATATTCTTCTTTATCGGAGCGCCACTAGGTGCCATCATCCGAAAAGGAGGTTTGGGTATACCGGTCATCATATCCGTATTGGTATTTATCACTTTCTTTATCCTGGACAACACAGGATTCAGAATGGCACGTAACGGAATGTGGGCAATATGGTTTGGCAAGGGTCTTGCCACTGCCGTACTCGCCCCAGTGGCAGTCTTCGTAACCTACAAGGCTACCAACGACTCGGCAGTATTCAACATGGACGCCTATAAGGAATTCTTCCGCAAGCTACTCGGACTGCGCACCAAGCGCCACATCTTCAGTAAGGAGGTTATCATCACCGACCCTTCTTACCAACAAGACGCTGAAAAGCTGGAGCAAATCACGGAAGACATTACTATATATAATAAGGTACACAAGCTGGTAAGACTACCAAACTTCATCAATGTGTTCTTCAAGTATCAACCCGATCACGAGATAGAGCGCATCAATGAAGAGCTAGAAAGCGTCATCGAGGACTTGGGCAACACCAAGGACAAGATAATCCTGCACGAGTTGAACCGCTACCCTGTGCTCTCGGTCAAGGCACATACCCGACCATTCGAGCGCAAATGGCTCAATATCGTAGCAGCCATCCTGGTACCAGTGGGCATCACGCTCTATCTGAGAATGTGGCGATTCCGCCTCCGACTCTTCCACGACCTGAAGGTGGTAAAGCAAACCAACACCAACATCGTGAACAGAATCAAGGAGCGCCAAGGCAGCAAATAAGAATATATGTAACTAACAAAATAAGTATCAAACTAAAAAATGGCAGATTTCAAACTAAATAGCATCGAAGATGCAGTAAAAGATTTCGCAGAAGGAAAGTTTGTCATCGTTGTAGACGACGAAGACCGCGAAAACGAAGGCGACCTCATCATCGCCGCAGAGAAAATAGACGCAGAGAAGGTTAACTTCATGCTCAAGAATGCCAGAGGAGTGCTCTGCGCACCTATCACACTGAGCAGATGCGATGAGCTGGACTTGCCTCATCAGGTATCAGAGAACACCTCTGTACTGGGCACTCCATTTACCATCACCGTGGACAAGTTGGAAGGTTGCACTACTGGCGTATCAGCCCACGACCGTGCCGAGACCATCAAGGCACTGGCAGATCCTAGCTCTACCCCACAGACATTCGGACGTCCTGGTCACATCAACCCACTCTACGCTCAGGATAATGGTGTACTGAGAAGAAGCGGACACACCGAGGCAGCCATCGACCTCTGCAAGTTGGCTGGTCTCTATCCAGCAGGAGCCCTCATGGAAATCATGAACGAAGATGGCACCATGGCTCGTCTGCCACAGCTCATGGAGATGGCAAAGGAATGGAACATCAAGGTCATCTCTATCAAAGACATGATAGAATATCGCCTGAAAAAGGAATCGCTCATCGAGGTAGGCGAAGAGGTAGACATGCCAACAGAATGGGGGCATTTCCGTCTCATCCCTTTCCGCCAGTCAAGCAATGGACTGGAGCACATGGCTCTCATCAAGGGCGAATGGAAGGAAGACGAGCCTATCTTGGTTCGCGTTCACTCATCATGCGCCACAGGCGACATTCTGGGAAGCAAGCGTTGTGACTGCGGACAGCAGTTGCACAAGGCCATGCAGATGATAGACCAGGCAGGCAAGGGCGTAGTAGTATACATGCAGCAGGAAGGAAGAGGCATCGGTCTGATGAACAAAATAGCAGCCTACAAGCTCCAGGAAGAAGGATACGACACCGTTGACGCCAACGTACACCTGGGATTCAAGCCAGATGAGCGTGACTACGGTTGCGGTGCGCAGATGCTTCGCCACCTTGGAGTACACAAGATGCGCCTACTCACCAACAACCCAGTGAAGCGTGTAGGACTCGAGGCATACGGACTGGAAATCGTAGAGAACGTACCTATCGAGGTAGAGCCTAACAAGTACAACGAGCGCTATCTCAAGACCAAAAGAGACCGCATGGGGCACACTCTACACCTCGGATAATGTAAATTTTGTTATTATTTCAAGTCAAAAGGCGAAATAATGAGCAATTTTCTTCCGAAAAAGAAATAAATTGATTAATTTTGCACACGACAAATAAATATTAGAATCGAATTATGGCACAATTATCTGATCGTCTTAACAGATTGGCACCATCAGCAACGCTGGCGATGTCACAGAAGAGTAGTGAAATGAAAGCTCAAGGTATTGATGTAATCAACATGAGCGTAGGTGAACCAGACTTCAACACTCCTGACAATATCAAGGAGGCAGCCAAGAAGGCTATCGACGAGAACTATTCTCGCTATTCACCAGTTCCGGGTTATCCAGACTTGCGTAAGGCAATTGTTGCCAAATTGAAGAAAGAGAACGGTCTTGACTACACCATCAACGAGGTCATCGTAGGTACAGGTGGAAAGCAATGCGTATGCAATGCAGTATTAGCACTCGTCAACCCTGGAGATGAAGTCATCATCCCTGCACCATACTGGGTAAGCTATCCACAGATGGTAAAGTTGGCAGGTGGTACACCGGTCATTGTGAACGCAGGTTTCGAACAGGACTTCAAGATGACAGCAGAGCAATTGGAGAATGCTATCACCGAGAAGACCAAGATGCTTATCTTCAACTCACCAAGCAACCCTACAGGTAGCGTATATAGCGAGGAAGAGTTGGCAGCATTGGCTAATGTTCTCAGAAAGCATCCAGAAGTATTTGTTCTGGCAGATGAGATTTACGAGCACATCAACTATATCGGCAAGCACCACAGCCTGGCACAGCAGCCTGGCATGAAGGAGCAAGTCATCATCGCCAATGGTGTATCCAAGGCATACGCCATGACTGGATGGAGAATCGGTTTCTTGGCAGGTCCAGAGTGGATTATCAAGGGATGCAACAAATTGCAGGGACAGTACACCAGCGGTACATGCTCAGTAAGCCAGAAGGCTGCAGAGGCAGCATACACACTCGACCAGGGCGCAGTGGAGACCATGCGCCAAGCATTCGAGCGTCGTCGCGACTTGATCGTGAAGCTCGCCAAGGAAGTACCAGGCTTGGAGGTCAACGTACCACAGGGAGCCTTCTATCTCTTCCCTAAGTGCAACAGCTACTTTGGCAAGAGCAATGGCACTATCACCATCAACAACTCTACCGACTTCGCCATGTATCTCTTGGAGGAGGCACACGTGGCAACCGTAGGAGGTGATGCATTTGGTGATCCAGACTGCTTCCGCATGAGTTACGCCACTAGCGATGAAAACATCGTGGAGGCCATTCACCGCATCAAGGAAGCCTTGGGCAAACTGAAATAAAACTTGCACCATAAACTCAAAAAACGGGGCAAAAAAGTAGGTAAAAGGCGAGATATTGGTTTAATTTATGCCAATATCTCGTTAAAACTTCTTAATTAGGGTGATACTTACCTATTATTTATTATCTTTGCCAAAGGAAATGAAAGATAACCTGTCTGTGTATATTGACGACACTAACAGCGAAGTCCTACCAAACAATTAACAAACAAGTATATTAATAATTAATTAACTAATAATTTAAAAAAAAAGTAAAATTATGGCAACTACAAAACAAGCAGCCCCAGCTAAGAAGTCTGAGGGCTTTCAGGGAGTAAGAGGCGCATTCTGGATCATCGTGGTATGTGCTATCATCGCATTCACATTGTTCTTCACATGGTTCGGAAACGACATGCACTTCCAGGATCCAGGTGTACAGGATCACCCAGCAGACATTTGGGGTACAATTTACAAAGGTGGTGTAATCGTACCAGTTATCCACACATTGTTGCTCACAGTGTTGGCTATGACAATCGAGCGTTGGTTGGCTCTTAAGACCGCTACAGGTACAGGTGCTCTTCCTAAGTTCGTTGCTAACATCAAGGCAGCTTTGAACGCAAACGACTTCGCTAAGGCAGAGCAGCTCTGCAACAAGCAGAAGGGTACTGTAGCTAACGTTGTTTTGGCTTCTTTGAACGCTTACAAGTCAATGGAGAGCGGTGCTAACGCTTCTTTGAAGAAGGCACAGAAGGTAGCTAAGATTCAGCAGGCTCACGAGGAGGCAACTCAGTTGGAGATGCCTACTTTGACAATGAACTTGCCTATTATCGCTACAATCGTAACACTTGGTACATTGACCGGTCTTCTCGGTACTGTAACCGGTATGATCAAGTCATTCCAGGCCATGGGTGAAGGTGGTGGCGCTGACTCAGCAGCACTTTCTGTAGGTATTTCTGAGGCGTTGATCAACACCGCATTCGGTATTTTGACATCTTGGTGTGCTGTAGTATCTTACAACACATTTACAAACAAGGTAGATAAGTTGACATACGCACTCGACGAGGTAGGTTACTCAATTGCTCAGACATACGAAGCTAACCACGCAGAAGAGGCTTAATTTTTGCTAACCCTTTAAAATTTTATCGCTATGGGTAAAGTAAAAATTAAGAAGAGTGACGTCTGGATTGACATGACACCTATGTCAGACGTTATGACCCTGCTGCTTACCTTCTTCATGCTCACCTCTACATTCGTAAAGAATGAGCCAGTGAAGGTTAACACTCCAGGATCTGTGTCTGAGATTAAGGTGCCTGAAAACGGCGTCTTGACCATCTTGGTAAGTCCTGAAAAGGACGCCGCTGGTAAACCAACCGGCGAAGGCCAAGTATTTATGAGTATTGATAATACCGATCAGTTGGGATCTACTCTGAGCACAATGACAGGCAACTTCGGCGTGTCTCTGAGTCCTAAGCAGATTGAGACATTCAAGAGTGAAGGTACATTCGGTGTACCAATGGGCGACTTGAGTACATATCTGGCTATGAACGCATCTAAGCGTCCACAGTATCTCCAGACTAAAGGTATTCCTCTCGACAGTATCAAGGGCGGTATGAGCGAGTTCCAGCAGTGGGTAGACGCAGCTCGTAACGTAAACGAAGACATCAAGATTGCCCTCAAGGCAGATGCTTCTACACCTTACAAGACAGTGAAGAGAGTGATGAACGAACTCCAGGATATGGACGAGAGTCATTACTATATGATTACACAGTTAAAACAACAGGGGGACGAATAAATGGCTAAGAAAGAAAGCAAACAAAAGAAAATGAATGTCCGCGTAGACTTTACGCCTATGGTGGATATGCTCATGCTTCTTATCACGTTCTTCATGCTGTGTACATCATTGAGCAAACCTCAGACAATGGAGCTGACTATGCCAAGTAATGATGACAACCAACCAGAGGACAAGAAGAACGAGGCGAAAGCTTCTGAGACTGTTACCCTCTATGTAACAGCTGACAACAAGATTTACTACGGTGCTGGTATCCCTCAATACAATGATCCTACATGGATCAAGGAAACTACATGGGGCACCAATGGTATCCGCAAGGTCTTGAGAGAGCATGCTACAGAGAACGGTACACGTCCAGTAGAGAGAATCTCACTCGCTGTTAAGGAGTTAAACATGGAGCGTTCTAAGAATCCAAAACAATATCCTGACAGCATCTATCAGAAGAAATTGAGTGACTTGAAGGCAGGTAACTTAAAGGATGGTAAGATCCCAACCCTGACTATCGTCATCAAGCCTACTGATAATGCTTCGTACAAGAATATGGTTGACGCACTCGATGAAATGCAGATTTTGAACATTGGTACGTATGTCATCGACAAGATTAACGCTGACGACGAGAAACTTCTCGACTCTAAGAACGTTAAGATGTAATGATGAGATACAAACTAATTAAAACAAGAAAGAAATGGCAAAAATAGATCTTTACGATCCTAAATGGGTCGATATGGTTTTCGCCGGAAAGAACAAGGAGTATGGTGCATACCAGCTCCGTAAGGGTACTTCTGGTCGAAACATCAAGGCTCTTCTGATCTTGGTCATCGCTGCAGCTCTCGTAGGTGGATTCTTGGCTTGGAAGGTTATCGAACAGAAACAGGCCGAAGAACAGCAAGCATACATGGAAGCTATGCAGTTGGCTGAACTCCAGAAGCAGGCTAAGAAAGAAGAAAAGAAGAAAGAGCCAGTGAAGCCAAAGATTGAACCTAAAAAGGAGATACCTGTGGCTCGCGAGACTCAGAAGTTTACTGCACCTGTCATTAAGAAGGATGAACTCGTAAAAGAGGAAAACCAAGTTAAGCAGATGGATAAACTGGACGACAAGGTTGCTGTCGGTACCGAAAACAAAGAAGGTGTTAAGGACCGTACAGTGGAAGCTGTGAGAAACGATATCGCTGTCGCTGCTCCACCTCCACCACCAGCACCAAAGCCTGAGGTTGCAAGCAAGGTCTTCGACGTCGTAGAGGAGATGCCTTCATTCCCTGGTGGACAAGGCGCCTTGATGTCTTACCTCGCAAGCAATATCAAGTATCCTGTCGTAGCACAGGAGAATGGTGTTCAGGGTCGTGTTATCGTATCATTCGTCGTAGAGCGTGATGGCTCTATCTCTGATGTTAAGGTAGCTCGCTCTGTAGACCCTTCACTTGACCGTGAGGCACAGCGTGTCGTTAAGAGCATGCCTAGGTGGAAACCAGGTAAGCAAAACGGTTCTGCTGTACGTGTTAAGTATACTGTACCAGTTGTATTTAGATTGCAGTAATAGAATGAAAAGAACATCTTATATATTATTTATAGGATTAACAGTACTATCAATGGCTTTCTTCTCGTCTTGTGGCGAGAAGAAAGCCAAAGATGGTAGAACTGATACTCCTACTTCAGGCACCATACAATTCGTGGCTGATGAGAGTCTTAGTCCTATCATTGACGAAGAAAGAAGTCAGTTTGAGTATGAGTATCCTAAAGCTAAGCTCAAACCAAAGTATACTGACGAAGTCACTGGACTTCAGATGATCAAGGATTTCAAGACCACCCTATTGTTTACTACCCGTAACTTGAAGGATAGCGAAATAGCTTACTTGAAATCAAAAAGCAATGTGATTCCTTCTGTTTTCCCTATCGGATACGATGGACTGGCATTCATTGTCAACAAGAACAATCCTGATACTTGCATCACAGTGAATGACATCAAGCGAATCTTGACAGGCAAAGCTACCAAATGGAGCGACATTGTACCAGGTTCTAAACGAGGTGATATCGAGGTTATCTTCGACAATACTCGTTCAGCAACTACCAACTACGTTGTAGACTCTGTTCTACATGGAGCCAAGATGGGTGCTCAAATCATGGCAGCCAAGACCAGTAAACAAGTCGTTGACTACGTCGATAAGAATCCAGGCTCAATCGGTGTTATCGGATCCAATTGGTTGAATGACCGCAGAGACTCCACCAACACAACTTTCAAGAAGAATATTCACGTAATGTCGGTTTCTATCAAGGACAAAGCTACTCCTATGAATAGCTGGAAACCTTATCAAGCATACTTGCTTGATGGTAGATATCCGTTCGTTAGAACATTATATGCTATCGTAGTAGACCCACACAAGGCATTGCCTTGGAGCTTCGCCAACTATATCTCCGGTCCTAAGGGACAGCTGATATTGTTTAAGGCTGGACTACTTCCATACAGAGGTGACATCACAATCAAAACGGTTGACGTGAAACGCTAACAAGTTGAAATAAAACTAAAGCGACGTAAAAAAGTAAACAATAGGTTTAAACCTACGTAGCAAAGTAACGTCAAAGATTCAAATTGAATTTAAAACGTAAATAAAAGTAGAATTATGAAAGCAGTTAAATATTTAGTAGCAGGTTTGCTCGTCATGGGTTTGGCAGCTCCTGCAATGGCTCAGGAAGTGAACTACAAGGATGCACTCAAGCCAATAGAGACAACATTGAAGGCTGGCGTTTCTGACGCAAAGGCTTTCGACAAGGAGTTGAAAGAGTATCAGAAGGTATTCAAGAAGAATCCTAAGGCTCTCGTAGCTCTCGGTAATGCACTCGTCATCGCCAAGGAGTATGACAAGGGTAACGCTGTAGCTGATGCTGTCATCGCTAAGTTTAAGAACTATGGTGATGCATACATCTTGAAAGGCGATATCTATGCTATGCAGGACAATGGTGGTGAAGCTGCCACATGGTATGGTCAGTGTATGACTATGGATCCAAAGAATCCTCAGGGCTATATCAGCTATGCACGTGTATACCAGAAGATAGACCCAAATGGTAGCGCAGAGGCTCTCCAGAAGTTGAAGGAAATCAATCCTGACTATCCTGTAGAGGCAGAGAATGGTCACACATTCTACTCTAATGGTAACTATGAGAAGGCATACGAGAACTTCTCTAAGGCTAACCACGCAACTATGGAAGAGTACATCTTCTACGAGTACTGCTTCACAACATACGTTTTGAACAAGAAAGAAGAGTCTCTCAGCCTTTGCCAGGAGGGTATGAAGAAGTATCCAAAGGACACAGCATTCTTGATTCTCGGTATGCGCGCAGCTGTTGACACCCAGAAATATGACGAAGCTCTTCAGTATGCTAACACAATCATGAGTGACAACAACATCAAGAAGAACTCTTCTATCTACTCATACTATGGCTTGGCCCTCAAGGGCAACAAGCAGTACAATGAGGCAATCGCTCAGTATCAGAAGGCTCTTGAGATGAAGGCTGATGATCCGAAGCCATTGCAGTACATTTCTGAAGCATACAAGGAGATGGGCGACGAGGACAAGGCTTTGGAGTACAACCAGCAGTATATGGACAAGAATCCTAATGCAGCTCCTACAGACTTCATGAAGCTTGCTGAAATCTACATCAATAAGGCAAAGAAGGATACAGCCAAGAAGACTGAGAATATCCAGAAGGCTATCGATGTATATGCTAAGTTGGCAGAGAAATATCCTACTCTGAAGTCATTCGCTAAGTTGCAGGAGGGTAACACCGCATTCCAGAATGAGATGGACGACCCAGCTATTGAGGCTTACAAAGAGGTTATCGCAGAATTGGAGAACAAGCAGTGTGACGAGGATGAGAACAGCTACTTGAAGCAGGCTTACCAGTATATGGGCTTCATCTACACATACGATAAGCAGGACTTCGAGACAGCAAAGCCATACTTCGATAAGTTGCTGAAGTTGGATCCTAACAACAAGATTGCAAAGGATGCATTCGAGAAGGCAGGTGTCCAGCCAGGTGCATAATAAAATAAATGCAAAACAATATAAGATGGGATGCTCAAAGATTTTGAGCATCCCATTTTTAATTTTGCCAATAGTTAATTAGATACACATATAATTATATATTGGCAAAAGAGAAATCCCAGAAAAACTAGTAAAAAAGAAAAGAGCGACTCCGTAAGGAATCGCTCTCCATGTTTTATGTAACTAAAAGTATCTATCCATATTTAATTATGGAAGACTGATTGCCTCATTAGGGCAAACATCTGCACAAGTACCACACTCTGTGCAAACATCTGGGTTGATTGAATACTTCTCGCCCTCAGAGATTGCACCTGATGGACACTCATCAATACATGTACCGCAAGCGATACAATCGTCACCAATTACGTAAGCCATAATAATAATGTTTTATAATGTTAATAATATTTTTGTATAATTTCTTGTTTTGTTTCTGTATAATATGTATAGGACTGATTACCTACTTTTGATGGTGCAAAGATAATAATTAATTTTCAATATACCTACAATTAGGTATATGTTTTTTTCTTTTTTAATTCTATTTGTACACAATCGAAATAACTATTTAAACAATATCTAGACACTTATTCCGTTTATTAGATATGAAATCAAAGATAATAGCAATCATAGCATACATAGCCATTACCATGCAAGCAATGGCTCAGGAAAGGACTGTAGAAAACCGTCCTTATACCGACTTGCGCCCATTCCACTTTGGAGTATTGGTGGGCACTCACCTACAAGACATAGAATTTCAAAATGCGGGACCTACATCATACATTGACGCAGACGGTATAGAACAGGCTAGCAATGTAACCGTAGACCAAGACCGATGGGATGCGGGCTTTACTGTAGGTGTATTGGGCGAATTCCGACTCAACCAGAGCTTTCAGTTCCGTATAGCTCCAGCCATGTACTTTGGCACTCGCCATCTCTCATTCTATAATATGCTGGAGAAAGATGGTGCAGGCAATCCCATCGAACAAAAACAAGAGATGAAAACAGCCTATATATCATCAGCATTTGATATCATATTTGGCGCACAACGCTTCAATAACCATCGCCCTTACGTGATGGCAGGCATTAATCCGATGATGAACTTGAGCAGCAGCAATGACGACTATATCAAACTCAAGAAGACCGAAGTGTTCTTGGAATTGGGAGTAGGATGTGATTTTTATCTGCCTTTCTTCAAACTCCGCCCTGAGTTGAAATTTATGTATGGTCTCACGGACTCTTACGACAAAAAGCACATCAATAGCATAAAAGACAAAAGTGCGCTACCATATACTCTAGCTGCCAATTCAGCTCACAGTAAAATGATAGCGCTAACTTTCTATTTTGAATAAACCTCTTCCCAAGTGAATACACAGCCATTCTTCATGCCAGCATCAGCCCCTTGGAAATCGGCAGAATAAGGACTGCCATCCAGAGCATGCTTGCCCACATAACGTTGTGTCTTCATTGAGAGAAGCATGCAGCGGTTATAAAGCATATCCTGCCATACGAACTCCTCAGCTTGGGTGGCATCAGTCGTCAGGCGAACATCTCCAGAAAGACCGGCACCTGCGATATAAACATATCTACCATCAGCACACTTCAAGGCAACCTTACCCTGTCCTCTATCCTCTACGAAGAACTGCACCTGCTGAGACATATCCTTCTTGTTCCAAGAATCATGCATCAATCCATGCTTGGTTGCATTCATCAGATTGCCATCGGCAAGATTGAAGAATCTTACAATCTTTCCGATAGGCAAGTTGGCTGTTCTATCAGCCATTGGCTCCTCTACCATAAAGTCATCGAAGTCTGCCACACCACCATTCTGCTCATTCTTATTGAAGGCATAAAGAGCCACGCGCACGCCTTGGAATGTCTTCAACTGATATGGAGACAAGATTTGCTCACCTATATTCTCCCAGTTCTTACCATCCAAAGAGTAGGCATATTGCAGTTGGCTCTTGTCATAATCGCCCCAAAGACGAAGCCAAACCACCTTCTTATCCAAAGATTTAATTACCTCCTTGTTGGTATTCTGATCGTAGCATCTCAAGGCCAATCCCTTATCTGTCTTCACTACGCCCAAAGAAGCGTATGGCATATTGATGGCACCAAGACCAGCCTCATCACCAATTTTCAAACGAGAAGCATCGAGCTTTACCGAGGTGTAAGACACAGGCCCCATAGCACGCTGGGTAAGCGAGTTCTTCGCCCAAAGCAACTGCTTGGCTGGCATAGCATGCAGACGAAGCCATCCCTTGCGTTCCTTATTGAGCGACCACATCTTATCGTTTGGATTATGACTCCACTGCCATACCGGTTTGAAGGTTTTACCTGAGAAATCATCACAACGATCGTATGTTGCTATTGGAGTCTTCACTGCATCATTTGGCTTAAACCAAGTACGAGGAGAACGTCCGAGGTTTTTCTCCAGTCCGAAATAAGGCCAGCCATCCACCCAAGTAATAGGCGAAAGACAAACGGTACGCCCCACAGCATTGAAGTCTTGCATAGAGACACCCCACCATTTACCATCAGGAGCCTCAACAATTCCACCTTGATGAATTGTGGCACAAGACAAACGTGTATCCTTAGCAGGGTTGTTTTTAAAGACAAAGCCATCCTCTGGCACTGGTCGCCCAAGCCCTACGTTACCAACAGTCCAAGCAGCCGAATAACCAAACGATTCTCGCTCGCTGATCACGCAAGTCTCGTAAGGTCCCCAGATACTCTTGCTTCTAGCGCATTGCATACGTCCCATAGGCGAATAATCAGCAGAGAGGATATAATACATACCATTGATCTTATAGATATGGTGTCCCTCGCCCATCGCATTGCCCTCCGGGATAACCACCTTGCTAGAGCCTTCCACTGGTCCACTCAGGTCTGGTTTCAACTCCGTAACCGTCACATTGCCGTATTTGTGGATGGCATATATCTTACCATCATCATCGAATAGCACGGAAAGGTCGTAGATATCGCCCTTGATCTGATGATGCTTCCAAGGTCCCTTGGCACTATCAGAGATAAAGACTTGCAAGCCATGACCATTGATATTGGAGAAGATATAGAACTTGCCGTTATGATAACGGATGGCTGGCGCCCAGATACCCTGTCCGTACGCCTCTTTTCCATTGCGGAGATTGAAATCATCAGAATCATCGAATCGGTCGAAGCAGTAAGAGGAGAATTCCCAGTTGACCAAATCCTTGGAATGCAGCACCACCAATCCTGGCACAGAGTGCATCGTAGTACCCGCCAGATAATAATCCTCTCCTACCCTGATGATATCTGGATCAGAAAACTCATCATAAAACAAAGGATTGGTAAAGGTACCATTTCCATTATCTGCAGACCATGATTTTCCAACCAGCGTCTGCTTTCCAAGCTTTAGTGATGCAGAAGTTTGGGTGGCAGCAGATTTCTTCTGCGCCGAAGCTCCCAGGGAGCCACCTAACAGAGCAATGCAACAAGTTGCAAATAAAAATTTCTTCATTCTATCTTTTAGGTCTAAAAATGTTTATAAATAAATGTGCCACAAAAGTACGATTTTTTATCCACCTAGAGGTGGACAAAATGATAATTTTATGGCACTAAATATGATTATTCAACTCATTTTATATAATAAGCCTCATTTTATCTGATGGTATAAGTCTTTCCCGGCTCTGTTTCCAAGTCATATTCATACACCATTGGGATATTCGCCTTCACTCCTTCATCCACACGATGCTGTTCCATCGGTTGCTTGATGACAGCGGCTTGGAGCAAAGGGTTCGTACAAGTGCCCTCAGCCTTTCTCAATCCCTTTCCTTTCAGGGGAACATAAGAACGAATGCGAATGGTTCCACCGATGGTAGAGCGAATCTTGGCTGATACCAGCTGTTTGTTCTGCCACTTCATGTCGACCACAAATCCACCACGCGCACAAAGCCCCTTTACCTCGCCATCTTTCCAGGCATCAGGCAGGGCAGGCAAGAGATGCACGGCTCCATCATGACTTTGGATGAGCATCTCGGCAATACCTGCTGTTACACCAAAGTTGCCATCTATCTGGAATGGTGGATGTGCATCGAAGAGATTTGGGTAGGTACGACCATCTGGACGGCTCGCCTCCCACTCATTATTCGATACTGGCAATAATTTGAGCATATTGCTGATAATCTTGAAAGCATGATTGCCATCCAGCATACGTGCCCAGAAGTTGGTCTTCCATCCCAGGCTCCATCCCGTAGCCATATCGCCACGCTGCTTCAAGGTGTTGGCAGCTGCACGGAAAAGTTCCGGATGGGAGAATGGAGAGATCTGGTTGGATGGATACAAGCCATAGAGATGGGAGATGTGGCGATGTTCATTCTTTGGGTCATCGGCATCAATCAACCATTCTTGCAGTTGTCCATACTTGCCTATCTGCATCGGAGGGATCTGCGAGAGCAATGTCTTCATCTGTCCACGCTCAGCCTCATCCACACCCAAGACTTCAGAGGCATGTATGGCATTGCTCAGTGCATCAAAGGCTATCTGATTATCCATGGTGCAACCAGCGGTCACGGCAGTTTTCTTCCCCATAGGTCCTTGTTCTGGACTCACGGAAGGCACGGTTACCTTCCACTGTGTGCCAGGTAAAGGCTGCATATAGTCGAGATAGAATTCCGCCGCCCCTCTGAGCACAGGATACCACTGGCGCAAGAATACCTTGTCGCCCGTATAGAGATAATGTTGCCACAGATGGGTGGACAACCAAGCACCGCCATTCGGAAACATGCCCCACTGTGCTCCATCCACAGGACCCGCAATGCGCCAAATATCCGTATTGTGATGAGCCATCCAACCACGGCAACCATACATTTCCCCGGCAGTCTTAGCACCTGTCTCACTCAAATCCTTGATCAGCGAATACAATGGCTGGGCATTATTGCTCAGATGAGTTACCTCAGCTGGCCAATAGTTCATCTCCGTATTGATATTGATGGTATACTTGCCATCCCAAGGAGCATTTTTGTTGTCATTCCATACGCCTTGCAAGTTGGCAGCCTGGGCACCAGGCTGAGAGGAAGAAATAAGCAGATAGCGACCATAATTGAACATCAAAGCTACCATCGCCATATCCTTGCTGCCATTAAACAGGTCCAGTCTCTGATCGGTTGGCAATTGCGAATTGACATCCGTAGGCAAACTCAACTTCACTGTATCAAACTGTTTTTGGTAAGCCTCCACATGGCGCTTCTCCAACTGCGCATACGACAAGTCACGCACCTTATTCATATACTCCGCATTACGCTGAGCCGCATTGCCCGAAACATCATGGTAATTGACAAAATTAGTGGCAGCACTCACAATGATGGTTGCCTCCGTGGCATCCTGCAATGCAACGCTTGCCTTGCCCCCCAGAGCCTGCGAACCATTCAGCACACTCACCTTACCATCAACAGAAACAATTTCTGCCACGCACTCAGCCGTCAAGGCAGATGGGATGCCTTCTTGATCTTGCCCTTTTACTGTGAGAAGAATGTGATTTCCATGCGCTTGAGCTTGATAATCAAAAGGCGCATCCAGATTCATGGCAAATGCCAAAGCCCCCTTCTTACTACTCTTGATGTGGCAAACGATGACTCCATCGGCAAGCGAGGCAAAGGTGGTACGAGTATACTCCACGCCGTTCTGCACAAAGCGAGTAGTCGCTACAGCCTTCTGCAAGTCCAAGTCTCTGACATATTTCTCTACAGGATTAGAAGAAACACTCATCTTGATATGCAAGTTAGCCATCGGCAAGAAACGCATACCATGAGGTCCTGGGATAAAGTCTTGGTTGATGAGAGCAGCGGCCTCCTCCTCTCTGCCATTAAAGATGAGTTCTCTCACCTTAGGCAGGGAAGCTAGCGACTTAGTGCTGTTATTCTGATAAGGTCCACCACTCCAGAAGGTTTCCTCGTTCAACTGGATGTTTTCATCCAGCGTACCTCCATACACCATTCCTCCCAAATGGGAGTTTCCAATAGGCAATGCCTCCAGCCAGTGCTTGGCTGGGGCTTGATACCAGAGTCGACAGCTATTGTCTTGCACTGCTTTCTTTGCCATCATCTGCATCGGCAATGCAAGAGACAACGCCATCGCCCCCAGCATGATAGTTCTAGGATTTATCATTTCATATAAAGATTATTTCTTTTTATATTCAAAGCTATCCACGTCTACATAGCCACCTGCATTTTTGGTAGCATAGTTATAGATGGCAAAGCGAGTGCCCATAAACAAACGGCGATAATCAAAGTTCATCTTAAAGTCGCTTACTGCCTTCGTCCATGTCTTTCCATCCAAACTATAAGAGAAGGTGGCAAGATCTTTATGGTCACGGAAGTCGCAACTGATCTTCAGATAAACTGTCTTCTGCTTCAACAGTTGGCGATATACCTCCTGATGCTTCACATCTGTCACCAGATGCTCTTTATCCGTCATGGCGACATCATCCTTGCTACCTATCACAAAGGTCTTATTGCCTTCCTTGACAACAGAAAGCAAAGCTGCATCGCCTTGGAAAGCAGCAAATCCTGCCACATCACCTTCCTTCATCTTGCTCACATCCATTTTTACCACCGCCTCACAGGTAGGACCTTCCATGCGGTTGGTCAATGTATTCGGAGCCATAAAGAGATTCTGTGCGATGCGAGATGTCTTCAAGCGGAGATAGCCCTTGCGCTCGCTGAGCGACCAAGCCTCATCCACAGGATTATGGTTCCACTGCCATTGCAAGTCGAGCTTGCCCTTGGCAAAATCATCACTATGCACGATGGTCTTGTCGTTGTATCCCAATACAGGCTTGCCCATCTGGAGAGGCACATTGCCCTTCTCATCACCCAAGATAGGCCAACCATCCTTCCAAGTACAAGGCTCCAAAGTAGGCACTCTGCCCACACCGCCACGGTCTTGGAAGATAAAGCCATACCATTTGCCGTCAGGCGCATCCACGATAGTGCCCTGACCTACTCCACCGAAGCCAGCAAACTCGGTCTCCAGAATGACCTTCTTCTCGTATGGTCCATAGATGTTGTCAGCACGATAGCATACCTCACGACGAGGATGTCCCTTGATAAATCCCGAAATCATCAGGAGATAATACTTGCCATCGTGCTTGATCATGCGAGAGCCCTCCAAGAGCCCAGTCTCCTCAGCATCACGCTCAAAGAGCTTGCGCTCACTACCAGGCACCACATCAGTAAGGTCAGCATTCAGCTGCACGATGTCGCCTGTTCCAAACACTACGTATGCCTTGTCATCATCATCGAAGAAGAGAGAGGCATCATGGAAATGGCGCAGACGGCTGTGGATGGTCCACTTGCCCTCGGCACTATCCGCTGTACAGATATAGGTATCACCGCCAGGATTGTCATTGGGAGCAAAGAGAGCATAAAACTTTCCTCTGTGATATTTCAGCGAGGTAGCCCATTGTCCTCTGCCATACACAGTTCCCTCCTTCATATCATATTTAGGCGAATCGGTCAATTTAGGGAAGATATAGTTCACCGTCTCCCAGTTCACCAAGTCCTTGGATCGCATGATAGGGGCACCTGGCATCAGATGCATCGTAGTGCTCACCATATAGAAGTTGTCGCCCACACGAATCACGTCTGGATCTGGCACATCTGCCCACAACACAGGGTTCTGGAAGTTCTTCTCAAACTTCCACCAGTCTAAGTTGAAGAGTTTGCTTCCCTTCAATCCCTTGAACACGAAGTAGACATCGTGCTTGCCTGTCACCTTCTTGAGCATCTGTGCCGAGAATGTCTTCCACTTTTCCCAGCCACCGGTCTTGGTTACGTCAATCTTTGCCACCAGTTCACCATCCTCCTTGTCGAGATGCACTTCCAGCGAGCCGCCCAATGAAGAGCAAGCAGCAGAGATGGCAAGCTGGTCTGGTGCCTCGTTGCCGAAGTCCACCTCGCGTACCTTCATATAATCACCGGTATGAATCTCCGAGATATAAACACCTGTTTCATCCGTCTGTTCCGACTTCACACCCTTGGAGTAAGCGATGGTCTCAGCCTCATTGCGCTTGTAAGGATTGAGAGTACTGATAGGAGATACTCCCTCCTGTGTATGATGGATGATTGGGAATGTGCCATCAGCATTATACTTGAATTCCTCTACGGCAACGCTGCGTCCGAATCCACCACCCAGTTTGCCTGTATGATAGAAGAAATAAGACTTTCCCTTGAAGTCAACCACACCACAGTGGTTCGTGAAGGAACCCGTTTTCTCCAATGGCATGATTTCTCCCTTATATTTCCATGGTCCGAGCGGTTTCTTGCTCATCGAGTAAGCGATATGCTCAGGCACACCACCTGCCGCATAGAGCATATAATAGTTTTTGCCACGCTTCATAAACCATGGACCCTCTGTATAGTTGTCCTTATATTTCACGGTAGAGTCACGGTTCTCCACATCAGGAGCGCCAAATCCATCCACGGTCATGTGGATTCTGCCCACCTGTCGCTTATCATCAATAGCCTCCTTCGGGTCCACTCCACCTTTTAGACTAATCATGTCGTCATTCAACTTGGCATAATAAAGATGTGGATTGCCCCAGTAGAGGTAAGCCTGTCCATCATCATCTATCCACACAGTTGGGTCGATATTGTCCCAGCTGCCATTATCAAAGAGCGGTTTGCCGAGCGCATCCTTGAATGGTCCCGTAGGCGAATCGCTCACAGCCACGCCGATGGCGATGCCCCCCGACAACTTGGAGTGGGCACAGATATACCAATAATATTTACCATTGCGCTTGATGGTTTGCGCTGCCCAGGCACGGTCATCCGCCCAAGAGAAGGATGAGAGATCCAGGGGAGAACCATGGTCGGTCCAGTTCACCATATCGGTAGTGGAATACACGCGCCATTCATTCATCCAGAAGAAGTCGGCTCCATCCTCGTCATGCCCCGTATAGACATAGAGGGTATCCCCATCCACCAGTGGAGCCGGGTCACTGGTCAACTGGGTTTGGATGATAGGATTCTGCGCATTCACCGCAGTGCTCATACTCATGCACAATGCCGAAGCAATCAAAAACTTATTGTTCATCGTTTATTCAAAATTATTAGTTTCTATTTTTTGAGTGCAAAGGTAACGAAAAATTTAGGCTTTTACTTTGTCCCATGTTTCAAATACTTTACCAAATCAACCTTTACGTAAGAAAAACGGTACATCTCTTTACGAAATGCACCGTTTTTACATTTTTACCTACAAGTTTTGCCCGAAATAGCTGTATCTGTTGTTGTCAGGATTGACAACCACTTGTTCCAAGACGATCTCTGGGTCTATCATCACGATACGAAGCGTGTGCTTGCCTGCTTTGACAGCGGATGATGAAGTGGCAGCTAGCCAGCGCTGGTTGTCAAACACCTCGTCTCTTCTTAGCTGTCGCTTTCCTTTCCACCAACCATTCAAGGCTAGCTTAGGCTGCTGGGGCAATGGCTTCAAGACCTTTGACACGGCTAGGTTCTGAGGAGTGTACTCCGCAAAGGTATCTACAAATCCCGCACGAGCATCCACTATTTGCAATGGTTGGTTATCTATCTGCACGCCGATGCGAAGACCTCTCGCAGGATATACATCCTGGGTAGGAAGCATACCTAGGGCGATGGTAAGCTGCTGTATGTCGGAAGAGAGTTCAAAGTCGTATTCCAGCGATGCCCCCTTGCCATCCGGCTCACTTGCAGCCATCACATGGTCGATGCCCATGCATCCCTTACCTCTGCCCAAGTCTGGCAGGAATATCCACTTGGCATTCTTGCCTTCCTTGATTCGGCTGTACTGATAGGCTGGAATGCCAATCTCCGTGGTGGAAACAGGTACATTCAACGGATGCTCTATCTTCATGCCCAAGGTCATCGGGTTGCGATTCTTGTCTGGGATAGACCATTGGGTATAGCCGATGTGATTGTCCATCATCATGCCTTTCCACTTGCCACCAGCCAACACATTATTATAATAGTCGCTCAACTGCTGGTCTTTCTTCATCAAGACCTCCACACCGAGGCTGTCGCCCATGGTGGCATGGTTGTATATCTCTGCCACACCAGCACTAGCCACCACTGGATAATAAACCAACTGGTAGAAAGCATCCTGCTTCTCCTTAGGCATTTGCTTGCGCAACAGCTCAGCTCTTTCCACCAACGACTGCCAACGCTGTGACATCACCAGCATCTCATGCTCATTAAACAAGCCTGGCACCTGAGCCTCAGGCTTTCTCAGGAGATTATACTTGCTGTATTTGGCTATCAAGTCGGCTGTCTCCTTGGCATATTCCTCGCCGAAGATGCTTGCCGAGAAACGTTCCAGCCAAGGCTGTTCGTCACCAGGTTTCACGGCATCTGGATTCCATGCATAATCCATGATGAAGTCGATAGGCACCTCCTTTGGCTTCAAGTCGCCCACGTTGATAATCCAGATGCGGTCGATGCCACTGGAGTATGCCTCATGCAGCTGCTCACGGAGTTTCGGAATGGTCGTAGTGTTCACCCAGCGGTCGTTCCAAGGACCACCATTCATGTCGATGTGATAATACAAGCCCAGTCCACCCTTGCGCTTGCGCTCTTCAGCAGTACCCTTGCGGCGAATATAGCCCCAGTTGTTGTCGCAGAAGAGCAGGGTTACGTCATCAGGCACGGTAAATCCCGCATCATAGTATCGCTGCACCTCGGTAAAGATAGCCCATAGCTGAGGCACGGAACTTGCCGGTTTGCCATAGCAATCCTTGATAATGCGACGCTGTGCCTCTATCACTTTTCCTAATGTCTTGATGTTGTCCTCGTCCTTGCCGCAGCCCATCGCCACATCGCCATCACCTCGCATACCGATGGTGATGATGTTCTCATACTTGCTGTTGCGCTTCAAGCCATCCGTGAAGAACTTCTCGATGCGTTCAGGGTTCTGTGCATAATCCCATGGACCCACCTCAGCCTTGCGATGCACATACTCTTTATGTGCCCTCATCATCGGCTCATGGTGGGAGGTACCCATCACGATGCCCATGTCATCCGCCAACTGTGGCGACTTGGGGTCATCCTCGTTAAAGCGTGAGTTCCACATCGCTGGCCAGAAATAATTGGCTTTCAGACGGAGCAACAGTTCGAAGATATGGCTATATGCCTTGGAGTTGATGCCGCCAAACTGGTTGCCGCACCATCCACCAAAGGATGGCCACTCGTCATTGATAAAGATGCCACGGTATTTCACCTTGGGTTCTCCATCCGTATAAGTACCAGGCAAGACATAGAGCTGGTCATGATGAACGATAGGCGCATCCGCCATCCAATACCAAGGCGACACGCCTATCTGGCGAGACAACTCATAGATACCATAGATGGTGCCACGCTTGTCGGAACCAAGAATCACCAGTTGTCCCTTGTCAGTGAAAATGAGATATTGTTCCCACTTGCCCTTCAACAGCTTGGATTGCTTGGGATAATTCTTGGCGATTTCGCTCTTGCCCACCGTAGCTACCACGACGGGAGCATACTCACTGCCCGTCACGCTACGCAAGTCATGGCGCAAGTTAGTAACAGCCATCTTCACACCCTTCCAGTCGGAAGGACTATAGCGGATGGTATCCTTCGTGCCCGTCAAGAGCAGGGCATTTCCTGCCGAAGCCTTATCAAACTTCACAAACTGTTCTGCGGCATCCACAGCTGAGATTATCCCCAGCAGCATCCATGCCAATAAGACATATTTCTTCATAAAATCTAAAAATAATAAAGTTTTTGTTGTCACTATTGTCGCTATTGCCACTAAAGCCTTAACCAGGTGATAATCAGAACTAAAAATAGCGGCAATAAACCATATTTTATTGCCGCTAAATTGCCGCTATTGCCGCTAAAACTACGACTTTAGCTTATTTCTGAATCATCTTTTTACCATTTCTTACCACTACGCCCTTATAAGACTTGCTTACTCGCTTGCCTGCAACATCATAGGTTGCCTGAGCTGAAGAAGACTGGGCGTTCTGAATGCCATTGATACCAGTTGTGCCACCGAAATCGATGTCAATAGAACGAGAAGCTGCAGTAGGAAGAGCCGCAGTTGGAACAGAGATGTATGCTCTGAAGGCATCAATGCTAGCCTTATCGCTAGCACGTACAAACTTGCCATCTTTTGCACTGAATCCATAAACCTCCTTGCCTTCTGTCTTGACAGACTCCTTTGCCTGAAGCGTACCTACGAAAGAATAGCTTCCAGATACAGATGTCTTAGCCTCAGCAGGAACATCAGTGATGTCCTTGGTTACAGCAATATTCTCCAAGAGCTTACCATTAGCAGATGGTATCAAGAGGTATGGCGTGTAAGCCTCGATTGCTTCCACTGGGGTAAAGGTTGCCTTAGATCTACTTACTGCAGACAAGGTATAAGCCTTACCTACAGTAGCCAGTTCCTCAGCCTTCAAAGCAAAAGGCAAGCAAACGGTGCATGGCTGATTCATGGTGAAATTACGGTCGTAAGAGACTTTAGAGCCTGTGGATGCTGCGATAGCGAAAGGAGACTCTGTGTTGATAGCCTGATACTCACCGATGAAGTCGATGGAGGTGATTTCCTGCTCAACCTTCGTATTGTATGCACTACTCTTCAGTGATGTACACTTAGAGACGCTGCAAGGAACCAAAGTCTCATCGCCTGTCATTGTTATAGTGACAGGCCCGTTGTCCGGACTCAACACACGGAATGCAGTAGTCTTGGTAGCATCAAAATTTTTAACCTTTACAAGGAGGGCACTATAACCATTCAGATTGAAATAGCCATGGGCCTCATCGTTATTTGAGCCATATCCCCACAAAACAGCGTCTCCTGTCTTACCGATGTTATTAGTCACGGGTTCATTTCTAAGCTCAGAACCCTTGTACCACAGGAATGGGGTGTTGATATCTGAGTTTGCATCCACCGTAGTGGTTACAGTCAGAGTCTCAATATCATCAGTCTCAAGGGTAACATCAGCAGGCTTAAGAGTAAGGGTACCATTGCCATCTAAACCAGAAATACAGATTCTATCAATGTCATCAATGGTCCAACCGTCCTTCAACTCCAATTGCGTAAGATCCAAGTTAACATCAGTTTCTGTTTCAGCCATAACCTTGATTACATTTTCATTGCCCTTATAAAAGAGCAAACGATAGCCATGGGTTGCCTCTGTGAGATTGATTTTCAGATGCTTGTATTTAGAAAGTTGACCATTCAAGTTTGTGAACAAATTCATCCAGTTGTTAGTTGACGTTGTCCACTCAAATTTACCAGTCTCCACATCATAGGTTGCTTTAGAACCTACGAAGAAATTGCTCGTCATTGTAGAGACCTTAGCAGATGCCCCTCCACAGAAAAGCATAAGGGCAGCACATACAGAAAGTATTATTTTTTTCATAATCTATTCTATTCCTAATTAATAATTCCAATAAACAAATAACTTATTATCTACTTACCAGACATAAGTTTATCCTAGCGGACCATTATAATATTCATCATCCTCGGAATAATCATACTCCTTCACCTGATTAGGATCCAGGGAGCCTGCCAACAATGAACACTGAAGTTGCATTTCATGCACATCCATTTCTGGTTTAAAATACTTTTTCTTCATAATCTTTAAGTTTTTGTAAAATTTAAATTGTTAAGTTTTTATTCGTCTATATTGATAGACTTTAGTTTCTATTTCGGTTGCAAAAGTACAGCAAAAGGCTAAGCAAGGCTTTGTTTTTTGTTCCAAAAACCTTGTTTCATGTTCCAACATATGCTCAACACGATAAGTTTTCAAAAAATAAACCCAGAAAGTGTGCCAACTACTACCTCGTAGTAGCTGAAACTACATCCTCGTAGTAGTGCCAACGACATCGAGGATGAAAGTTGAACGACATCGAGGATGAAAAAATCACTGCATCCTCGTAGTAATTTCAAAAGAATCAAAGACTATTTTACTCAATGCCTGCTCTTTTTCGGCTCATTTTTATAAACCTTTTATACAAAAAACGCCCTTTTTATGGCAATTTATGGCAATATATGGCAATTCTCAGAGAATTGCAATAGCTCGGAATGCCAATAAACACTGGCATTCCGAGACATTTCATGGCAATATGGCAATTCTTTTCAAAAAAAAAATTTATGTGCGTATAAGCTATTCTAAAGAAGATTCATACTACTCCTTCTCTTCCTCGCCCCCACCATACTTGATTTCATAATCCGTAGGTGACATACCGAAGAACTTTCTGAAAGTAGTAGAAAAGTGACTATAGTTGACAAAGCCTACGGCATAAGCCACCTGCGTGGCATTCACCTTATGTTCCTTGAGCAGGCGAGCCGCTTCGTTCAGACGGATATTGCGGATAAACTCAGCGGTGGAAACACCCGTCATCTCCTTGAGCTTGCGATGCAACTGGGTGCGGCTGATGCCCACCTCATCACAGAGTGCTTCCACATTGAAGTCAGAGTCGTCCATGTTGGCATTGATTGCCTTCATCACCCTATTCATCAAGTCCTCGTCGTAACCCTTGATGTTGAGTTTTTCCACCTTTTCCTCCTGCTTCAAGGCACCACTCACCTTGCCTTTCAGACGGCGCACATTGTCTATCAAATTGTCTATCGTGACATGAAGTTCCTCCAGGCTGAATGGCTTGGCAAGATAAGCATCGGCACCCAGCTTCAAACCCTTCAAGCGGTCGGAGATTTCCGACTTGGAGGTCAACATGATGACAGGCACATCGCTCACATTGGCATTGCCCTTGATGTTCTTCAGCAAGGTGATACCATCCATTTCAGGCATCACCACATCACTGATAACCAGGTCAAACTGGGTGGAAAGCAACTGCTTGAGAGCCTCCTTTCCGTTGTTACAGATTACGAAACGATACCAGTCGCTCAGCTCAGACTTAATGTATCGACAAATCTCTATGTCGTCATCCACCAGCAATATCTTGTTGTTACGATTAGCCGAAGCTCGCTTACTCTTCACCTCAGCCGTCTCCTTGCCTTCTTCCAGGTAAAGCTGGTCGGACGTGAGATGCGCCTTGCCCTTCAAGAGTTCGATGGTGAAACAAGCACCGCTCTTGCCGTCAGTCCTGTTCTCGGCATAAACCTCACCTCCATGCAGACGAACGATGGAACGGCAAAGATTCAGACCGATGCCAGAACCTCCCAGATGCATATCGGTAGAATTGCCTCCCTGATAGAAACGGTCAAAGAGCTTACTGGTGTCAGCTTTATCTGCAAATCCCCTGCCACTGTCGATGACATAGAGACGCACCTTCTTGTCATCATCCTGGTTGATACGCACGATAATTTCTCCACCATTAGGTGTATATTTGAAGGCATTGGAGAGCAGGTTGGCTATCGCCTTGTCCAGTTTGTTACGGTCTATCCACACTTTCACTGGTTTTTCAGGCATATCCACTAACATCTGAATGCCACGGAGATTGGCATTATAGGTGAAGAGGGAGACCAGTCCCTTGGTATAATCCACAAGATTGGTCTCACGGCACTGCAAGTTCATCTGATGCTTGTCAATACGACGCTTATCCAGGATTTGGTTCACCAGCGTGAGTAGTCGTTGCGCATTTCGGTCGATGGTATCGATGTCATCCTTGCTCTCCACATCATCCTTCAGGTGCTCCTTCAATTTCTTCAGAGGCTCCATGATGAGGGTCAGCGGCGAACGGATGTCGTGGGTAGCATTGATGAGGAACTGCATCTTAGCCTCCTCCAAGTCACCTTTCTTCTTACGGAGGTACACATAGATGCATCCAGCTATGATCATCATTGCCAGCAAGATGTAAAGGAGGATTGCCCAAAGGCAGATATACCATGGGGTCTGCACCTCCAGCTCTATCACCTTGCTGGATAAAGAATACTTACCGTTGCTATAGGCACGCACCTCGATGCGGTAATGACCGTATGACAAACCTGTGAAGTTGAAAGAGTTGTCGCCAGCAGGGTTGCTAATCCAAGCACCGCCATTGATGCGATATTGGAACACCACATTGTCCATGCCTCGATAATCAAAGAGGGAGAAAGTCATCACCACCGACTTGCAGTCGGAAGGCACCTCTATCTCATCGCTCGCTATCGACATCGCCCCCCCATCAGCCAAGACACCCGAAAGGAATACATTGCCCAACTTGCCATCCTTCTCTCTTACCTCTGATGGATAGAAATAAGTCAAGCCATCAGAATGAGCATAGCAGATGGCCCCATTGCCTGTCATCGCATCTGCCGCTTCCAGATATTCTCTAGTTATCAAACCATTGCCACGAGTAAAAGAGATAAAAGCCTTTGCCTTGGCATCATAGCACCAGATGCCCTGCGCCGAACTCATCCACAAATTGCCTATGGCATCAAGATGCAGGGAGAAGATTCTGAGTCCCTGGATGGACTCGGAATGAGGGAAGGACTCGAGTTTGCGAGTCTTAGGATGATAGAGATAAAGTCCCGTCTCCGTAGCTATCGCCACATTGCCATCCTTCATCTCGATGGTGGAAAGACACACCTTGCCTTTCAAGAGGGTATGAGGGATAGCGGTGTCGAAGCGCATGGTCTTCGTATCCAGACAGGATACACCATAGACCGTGGCACACCACAGAAGTCCCTTGGAATCCAAGCGCATGTCTGTTATCCAGTTATTGCACACGGTACCATAAGGGCGCTTCTCATCCATCATATACTGAGCATATTTTTGGGTCTTGGAATTATAGACATACAGACCGTTGCCTGCGCTCTTCATATAGTAGTAGCCACGGTTGTCGAATACGATACCATCAAACGACTTGCCCTCAGTACGCAATATCAAATGAAAGCTCTGGCTGGAGAGATCATAGGCATAGATGCCATCATGAGCATATACATATATGTTTTTTTGCTGATCCAATGCCAACAGGCTAGGATTATCAGGGCAGTTGAGCTTCTGAGTCTCGCCTGTGCGCACATTGAGAAGGAACAAGCCATAGTTTCTGACCACAAAGAGCACCAAATCCTGCCCAATGCCCACCATAGAGGACACCGTCTCCATTCCAGCTCCCATATCAGTCAAAGAAACAGAGCGGAACACATCCTTGTCCTCATTGAGCAAGAAGAGTCCTTTCTTATAGCAACCAAACCATTGGTTGCCATCCTTATCCACAAAGATTTCGCTGACGTGGGCATTGCCAAAGTAGAAGGAATTGGTGTTCTGCTCCACCTTATGTACCTTGCGTGAACCACGAGGAACCATGAATGCGCCACTACCAGCCGAACCTATCCACAAATTGCCATGCTTGTCAAAGAACGAAGAGCTAATCAAGCTGGATTTATGGGCTTCAGAAAAATCAAGGTCATATTTAGAGAACCTAGCCTTGGCATAGTCATAGCGCAAGACACCCGTACCAATCACGACAAAGAAACCATGCTGATCCCTGGCAAATGGATTATGAAAGCCATAAGTACCTTGAATCGTATATTGCTTGACTAGCTTGATATGCTTGCCATCATATTTATACTTTCGGAAAATATCGGTATGATTGAATTGCCACAAGTAGCCTTGGACATCAAAATACATGTGGGAATAGAAATTGTCAATAGAATTGGCAAAAGGCTTGTCCAGCTTGATGACAGCACCGGTCGCAACATCCAACTTATAGACACCATAACCTGCAGTGCCAATCAAGATGTTGTGCTGCTTATCCTCCACCAACTCGCTCACTCTTATTTTCTCAGACCTACCAGGTATTGGTATCAGCTCAAAGCTATTGTTGCTGTAAGAGTAGCGATACAGTCCGTTGTTGGTAGCCACATACATGCTTTCCTTATCATAAGGCAAGAGCCTCACGATGCCATTGTCTTGAATAGACGTGGGGTCATTGGGGTTACACAAATAGCTTGTAAAGGTGTAACCATCAAACCGGTTCAAGCCATAATTGGTTCCTACCCAGATAAAGCCATACTTATCCTGCACAACGACCTTGATCTGATTACACGTCAGCTCATTGGAAGTATAAAGTCTACCCGTGTTGGCATAAGCCAGCGATGCAAATATCTGCATCAAGACCACATAAATAAATATCAGTAATTTTCTCATCAATTTTAAGCCCATGTTATTATGTAATATCTGCATTTAGTATTTATGTAATACTGCAAAATTAATCCATTTTCATGAAACTAATACCAGATGTAGCGAAATATTAGCAATTTTTAAAAGAGTTTTCTATATATCTAATCACAAGACAGAGAGCCCTTACTTTACGTAAGGACTCTCCTGCATTCCCAAGTGGGTAGTTTTGTACCCACCAAGATCTATGAGTATTTTCTCGAATACTATGCCTGGTTGCAAAGGGCGAACCACCAAGGTGTGCTCACCTTTCTGCTTGGCATTCACGGCAAGCCGGATCTTCTTCTCGATGATGCGAGATGCCGCCGTAGGATACATCAAGTCGTACTTATGCTCCCAGTTCAGATTCTGGTTCAAGCCTACGACCTCTTCCTTGCCGCCATCCAACGACACCGCCACATAATGACCGCCCAGCACAAAAGGCATCACCGCATCCGTAATCAGATGCACATCTATCGAATCTTGGTCAGACTGCATGCTCATCTTGTAGGTAAGACTCGCTCCATCCGTTGGCTGCGTATAAGGGAAGAGAGCGATGCCCGACTGGGTTCTGCCCAACCCTGGTATGATGCGCCACTGGGTTTGTCCGCTGCACTTCTCGGCATAGAGATGTTCTGCCTCCATCACCACCACATCGCCATCCTGACGGAATACATAACCTGTGCTTGGCTGGGTGATTGCCAGTGAATCTGCATGAGGCATTCTATATACAGTAGGCATCACCTGATGCTGAGGGGCATGCCAACTTGCATATCCGATATGCACCTGGTCCATCATGTGGTTCCATTTACCATCGGCTATATGAAGATTATAGTTGCTGCAAAGCAGGGAGTCTCTGCGGAAACATTCCTCCACCCTATCCGCCCAGGTGTTTGCCTCGACGCGCCCCTCTCGATAGAGTTTCTTGTTCATCGCCAAAGAGTAATACATATCATAGAGATTAGCCATGCCCTGTATCGGGAAGAGAACCAGCTCTTGATAGGCATCCTTCGCAACCTCATCCAGGGTGAGATACTGGCGCAGGGCTCGTGCCTCCAGTGCCAAGAACTCATCACACACAGCCTTCCATTCGCCCGTTTGCAGGTTGTAAGTCTTGTCATCCAACAACTCGGCTTGCACCCTAGACGCATATCTTCCATAACTCATCAAGAGACGAGCGGCCTCCTTCGCCTCTTTCTCACCAAACTGCTGGGCACAGAATCCCTGTGCATATTGCTCCAGGTTGCTGGCATCGAAGGCATCGGGATTCCATGCCATGTCCATAAAGAAGTCGATGGCAAACTCATGGGGCTTGATGTCGCCCACATTGAGCATCCAGAGTTTATCCACACCATGTTGATAAGTGGCTTGCAGCTGCTCCCACATCTCGGCGATATGCGACATGGTGAGCCACTTGCTGGCTCTCGGCGCACCATAATAGCCTACATGATAATACATGCCATAACCACCCTTGTGGAAATTCTTCTTTCTATCTGGGAGTCGGCGTGCATGGCCGAAGTTGTCATCGCAAAGCATCACGATGACATCATCGGGCACCTTGAGTCCCTGGTCATAATAATCGAGCACCTCACTATAGAGCGTCCAGACTTGTGGGGTCTCGGAGGCTGGCTTCCTGGTGACATCAGCTATGATTTTTCGCTGTTCAGAGATAATCTGTTCCATCAGCCGGAAGTTAGCCTCCCGACTGCCCGCATCGGTCATCGGACGGTCTTCGTCGCCTCGCATACCGATGGTTACGAGCTTGTCATAATCCTTGCCATTCTCGATTCCCTCTCTGAAGAAACGCTTGATGGCATTCTTGTTGGTGAGCCAGTTCCATTCACCGTTACCATAGTTCTTCTTATGTCGAATCCACTCTTGCTGGGAGCGTTGCATCGGCTCATGATGAGAGGTACCCATCACGATGCCATATTCATCAGCCAATCGGGCATTCTCCGGGTCATCCTCATTAAAGCAGTTGCCCTCATACAGTCCGTTCTCATCCTTCAATATAGGTACCAAAGGTTTGTATTCCTTGAACGAGCCCCACATGGCAGGCCAGAGGCAGTTTGCCTTGAGGCGAAGGAGGAGTTCGAAGACATGGGCATACATCTGGCTGTTCATGCCCCCAAACTTATTTCTAGCCCAGGTGGTCATACAAGGGAACTCATCATTGATGAAGAAACCACGATATTTCACCTTCGGCTCTCCACTCTCCACGAAGCAGGGCTTGGCAAACACCTCCTCATGCTTGACTATCGGCGCATCTGCCCACCAATACCAGGGCGACACCCCCATCTGACGGGAAATCTCGTAGATGCCATAGATGGTGCCACGCATATCACTGCCAGCTACCACCAAGGCACGCTCCATGCCCTTGGCAGGATGGTCAACGGTCTTGATGACAAAGCTCTCCCACTTGCCCTTGAGCGAACGCTCTGGCAAGATGCCTTTCCTGGCAAGGCGAGTAATCGTTTCACTGACCCCGTATGTACCAATGAGGATGGGATAACGCACCACATCCTCACCCTGGCAGCACACTCTGGGTGAACGGCCCGTCACGGTATAGATATCCTTACGCAGGTCTTCCGCAGCTCTTTTCACACCTTGCTTTTCGTGAGCATCCACACAGATACCAGACATCTGAGAGGTGGTGGAAATAGGGAATGCTCCCCCTTGCTGTCGGAAGCTGATAAAGGAATCAGCCATTGCAGTGAGGGCGAACATCACAAAGCAACATGCCAAGAGATGTCTTGACCATGGGAAGTTTATCTTCATTTGAAATTTCATGCTGTGATTTTATTGTATATCTAGAGATATGATGATAATAGAGAGACGATGAAAATAGAGAGATGATGACAAATAGAGAAGAAGGCTTCCTCATCTTCTCCGAAGGCTAGTGAAAGCCATGAGGTGAGGATGAAGAAGCCTTCATGTTATACGGCAAAACTACTTATTAAAAATGAAGTAAAAATTCTGCCATTCATTACTTATTGTTAATAACCTTGACTACCTTACCATTCTGGAGCTTCTTGATGACAAGACCCTTAGCGTTAGCATTCACCTTGGCACCAGCAGCATTATAGGTAGCAGCAACCTTGTTGTTATCAGCAGCCTGAATATCCTTAATGCCTGTAGAAGGACCATCAGAACCCTTGTAAAGATAGATACCATCTATCTGAAGAGCACCAGCCCATCCAGCCTTGATGGTTACCAAGTGAGCGAAGTCATCTACAGTAGACTCCTGGTCAGGAACGGTACGAATCAAGTCTTTTTTCAAGTCGATGATAATAGAACCATCCTCGTCAAAATTTCTATTCTCGATGGCAATCATGCCACCATCCTTCTGCTGACCACCTGCTTTGGTTCTGTTGAACATGATACGAGGGGCACCACCAGAACCCACGATTTCCATCTTTGAATACTCTGACAAATCTGCATAAATGGTCTCTGTCACGTTGCCCGTACCACACATCACGGTACCACCAGCACAAGCTTCACCTGTACCAATATTCCAAACGGGATAACACTTCTCATCTGTAGCCTGAGCATCCTTACCTGTACCATCCCAAATATGGAACATATCCTTAGTCAACTCAACAGGCTCCTCTTCATCCTGAGCAGAAGCTGTACCAAAACCTGCGAACAATGCAATGGCTACCATAGCCATACTCTTAATTGTAGTTCTCATAATCGTAAAATTAAAAAATGTTTATTAATAACTAGTTATTTATAAAGTTTCTCCGTATAAGTTTTGCCGCTACGAAGATATACTTTCTTGATATTGATGCCCTGCTTGGCAGCAGAGAGGCGCATACCTTGCAAGTCGTAATACTCTACGTGGTCTATCACGTCATCATGGGTTGTGACACCCTGGATTCCAGTCAAAGCACCCTGATAGTTCAAGCGGACACAATCGAGCACGGCTGCACCACCACTTACATAATTGACGGTCATATTGCCCTTCACTTCAGCGATGTCGATGTCAAACTCATACTCAGCCCAGTCCTTGTTGCCCACATGGGTCTTAGGCAAGGTAATCTGCTTGGTGGCATTGCCACAGATAACCTCAAGCACGGTTGCTGCAGTGTTAGCCTGATAACGGATGGAAGCCTTGTAGTTGCCAGCCTTAGTTACTGGGATATAACCACGGATGGAAGCCTTCTTGTTGGTACCCATGTTCAAGCATCCCTGACCGTAATAGTTACGATAGTTCTGATACCACGCATTGCCATAGCAACCATTCACATTCTTATAGTCGAAGTTTTCAAACTCATACTGCATCTCACCATCGTATGCCTCAGGCAGAGCTGGCATCTCGATAACAGAAGGGGTAACATCAGAATCCTTCAACTTGCCCGATGTAGAAGTACCCTTGCAATTGATGGTCAACTCCAAAGGACCGTTGTGCTTCACATAAACGATGAACTGAGAGTTCTTCCATTCGCTGGTAACAGTACTTGCAGAGTGGCTGGCATTATCCTTCCAAGAGAAGGTTGGTTCTGCCGTGGCACCCACTACGGTGATGGTATCCACCTGCTGAGCATACTCTGGGAGTTTGGCATCATCAGCCAAAGCAGGATTTCCCTGTGCATAGCGCTTGCCATCTTCCAAACGATAGTTTTGCATATAGAGGCTCAACTTATCTGAGTTCTCACGCATAAATACCAATGAATAAGGAGCCAAGTTCATCTTGATCTGGCGGCAAGTGTTGTAAGCAGGTTTCAGTGTACCCTTGGCACTACGCTTGGTTGCTGGGAAATCACGATAGAACTTCTGTCCATTCTTAGGAGTTGCGAGATTGACATGCTTCTCGTCATACTGATAAGGGTTGTAGCAAACCCAAGCATTCTCATGACGAGCAGCATAGATATCACCTGTATACTCCTGCTTGAAAAGCTTGTTGAGATAAGCCTTCTTGCTATTTACATTGTTCCAAGTGCTGTTGCTGGCATAATCCTTGGCTGTAACGGCAACGGTCAGTTTCTTAGCCTCATCATCCAAGAGGTCGTAAACCACAGGAATGGCAGGATAACGGCCCGTGCTCTTCAACCACCAACGGTTGTTGAGAGGAGCGTTCTCGGCATTCCACTGTGTACCGCCATAATCCTGCTCGTTACGATAAACTCCATCATACAAACCTTGAGGCGAAACGTATGGTTCCATCTCGTTCTTATTTGAGTTAATATCTTTAGGAGTTACATCATTCTTCACACAGATTTTGGTGCGTTCTATCACCTCACTGCGGGTAGGAATACGGATAGTTCCATCAAGAATCTTGCGGAACATATCAATGTTGATGTTCTTGAAGTGAGGGAACCAACCCCAGTTGCGATGTGTATAGCCATCAGCTGTCTTTGTGGTTGCTATCTCACGAGAATCCTCCAATGGAATGGTCTCAGGACCATCAATCACAGTCTCACCAGTCAAAGCCACATGCTCCAAGATTGGGATGGCTCCACAAGCCTTTGGGAAGTCGTTGAAGTAATTAGTCAACTTCTTGTCGGAATTGTTAGGATCAGAAATTTCATTACCATTTTCATCCACCTTGGTTGTCTCCTCAAACCATCCACAGGCATCAAAACGGATACCATACTGTCCGGCATATCCACCAAGGTAAGCACCCAGACAGTTGCTCTCAATATCGAAGAAACCATTCTTCATGGTGTACTTCTCGCAGCAGATGAAGTGATCCTTGTCTTCTGTCAAGAGGCGGTTCATCTCCGCATTACGCTTCATGTAAGCCACAGGCATCATGTTAGCGGAATAAACAGACTGGGTGAAGCTCACTACCAAATAGCCACCATACTGATGACAGAGTTTCATAATCTTAGTAAAGAGATCTAGACGAGTCAAGAATGACGGATTCTTAACCGTACCATTCTCAAGCTTGCGCTCCTCTTCAAATCCCCAGAACTGCTCAGCGAAATTCCAACCCAAAAAGTTAGGATATAGCTTGAAGTATCGCTCATAAATCTCCATGTCATCATCAGCGAAAGTACTGCAAGCACCACTGGCACACTGTATCATGGTCCAGACACGGTTCTCGGCGCATACCTTCATCCATGAATCACATACCTTCTCGCCATCAGGACAGGTTGCCTCTGTAGCAGAGAGCGACAGGTTGAACACAACATATGGCTTGACATCCTCTGGCACCATATCGATGATGCGCTGTGGGTCAGGATTATTCCAGGTATCGATGTGGATAATCCACATAGGCTGCGATGGGGAGATAACTCGTCGCAGAGCAGGCCCATTATGAGCCTGCGATACTGCAACAGTTACTAAACCTATAATTAAGACTAATAATTTCTTTACCATTCCGTTTGCTTGTTTTGAAGTCCATTAGCTACACCAATATAAGTAAGACGGCGATTATAGTTCTTCCACAGACCTACATACATGCCATTCTCGTTGAGAGAAGAGAAAGCCAAGCCATAACGCTGGGCTTCTGGTATCACCTCTTGATACTTACTTACCATATAAGTATAGAGGTCGGACATACCCTTCATTTCTTCTGCCGTTACAGATGACAAGTTCAGTGAAGCGCCGCTGGCATCAGCCAAGAACACATTCATGTCTGAAAGTCGAATCTGCAAACCTGTTGCCTTGAGCTTGCCGAGCAAGTCGTCATAAGCAGCCTTGGTGTCAGCAAGAGAAGCTGTATTGTAAGGCAAATCAACCTTTACGTCAATACCTTCAATCTTGGCACCAGCTTCATTCCACTGCTTAACGATATTAACCATAGCTTCCAGCTTTGTACCATCGCCGCCCATTAAGCCACGACTCTCAGAGTAGAACAACTTGACATTAGGATTCTTCTCATGGATATGCTTACAGAGATCGACTACATAGTTTTCTCCTAAATAATCATTTGGATAGAACTCGCCATCTTCTGCACTTCCCTCGGTTGACTTCAAGTCACCAAAGAGATCATCCAACAAATTGGCCGCAACCGTCCAAGTATTGATTTGGGTACCATAATGGTTGATGACAGAATCTGCATAAGCATACAGGGCCTTCTGAACATCGGCAGCTTTCTCTTCATCAGCACGTGGAACATAGTAGCCAGGGTTGCTGTAAGAGGTATAAACGTCAATGTTGTCAACATATACCTGCTGAGGATTAGCACCCTGTCCCATGATAATTGTGATATCAGAAGATTGAAGTTCTTCTTCTGAAAACAATTCTGTGAGATTCACTTTGGCAAAGTCCAGAGTCATGGTTTCCCAAGTCTTTGCAGCAGCAGGAAGACCCAGCTTTTTAATTTCCTTGGTCTTGTCTCCCGCCTTGATACGTACAACAACGTCTTTCTTTACATTAGAAGAATAATAATCAAATGTAAGGGTCTTCAAGTTAGACAGATTACATCCTTCCGGCAAAGTAACAGGAAATTCCACAAATTTACCCCTCTGCTTATTGAAAAGAGACTTTCCATTTTTTCCTGCCGGATCATTGGCTACATTTGAATACTTGTCAGAGCCGAAAGTATCACCAATAGAATTGCTTTCGAAATCAAACACCTGATGATTCTCTGCTGCCGTGCCTTCCACCCAAGTGTCCTTGGTAGCCTCAGCCACTACAGCCTTGTTGTAAGAAGTAGGTGAGAAAAGTACTCCTCCATAAAGACTCAACCCATTGTCGATAACCTTTTGCACAGCATCCTCAGCAGAAGAAACATTGATGGTGCCATCATCTGCTACATTGCTAGCATGAGAGAAAGCATCAGTAAGATTCACCTCATTGAAGTTGGCAAGCACTGTGGTATAAGCTGTACCAGCTGTATTTAAGTCAGAAAGGCTCAAGTTGGCTCCCAACTTTATGTTAGCAGCATAACTCTTCAACACATCGTATGGACGAGTCAGCTCATCGAGAGCAACACTCTCGGGCTTTTCAGCCTCGCTGCTAGTGTTAAAGTCGTCAGCGCAACCAGTGAGCAGCATGGAAGCTGCTACACTGGCCAAGAGGATATTATGTATTATTTTCATAATCTTGATTGCATTTTAAATTGTTCTTACTTTTTAGGCACGAAAGTCTTGAACTCGATGCCACGGTTGCGGACAACCATTGTATCAGTAGTTTCTATGGTACCCAAATCAGCACTCTTTACATTGTAATTCAAGTAAAGTGTGTTGCGCTTGAATTCACCCATAAGCTGGTCTTTCTTTACAAACTTACCAGAGCCAGATACCTCAACACCATTGGTATTGGAAGAGATGGTGCAATCGTCGCCATTAAATGTGAGCAGGAGGTCTACATTATGCGCATTGCCAGCAGCATCCTTGAAAGCCACGGTAACCTGCGACTTATTCAACCCCTTGGTGACAACCTTGATTACCTCAGCCTTCTCCACATACTGAAAACAACGATGGGTCTCTGTGCCATTGATTACATCCTTGCCCTTGCGAAGATAAGTGGCTGTCCATGGATTTACAAACTTTACACGATAGAATGTCATATCCTTACCAGACAGAATCTTGCTTACGCCCTCAGCCTTAGTCAACTTCACTGGAATCACATAACCACTCTCCCAACTCTTGGCATCCTCGAAGAAAGCGTCTGTCAGCTTTACTTTCACGCCACCCAACAGTTGACCTGAAGCGATAGTAAACTGGTTAGGATTCTGTACCTCATAATAGTTGGAAGGCATCACATCAATGGCAGCTCCATTAATATTGTATCCGTCACAAAGAGCTGGGTCTATGACATAATCCACCTTTACATCATTGCTATTGCCATAGCCACCAGCCACAACTGCTTTGATGTTAACAATATGGTTATTGTCATCGGTGAGGTCAGCTTCCTGATCCTCACCCAATTCCAAGATACGGTCAGAGCCTGAGTTGGAGAAATAAACTGCAGTTTCGCCATCATAGCCGAAATCTTTATCGCCACTTTCACAAGAAGTAGCCATCAACAAGGCCATAGCAGCAACGCCCATTGTATTTATTAATCTTAATGTTTTCATTTCGTTATTATTTTAAATCATTGGTTGTTTACTTCCACCCCTTGTTCTGTTCGAGATTAGAATATTTCAAAGTCTCTGAATAAGGAATATAACCATAATTCATGTAACTCTCAAACTTGCGCTCTTCCACGCTTGGCAAGATGGTGTATGTTCCACCATTCCAATCGATACCCTTGACTGCGGTAAGCTTATCCAGCTGATTCCAGCGGCGCAAGTCCCAGAAGCGGAAGCCCTCAAAACAAAGTTCCAATCGGCGCTCGTTGCGAATCAACTCTCTCATCTTAGACTGATCGGCTGCGCACTCATCAAGATAGGTATCATCGGTGATGCCTGCACGATGACGGATAGCCTTGATGACATCGTAGGCTGAATAAGCATGAGTGCCAGTGGCCTTAGGTCCCCAAGCCTCATTGGCAGCCTCAGCATAATCGAGGAAGAACTCTGTATAGCGAGCCTTGCAATCATACTTCACCACTGTTGATTTAGAGGAAGGATTACAGTTGGCTGACATTCGGAGCATCTTCTTCATATAGTAGCCTGTACGTGTAGAAGCATCACGGCGACCAATACCATCATCGCCAGCAGTACTTCCTGTATTGATGACAGCGTTGGCAGGTCCCTCGGTAGCTCCATTATAAATGATATACTTAGCCAAACGAGAATCACGGTTATCGTATGGGTTGGATGCATCATACTCACTGCGAGCATCAGTGATAGGATAACCATTAGCAGCAGGGAATGCATCCACCAAATTCTGAGTTGGGTTGGTGCGTCCCTTTCCGTAGAGAGATGGAGGATAATTGTTTGACTCATCATCGATTTCCTTATCATTCTTTGTACTACGCCAGATGATTTCAGGAGGATTAGAACCATTCTTCAATCCACTCATCTCTGCATCGTTGTCATAATAGGTCAAACCCGTTGAAGGCAAACCTGCAGGACCACCCACATAGTCGATAATCTCGGCTGCTGCATCGGCTGCCTGTGCCCATGTCACGTTGTTCTGAGAAGCATCCTGGAATGCAGGGCTGGCAGCGAGCAACAAAGTGCGAGCCTTGATGGCACGGAGAATCAAGCCATTGATCAACTGGCGTGCATTCTCACCCATCACCTTATTATATATACCCACCTTAGCATCTTTTTCAGAAGTAATCTCGGGTATATTCAAAATGTCGTCATACTTGGTTGGAACTTGAGCATCGCTTGTCAATGGCTCATAAACCATTGGGAGCAACTTGTCTGCCTCTTCAATGTTCTTCAAGATAAAGTCAACCTGCTGCTGGAATGTCTTACGAGGCTGATTGAAATCACCATCGGTTCCTACATAGCCATCAAACAACTGAGAGCCGAGCAACTTGCCGCTGGCATCATAGCCGGCATGAGCACGGAGCAGATAGTAAGCATGGGTGGCAAGCAGTCCATAAGCTTCACCTGTGAGACGACGCTGCTTCAACTGATTTTCGTAGGGATTCTTCAAAAACTCTGTCTTTGCCACATTAGAGTTGAGGAAGATATACAAGTATTGCATGGAAGAGAGGTCGTTGTTCCAACGTCCAGTTGGGTCCCAGCTCTGAACGGTCCAAGAACCAGTGGCATACTTAGACCAATTGGCTCCCTTCTCGTTGGTAACGGCATCATCAGTAGCCACATCAGTACCTGTGCCCTTCTCGTAACTTGGCAAGTTGCGATAAGCTGTAAGCACAAATCCCTCCGACATGATAGGATCATTCTCCATGTCTTTAATATCCTTCATGTTCTCTGGAGCAGGAGTGAAGACATCATCACATGCCGTCAACAATGCCGCAGAGGCCAATATCGTGATTATATTTCTTAGTTTCATCATTGTTACGTTGTCTTATTGTTCTATATCTAAGAAGTTATTTTTTCTCAACAGTCTTTAGAACTTCATCTTCAAACCGATGTTGTAGAAGCGACAATATGGAGCTCCATAACTGGTATCCATATACTTGTGGTGCTTGCTGATGGTGAGAAGGCTCTCGCCCAGGAAGTAAACACTCATGCCACTTACAACCTTGTTTTCAAACCAACTAGATGGCATATCATACGTAAGCTGCACCTTGTTGAGGTTGAAGCGATCGGTACTGTAAATCCAGAAAGTGGAGTTACGGAAATTATTGGTATTGTCCTTGGCTGTCAAGCGTGGATAAGTAGCAGTTGCAGCTGTCTCTGGAGTCCAGCGACCACGTACCACGGATGTGTATTTGGACTGATTATAAATCCAGTCATTGTTCATCATCGCCTTGGCCCCCATCTGACCGGTACCAGCTACAAAGAGCGTAAACTGCTTCCAGTTCAAGGTAAGGTTCACACCATAGATGAATGGACAAGCACTATAGCCCCACTTACCTAATACAGTCTGGTCGTTGCTATCAATCTTTCCATCGCCATTAATATCCTTGTACTTCAAGTCTCCAGCCTTGATTTCACCGAAGGTATGGTTTGGCACAAAGTTAGGGTCATCCTGGCTCAAGTTTGCCTTCATGTTATCAACATCTTCCTGAGTAAAGAATCCTTCGCAAACATAACCACGCATCACATCGAGAGCTTGTCCCTGCGCATTCATGTAAGCATATTCATTCACCTCTTCACGCTTATTAGCCTTGCTGCTGAACACCATACCCGTCAAACCAAGCTGTGCATTCACCTTACCAATCTCCTTCTTCAAGTTTACGGCAAAGTCGAAGCCCTGACGCATATCCTCGTTGTAATTCAAAGATGTAATAAACGAGCCATCTCCACTCAACCAAGAAGGATAGATGGTAGCTGTACCAGATGTGAGCAAACCAGATGTCAACTGATGGAAATAGTTCATGTCAACACTTACCATGCCACCCAAGAGCGATGCATCCAAACCGATACGCCATTCCTTACGCTTCACGAAATCGAGTTGCTCATTGCTTCCACGCTTAGAAATTGTGGTATAAGTTCCGTTACCACCTTCATTCCAAGTATACCAACCGCCCTTGACATCATAGTATCCTTGATAAAGATAGTAATCGGGGATGTCGATATCCTGATTCAATACAGAGTAAGAAGCATTAATCTTCAAATCATCAAAACATGGGAGTGCGTCCTTAAACCACTTTTCCTGACCGATTCTCCAACCCAAGGTTGCAGATGGAGAGAGCGCATTGCGATGTCCTTCTGCTAACTTGGCTGAATGAACCAAGGCTCCGCCAAACTCAGCATAGTACTTATGGTAATAATTGTAAGCAGCTCGCAAACCCAAATTCACATTTGTGGTACGATGATATGCTGAATTACCATGACCAGAATCGGCTGAATTCTGCTTTGAATAGCCCCATCCTGCCAAGGTAGCATCTACATTGTGCAGCTTGCCAAAGGTGTTCTTATAATCAAACTGAGCACGGAAGGTGGTATTTTGGAAATAGGAAGTGGCACCCACATACTCATTGGTACTACTGGATTCCTTGCCATATTTCTTTAAGTCAATTATCATATCTTGACCATTCACGTTAGCCCAAGTTGGCTCGTAAACGGCATAGGACAACTTATATGCCTCGGAGTAATTGTTCCAATAGTCGATACTGAAAGCGGTCTCAAAGCTCAAACCTTTTACCCACTGGTCGAAGTCGGCCTTCACACCCACATCGAAGGTAAAGGTGCGGCTATGGTTTTTCACATAACCTGCAGCCAACATGTCGCCAAAAGCAGTAGACTGGTTTTCGCTATTACCTCCCAAGAGATACTGCCCGTCCAATACATGGAACTTAGAGCCATTAATCATCTGCGCCAAACTACTATTGTTATGGTCCATCATAGAGATAGGCAACAAGCCAGAATACCAGTTAGGGCGAACGCTTTTGGCAACAGACCAATAATCCTCAGGACGGCCTCTATAGTTGTCAGAAATGTTGATTCCTACATTGATGTAAGCTCCCAGCCAATCTGTGATGGTGGCATCAATGTTGGAACGAACACGGAAATCCATGTCCTTATCCTTTTTCTTCTCGCCATACTTCACCAGGCTATTATTATAAACCATGCCCAAGTTGGCATAGTATCTCGCAAACTTACTGCCACCCTTCACCTCCATTGTTGCATCGGTACGGTTATAGAACTTGCGAAGATAATCGCTACTATAGAAGTCCATATCAGGATAACGATAAGGATTAACACCTGCAGCAGTATTATAAATCTGTTCTTGCGAATACTTCAATGGCTGTGTAGGGTCATCATTACGCAATGCTTCATTGTAGAGCGTCATATACTCCGCAGCACCCAAATACTCTGGGTAAGCCTTAGGGGTATAGATACCCGTATTCACGGTAGCATCGATGCTCAAAGGCTGAATCTTACCACGCTTGGTGGTAATCAGAATAACACCCTTGGCAGCCTTGGAACCATAAAGAACTACAGCCGAAGCACCCTTGAGAACAGTAACTTTCTCCACTTCTGTTGCATTGACGGTAGATGCATCACGAGGAGCACCATCCACCAAGACAAGTGCATCCTGTCCCCAAACATTACCATTATATCCGCTGACGAGCGACTGCAAATCGTTGAGACAATGGGCACTGTAGTCCTTCTTCAATAACTTCTCAACATTCACCTCGCTCACGCCACCCATCAGGTCGGTCTTTGCCACCTGACCGAAGGCTACCTTCACGGAGTCGTCAACCTCCTGGGCGTTTGCTACGCCACTGGCAACCAGCATAGAAGCTAGTGCCAATGACATTTTCTTGTTAAATATATTATGTTTCATCATAATTTTTCAGATAGTTAAATTATTCCCAACCAGGGTTCTGTCCAAACTCAGGATAAATTTTCACATCGTCTCTCAAGAATGGGAACCAATAGTGCTTTGAACTGAAGTTACGGGTAATAAGTGGTTCCTCCTTCAGGTTGAGCACATGGTTGTTCTTTGGATTATCGTAACGATCAGCATCTTTCTGATCGGCTGCTCGATCAAAATAGACAGCAGTCTTCTGGGTATAAGGAGCCTTGTCTATCAAGAGCCAACGACGGAGGTCTGTGAACCGATGTCCCTCGAAAGCCAACTCCACGGCACGCTCACGACGAAGCTCGCTCATAAATCCATCCAAAGTCTTGGTATATTCATCGGCAACATTATCTACATGAGCACGATTACGAACGATGTTCACTGCATCTACAGCAGAGAGATTGAAAATCTTGCTAGAAGCCTTGCAATCGCCATATCCTTCGGCCACTGACTCGGCATACATCAAGTATACATCTGCCAAACGAATCATACTCAGCAAAACGCGAATATACTTGGCACGCTCACCACCATCATCAAATTTGTTGCGGTATGGATCGCAAAACTTCTTCAATAAATACCCCGTAAAGCAATCCTTAGATGGAGTAGACGTGCGGTAAGTACCACCAGTGTAGAGAGACGCATATTGCACATCAGGATCTTGACCTGCTGACTTCACACACTTGACACCATCATAGATGAAGAGCTCATAGAAACGAGGGTCTCTGTTCTTGAATGGGTGTTCAGGGTCGTAACCACTATCAGCATCTTTCTTGGTAATATCCTTGATTGGCTTACCATTTGCCATACCGAAATAATCTACGTAGTTAGCTGTAGGATATGCCTTGATACCACCAGCAATCAAGCAAGTAGGACGATAGTCTGTAACCTGGTTCCACAACCAGCTGGTATTGCTTGAATTCTCATAGAAGATAGCCTCTTTCTCTCCTGGCAATTTCTCACCCTGATCGTAAGAATAAAAGATATTCATATAGTTCTCTAAGGTTGAAAGCTCATATTTCTGACTTTCCTTATTGAGCTTCAGGGCTTCTCCAAATGCCTCGGCTGCCTTCTGGCAGTACTCCTTATTATAATTGTTCACATGGGTGTAATCAGGATTTTCGCAACTTACCTCATTCATCAAAGGTGAACCTGCCCACAAATAGTTCTTACCCAAGAAGCTGAGGGCAGCTATTTTGGTAGGACGGAACTTGTTTTTACCCAAAGTCTCCTTACCTACAGAGGTTTTGTCCCAATCAACAGGCAAGAGTTCTGCCGCCTTCTTGAAATCCTCACCTGCCTTGTCGGCACACGCCTGGTAAGTCAAACGCGGATAGTTGAACACTGCATCAGAAGGTATCAGGAAGTCAATGTATGGGATTCCTCCCCAATATTGCATAATCTCGAAGTGGAAGAAGGCACGGAAGAAATAGAGCTGACCTGCTACCAGATTTTTCTCCTCCTGAGTGGCATCTGTCATCTTATCTAAGTTAGCCAAGCCCAAGTTTACCTTATAGATACCGTACCAGCACATTCCCCAGAGACATCCCTTATCATCTCGCTTCACATCGGTAGTACCAGGATGCCCCTTGTGGAATGGAGAATACTGCACCTCATCCCATGCCCAATAGTTGCCTTGGTCGATGGCATTGCTGAGCATACGAGTTTCTGATGGCTGCCAATACTCATCCTCACCATAGTTCCAACATCCATGATACCAAGAGGTTGAGGCAAGGCCCGGAATACAGTTGTATGCCTCCTCTAAGAATCCTTGGAAGTTAGTATAGTTCTTATATGGCTCTACAGGGTCGATATCACTACCAGGTGCTTTGTCCAAATAATCTGTACAGGATACAGATGTGAAAGCTACACCGGCAGCTAACAACAATGTATATATCTTTTTAAACTTTTTCATATCTACGATTTATTTAAAATGTAAGGTCGAAACCTAAATTAAATCTGCGTACTGTTGGGTAAGCACCTACAGAAGCATTGCCGCTAAAGTTGTTCTCGCGGTCATCTGGCATGTTGGTCCAGAGGAGCAAGTTGTCACCGTTCAGATAAACACGAAGTGAATTCAAATGTATTCTCTTCACCCATGCACCACGGAAGGTGTAAGCAATCTCGGCATTCTTCAGACGGAGGTACGAGCCATCATACATATAACGTGTACCAGCATTACCATTATCCGCTACAGTTGTCCAACGTGGCAACGAGAGTGAGCCTCCTGTGGTTGGTGTATAGTAAGAACCTTCCTTGAATGCAATGTGAGTTTCACGCTCGAAAGTTGGGAAGTTTACCTCACGAGTTACATCAGTTACTCCATAGAACTGAAGCGTGATGCTCAAGCCCTTCCACTCTGCACCAATCGTAGTACTGAAGGTATTGGCTGGAATAGAGGTATACTGATAAGGTGCTTTATCATCGGCTGTAATCTGACCATCAGCATTAAAATCGGAAATGATATAGTCGCCCGTATATTTCTCTCCTTCATGACTACCCCATGTTGGCACTGCATAGAGGTCATCCCAGTTGCTGATGAAGCCATGATCTATGTAAGAATGGTTCTGACCGATGGCGTAGCCTGCCTTTTTCAAGTAATCAGCCTTCAAAGGTGCATCATCGGCAAACTTCACTTTGTTCACGGCATGCGTCATATTGAAGTTGGCCCACGTACGCAAATTCTTGTTCCACACCTTGTTTACCTTCAAACTCAACTCATATCCATGAGCATCAACAGCACCCATATTGGCAACTGAGGCATTCATACCATAGTAAGTAGGAATGGCTCTATTATCCTTGGTCAAGAGCACGTCTGTTCGCTTATCCTTGAACAAATCGAAGGAACCGGTAATCAAACCTCCCAAGAAGCCAAAGTCGAAACCTAAGTTCTTCTTCTCTGAAGTTTCCCAATGTACGTTAGGGTTACCAATGCGAGACAATTGATAGATAGTATAAGGCGAATCATACCAGCCAGAACCTCCCAAATAGGTCTTGCCACCATATGAGTACTGGTCGGAATAGAGGAATCGACCTCCAGTTGAGTCATCACCGATACGGCCCCAAGAAGCACGCACCTTAAACATATCCACATACTTCTTTACATTTTTCATGAATGGTTCCTCCGTAACGGTCCATCCTAAAGATGCAGATGGGAAGAACTTGAAGCGGTAATCTGGGCCAAACTTCTCTGAACCATTGTAACAACCGTTCAACTCCAACATATAACGCATGGCATAATTATAGGTGGCACGGAACACCCAGTCCTCACGATAACGCTTAAACTCACTACCATAAGCAGACTCATTACGGTTGAACACACCCATGGCTCCCACCTCATGATTGCCAAACTTGCGGTTCCAATCCAATTGCGCCAAGTAGAAAAGACGGCGATAAGTAGATTTTACGTTTACTTCACCACCTTTGGTAGTCCAAGCTACGGATTCATGGTAATCTTGTCCTTGGTCGTATGAAACAGAACCATCGTCAGGGTTAATCCATTTCATCTGTGGATCCATATACTGGTCAGAAATACCTCTCTTCTCCTCTACCATTGTATTATCGAAAGAGAGTTTTGCTGTAAACTTCAGTCCCTTGGTCACAAAGTCAAGTTTCTGAGTCAAGATGAAGTCAGTAGTTATCTGAGTATTGGTGCGATTCTCAACACCACTACGAGAAAGGCTCATCACAGAGTTTGGGCAGTCTGCCTTACGTGGAGCATAGTAACCATAGGTTCCATCAGAATAGATTGGACGCATAGCATCAGGAGCCGCATGATATACCGAAGCCCAATAAGCACTGGAATCACTAGCCTTATCCCATGGGAAATGGCGCACACCATTACTACCAAAAAGGTTGGTAGAGAACTGGGTGGTCTTGGTCAAGTTGAAGTCCAAGTTGGCACGCATATTGATACGGTTATAGCCGAAACCTGACTTATAACCACGTCCACTGGTGAAATCCTTGAACAAATCACCCTCATGGGCAAAGTCTACTGCTGCAAAATACTTCACGAGTCGAGTACCGCCCGAAACATCCACACTGGCATTGTAAGACATAGCAGTATTATTGAACAACTCCTTCTGCCAATCCACGTTAGGATAACGATCCCATTCCTCAGCATTGGCAGGGTTACGATACTTGTCTATAATAGCCATTGGCTTGTAAGAACCCCATCCAGACTCATTGTTGATATTCAATTCACGTTCCACAACACGGTTGAGCAAGCGGAAAGTATCATAAGAATCATACTTCTCTGGCAACTTAGAAACCACCTTCATGGTAGCGTTCGCCTTGACATGAACTGCAGCCTTACCTTCCTTACCACGCTTGGTAGTAATCAAGATAACACCATTACCACCCTTCACACCATAAACCGCTGTGGCAGAAGCATCCTTCAATACGGAGATACTCTCTACTGAAGACAGGTCCACGGTATTCATAGCACGTTCCACACCATCTACAAGGACGAGAGGGTCATTGCTACCATTAATAGATGTTTGGGTACGAATGACTATCTTAGGGTCTTCCTCACCAGGCATACCCGTAGAAGAGAATGTAACCACACCTGGGAGGTTACCAGTCAATGCCTGACCAAGAGAGGATACACCAGCGTGACGGTTCAACGTCTTGGCATCAGTTTGAGAGATAGAACCTACTACTGAGGCTTTCTTCTGCTGACCATAACCAACGACTACGACCTCACCGAGGGTATTGTCATCTGTCATGACTACCTTAAACTGCCTCTTCTTTCCTATCTTCAGAGCCTGCGGCTCCATACCGATATAAGAAATCTCAATAGTAGACTTTTCAGAAGGTACTGTAATCTGAAAGTTACCATCCATGTCAGAGACGACACCTGAAGAGGCGTCACCCTTCACTTTTACCGTTGCACCGATGAGAGGCTCACCTGTGCCGTCAGCCACACTACCCTTGATGAGTATCTTCTGAGCTTGAACGCTCAAGCTACAAATAGACATCAAAGCCAGCGACATTGCTGTACGCTTGAATGTTAACACTTGATTCACCATGTTATTATGTTTTGTTAAGTTTTATTATCTAGGTACGACCGTTTATTGTCGAATCACGGCTGCAAAATTACGACTTTTATATTTTATGTACTTTGGTATTTGTTCCAAATGGTTTGTTTCATGTTCCACGCATAAAAAATATAAGTTACTGATAATGAGAAGTAGCAAATACGTTTCTTTATGTAACATGATGTTACAAAACAAATGGGACCTACCAAAGGGCTATCACTTCACTATCTTATAAACATTTCCACTTTTTGTATGCGAGATATTGATGCCAGGACGAGCACCAACATGCATGCCAGCAAGGACATGACAAGCATGTTCATTGTTTGCAGTTGTATTACCATAATGTATTGCTTAAAATTAATATGATATAAAATAATGTGGATTTAGCTTTATCATCAGAAGGTAACCTTAACAAAAAGGTGCGTATCACTACGCACCTTTTTGATCTAACCAATTATTATTCCAATAAATCATTTTGAACATGGGTAAAACTTTTAGAATAAACCTAAAACCAAAATTCTAATAAATCTATAATTAACCTATTCTTTATTTTTTCTGATGCAAAGGTACAACATTATTCAGAAAACTACTTTTCTTCATGTTCCAAAGCCTTTGCAAAATATCCCAACACAAAAAAAAATCATTTTATGGGTGCCTATTTACCCCTAGAAAAGAATCATAGTTGTTTCTACTGCAACAAGAGGGAAAGCATCTGAAACAAACAGAACTATAAACATCCCATTTTTATGTAATTTAGCAAGTACATAACATAATCCTCTAAAATTAATAAGGTATGATAACAATCAAGAATCAGTGCATGGGCATCAGCAAGAATTACACCATCACATCAAATAATACATTCAGTACATTCTAAAAAAAAACGCTTCGCACGTTGTTTGGTGCGAAGCGTTTTTTTGTATAGTTAATGACATAGTTGCCTCACCTTTTGCATTGTATGCTGGCGTATTATATTTATTATTTCTTGATAACCTTTCTGGAAACTCTCTTACCATTACCAAGTTGAATCTGCTCAACAACTATACCCTTGGTATGACCACTGATGCGCTGACCCGCCAGATTATAAGTCGTGACAATACCTTTTCCGAAGGCATCGATTGTACAATCAGTGATACCCGAACTGGTATCCGTCTTTTTTATCTTCACATTACCCAAGACAACGGCAGCCCAACCAGAAGACATGGTGAAATAAAGTTCATAGTCACCTTCTTTCTCTATAGTGAAGTTCAAGAAGTGAGCCAGAGAGCCTTTCACCACCTGATTGGCATTCTCCTTCAAGTTACCTTCCGAATCCAAGTTCTGTTCCAACAAGACAGACTTATTGTCGCTTATACCAGTAATGCCAGCATCAAAAGTCACTACCCCATTCTCGGAACTATCATTCCAATAAGAAGAATTGAAAGAAAGCTGGTATTTGCCAGGTGTCAAGTGCAGACGATGGTTATCGAAAGAACCATAGGATAGCTTACACTGGTCAAAATCACGGGCACTGAAATAGAAACCAGTATTGAAGTCGCCACCAGCCACGAAATCCTTGATACGGGCACCACCCGTATTGGCAGCGCCATTCTCCTTCACATCGTTTCTGCTTTCATCCTTCATGCTGTTTTCTCTTTTCCATCCAGCAGGCACACCTTCGCCAACATTCACAACTTCATCTTCCCAATTGTCGCGAAAAACCACGTCGCCCGCAACTTCTTCAGAAGCTACATCTTCAGGAAGATCGAGCTTATACTGCTTGAAGAAGTTCCAAAGTTCACGTGTAGAATATACCACTTTAGGATCATCAGAATGCCAATGTCCTTTGCCATCAAGGGCAATAAGCGTAACCTCAATATTGTCCTTCTTATTTATATATCTGGTACGTGTGGCTGCAGCTTGGTCTGAAGTCTCAGGATAAGGTCTGATTACCTCGGGATGCTCCACATTGCATTCCTCAGCTGCCGCCCATTTTTTCACATAATCGTCAATTCTGCCATAGCCACCAGCAGCATGGTTAGGATCACCTTCCCATTTCACCACGTCATCGCCAGTACCATGAATATGCATGATAGGTACATTCCTAACAACCACCGGATTACGATAATCCACCGGGATACCACTCACGGGACCGAATGCTGCCACCACGGAGCCCAATTTAGTCATGCAATGATAAGTCATCATACCACCCATAGAAAAGCCCGAGATGTAGATACGGTTCTTATCCACATGATATTTCTTCTGCATGGTTTTCATGATGGTTTCAATGAACTTTACATCTCCCGAACCCGAAATATCCCAGAAGTTACCGTTTCCCTTAGGATAAACCACCAGAATTTTTGCCGTATCAGCCACCTCGTTCCAATGAGTCTGATTCATTTGATAATTGGGATCCTGGCTTGCTCCATGCAAGGAGATAACCATAGGAGCCTTCTCGGGCAAATCGGCAGGTACATACACCAGCATCTCTCGGGTAGCAGTACCCACGTTGATGGTCTGTTTCTGTGGTTGCTGCTTATAGCTATGCTCCGAAGCAGCCAGTACCTGCAAGCAGAAGACACAAAGCAAGCACAACAAAAAAAATGTTCTTTTCATTTTCAGTTAAAATTATTAGTTATACGATTATCTGTTGTTATAATTGTCAGTTGTATGTCTATGAATAATTCAGGTTAAAGTTTGATACAGACAGCAACCTCAAAGATTGATGACTGCCACAAAGCCACCTCTTGGTTGCAGAGTCAACTTCTTAGGAAGTTTACTAATACTGAATGAGGTCATCTTCCAAGACTTTGGCGCCTTTCCATCTTCAAAAAGCAGCACCTTACCTTTCTTCTTTTCCAAGACGCTCCAATCTATGGTTACTGTCTGTGCCACATCCTTGCCATTGATGCCAGCCACATACCAAGTATTTCCCTTTCTACGAGCCATCACCACATATTCACCAGGATAGCCTCCCAGCAGACGAGTTTCATCCCAAGTAGTTGGCAACTGGGAAATGAAATCTTGCACAGCCTTGGGTTGAGCAAGATAACTCTCTGGCTTGTCCGCCCAATGCAATAAAGCAGATTCATACAATACAGGCAGTGCTAGTTCATGCGCATTCGTTGTGACATGCGGATGCTGGGAATCAGAGAAGGCGCATGGAGTGTAATCCATCGAACCAACAACGCCTCTTGTAAATGGCAAGGTGGCGTTGTGGCAGGCTGCCTTTGGGGTGAAATCTGGCGTGTTATTATACCATTCCGCACCATACACTCCTTCTGTAGACAAGAGATTAGGATACGTGCGCTGCCAACCACGAGGAATGGTGGCTCCATGAAAATTGACCAAGAGATGATGACGAGCCGCACATTCCAAGAGGTCGATGCAATACTCCATCGTTTCCTGTTTATCGCCTGCAAAGAAGTCTATCTTCACTCCAGCTACACCCATCTTCTCCAACCAGGCAAACTCCTTCTCCCTGTTTTCCGGAGCATTCAGTCTATTGTGAGGTCCTGGTGCACCCCAAGCCTTAATCCATGCAGTAGAAGAATTATACCAGAGCAAAGGCTTCACACCCCTATCCTTGGCATATTTCAAAGCCTCCTCGATGGTGGCTCCATTCTTCATCTCATCCCATTCGGCATCAATCAACACGTATGGCAGATGCAAGGTCTTCGCCATATCTACATACTTTTTAATGATATTCAAGTCGTTAGAGCCATGGTTGTAAGCCCAATAAATCCAGCTTACACTTCCCGGTTTAATCCATGAAGTATCTTTCAGACGACAAGGGGCACTGACATCAGTTACCAGGGTCGAAGCTATCAGATCCTGCTTCTTTCCAATGACAACCACTCGCCAGGGAGATTTCCAATTACCCGAATAATGCTGAGTGTTTTCATCCAGGAACACATGATAGTCCTCCGGATTCTGCCCGTTCTTCAAGGAAGAGGCACTGTTGATTCGTTCTATACCAGCTTCAGTAATAAGAGAGTACACACCATTCTGCTCAAGCAGACAAGGATAGCCCCAATGTTGTTTTCCACCTTTACCGGTAGTGGATAAAGGGAAGAAATTCTCATAAGACTCCGTCCATTCCTGAAACCACCGGCGCGTGCCTTCACTGATATGATAAGTAGTCAAATCCTGCTTGATTGACGTATGCTGCAAACCCTCCAACTCATAACGGAAGGCTACGCCATCGTTATAAAGTCGAACCACCATGCGCAACGGGCGCTGCAGATCATCCCCAAAGGTATAAACTATTTCATTCGCCTCGTTCTTGCATTCACTCTTCTTTCCCATGAGCATCTGATAATGCTCCGAAATATACTTGGGTTTGGAAATGTCTTTCAAGACTAGATTTCTTCCTCCACCATCACTGGTATTCAAACCATAACCAGAAATATGAAGCACCTGGCTTTCCTTATTTCCTTTACTGGCATCGCGATAAGCTACATCAAAAGCCTTCACCTTATTATCCTCACCCTCTGCCTTCCATTCTATCTTTCCATTGGGAGAAGAGAAAGTTTCCCGCAGATTCTGCGCAAAAGCTGCGCCCTGCATGGCAAGCAGCCATGCGCTTATCAGTAACGGCTTTCTGAGAGCCAAGATTTTCGTTGTATTCATCATTATGATTGTTTTTTCGTTTAATGCTGCAAAATTACGAAAAAACAATCATAATGACTTTATCAAATGTTTCAAAAACTTTATTAAGTTTATCTTACTCACTAAACTTCCACCAATCCAGGAAGAAGAGGTTCTGCTTCTGGATGTCGCCTCCCTTAAAAACGAAGTAGAGGTCGTGTACACCCTTTACCTTCTTCACCCGGGTAGAGAAGGTTTTGTATTCATCCTTGGTGTTCTTGATATCCACCTTGCCGATGCACTGACCGTTTACCCCATCAAGACGGATTTCGATGCAGCCGCCAAACATGTGGCAAGAGGCAGAAACCTCAAACTTTCCTGCTCCCTTCTTGAAGTCAACACCCTTCACGAGTATATACTTTCCCTCATCAACATTCGTAACCACCTGGTTCCATCTGTCCTTCTGCGCCCATTCGTTCTTAGGCTGCGTCTTCAATCCATAGCCCCAAGCCATCGTCTCAGCCTCAACCTGGCGATAAGGGTTGAACCATTCTATCTGCTCCAACTTGCAATCCTGGAAGTATGGCAACTCCTGGATGGTTCCGTCAGGATTGTAAGTCATTTCGGCCGCAGAAACAGAACGCTGCTCGGCATGACGCCCCGTCTTCAAACGGAAGATGTCATAATTCAAGCCGAAGCAGTAGCTCTTGCCCTTATAGTCGATGATGCCCGGATGATTGCCACGAGTGCGAGGCGTATGGTTCATGATATGTCCCTTATATTCCCATGGTCCGAGCGGATTCTTGCTCATCGCATAACCGATGCCCTCAGGACAGCAGGTAGAAGCATAAGCCAGATAATAATTGCCATTGCGCTTCCAGAACCAAGGACCTTCCTGATAATCCTGAATCTTCGGGAAGTGCATGATGGAATCAGAATAAGAAATCATGTCCTCGTTCAGTTTCACAGCCTTCAACTCCGGATTGCCCCAATACATGTAAGCCTGGTTATCATCATCAATCCATACGGTAGGGTCGATGTCGAACCAGTCGCCCTCCCATGCCAGAGGCTTTCCGAGAGGATCCTTGAACGGTCCGTATGGATTATCAGCTACCAGCACTCCGATGCCATGACCGTGGATAGGGCAATACATATACCATTTGCCATTGCGCTCGATGACCTGCTCTGCCCAGGCACCATTTTCACCCTTGAACCACTTGAAGTCTTTCAATGAAGCCACAGCACCACGGTCTTGCCAGTTTACCATATCCGTTGAGGTATAGAGCAGCCAGTCTTTCATCAGGAAACCCTCAGCCCCATCCTCATCGTGGGTGGTATAGAGATAAACCGTATCGTTGTGCACATAAGGTGCAGGATCGGCTGTATACTTGGTCTGGATGATTGGCAAGTTGATGTTCTGTGCAGTTGCTGCAGTTCCCATGCCAGCCAAAAGCAGGGATAAAATCATTCTGTATCTAGTCATTTTATGATTTAAATTAATTATTAGTTGCTTAAATTGTTATTTGTGGATGCAAAGGTAAGCAAAAAAGTAGAATTCTACTTTTTCACATGTTTCAAATAGTTTATATGATGTAACACTTGTATCTATAGCTTTACTGTCTTTCTGTCATATTCCATACTCTTACTTGCCAGCATAGGCTGATAGCCTGCACTGCTATCAGCATCCAACAAGAAAAAATGAGGATGTGTCATGGACTTATGACACACCCTCATTTTTTAGCAGGAATATTTTACCCAATCCAATACGATCGTCTTATCTTCATCAATCATAAAGTTCATACCAATCTTTTCTACGGTTTTGCCTCTTAGGGCAAAAGCATCAGCATAATGCTTGTTGTTGATTTGGTCAAGAGCCTCTTGTGCCGACTTATTAAATTTTAGTTCTATCACATAGATGGTATCCTTTGTTTCCATCGTAATGTCTGTTCTTATACCGAGACTTAAAATCTCTTTTATGAAATATAGGAGTAGAAAAAGAACACTGAAAAAAGAAAGTCGCTGATTATTAGTCCAATACATAATTTTTAACAGTTTTTTCTTTTTCAGACCTTTTTTTTTATGCCATTACTTTATATAATATTTACTATCAAATCGAGTGCCCTCTTTTTCTATCTCCTTCCCAACCATAGAATAGAGCATCTTTCGAATCTCTTTCATATCTATATCAGGAATGCGCTCTGCTATATCAGATATTTTACTCAAAGGATGCACACGGAGATCTTCCATAATTAGTGCCTTAAGAACATGTGGTTCTATAGTCTTCAAACTAGTAACAATGTTAGATTTTGCATTTTTCAGCAAAGTTGTATTGATTTGGAAAAATGATCCTTTCTTGACGCCACCTTTCGTTATCAGATTGCTTTTGTCTAAGTTATCGATATAGCTTCTCAATCGTTCTTCTGCAGATAGCTGGAGGATTTTAGATAAATCAGTTGCGGCAATGCGCTTCTCTCTGGCTATGATGCCGAAAGCTATCTTGTTCTTTTGGGAAAGCTGATAATTGTGGTCAACATAATCCATCAGGCGAACAACTTCTTTATCCGTAATCTCTGCACTTTGATAAACTGTGACAGTATTGAAAGTTGATTCTATCTCAGGTTGTTTCTTTGCTTCAACGGCATCCAACTCATAAATCAAGTCATATCCAGATCCCTCGCCTTCCATCAATCCAAGTGCAGTCAGTATCTCAATCATATTCGGATTACGTCTGTGCTTGGTATGAAGGATGTTGTCTTTGGTTACACCCAAAGGGAGACCACCAGGATTGGAGATGCTGATATAACCTGGATATACCTTGATTGTGATGTCGTTAGAGATGGTTCTTGAACTATGAGCCAAACTATTAACAAGCAACTCTCTGATTAAGTTCTCATTATAATAGCGTACTGTCTTACGGAAAAGTCCATTAGGCATCTCATAGCTATAGGTCAACTCTACAGCCTTGTCCATAATATCTTCCAACAGTTCTTTCGGATTACGTGTGTTGTCACGCCATTCCAATTTGTTGGTCTTGTTCTCCAAGTCGTCATATACGATATATTGCACAGTAATAGGATAGCAAATGCGGCTACGCTGTTTGGCTGTACCAATCCATAAGACACCAAGATTGGTCATCTTGTTACCGTCAAGAAGGTGGTATTGTTCGCCAATTTCCATATCGTCGAGCTGCTTGACATGCTGCTTCACTCTATCAGATTGGCGTATATCATTAGCGAATTTTGAGAGATTCGTCTTATTCTCATCTTCCAACTCAAACTGTGTTGGTACAAGTTCCCATTGGAAAGCTCCTTTCTCTTCTCCAACACGTTGGATATCCTCACTACGAACTGGCTCACATTTGTCAGCGACACGGATATACATCTTGCCATCAGAAGTGGTGGCATATGAATGGAGTGAAGGGAATACTGTGATGGCAAAGTACTGGCTGCCAGTTTCGTCTGCACATACGTCGCCTACTGCAAGACCAACATTGAAACAAAGTCCACGCAATCTTGTAACGGCACTATTTGCCTCTTCTTGCGGTATGACTTGATTGGGAGCAGGCTTCTTGGTCTTGTCTTCTACGCCAATCATAATTTGTCCACCTTGTGCATTGGCTAAAGCCACACAAGTAGTGGAGAGCTCTTTGAATCCTTTCTCTCCTGTTCGAATCTTTTGCAGACTCTTGTATTCTATCTTTTGTTGCTCTGTATTCATGTTTATTTGTGTCTCCTAATTTTAATTAGTGTATCCAAATTTATTCCATGCTTTGGGGACGAGGTGCTTGGTACGGTATTTTCCAAATCGGCGTATCTCGATGGCACTCTGCTGAGCCGCAGGCAATTTGTAATGGGCGATTATTTTGCCCAATCCAATACGATCGTCTTATCTTCATCAATCATAAAGTTCATACCAATCTTTTCTACGGTTTTGCCTCTTAGGGCAAAAGCATCAGCATAATGCTTGTTGTTGATTTGGTCAAGAGCCTCTTGTGCTGACTTATTAAATTTCAGTTCTATCACATAGATGGTATCCTTTGTTTCCATCGTAATGTCTGTTCTTCCACGGAAAGTATGCTGTTCCACCAATATACGGAAATTCGTAAGCAGGGCAAAGATGATATACATTGTCTGCTGATAATGCCCCTCATAATCGGTATTATCGCAATAAGGTACCGTCTCCCAGAACGTTTTCAATAGCTGAAGAGCACCATCCATATTACCCTTATTGATAAGAGCCGACATCTTGGCCACGGTCGTATTGCACATTGCAGACTTTGCCGCCAAATAATGCGGCAACATACTGCGATACAAACCTATCCTCACTTCTTTGTTAGGCAGAGCCAAGGTATAGAGTTCCGTTTCCGGATCATAATTCTTGATAGTGATATAACCACTCTGATAAAGCAAAGGCATGATAGTAGTCATCGTCTCAGTGGCTGCATCAAAATCATCCTTTGACGCATCCATCTGTTCACCCAGGTCAATCGGTGTAAAGTCATATTTCCGCATCATATTAAGGAGATAAGTAGGAGTGCCTGAGCCAAACCAATAGGAATCAACCTTTCGCTTTGAAAAGCAAGTGAGCAAGCTATATGGATTGAATATGTCAGAAGAAGGCCAAGCGAAATGATAGCCATCATAATTTTCCTTCAACTTTTCCAAAGTTTTATCATACGACAAGCCCAACACATCTGCCATCTGCTGAATATCTTCATGCATTTCTGTCACAAGTTCCTCCTTGGTAATGCCGCAAATGCCAGCATATTCTGTATCCATACTCACATTTGTGATATTATTGAGTTCACTGAAGATACTAAGTTGCGAGAACTTGGTGATGCCTGTCAAGAAGACGAAACGTAGCATTCGGTCGCTATCCTTTAGGGGACTATAGAAATTGCGCATCACCTCTCTCAATATATCCAAGCTGGTATCCTCGTGCACCACATCAAGCAAAGGAGCATCGTATTCATCGATGAGGACAACGACCTTCTGCCCAGTCTGCTCATATACCGTTTTTATTAAATTAAGCATACGGACATTCGGGTCAGGAAAATCATTGACGATGCCAAATTTGTCTTCATTTACCTTCAATATGTACAAGAGATAACGCACAAGTTGGTCTTTTTCCATGTGCTTACCACCAGCCAAGCTAAAGTGAAGCACAGGATATTTCGTCCACTCCTTCTCCAGTTTTTCAATAGCAAGTCCCTTAAAGAGTTCCTTCTTTCCCTCGAAGTAACTCTCAAAAGTCGAAACCAAAAGAGATTTGCCAAAACGACGTGGACGACTCAAGAAGAAATACTTTCCACTCGTATGAGTCATACGATAGATGTACTCCGTCTTATCTACATAGAGAAAGTCCTCCTCTCGAATCTCAGAGAAGGTCTGCATGCCTATTGGATATAACTTCGTTGCCATATTATCAACAATTTACTATTTACGTTGGCAAAGATAAGCAAAAATCCCGAAACCGCCAAGCGATTTCGGGATTTATTATGTATTCAACTATGTCCCCAATACCTTGAAGGGGATTTTATCAGTATTCTTACTATCTGTTCAGTTCCTTGATGATTTTCTCCAGATCGTCAAGCTGGCGGGCATCCACTTTCACATCTACCAGATTTCCTTCCTTGTCGAAGAGGCGATAGGATGGGAAGGAGCGAATGTTGAGATAATTCTCGATGGCACTCTGCTGAGCCGCTGGCAAATTGTAGTGGACGATATTGTCGCCAACTAAATCATACAGTTTGATGATATTTTTCCATGACTCTTCAGGACTGTTGCTTGCCATGTAAAGATATACCACATCGTATGGCGCCAAGCGTTCGAACTCTTCCTTCGAATGGGCAAGAGCCATCTTGCAAGGGGCACACCAGGTTCCCCAGACATCCAGCAATACCATTTTGCCCTTATAAGGCTCCAATATATGGCGAAGAAGCTTCTCTCCATCGCTCATATCCTGCGGAACTGTCTTGATACTAACAGTAATATCCTTGTTCTGCAAAGACAGGTACTTACGGTGTTCTGCCAATACTTTTTCCCTGATAACTTCAGAACTGATGCTGTGTTCTGCCAGGTCAAGACCATAACTATTGAGTGGCATGGCAAGTCTTTCCAACATCTCAAGAAGGGATTTGGAGATGATGACATCTTTCTGCTGCTGGTTGCATCCCATGCTATCAGCTATATGCTGGGCATAATATACATTGATGAGAGGAGTCTCATCCTTAAGCATCTTGGCAATATCTTCTTTTTCAAGGATAGCCGTAGCGCGCTTGTCAAGGACTGAACTGGAAAAAGCATTTACTATTTCCTCCTGCTCCTTGGCATCTGTCGTCTGATATTGCTTGATAGTTATGGCATCCAGATTCTTAGCCCATTGTTCCACCGTAGCAATTTCTGAATCGGTTATCGCAATATCCCCCAGAGCCTTGTGCTTTCTCAACAGTTCCGGATAAGAATTGGTGGATAAGAATCCATAGGTCTTCCCCATGGGGGTACTGTACTTTAACCTTCTTTCCTGGCCGATGAGATCATTAGTCAGCATATTATAGTCACGAAACAGAGTATAAGGCTGCGGAATCTCCTTCCATATTTTTTCCACTTGGCTCACATATTCCTGAGGGAAAACATTGTCTTTCACGTGATATGCTCCTTGTAAGATTGATGATGCATAATTACAGAGAAGATATCGGGCAGTATAGTCCTGATAACATTTGGAGATAGATGCCGATTCTCCTATCAGTTTTCGTAAGTTCCCTTCAGCCTCCTTATATCTGGTTTCAAGAATCTGCATCATCTCCTGGGCTGGAACCTTATTTTCATACTTACCTGGATATTCTGCGTCAATCAATGGGAAAGGATGTGCTAGCAGTTCGTTTTGCAAGCGGCATTTTTTGCCCATGAAGATGGAATGTCCTGACTTGAAGTCATAGAGCAGATAATAGGTCTCACCTGGCTCCAATACCGTGTTGATAAAAGTATGTTTCCAGTCCATGAAAACCTCGGTAGAGTTGATGAGAGGTACTTTGATTTCAAATCTGCCAAGAGAATCGAGCTTGCTGTAATTGCTAACTCCTGTGAATTTGGAAAAGAGATCATAATACTCCACACTATACTCCTGCCCTCTATCCCAAAGTTCCTTAGGCATATTTCTGAGCCATCCCACAACAATAGCCGTATCGGGCTTGTTATGAGTATCCTTCAGACATGTGGTCTCATCTTTCTGCGGATAATCCGGAAGGATGGAAGTGGTAATGAGCGAATATTCTGCTTTCTTGCCGTTGATGCTCATCGTGCGCTTGCCATGTTGAGACTTGTCGATGTTGACAGCCAGGTCGCTCTTGCCATCGGTAAGGATGAAAGAGTACTTGTCGCCCTTCTGATTCTTCTGCTTGTATTGCCAGTAACGGCAGTCGTAGAAGGCGAAATCATCATAGAATCCTATCTCCCAATCACCGGTCGCATCGTTGCGCCAAAGCGAGGAGAAGAGCTGTTTGATGCGGGTATCGATATTCTCGATGCCAAATATCTTGAAGTTCTGTTTGCCGTCACCTTCCAGGAAGTCAAACTTTCGGGTCTTCTTGGGGAGCGGTGCGAAGTGGAAGACCACATCCTCCCTGCCAGAGCCAGGCATATAGTGTTCCTCGTCAAGTTTCAGTCCATCACAGCTCTTGACGAGATATTTCTTGCCATCAGCAAGGAGATAGGTTTCCTTCACAAACTTTACCCAATAGTGTGGGCGAAAAGTGATGTGCATGAACACTCGTGTTTCATCATCTGCGAATTCCACACGATAGATGTTGAGCTGAGACTGACGAGGATCATTAAATATCTGATTCGATTCTGCTATCGGCTGTTCCCAGACAATGGGTTTCTTGCCATTCCCTGCCCAGCAAGTGCAGAGCCAGATGGCTGCGATAAGTACACAAAGGATTCTTTTCATAATTCGATTATTTTATTGGATTGATACTATTTAAAGCAGTATATATTAATTAGTATAACGTGACTTAATATTCAATAGAAACATCCAGTTTCTTCAAATCCTTATCAGCCGAACTGCTGCCGTAATAAACCTCATACTTTCCTGCCTTGGCACGGACGGTATTGGTTGCAGCATCGAAGAGTTCGAAGTTTCTGCTATCCAGCGTAATGACAGCCTCAGCAGTCTTTCCTGCCTTCACCTCCACTCTCTCGAAAGCCTTCAAGCTCTTCAATGGTCCTTCGGTATCGGCAGGATCCTTCACATACACCTGTACCACCTCGGTTCCATCCTTCTTTCCTACATTGCTTACCGGTACCTTCAGCGTAATCTTCTCACCCTTCTTCAGGATAGAGTTAGAAAGTGTAGCATCGCCCATACGGAAAGAAGTGTAGCTTAAGCCATAACCGAATGGGAAGAGTGCATCGTTCATATAACGATAGGTTCTGCCCTTCATGCTGTAATCCTTGAAATCAGGCAACTGCTCTGAATTCTTATAGAACGTAATAGGCAACTTGCCGGCAGGATTATACTCCCCGAAGAGTACACGAGCCACAGCCTCACCACCTTCCTGACCAGGATACCAGGCTTGGAGAATAGCATCGCAACTCTCTGTCTCTGGAGTCAAGGCGATAGCCGAACCCGAACAGTTGACAAAGACAACCTTTTTGCCCGCCTCCTTCAAAGCCTTCAGGAAATTGCGCTGAACCTTAGGCAATTCGATGTTGGTGCGGTCACCACCCTTGAAGCCAGAAATCTCGATAGGCATTTCCTCACCTTCCAACTGTGGAGAGATACCACCTACGAAGACTATAGTCTCACAATCCTTCAACTGCTTGAGCGAAGCCTGATAGTCGATAGGATTCTCGTGTCCGATATTGAACTTTATATCCGCATTATAGTTAGGCATCTCGTGATAGCGAATCTCTATCTTATACTCCTTACCCTTCTCAGCTTGGAACTCGATACGACTCTCGGTAGTGCGCCAGATGGAATGCTCTGCCTTCTTCTCACCATTCAGATAAACCTCATAGTGACCGCAACCAGCCACGTCGAGCAACACCTTGTCAGTCTGCTTAGGACGGAACACGGTTTCATATTTTGCAGAGAAGCCCACCAGCTTCACATTAGGAGCGAAGGAGTGCTGACCATAGGTCGTTACCTGCACAGGATTCTTCTCCTGGGTGATGACAACAGGCTTGCCTTCCATCTTGCGATTGTTCCAGAAAGTGCCCTTAAAGCCCATCTTGCCATCCATGCTACACTGGTCGAAGTAAGAATTCAAAACTTGGTCGTTCACCAAGTCGCATCCATTAAAGGTGACAACCTGGTTTTTCTTCAAACGACTTCTGATACCATCCAGGATGGTAATTGTCTGTCGTGGAGTACCATTATAGTTTCCCCACATCATCGGTTCGTTATCCACATTTGGTCCGATGAAAGCAATCTTCTTTACTTTTTTATTGAGAGGCAAAACCTCATTATTGTTTTGGAGCAGCGTCATGGTCTGCAGAGCCATATCGAGCGAGAGCTGGCGATGCGCCTTACTGCAAAGCACAGATACTGGAATCTTCGACCATGATACAATCTTGTTGTCATCCATCTCGCCCAAATCGAAACGACCTTCGAGCAGACGAATCACATGCTTATCAACTTCATCTTCAGTCAAGGCACCATACTTCACAGCCTCAGGCACAGACTTATATGCATAATTATATCCACACTCCACATCTGTACCAGCCAGCACGCCCTTGGCAGCCGCATTTCTGGCATTACTAGAAACTTTATGGCTGGACCAGAAATCAGTAACAGCGCCACAGTCGGAAACTACCAGGTACTTGAATCCCCACTCATCCCTGAGAATCTGCTGCAAAAGGCGGGTGTTGCCGCAGCATGGTTCATCATCCCAACGCTGATAGGCACACATCACCTCACGCACCTTTGCATCCTGCACCAGTGATTTGAAGGCTGGCATATAAGTTTCCCAAAGGTCACGCGGCGTGACATCGGTAATATTGTCTGTATGGCGAGCCCATTCTGGTCCGCTATGAATTGCATAGTGCTTGGCACAAGCCCAGAGTTTGCGGTATTTCGTATCTTCTGGTCCCTGCAATCCGCGCACCACGGCACATCCCATCCTACTGGTAAGATAAGGATCCTCACCATAGGTTTCCTGTCCACGTCCCCAGCGAGGATCACGGAAGATATTCACGTTTGGAGTCCAGACAGAGAGGGCATGGAAACGGGTTACATCTCCTCCCTTCTGCTGCAGTTCATTCCATTTGGCACGCATTTCATCAGATATTGCATCAAAGACTCTATACACCATTCTGTCGTTAAACGAAGCTGCCATTCCGATAGGTTCCGGAAACACGGTAACATCTCCCATGTTCGCCACACCATGCAGTGCCTCGCTCCACCACTGGAATCTCTTGATTCCCAATCGTGGGATAGCCGGCGAATCATCCAGCATCAGAGAAGCTTTCTCTTCCAAAGTGAGACGACCACATAAATCTACCGCTCTTTCATGAGCCGAGAGAGCAGGATTCTGATAAGGCAACTGCTGCGCTGAGGCATTGCCGGAGGACATAGTTACCACAAACATCAAAGCTGCGTATATAACATTCTTGTTCATTGTAATTACTATTAAGCTATTAGTATATTAAATTGTTATTTGCGCTGCAAAGGTAAACAAAAAAGCAGAATACGATTTTATCACAAGTATCAAATACTTCAAATTATGTAACTTACATCTGTACCTTTACAGCCTTTCCGTCATATTCCACACTCTTGCTTGCCTGCATAGGCTGATCGCCCGCATCAATGGCATCACAGTCTTCATCATCCAATGAAGATGCCACCACATCACCGCATTTTGTTACTGTTTATCATTCAGGAAATAAATCGGTGAACGGGGAGTACCATCCTTTACCAACAAGCCTTTGGCTATGAAGTGATTTATCCACTTTTGTGCCATATGGCGAGACAGTCCAAACAGTATCCTCATGAGTTTGATGGTGAGATAACGGTTTTTCTGGAAATATTCCTGCAATCTTGCCCAAAGCTTCTCTTCTGTAAAGATAGTTGAACGACTGGAATACTGGGAACGGACGAAATGGATATTTCTATCTATTTCCCTCAACAGCCCAGCCTCCGGACGGAAATTGATTCCCCGCAAACGTACTTCCTTTCCCGTAATCTTCTTATTAGGCTTATCCGCAGGCATTTCCAGGTTTACAGCAAGCGAGAAATATCCCAGTTCGGGAATATAAACTCTGCGTCCCATAGAAAATTCAGACACGACAATATCATGAAGTTCAGACAACACTGCAGCCACATCACCCTTGGTGAGTGAACATCTTTGCTGGATGGTGGCTTCCAGTTCGTGAGCCGTCATCGCCTCATACTGCTTCAATCGAACGTATTTACGTTCCTCACCACTACCCTCAGCATTGGTAATAGTATAAACATCATACTTTAAGTCCATAGTTGCTTAGTTTTATTATCTTCTGCAAATATATGAAATAATCACAGAAGCTGTATCTATTGACCATAAGAATTAGATTTATTTAATAGTTGGCAATTGCCAGCAAGGTTGCTGGCATATCGCAGCAACCTTGTCGGCATATAACAGCAACGTTGCTGGCAGCTGCCGGCAACCACACGGAACTGTATTTAAGAAGTAAATAATACAGGTTTCTAAGACTATTTAAATAACTTATTCAAGTTCGCAAGTTCAGTTATTTATTATTGTTGCCTGAAATTCCATTTAGAATTGTCACTATTGAAATCGAAAGGAGCCAAGCCTGGGGTACAATCGCCGAGTGAAACCAATGCCAGTTTTTCTTCTGTGGCTGGCACAGCCTTCGGCATAATGCGATAGGTGCCATCGGTAAGTTGTTCGATGCGCCAAAGCTGGGCATCTTCACCCGTAAACTCAGGTTTGGCAATGACATCATGCTGAGCGGTTGCGGTAAGATAACGGGTAGTGCCTTCTATGCAGATCTTATAATAAGGACCACCCAGATAACCACCCTTTCCGGCAGGCATGATACTCCACTTCTGATGAGGACGGAACATGTAATCGTTCATTCTCACCTTCACCTCGCCCTTAGGCCATCCTGCCTCTACCTCCTTCAAGGTTTGAGGTTCGATGTTCTTCAAAGGCTTGGTTGGCTTGATCCAGAAAGGTTCGATATCACGTTGCATTCTCACGAAATCTACGGCAATCTCCAGGGCATAGCCTCTTCGTTCCGATTCTATCTCGTAGGTTCCGGCATGAAATTCATCACCAGCCACAGGCCAGTCGTTCTTCCACAACAAAGGACGGATAGCCAACACACTTCGTCCTCCCTGTCTGAAATCAGACTCATAGTGGAACGACATCTTTTCTACACCTTCTTCCTCAATATAGCGTCCGAAGTGACCAGGACCCGTCTTCAGATGATTGGCGGCTATCACCATCTTGCCGCCACCTTGCAACATCTCTCTGCCCACATTATCTACGTATGGACCGGTTATCTTTCGCGAACGTCCCACCACGATATTGTAGGTAGAATTAGGACCATCGCAGCAGGTGCCATGAGTGCCGAGAAGATAATACCAGCCATTGCGATAAATCAAATCAGTAGCTTCGCAGTCGATGGCGATATTGACGGGTTCGTTACCTTCCATCCGCTTACCCGTCTTCGGGTCGAGTTCTACCAGACGGATAAATCCGAAATAGGTTCCGTAGCTGAGCCAGAGTCTGCCGGTAGTAGGGTCGAGCAACAAGCCCGCATCAATGGCATCACAGTCTTCATCATCTAAGGATGAGGCAACAACAATCGGTTCGGTATATTTGAAATCAGGCGATTTCGGATTGAGCGTTTTGTTCCACATCGTCAGGACATCACCACGATGACTACCTCCCAATCCACCACCCGTAGCACTGTAGGCTACAAGATAACGGTCGCCAATCTTCAACACATCAGGAGCCGCTCCTCTGCCGGGACGAACAGCACCACCCTGCCAGGTCCAGCCATCCTCCGACCAGAGTCCGCCTTCACCCGTTCCAAAGGTATAATACTTTCCATCACACTGGGCAATGGTAGAAGGGTCATGAATGAAAGGTTCGCCAACCTGGGCTTCTGCCTCGTAAGCAGAAGAAGACAACAAGGCAACCAAAGCAGCGGCATAAAGTTTCTGCTGAACAGCAACCGGGCTAAAATATCTGAAAAATATATTGTTCTGTTTCATAACTTTCTTTATTGATTGCACTACTTCACGTGAATAGACAGGTTTCTGACAGGCTTGCCCTGTCCGTCGATGAATCGGACACAGAAGTCGCTCATGCCAGGGCCATTGATGACTGCACCACGAAGGATATTTCTACCTTTCTTCAAGGTAAGCTTCTTAGAAACCACATCATCGCGAACCATTCTTCGGTCGCCTTCGAGCATCACCGCCTCCTCACCATTGAGCCACCACATGGAAGCACCATTCGAGCCAACAGCCAAGCGGACGTCTTTCATCTCCTCAGGGCAATCGATAATGGTAACCGCCCAGAACAAGACACCATACTTGGGCTTTTTAAACGAAGTAGCGAAACGGAAGAGCTTCACATTAAACAGTTTACTGTCCAGCGCATGCCATTTCAGTTTTTCATTCCCCACCTTCACGACGGCTCCATCCTTAGGAACTGTTTCCATCTGTTTAGGGAAATACTGCGTATGGAATATCTCCTTCAGATAAGAATCGGTAAAAACGACATTGCTCTTGACCGGCATAGAGATTGGCTCCAGAAGCAACCATCTCTGAATAAAGCCAGCCGCATTGGGCACGACAGGCTGCTTGCCGACAGGTCCGAAATAAGGATTAATGTCTACAGGTAATTCCTTATTTTGGGCATCCGCAGAAGAATGCCCAAAAAGGAATACACATAAACAAAACAATCTAACTATTTTATTGAAAATGTTGTACATAGACTATTCTTTTTATTTTTGAGGTTCGATAATCTGATAACGGCCACTCAGATGCATGAAGGCGAAGAGACGCAACAGTCCGTCGTAGTAGCCATCGAAGAAGCCTTCTTTATCTGGCTCATGCTTGGCATTCCAGAAATGACTGACAAATTCCCTGCCCTTCACATGATTGCTGACCAATGAAGCCGCAGCCGAAGTGGCAACAAAACCGATAGAATGGCGGAGTGCCTTGGGAGCCGTACCTGCCGGCAGAATATCTTCTACCATCGTTCCATCTACATTATACTGGTCCAGGAAAGAATCAATACCCTGACCATACAGGAAGTTCTGCAGCGTATTGGCATATTTCTGCTGCCACTCCTTATCCTTGCAAGCCCAGGAATAATCGAGTGCTATATTCATTGGCACTCGCCATGAGTCATAACGGAAAGCATCACCCAACAACTGACCGGTCTTCATCAGACTGCCATCATAGTTGCAATAGTCGGGGTTCAAGCCCGTCTTCTCATTGATGCACTTATGCAGGAACTCACGGCTCTTCTCGGCACACTCCTTCCAGAACTGAGAACGTCCGTCGTTAGCCCATTTAGCCCAAACCTCGTAAAAGGCAGGGAGATGGTAAGAAGGATCGGTAAACTTCCCGCCCCAATGATCGGGCGTAAAGGTGATGAGCTGATGTTCGAGATTAATAAGCGGAGCTGTGCGGTCCATACCCGCCTTCTGCATGCTGCAATCCAGAATATTCTGCGCTTCCTTCAGATAGTTGATACCTGTATCATTGCCCCATCGGTTGGATGCAAAGATGAGCGAAGTTACGAAATAGAGTTCACCATCAGATGCGGCTCCCTGCGCATTTCTCGTTCCATCAGTCTTACAGCTCCATGCGAAATAGCCCTTATAAGGTCCTTCCTGATGCTGCATGTATCTTTTGCTCCATCGCCAGAGGCGGTCGAAGATGTCCTTTTTGCCAAACTGCACGGCAGCCATCATTCCATACGACATGCCTTCGGTTCTCACATCATTGTTCTTTATATCGCTGACATATCCCATGGAATCGCCTACTTCGAAATAAACCTTGTTCTTACCGTAGAAAACATCATTGAACACTTCGTTCACCTTCCTGTCAATATCTGTCTGCTTATAGCCCATTTCGGCAAAGAGATTGCGATACTGATGAGTTTCGAAAGCTCCTTTATCCCAAGGCAAAGCATCAAAGCCCAGCCAGTCTACCTCTACGTCGGCACCACTCTGCAAGGATACGTGTAAAGCATGGACGCCTAGAGGAGCATGAAGCACCTGGGCACGGACATTCTTCCAGCCTGCCGACTTCGGAATCTTCACTTTAGCGATGATATTACCCTTCGTGCCATCGGCTCTGACAACGAGCACACCGCCCTTTGAAGACTTGGCACGAACGGTGATTTCTTCCACCTTCTCGTTACCGAAATCCACCTTATTATATATAAGAGTTGTATTCGATTTTGAGAAGAGAGTCTTCCATCCGGCAAAACAGTTGTTTTTATCCAGATATTCAATACCAATACCCTTGCCTTGCAGCGCAGAATAGCGGTCAATCTGAATATGCGAACGTGCCTTCGTCAATCCCACACCTCTTAGTGTAGGTATCACCTTCTGTATCGTTCCGTCAGGATTGAAGTTCAGAGAGTCGATTCGCACCGAGCGGTTCTTGTCAAACTTAGGCGAATAATCATTATGATGATAGAAGAGATACCACTGTCCCTGATATTCCACGATGCTGTGATGATTGGTCCAGCACTTCGTAGGCGACTCATCCATGATGATTCCTTTGAAAGTAAAAGGTCCCATCGGATGGTCAGCCATGGCATAAGCCAGCGTTTCGGTTCCATCCTTTTCACGTACCCAAGGGAAGGTGAAATAATATTTGCCGTTACGCTCGAAGGCAAACGGTCCTTCCTTGAATCCCTCAGGCAATCCCTCTACCAGTTTTGGTTCCGAGGCGAGCTCCATCATATTGGGTTTCAGCTTAGCCATGTGCAAACCAGCTCCAGCCCAGTAGATATAAGCCTGTCTGTCTTTATCTATCAACACACAAGGGTCTATACCATGAACCCCCTCTATGGGTTTCCACATCGGCATAAACGGTCCCTCCGGATGGTCGGCAACCGCCACACCTATCCCGAATCCCTTCTCCTCCCCTTTCGGAGCGGCAGGGAAATAGAAGTAATATTTTCCATCTTTCTCTACACAGTCAGGAGCCCACATCGTATAACTGCCGTCCTGTACCCAAGGTACTTTGTCCTGCGAAACGATGACACCATGGTCTTCCCAATCCGTCAGATTGCTGGATGAGAAGACATGATAATCAGGCATGCAAAACCAAGTCTTCAGTTTCTCTATCGGACTCGGTATGTCATGAGAAGGATAGAGATATATCTTCCCATTAAACACGCGAGCCGTTGGGTCTGCCGTAAACTGGCTATTGATGATTGGATTCTGAGCCAAGGCTGCAACCTCTACAGTACAAGCCCAGGCACAGAATAAAGTTTTCTTAATATTCATAATTTACCATTATCTTCTTCAAGTCCTTATCTGCCGAGCTATTGCCATAATATACCTCATAGTTACCTGCCTTGGCACGGACGGTATTAGTGGCAGCATCGAAGAGTTCGAAGTTCTTGCTGTCCAGAGTGATGACGGCTTGAGCTGTTGCACCGGCTTTTACCTCTATGCGCTGATATGCCTTCAGGCTCTTCAATGGGCCATCGATGTCTGTAGGGTCTTTCACATACACCTGTACCACCTCGGTACCATCCTTCTTGCCCACATTGCTCACAGGGATGGTCAACTTGATTTGCTCTCCCTTCTTCAAGGTATTGCTTGACAACTGAGCCTCTCCTATATTAAAAGAGGTGTAACTCATGCCATAGCCGAATGGGAAGAGGGCATCGTTCATATAGCGATAGGTTCTGCCCTTCATGCTGTAGTCCTTGAAATCAGGCAACTGCTTGGAGTCACGATAGAAGGTAACTGGCAACTTGCCCGATGGATTGTACTCACCGAAGAGCACACGAGCCACCGCCTCGCCACCTTCCTGACCTGGATACCAAGCCTGGAGGATAGCATCACAACTCTCGGTCTCAGGAGTCAAAGCCATCGCAGAGCCCGAGCAGTTGATGAAGACAATCTTCTTGCCTGCCTTCTTCAATGCCTGCAAGAAAGCACGCTGCACCTGTGGCAACTCTATGTCGGTACGGTCGCCGCCCTTGAATCCAGGAAGATTCACAGGCATCTCCTCACCTTCTAGCTGTGGGGCGATACCACCCACAAATACCACCGTCTCGCAATCCTTCAATTTTTGGATAGAAGCGGTATAATCTATCGGTGTCTCATGACCGATACTTATCTTGATATCAGCATTATAAGTAGGAATATCCGCATAGCGAATCTCTATCTTATATTCCTTGCCCTTCTCGCCCTCAAACTCGATGCGAGAATCCGTGGTGCGCCAGATAGACTGCTCTGCCTTCTTCTCGCCATTGAGATATACTTCGTAATGACCACAACCAGCCACATCGAACAAAACCTTGTCCGTCTGTTTTGGACGGAACACGGTCTCGTACTTAGCAGAGAAGTCAGTCAATTTCACGTTAGGAGCAAAGGAATGCTGACCGTAGGTAGTAACCTGGACCGGGTTCTTCTCGTAAGTTACGGTTACAGGCTTACCCTCGCTCTTGCGATTGTTCCAGAAAGTGCCCTTAAATCCTGTCTTGCCATCCATCGAACACTGGTCGTAATAAGAATCGAGCGTCTGGTCATTTACCAAGTCGCACCCCTTGAAGGTAACAATCTGGCTCTTCTTCAATCGGCTCTTGATGCCATCGAGAATCGTGATGGTTTGGCGAGGCGTACCATTATAGTTGCCCCACATCATCGGCTCGTTATCCACATTCGGACCGATGAAGGCGATTTTCTTGGTCTGCTTATTCAGAGGCAGAATATCATTCTTATTCTGGAGGAGCGTCATGGTTTGGAGAGCCATGTCGAGCGACAACTGGCGATGCGCCTTGCTACAGAGCACAGACGATGGGATGCTGGACCAAGACACCAACTTGTTATCGTCCATCTCACCCAAATCGAAGCGACCTTCCAGCAGACGAATCACATGCTTGTCCACCTCTTCCTCTGTCAATGCACCATACTTCACCGCCTCAGGTACCGACTTATACACATAGTTGAATCCACATTCCACATCCGTACCAGCCAGCACACCCTTGGCAGCAGCGTTCTTGGCATTGCTAGACACCTTATGATTCTCCCAGAAGTCGGTAACCGCCCCACAGTCAGACACCACGAGATACTTAAATCCCCACTCATTTCGCAATATATTTTGGAGCAAACGGGTATTACCACAACAAGGCTCATCATCCCAACGCTGATAAGCACACATCACCTCCCTCACCTTGGCATCCTGCACCAGCGACTTGAAGGCAGGGAGATAAGTCTCCCAAAGGTCACGAGGTGAAAGGTCGGTGATGTTATCAGTATGTCGAGCCCACTCCGGACCGCTATGGATGGCGAAGTGCTTGGCACAAGCCCAGAGCTTGCGATACTTGGTAGTCTCCGGTCCCTGCAAGCCACGCACCACGGCGCATCCCATCTGGGTGGTGAGGTATGGATCCTCACCGTATGTCTCCTGTCCACGTCCCCAACGAGGGTCACGGAAGATATTCACATTCGGAGTCCATACCGAGAGGGCATGAAATCGAGTTACGTCCCCACCGCTCTTCTGCAGTTCATTCCACTTGGCGCGCATCTCATCCGATGTGGCATCAAACACCCTAAACACCAAGCCCTCATTAAATGAAGCCGCCATACCGATAGGCTCAGGGAATACGGTTACGTCGCCCATGTTAGCCACGCCATGCAGAGCCTCGCTCCACCATTGGAATCGCTTGATGCCCAGTCGTGGGATGGCAGGGGAATCATCCAGCATCAAGGATGCCTTCTCCTCCAGGGTGAGGCGACCACAGAGATCCACAGCTCTCTCGTGAGCCGAGAGAGCTGGGTTCTGATAAGGTAACTGCGCCATCAATGCACTAGGCACCGAGGCAAATATAAGAGAGATGAAAAATGACTTCGTCTTCATGATGATAATAATATTGTTAATTGTTTATTCTTGGGGGCAAAGTTACAAGAAAATCCCGAAACATGCTTTGTCTCATGTTTCAAATACTTTATCCTATGTACCATCGGCACGAAAAAAGGAGCGTTTCTTGCGAAACGCTCCCTTTATTATCATGTCTGGTTCTATTTATGAAACATAAATCAAATTTTATTTCCAACCAGGGTTCTGAACCAAGTTAGGGTTCTTATCCAATATGGTTTGTGGATAAGGAAGATATTCATGCTTACCCTCCTTGAAGCCAACCTCAGCACCTCTGTCCTTAGCCTCAGAAGTTGTAATGGTATAGAATCGGCTATTAGCCTCTGTGCCATGCTCCCAAGTTACATTCTTGTCGTCAGCCTTAGGGGCACGATATACCTTGTCAAAGAGGTGAGTAACAGCAGTACCAGAGTTCTTGATACGCTCAATAGCCTTAGCATCCTTCCAACGCATGATATCAAACCAGCGGCAGCCTTCGAGCCAAAGTTCGTAAGACTTCTCTTTCTTCAGTACCTCCATGTCAACAGTCTCGCTGATAGTCTTAGAGCCAGCACGCTGCTGAATCATATTGATGTACTTCTTAGCCTCACCATTATCACCCGTCTGGAGACAAGCCTCAGCATAGTTCAAAAGGACCTCAGCATAACGCATCACAAGATAGTTGTTCAAGCGAGTATTACTACCATACTTAGCACCATCCGTATCAGAAGCCTTCATCATCTGCTTAAATGCCAACCAGGTAGAGTTACCATAGAGACCATTCAACTGATCCTTGATACCAATAGCATGAGCTGTATCCTTCTGTGCCTGCGTCATCGCATTTATTTTGGCATCAGCATACTCCATGTTATATACAGCGTCATCAATATTCTTCAGCGTAGCCTTCAAGCGATAAGAGTCACCATCATTAGCATAGAACTCATCGCCAAACCACTGTGGAACACCAAGACCGCCCCAACCATCAATTCCAGCATAAACAGCTTGTGGAGCAGCGGCAAAGTGATCAGAACGCCAGTTCCAGTAGTTGGTTTCCATCCAGCTAGAACGCTGCTTCATACCAGCCCACTCACCTTTACCAGCATTATACTCGAAGTTAACCTCAAACACCTTCTCCTTATCACCATCTCCCTCTATATGGAAGTTGTTGATATACTCATCGCCAGGCATCAAGTCATACTTACCAGAATCGATAACCTTCTTAAGAGCAGTCTTAGCTTTGTCATACTGTCCTGCAAAGAGATAAGCCTTACCAGCCATAGCCCAAGCAAAGCCCTTAGTAACCTTGACGGCACCGTCCTTATCATCTTGCCCTTTGCGCTCATCGAGGTCAGCGGCAGCCTCATCACATTCCTTGGCTACCCACTCTATCAACTGTTCATGAGTCATAGGATTAACAGGATCCTTATCGCAGTTGTAAGGCTGGTCAGCTGCAGAGAGCACATGGTCTACAAATGGAGGAGTACCCCACAAGTTAGCCAAAAGGAAGTAATCGTAAGCACGAAGCACACGAGCCTCAGCTACACAACGCTTCTTTACCTGGGTATCAGCATTCTGGAAATTATTGATAACCAAATTGCAAGTATACACAGACAAATAAAGACCAGAATAGAATACTTTTGGCACATCTAGCTCAGCATCATAATAGAACTGATTCAATTTGATACCAAACTCATTATCACCAGAGTTCTCACCAGCAGCCAAGATATCATCACCACACTCATTCAGAATCAACTTATGAGGTGTATAGATACCAGGACTCCCCTCCACGTCTGGCTGGCGGCCTACTACATTACACATAAATCCCTCGTATGCAGCCACGAGAGCAGCTTCGGCATCAGCATCTGTCTTATAGAATTTCTCCATTGGGACAACACCCTTCTGCTCGATGTCCAACTGATCCTCACAGGATGTTGTAAGCGTCATCGTGCCTGTGGCAGCCAGGGCTAATATCGTTGAAAATAATATCTTCTTCATTGTTTGTATCATTTAAAAAGATTAGAATGTTACGTTCACACCAAATACCAACTTCTTAGAAGTAGGATAAGTACCGTTATCAAAACCACGAGATGCGCCACTATTCATAGAAGCGGTCTCTGGGTCTGCGCCAGGATACTTGGTAATGGTGAAGAAATCATCAAGTGAACAGAATACACGCAAGCCATTGATGGCAATCTTGCTCGTGAGAGTTCTAGGCAAGGTATAACCAAGCTGAATCTGCTTGAACTTGAAGTAAGCACCGCTAAATACGGCTGCACTTGAGCTAAAGAACTTCCAGCTGTTAGCCCAAGTCCTCATATTAGGATACTTTGCACCAGCATTGTTTGCGCCTTCACGCCAAGAGTCTTTCCAATATGTATCAATACCATTGATTTTTGGACGGTCGGCAGAAACCATTAAGTTATAAATCTTATTGCCTGCAGAACCAGTACCGAAGATGGTCAAGTCGAAGCCCTTGTACTCAGCATTGATGGTGATACCATAAGTAAACTTAGGAATACCAGCACCCAAGTCCATCTTGTCCTCATCAGATGGAGACTTAGTAAGTCCACCATCCTTGGTATAGAACTGAGCGTCACCATTCTCATCAACACCAGCATACTTGTAACCACGGAAATACCAGACAGAATGACCCTTCTCGAAAGTTGGCTTCAACTCATTATTGAATCCATCGATACCAATCTCTTTGATACGGCTAACCAAATCAGACACTTCCTTAACTTCATTCTTCAAGGTTGAACCATTGACCGTAACAGAATACTTGAAGTCGCGAATATGATCTTTCCAACCAATCTCAAAGTCAAGACCAGTGTTTAACACCTTACCTGTATTAACAAAAGACTTGCTGACACCAATCTCAGGAAGAGGTGAAATCTCTATCAAAAGGTCCTTGGTTGTCTTACGATACCAGTCGAGACCGAGCGTCAAGCGATCATTCAAGAAACGAGCATCAAGACCTAAGTCTACCTGCTCAGAGGTTTCCCAAGTCAAGTCAGGATTAGCAAGACCAGTTGGCTTAGAACCATAAGACAGCTTACCATCACCAATAGATGGATTATACTGATAGAAACTAGCATTGGCCGCAATAGGAGAAGAATACTGATAATCATGCAAGATGTTGACATTACCATTCTTACCCCAAGAACCACGAAGTTTCAAATATGATACTGCATCACGACTGATATTGTCCTTAAAGAACTTCTCATTGCTGATAGCCCAACCAGCAGAGAATGAAGGGAAGTTACCCCAACGAGCCTTCTTGGAAAGCTTGGATGTATCGAAAGCGTCACGACGGAAGTTTGCCTGGAAGAAGTAACGATTATCGTAACTATAAGATACACGTCCAAAGTATGACAACTCTGTGGCATCAGATGGTGCATTGCCCACACTCTTCGTAGCATCAGCCAGCAAATAGTTGATGTAACGGAAGTTTGGCTCATAAGAAGACAAAATATTCGCACCTTCTGATGAGATCGTGTTGTTGTCCCAATGATTCTTGGTAAATGACATACCGACCATCGCTCCTACAGAGTGCTTACCAAATGTCTTCAAATAGTTGGCAAAGTTTTCCCACTGGTAGTACAAGCTATTGTTTGCATTGGATGCAATCTCATACTTGGTGCTATTTGCCATAGAGTTCAAATAGTAAGGCTCAGCATAGTTGTGATAATTGCTTTGGCTGATACGATAACCCAAACGAGAGGTATAGGTAAAACCAGAGAATGGCTTGATGTTGGCAGCCACTGTACCACGTACGTTGATACCAGATGTCCAAGTATCACGGCGATCCTTCTGATACAATGGGTTACCTGTTGCATCCTCTACATATTTAGAGGTACCATAGTAATCATTATTATGGTTAGGATCTGTAGGAACAGGCTTACCCGCAGCAATTGCTCTCTTCATACTATCTGGCAAATCATTCACATCGCTGATATAAGCTGGTGTCAATGGGTCGATGGATACCACAGAGTTGAGCAATGAGCCATAGCCCTTGGTCACTCCCTTGGTCTTATATTTTTCAAAAGAGGTATTGGTTGTTACGTTCAACCACTTATAGATATCGTAGTCTGCATTAATCTGACCTGTAAAACGCTTGTAAGTATCCTTACTGCCCTTTACAATACCATCATTGCTAAGAATATTCAAGCTGGCGAGGAAACGGCCCTTACCATTGCTTGACTGAACTGTAAGACTATGCTGATGAGCCAAAGAAGACTCAAACACCTCTTTATACCAATCAGTATTCTGGCCCTGATAGTTGTTGGTCTGAAGTACCTCATCACTCAAGTCACCGATATACTTATGATACTCAATATATTCATTGGCATCAAAGAGGTCTGCCTTCTTACCCAAAGACTGGATGGTAAACTTGCTACTATAAGAAACCTGAGCCTTACCGCCATTGGCAGCACCATTCTTGGTTGTAATGATGATGACACCATTACCAGCCTGCGCACCATAGATGGCAGCAGAAGCAGCATCCTTCAACACTTCCATACTCTCAATCATAGAAGGATCGAGATACTGGATGTTATCTACCTTCAAACCATCAACGATGAGCAAAGGCCCGATGTTACCACTATTAGATGAATAACCACGCACACGGATGTCGGCAGCCTCACCTGGACCACCCGAGTTGATGATTTGTACACCGGCTGCCTTACCCTGGAGGGCAGCACCCGCATCAGTGGTAGACAATCCCTTGATGTCATCGCTCTTGATAGAAGCCACGGCACCAGTCAAGTCGCTCTTTTTCTGAACACCGTAACCGATGACTACGACATCATCAATTACCTTGGCATCATCTTTCAGTGAGATGGTGAGAGTCTTGCCAGCCTCAGCCTTGACGGTCTTTGGCTCCATACCTACATAAGTAATGGTTAATGTTGCGTTTGGCGCAGCATCAATGCTAAACTTACCATCCATATCGGTTACGGCACCCATTTTGCTACCATTTACCTTTACGGTTGCACCAATAACAGGTTCGCCACTTGGGTCGGTTACTACTCCTTTTACAATACTCTGAGCCGACATTCCCGCTGGGAATAAACAGAGAAAGGATAGTAAAGCTAACGGCTTTTGAATCTTTCTAAAGTTCCTCATAAGAGAATAGGTTAAAATTATATTTATCAGTTGTTTTTTAGTATCATACCAGCATATAGCCGATAATCAGTAGTGCATCATTTGTTAACGAAACACGCCGCAAAATTAAGATTTATTACGACACAAGGCTTTGTCTCATGTTACAATTACTTTACGTCACGTACCATTTGTCCAAAATGAAACAAATGGAAATGATTAATATGCAATATGTGTGTAGTATTTCATAACATTCGATAAGGTTTTATAAAATAGAACACCAAAAACAAAAATCCCTTCACCTTTCTTCTTAACCGTTGATACTTTTTAAAAACATAACTTTCTTCATTTTTGCGTTGAAGTGCCAAAAATGTGGAGTTTTACACATTTTTGATACCTTTTATGTGCAAAATTACACATTTTCGGCACTTCAAGCAAATATTCAAGCCATAAACTTTGGCTTATTATGCTTTTTAAAAAGATTAAAAGTTCAACTATTTGAAAAGCTTATTCTGCCGCTAAGGCACTAAACATGTCCTTAGCGGCAAAATAAGAGGTGCTTATTTTGCCAGAATTAACACAAAAGTAGCGTTAGCGGCAAAATAAGCACCCCCCATATTTATAACCTAAGTTACACGATTTGCATCGTTTACTTAAACAAATGAGGAACGAATTCCTTCAGGCATCTGCGCCAGGTAAGCCACTCGTGATGAGTGCCTGGAGATACATAGACATCGAGCTTGATGCCCAGGTCCTTCAACTGCTGCGCCATCTTCTCGGTACCGAAGTTCTCCTCCGAACCGCAACCCATGAACATATACTTGATCTGGCTGTTGTACTTGTCAGCATCGGCAAAAACACCATTGAAGCAAGTCTTCACGTCTACCCCGAAGAGCGCACCGCTGAAGGTACCAAAGGCTGAGAACTTATCCATATTGTTCAATACGGTATTGAAAGTCTGGCATCCACCCCATGACAGACCTGCCATCGCACGATGGTCACGATCGGTCTTGGTGCGGAAGGTCTTATCCACCATCGGAATCAAGTCCTTGATGATGACATCATAGAAGGAAGCACCATACTGATTGCGCTCCTCATCCACATTCTTGCCAGGACGTGGCACGAATGGCTTCTTCACATCGCCACTCTCCATCACTACAATCATAGGCTCTGCCTTGCCCTCGGCTATCAGGTTGTCCATGATATGATTCATCAAGCCCTGATGGCTCCAGCCTGTCTCGTCCTCGCCCATGCCGTGCTGAAGATAGAGCACAGGGTAACGCTTCGTTGGGTTGGTCTCATACTCGGCAGGGGTATAAACCATCGCACGGCGGAACTTGCCCTGGGAAGCCGCATAGTAAGATACCGAACGCACCTGGCCCTGAGCCACACCCTGCTGTGGACGATAGTAATTGCCCTCATCGCCCTCTGGCACTTCCAAGCCGCCAGCCTCGCGGCTCCAACCGTAGTAGGTCTCGCTGGCAGGATCCACTACCTGCACACCATCCACATTCAGGAAATAGTAGTGGAAACCTACTACCAATGGGTCAGATACGCCATACCAGTCGCCATCATAATCCTTCTTCATAGGATATTTCTTGCCACAGATATCGAAGATTACCTCCTTAGCCTTTGGTGCATGGAGCTTGACGTAAGCTCGATGGTCCTTATCCACACGAGGATAGTTGGCATCTGGGATAATGCCGAGCAGCGAGAGCATCATGTTGGCATAGCGCTTACCCATGGTGCGATAACTCTCGGCGATGAAGTGCAAGCCGTCGCCACGCTGAGGGCATCCCTTGGAAGAGATGACGTGGGCTGTAGGAATGGTCTTGGCGATGGAATCTACCACGGCGATATGTGCCCAGCAACTTCCGCCCTGGTCTTTCTGCACGGTCTCGCCTACGAGCAGTGGCACATCAGCAGCCTTCAAGTTCAAGTCCTTGAGGATATCGTTATAGATAGTCTTCACACGGTTAGGCCAGTTAGGGTCGCCATTGTTGGTTTCGCCCTGGTGCAAGAGGATGCCCTTGATCACGCCCTGCTTCTGTGCTATCTTGGCAAGCTCGATGAGTCGGGCGTATGGATTGCCATTATAGCCTGCGGCAAACTGCTTCATCCAGTCGGGCTGCTTCTTGAGATAAGCCTTGTAGGTGCGCTTGTCGAAGAGGTCGATGCTGGCTCCGCCCACGGCTACGGTGATGGTACCCACCTTCACATTCTCTGGCAGGTTAGCCACCATCTTTCTGCCGAAGTAGTCCACTGGGGTTAGTCCTGTGGAAGGACGTGCCTGAGGTGGAACGGCTGTATGCCACTCGCCTTTCTTCCATCCAGCCTTCTCGTCATCCACGGCATACATCGCCATGAATCGAGGGTCCACGCCAGTTCGGTCCTCGTCCTCAATGGCGGCATTTCCCTCCATATTAGACTGTCCGAAACAAAGATAAATCTGAAAGTTTGGGTCTACTGCAGCCGAAACTTTCGTCAATCCTATGAGCAAAGCTCCTAAAATCAATAGTTTCTTTTTCATTCGTATATGATTAAATTGTTTATTCGTTGCAAAATTACAAGAATAATCCGACATAGGCTTTGCGCCATGTATCAAATACTTTATCAAACGTATCAAAATGCACTGGGAGGGCAGGTTTGTTACCTGCCCTCCCAGTACTGAATGATTACAAGCGTAGGGCTTGATGCCTACAAGTAGCGTATGTAATAGTGAGAAGAATGCCTTCCGTAGATTTTTTGGCGGTCGCCAAAAAATCACAAAACCTAACTACTTCATCACAATTTTTCTACCCTTGTGAATAAAGATTCCACTTGTAGGATGGCTGACACGTACGCCCTGAAGCGTATAGTAAGCATCGTCCTGCTGGGAAGGCTGGGCTACTACCGATGGCTGAGTGATGCCAGTAGACTGGTAAGCATCATTGGCAAGATAAAAGCTTGGTCCCTGCCAGTTGGCGCTCCAACCCTGGATATGGTTCTTAGAGAAGTCACCGTTACCAATCAAGTTCTCCGTGGTGCCATCCTTTACCAATACCAAGTCGTCGATGTCGAGATTACCCGTATATCCACCGAACACAAACTGGAAGACATCCAATGGGAACTGGGCTGTAAACTTCCAAGTCAAGGTCTTCCACTCACCAGCCTCAATAGGATAGGCTGCCAGATACTGCACATCCTTACTGCCTCCCCACTGATTCTTATTGGTGCTGGCATTCCAGATAGGCCAAAAGCCCAGTTCCTCGCAGCTGGCAGAGGTTCTCACCTTCATGGTAAGCGTATAAGCCGCATCCTTCTCCAAAGCCTTAGGCAAGGTATAGACGGCCTGCTGATCCCAGAGGTTGGCACCGGCATGAGACTCATAGCGGATAAAGTAGTTGCGATTCTCCACAGGGATAACACCCAGCAACTCCAGCATCACGTCGGCATAACGCTTGCCAAACATGCGATAGCCCTCTGCTGTGAAATGGAGTCGGTCGCTCTGCAGAGGACAATCCTTGGAAGAAACGACATGGGCTGTAGGAATCGTAGCAGCGATATTGTCGATAATGGCATTATGTCCCCAGCAGGCAGCGTTCTGGTCTTTCTGTCCCAATTCTCCCACAAGCAACGGTACATCCTTGGCATCAAGTCCCAAATCGGCAAGCATATCGTTGTAGATTTTCTTTACCTTAGAAGGCCATGTCTGATCGCAGTTGTTGGTCTCACCCTGATGCAGGAGGATACCCTTGATGACACCCTTCTTCTGCGCTATCTTAGCCAGTTCGATGAGGCGTCCGTATGGATTTCCGCCATATTCCTTGGCATAATTGCGAAGCCAATCGGCTGTTTTGGCATCATTGAGATAAGCCTGATACTTGTCCTTATCGAAGAGGTCAATGCTGGCACCACCCACAGCTACGGTTATCGTGCCCACCTTGACATCCTCTGGCAGATTATCCACCATCTTTCTGCCAAAGTAATCCACTACCGACAGACGGGTATAAGGACGAGCCTGAGGCGGAACGACGGTATGCCATTTGCCCATCGTCCATCCAGCCTGCGCATTGTCCAGGGTATACATCGCCAAGAAACGAGGGTTTACGCCCGTCTTATCCTGCTCCTCGATGGCGGCATTGCCCTCCATGTTCGACTGTCCGAAGCAGAGATACACCTGAAAGTTAGGATCGGGAGCGGTAGACTGGTTCAGCTTATATCGCTTGAAGAAAGCCCAGAGTTCCTTGGTGCTATGCACACCATTAGGCTCATTGGAATGCCAGTGTCCCTTGCCATCTATGGCGATGAGGTTCACCTCCACATTATCATTCACATTGGTATAGATAGTGCGGGTGGCATTGGCAGCGGTATTGTTGGCAGGATAAGGGCGCACCACCTTAGGGTTGTCCACATCGCAGCCATCAAAGGCAGCCCACTTCTTCACATATTCATCTATTCTGCCATAGCCGCCGG
>ERZ1034687.13-NODE-13-length-109367-cov-77.963508_pt1 | contig 109367 bp, 77 predicted proteins | sample MGYA00520704_ERZ1034687 | MGnify/ENA primary metagenome ERZ1034687 (study PRJEB33766, sample SAMN09781762) | gut metagenome | biome: gut microbiome | host: Homo sapiens | place: Madagascar | study: EMG produced TPA metagenomics assembly of the PRJNA485056 data... | reverse complement strand
TGCAAAAATAAGAAATACTTGGCAGATAATTTCTTTCTAAGAAAAAAATGCTAAATTTGTACCCTTATTTTTATGCGCAAAAATTAAAAACAATAATAAAAGTACACAATTATGCAAAGTAAAGGTTGGATTAGGCTTGTCGCCATTCTGCTTGCGATCGCTTCCATTTGGCAGCTTTCCTTCACGGCGGTGACTTCCATCCAGGAGAAGAAAGCGGCCAAGTTCGCTGAGAAAGCTGCCGTGGCGGCTCAGAATTCAGCGGCTTTCGCCCAGGTTCCTGAAAATGACCAGGCTTACTATCTGGATTCGATCAGGAAGGAACAGAACAGGGTATTCATTGATTCCATCTCTTCGAAGAAGGTATTCCTCTGGAACACCTACAAGGAGTGCAAAGCCAAGGAGATCAACCTTGGTCTGGACCTCAAGGGTGGTATGAACGTCATGCTGCAGGTGCAGCTTCAGGATCTTGTGAAGGCCATTTCCGGCAACAGCATGAATCCTGAGTTCCAGAAGGCTCTCGCCCTTGCCAAGGAACGCAGCGTTAATTCCAGAGAGGACTACATCACTCTTTTCGCGGATGCGTGGAAGGAAGTGAGCAACGGTCAGCACCTTGCCCAGATTTTCGGTACTTACGAGATGAAAGACAAGATCACCCCGGCCTCCTCAGACGCCGATGTCATCAGTGTCATCCGTGACGAGGCTGAGAGTGCCGTCGCCAACTCGTTCAACGTCCTCAGAAGCCGTATCGACCGTTTCGGTGTGACCCAGCCGTCCATCCAGAAACTTGGCAACAGCGGACGTATCCTCGTCGAGCTTCCGGGCGTCAAGGAGCCTGAGCGTGTGAGGAAGCTCCTTCAGGGAACCGCTTCCCTTGAGTTCTGGGAGACCTATACCAGCCAGGAACTTTCCGGCTATCTTGCCGAGGCCAACGCCAAGCTGGCTGAGATTCTTGCTGGAGAGGCCGACACCACAGCGGTCGCCGAGCCTGCCGCCGAGAATGTAGCCAAAGAAGGTGTTGACTCTCTTCTCAATTCAGAGATCGCTCAGAACCAGGACAATTCCGCTGAGATTGACGCTTACAGAAAGGCCAATCCTCTCTTCGCTGTGCTGAGCCCTTCAGGATCTAACAATGCCTGCATCGGTTTCGCCGCCGCGATCGACACCGCCAAGGTCAACAGGTATCTCGCCATGCCTCAGATCGCCGAGATCTTCCCGGCCGAGTTCAAGCCTATGTGGTCTGTAAAGCCTTCCGAGTATGCTCAGGGCGAGAACATCTTCGAGCTCGTCGCCATCAAGGCCACCTCAAGGGACGGCAAGGCGAAGCTTGACGGAGGTGTGATCACCGATGCACGTGTCGTTTACGACCACGGTTCAAACGGTGAGCCTTCCGTTTCCATGAGCATGAACGCCGAGGGAGCCAATGTATGGGCCCGCATGACCAGCGACAACGTCGGCAAGCAGATCGCCATCGTCCTTGACGACATGGTATATTCATATCCTAACGTACAGAACGCCATCACGGGCGGAAGTTCCTCTATCACCGGTCACTTCACTCCGGATGAGGCCACCGACCTTGTGAACGTCCTCAAGTCAGGTAAGCTTCCTGCGCCTGCCACCATCATCCAGGAGCAGGTTGTAGGTCCTTCACTCGGTGCCAAGTCCATCAACGCCGGTATGATCTCCTTCATCATCGCGTTCCTCTTGGTTCTCGTTTACATGATTTTCTTCTATCAGGGCGCCGGTGTCGCCGCTGACATCGCACTCCTTTGCAACGTGCTTCTCCTCTTCGGAGTCCTCGTTTCATTCGGAGCTGTCCTGACATTGCCTGGTATCGCCGGTCTCGTCCTGACAATGGGTATGGCCGTTGACGCCAACGTGATCATCTACGAGCGTATCAAGGAAGAGCTTGCTGCTGGCAAGGGTCTGGGCAAGGCCGTAGCCGATGGTTACAAGAACGCCTACTCCGCCATCATCGACGGTCAGGTGACCACCCTCCTTACCGGTATCGTCCTTTTCGTGTTCGGTTCAGGTCCTGTCCAGGGCTTCGCCACCACGTTGATCATCGGTATCATCACCTCTGTCCTCACCTCTATCTTCATCACAAGGCTTATCTTTGATGACCGCATCGAGAAGGGCAAGAGCATCGCTTTCGAGAACAACCTCACCAAGAACTTCCTCAAGAACACGCATTTCGACTTCATCGCCGCACGCAAGTGGTCTTACATCATTTCCGGCGCGTTGATCGTCATTTCAATCGTGTCTATCTTCACCAAGGGCTTCACTTACGGTGTTGACTTTACCGGTGGCCGTACCTATGTTGTACGTTTCGACCAGCCGGTAACCGCCGAGCAGGTTCGTGATGCCGCTATCGTTGAGTTTGACGGTGCCGTCGAGGTAAAGCAGTTCGGTGGCGAGAGCCAGATGAAGATCACAACCCAGTACAAGAACGATCAGGAGTCAACTGATGTTGACGCCGAGGTTGAAGCCAAGCTCTACAACGCTTTGAAGCCGTTCTTTGCAGAGACTGGTATCACCCTTGACGAGTTCAAGTCAACCGTTGACAACCCTAACGGTATCATCTCCTCCGACAAGGTCGGCCCTACGATAGCCAACGACATGAAGAGAGACGCCATCATCGCCGTCATCCTCTCCCTGCTCGTGATCTTCGCCTACATCGCGTTCCGATTCAAGGGATGGACATGGGGTCTTGGTGGAGTCGTTTCACTTGCCCACACGGCCATCATCGTGATCGGCTTCTTCTCCCTGTTCTCCGGGATCCTGCCGTTCAACCTTGACGTTGACCAGACATTCATCGCGGCCATTCTGACCATCATCGGTTATGCCATCAACGACAACGTGGTTATCTTCGACCGAATCCGTGAGTACAGGACCCTGCATCCGAATGTTGACGTGAGGACCAACACCAACCAGGCCATCAACGCCACGTTGACCCGTACCGTCAATACCTCTGTCTCCACTCTCGTCACCATGCTCGCCATCGCGATCTTCGGCGGTGAGTCCATCAGAGGTCTCGCGGTCGCCCTTATCCTTGGTATCTGCATCGGTACTTACGCTTCCATCTTCATCGGTACACCTGTGATGTACGATGCCACACTGTGGGATCGGAAGCGTCTTGCCGCCAAGAATGGCAACGCCAGAACATCAAAGAAATAATCTTAGATCAATGAATATGCAAAAGCGCCGACCCGATAGGGCCGGCGCTTTCGATTCGCACAATAGCCATACACCCCCAGTCACTACGTGACAGCCCCGGTAAATAAATAATAATTTGAAATATATCGCGGCATTTTTGCTTATAATCTTTTTTGGACTTACCTTTGTCAGAGAGATTGTAAAACAATTTATAAACCGATAATATTGATTTATTATGAGCGAAGAGAAATTCAGGATTGAATCCGATCTTCTTGGGGAACTTCAGGTTCCGGCTGAGGCCTACTACGGTGTCCAGACACAGAGGGCCCTCAACAACTACAAGATCTCCAACACCAGGATGTGCGACTACCCTGAGTACGTCATCGCCATGGCCTGCATCAAGCTTGCCGCGGCACAGACGAACAAGGAACTCGGAGCTATGGATCCGAAGATCGCCGACGCGATCGTGGAGGCATGCCGCGAAATCATCGACGGAAAGTTCCACGACCAGTTCCCTGTGGACATGATGCAGGGAGGCGCTGGAACATCCGTGAACATGAACGCCAACGAGGTGATCGCCAACAGGGCTCTTGAGATCATGGGACATGCAAAGGGGGAGTACCAGTTCTGCTCACCTAACGACCATGTGAACTGCGCCCAGTCTACCAACGACGCCTATCCTTCTGCCTTCCGCTACGCTTTCATCAGGATGAACAGAAAACTGGAGAAGAGCCTCAAGGATCTCATCGACGCGTTCAAGGAGAAGGGTGAGGAATTCAAGGACGTTATCAAGATGGGCCGTACACAGCTTCAGGACGCGGTTCCTATGACCTCCGGCCAGGAGTTCCACGCCTATGCCACCAACCTTGAGGAAGAGGTTCTGAACCTTGAGAGAAACGTGAATCTTCTCTATGAGATCAACATGGGAGGCACCGCAATCGGTACCGGCCTCAATGCCAAGCCTGGTTTCGCAGAGCTTTGCGCCAAGAAGATGACTGAACTCACAGGCGAGAAGTTCATCGCTGCTCCGGATCTCGTGGAGGCCACTCCTGACACTGGCGCCTATGTCAGCTACTCTGGTGCCCTCAAGAGACTGGCAGTCAAGCTTTCCAAGATTTGCAACGACCTCAGGCTCATGGCCTCCGGTCCTCGCTGCGGTCTGAAGGAGATCAATCTTCCGCCTATGGCTCCAGGCTCGTCAATCATGCCTGGCAAGGTCAATCCTGTCATCCCGGAGGTCACCAACCAGGTCTGCTTCAAGGTGATCGGCAACGACATGACCGTCTCATTCGCAGCCGAGGCAGGACAGCTCCAGCTGAATGTCATGGAGCCAGTCATCGCCGAATCCATCATGGAGAGCATCACCTGGCTGACGAACGCGATGAACACCCTGCGCGAGAAGTGCATCGAAGGCATCACCGTCAACAAGGAGCGTTGCTACGAGATGGTGAAGAACAGCATCGGCATCGTGACCGCCCTCAACCCTATCATCGGCTACAAGGCCAGCACCAAGGTCGCCAAGGAAGCTCTTGAGACCAACCGCTCTGTCTATGACATCGTCCTTGAGAAAGGCATCCTCACCAAGGAGGAACTCGACAAAGCCCTTGATCCAAAGAATATGATCAGATAACCATTTGATGAATATATCAAAAAGGCCGGCGGATTCTTTTCTCCGCCGGCCCTTTTTGTAGAATCTCCTATGACAATATATAGGTGAAATATTACTACCTTTGTGCCCGTTTTTATGATTGCAAGGCGATGAAAGCGATAGGGACAGTCCTCTTGTTGGTGCTATCCAACATATTTATGACATTCGCGTGGTACGGCCATCTGAAGCTTCAGGAGATGAAGGTCTCGACGAGCTGGCCGCTCATTCTGGTCATCCTCTTCTCCTGGGGACTGGCGTTTTTTGAATATTGCGCCCAGGTTCCAGCCAACCGCCTCGGATTTACTGGCAACGGCGGCCCGTTCAGCCTTATGCAACTAAAAGTTATCCAAGAGGTTGTCTCCCTCATCGTCTTCACTTTGGTTGTCACCCTCCTCTTCAAAGGCGAGGCTCTCCACTGGAACCACATCGCGGCGTTCGTCTGCCTTGTGCTCGCCGTCTTCTTCGTGTTTCTGAAGTAGCGTCTTCCCCAAAGGTGTTCGGTGGAAAAGACCGGAAAGAATTGCACAGGGAGTGCCGCCCGTGTCCTTCCTGCATGGTTTCCGGCTGCAATTCTGTCTTGAGGCAAGGGTTGGGGAGAGGGGCAATAGCACAAGAGGGACGGCGGAAGCCGTCCCTTTTGTGCCTCGGGCGGGAATCGAAAACGTGAAAGGGGTTGAATGGAGTTGACATTGGCGACCGTTTTTATTATAGATTGATATTCAATAAATTATAGGTGTATTTTTGGGCTTGTTTCGATTATAGTACGGGACTACGAAAAATCAATATTTTTCAGCTAAGTCGCCAAAATGTCGCCAAAAATTCATTGCCTTTGTGGCGAGCTAAATGGTTGATTTATGGCGACTATTGAATATTCACTGTCCAGTAAGAAGGACAAAACAACGGGAAAACAGGAGATTTTGGTCAGATTTTTCCATGGAAGGTTCAATCAGAGGGGAAAAACGAACCTGTACGGACATTCTGACGATTGGGATCAGGACCGGCAACGGTTCGTGATTCCCAAGGTCCGTATGATGACAGAAGAGAAACGGAAGGAAATCCAGGAACTCCAGAACTTGAACTCCGAATTGGACGCGATATCCAGATACCTGCTCGATGCCTTTGTCGCTGCGGGATCCGGAAAGGTCCCCCTTCCCAACAAGTGGGTTGCGGATAAGTTGCTCGAGAGGACAATTGAGGAACTGGACATTCCAGCAGCAGAAGAGAACGACGAGGACGTTCCCGAAGAAGAGAAGCGTAATCTTCAGAAGGAGTTCTTCGATACGTTCGAGCATTTCGTATCCATCCAGAAGATTTCCATCTCCCGGATCCGTCACTACAATGTCATTATCCGTGCTTTGAAGCGCTTCGCCATCTATAGCGCCCAGGAGGTGAGCTTTACTACGCTGTCCTCGGATCTGCTCCGGAAGTTCTCCAAGTTCCTGGAGAATGAACACAAGTTTGTTGTGGAAGGCAAGGACGGAAAACCCAGCATCAAGGATCCCCTCTATAAAAAAGCCTACAAATCGGTCCCGGAATGCAGATTCCCAAAGCAGCGGGGCCAGAATTCCATCATCGGAACGATGTCCCGTCTCCACACTTTCGTCCGCTGGTCGATCAAGAGAGGCTACATGAACCGGGACCCCTACGATGATTATGTCATCGGCACGGCCATCTATGGCACTCCCTTCTATCTCACAAAGGAAGAACGGAACCAACTGTACCAGGCCAAATTCCCGGATAACCCCGGGCTGGATGTCCAGCGCGACATCTTCATCTTCCAGTGCTTTATCGGATGCCGCGTCGGCGACCTGATGAAGATGACCAAGGCCAATGTCATCAACGGCGCCATTGAATACGTTCCTAGGAAGACAAAGGGGGGCCGTCCCTATACGGTCAGAGTCCCTCTATCCCCAACAGCATTGGAAATTCTGGAGCGCTACAAGGACCAGCCCGACGGACGTCTTCTTCCCTTTATTTGTGAGCAGGACTACAATCGCGACATCAAGAAGATGATCAAGCTCGCCGGCATCGACCGCGTGGTGACGACGCTAAATACCATCACCCGCGAGGAGGAGAAACACCCCATCTGGGAAGTCGCCTCCTCCCACATGGCCCGCCGCGTCCTGGTTGGCAATTTATACAAAGAGGTCAAAGACCCCAATCTTATCGCCAAGATCTCCGGCCACGTCGAGAACTCCCGTGCCTTCAGTCGCTACCGCGACATCGACGAAGAGATGGCCAAGGAGGTTATCTTGAAGTTGGAATAGTTTCATTATCCAAAACCCTTAATAGCCGTGAATAAAATACTTATTGCGAGATCTAAACCTATTCTTCTTGATCTGGATAACTATTCAGAAGGGAAGTCAACAATAAAGGGGTATTTGATTAAAGACACCTATTCTTTCCCCAAAACAAAGGTCGACCATGGACAATATCAGATTATCGTTGAGAGCCCCATTATTCGCGACGACTCTGATCTTAGTCGGCATCAAAATGCTATAAAAAGGATTGCACAACGATTAACAATTCTTTCGAAGTGTATCATCGGAGAAGCCCTTAATACTTCTCCATGGGAGACAGATGTCTTTACAAAAAAGATAGAGTTGATTGGTCAGATGCCCCTTGGATGGGAGTCAAACTATGATCTAGTTCAAAAAGAGTTGGATAAAAAGAAGCGGCTAACGATGCATGTTGAGGTGGAACCCCATCATTTTTGTAATCTCCCCGCGTCCCCTTTCAAAGATTATCTAGCTGCCTTTAAGGCTTTCCATCGCCTTAAAACAATTGAAAGAGATCTTCTACAAATACTAAATGATGCTGACCTCGTGTCTTTTACTGGTAGATACATGTTGCTGGGCAAAGCAATCGAAATGGTTGATTCAATGTTCCCATTTACAAATGGCGAGGATGATAGAATTCAGACAATCTTACCCGAATTAAGTGAACAGTTTAAAGGGGTTACAATTAAAAAGCTAAGGGGACTAGCAAATACTAGAAGAGAAACGAGACACTATGTTCAACAATCAAACAAATCGTTAAGTCATCCAACGATGTCAGAAGAAGAACTGAAACTGTTCTATTCTATGACCAATCAATTATGTCTGAATATCCTCCGACGTTCATTGGGGCTCGGTTTAGTAAACTTCAGTACAGATTAAGCTTGTTCGCAATCCGTATCTTGCAGATTGGCAAATTATAGACGGTAAAGGCCCATTTCAAGGTATGGCTGAATCGTCGAAATGACTCTCATTCGTTTAGCATAGTCCATGAGCAGAGAGATGTTTCGTTCTCTTCGATGAAGGTAGTTGCTTAGGATTTCGACAGCTACGTCTATCCCTATTTTATTCCGGAACTTAATGGCATCGCACACGCACTTCTCGATGCAGAATATCTTTACTTTATGGTTGGCGATTACGACCTCTTCAACGCCCATTGAGCAGTATTTTTCTTCCCAATAACAGAGAATGATGTCCGTTATTTTGGGTGCTACGATCTTCCTATGTTTTTCGATGGCGATATAGAATCCGTTGGGGATCTGTGTCGTCAGGTTATAGTAGTTCCAAGCAGAATACAGACAGATCACACCTCCTGGAACAATCCGTTCTATGTCCATCATCATTGTTGTCTGTTCTTCTGGAAGAATATACACACCATTTTTAATCCTGATGATATTGCCGGAGTTTAGCTCTTTATTGATCCCATAGTACCCTCGGGGCACGCTCAGCTCACGCGTCCGTATCGTTCCTCCACGTGCAGAGATATCTTGTAGAAGATTTGTCACAGGGTGTATTGTTCGCAACAAATATACGGCTAATTATTGAAATAGCCGTAGTTTTTTATAATCCGAGGAGTAAAGAAGCGTCTTGAACGTTCAACCCCCACTACTACATTAACGAAGAGATGGTCACGGATGTGGCCCTGCTATTAGAATAATCTATCTTCCTCGTTTATTTGAAGCAGAAAAAACCTAACTTTGTGGAAAATAGTTTTGTATGAGAACGATTGAAGAGCAATATGAACTCCTTGAGGGCCTCCTCGCGATTGCAAAGCGAGGAGGCGAGAATGGTGAATTAGATTGGCTGGAGTTCAAAACTAACATTGCAGAACAGAGTGCAAGTATTACCTACGAAGGTGTTGGAAAATACATCTCTGGCATGGCTAATATTGCTTGTGTCAAGTACAAGGATTATGCTTATCTGGTTTTAGGAATCGAAAATGCAACCTGGAATCCAGTAGGGACAAATCTTCGGATGCAGGATCAGAAAATCAACAATCAGGATTACCAGCTATGGCTGAGAAAGCTAGTTGAACCGCATATTCGTTTTGAATTTGAGGAGTTTGATTATAAAGGCAAGCATATCGTCATTTTCGAAATCCCGGCGGCAGTTGGAGAACCTGTCACATTCAAGGGTGAGGCGTACATTCGAATCAATAGCAACTTGACCAAGTTGAAGGATTTCACAGACTATACGCGTCAGATTTACTCTTCTCAACAAGATTGGAGTGCTCAGATCGTAAAAGATGCAACACTTGATGATCTGGATCCAAGGGCTATCGCCCGAGCCCGAGAACTATATATAGATAAGCATCAGCACCTTGCAAGTGATGTCGCTTCTTGGGATGACAAGACATTTTTGAATAAGGCCAAGATTACTAGGAATGGTAGGATTACAAATACCGCAATAATTCTTCTCGGAAAGGAAGAAAGTGAGGTATTGATTTCACCTGCGGTTTCCAAAATACGTTGGATTCTTAAAGGAACCGATGGTGTAGAACGAGACTATCGAATCCTATCCTGCCCGATGGTATTGGCCATCGATGAAGTATTCCACTTAGTTCGTAACTTGAAGTATCGGTATATCAATCCAAATCTAAGAACCCTGTTCCCTGAAGAGATTGACACATACGAACCATATGTGATTCGAGAGGCGCTCAATAATGCAGTTGCTCACCAGGATTACTCAAAGAGCGGTGTCGTGAATGTCGTCGAATTCGATGATAGGCTACTGTTCACTAATCTGGGCAGTTTTATCCCAGGGTCCATCCAAGCCGTATTGCAAGCTGACTCACCATGGGAGAAGAATCGCAACCGATTCCTTGCAAATGCCATGGTTGAACTTAAAATGGTTGATACTATCGGTAGCGGCATTAAGAAAATGTTTCGCTTACAGAAAGGCCGCCTTTTCCCGATGCCAGATTATGATTTCAGAGATGGTCGCGTGACTTTGACTGTTTTTGGAAGAATAATCGACATGAATTATACAAACATTCTCATGCAGAATGCGGACATTTCGTTAGAAGAAGCAGAAATGCTTAATCGGGTGCAGCTAGGCAAGCCGTTGACTGACTTTGAAATTTCCCATTTGAGAAAGAGACACCTTGTTGAAGGCCGTAAGAATGCCCTCGTTCTCGCCAAACCTCTCGCACAAGCGACGGGAAAGAAGGTGGAATATTCGAAACATAAAGGATTAACAGACAAGGCCTGCGAGTCTCTCATTATGACGGCCTTACGGGATCATGGAGAATTATCAAGAAAAGAAATCAATGAATTGTTAAGTAATTCATTGTCCGATATTCTAACAGACAAGCAGAGATATGATAAAATCTCAAATATCTTACGCCGGATGAGGCTGAATGGTCTTATTACAAATAGAGGAGCAGGGAATGTCTCTTTCTGGCGAATGGTGAATCATTCGTAAAGTGCGTCAATTACAAATGACTTACAAATAGTTTTACGAAAAGGATTGTTTGTAAAAGACTGATAATCTTAATGTTAGCCCTTTTGTAAGTTCGGGCATTTCTTGGGGTTTTACAAATGGAGTCTAAAAAAGACCGATATGAAAGATCGGGTTAAAGCGAAGAGAATTGCGAGGTACTATGACCAATGCAGGTTGCCGATGTGGGCAAATGTGTTGGGCATAGTATTATTGGTCTTCGGTCTCGTGGCGGCTGGCATAACGGCCATCTTCCATGATAAGTATTCGTCGATCTTTGGCGCATGGGAATCTGCCCTAACAAATGTCTGGTTCATAGCTTTTATCGCATTGGTGGGCGTCGGCGCTTTGATCTCGCTTGGATATCCACTCTTGACGTTGATTGGCGCCTGGATCTGGACATTATTCGCAAAGCCGGAGCCGGATGTTGCCGAGGAACAGCCAGCTCCTGAAACGTCTGTGGTCAAGGGGGTGGCTCCTACTGTTGAAGAGAACGCTCCCGCAACCGAACAGCCAGAGCGAGTCATCATAAACGAGGCCCGCCTTCGTACCATCTTTAACTCGGACTTTATGACTAGCTGGTCAGCCGAGCCTGGTAAGATGTACGTTGATAAGGTCGTCGAAGACCTGCAATTCGTCCGTGATAATTATAAGCAGGGGGCCAAAGATAAAGTCCATTTTGCTGATAAACACATCATCGAGATAGCCGATATCCTTCATAAGAACAAGTACTTCAGGAAGGTCACCAACTCATTTACTGAATGGTGTTGCACGATGTTCGATTGTCTGTCGATCGGCTTGCCTGAGCGCGATAATATCAAGAAATATCAAGAGTATTCCGACCAGGTCAAGAAGCGTTTCTACTACCTTCTGTAAGGAAGAATAATCCGGAGTTGACTGGGAATAATCCGGAATTATAATCCGGTTCGTGCCGACAATTGATTGATTATCATTCAATTGCCAGCATTTTCGTTTAATCCCTTTCTTTGTTCTACCAAAAAAACCATTATATGTTTGTCACGGCCATTCAGGAGCCGTGAGATTTCCGACTACGCGTTCCGGAGGCCCAAAGCCAAATGAGATCCCCCATCGGAAAGGGGATCAAGAGAGGCAGAATTCCAAAACATATTTGACTATGGATATGAAATTGGACTTGTTCGAGCTCCTCCGGGAATTTCCCGAAGCAACCTTGACCGTTCACGCCGGAGACCTGGGCCATTTCGCCCGGGAGCTCCTGGCCGAAGCCCGTCAGGACTTCGAGCGCGAGCGCGCTGCGATCGCGGAGGAAAAGAAGGAGGAGTTCCTCACCCCTGAGATGGTCAAGACCCTGCTCAGGATCTCGGAGAGCACGCTCTACCGTATGGCGAAAGCCAAGATTCTCATCCCTGTATTTGTCGGCGGACAGAAGCGCTACCGGCGCTCCGACCTCGACAAAATCCTTAGCCCTTCGTAGCGATGCTTTACACGATCATCTATGATTTCATGTGGAGAGACCTGCGGCTTCGAGGTGCAGAGAAGGAAGTCTTTGCCGTGATATATGGCTTCTGGAAGAAAGGAAAGGCTGCGGTCGAAGTCCCGGTCAAAACCGTTATGGACATCACCGGCCTCAGCCGGACCGCAGTCCTTATGGCAAAGAGGAATCTGCTCGGCAGGAAGCTGATCGCCGCCCATGAAACCCGTGGCAAGCCCTCCCGCTATGTAGTCCTGATTCCGGACCCGCTCGCAAACCAGACGGGTACGGAGTCTGAACGGAAACCCGTCCAAAAACAGAATGGGTACCGGTATCAAAACAATACGGGTGCAGAGATGGCACCCAAAATAAACAGTAATAATAAGAATAATAAAACTGAATTGAATTATGCTACATTCACAAAAAATCAATCAAATTGTATCAGCTCTCGTGACCAATTCGATTCTGCCGACAAGGAATGACCTTGTCGCCAAACTTCCGCCTCAAATAGAGGGAATGGAAAAAGAGGCACTGGTGGAAGCGCTCAGTCAGATCTACCGCAAGGCCGTCGAGTCCCGCAGTATCGAATTCCAAGATATCGCCGGGAAAGAGGTCGGCATCAAAATCCAGAAGGTTGCCGAATGGATGATGGGCAACCCCGTCCGCTCTGGCCTGCTCCTCCAGGGAACCATCGGTTCCGGGAAGACGACTCTCATGTACGCGATGTATGGGCTCTATAAGCAGCTCGTCTCGCCCGTGATTTTCACCACTGCCTTTGACCTGCACACCCAGTTCAAGCACCAGCAGGAGAAAGAGGCCTCCCACTACGAGGAATTCCTCCGGGCGAAGATCCTCTTCGTGGAAGAGGTCGGCGCGGAACCGGAGAGATGCCAGAGCTATGGTACGGATTACACACCCATCCAGAATCTGATATCCTACCGCTATGACCGGAAGCTCCCGACCATCATCACCACCAACCTTGCCGATGACAAGATCCTGGACCGCTATGGCCCCCGGATGATGGACCGCATCAATGAGATGTTCTCCATCCTCCGGTTCAAGGGTGATTCCTATCGGAAGTAATGAGTGGCACACTCCGCATGTGTTTCGGGGAGATGCCCTCCCGAAACACTATGCTAGTTGTGCCGATGTCGAACAATTCCGCTGCGCGATTGTCCAACTCCCGGCGGGGAAGCCTGCTCGCAAGCTCGCATCCGTGGCGGAATTTAAACACCATTAGTTATGAAGAAGAAATATTTTGATCCCAACAATTTCAAGGTCAACAAGACCTGCAGGATGGGATTCCGCGCCACCCAGCAGGAGCAAATCACCATCCAGGCAAAGGCGCAGGCCTGCGGTAAATCCATCAGCGAATACATCCGCCAATGCGCCCTCGGCCACAAGCCCAAGCTCCGGATGACCCGAAGCCAGGCCCAGGCATACATCAGCCTCAACGATGCCCGGGGCGACCTGATCCATATCAAAAACGCCCTGAATGCTATGAAACCGGAAGACCGTCTCCTGTGTTTCGGGGATGCATTCAGGATGCGCCGGTGGATTGCTGCCGCGAACAAACTTATCAAACATTGGAGAGAGATTGAACGAACCTTAACAGAGTAAGCCATGATAGCAAAAGCTAAATCCATCGCCCACGGCGGCGTGTCCCTCGGGTATATAACCCGTCAAGGAAAAGCACAGGTAGTAAAACTGAACCACCTCCCGGAGGATGCCAGCCCCCAGGCCATCTATGGGTATATGAAGCTGCACCAGAAACTCAGGGAGGAAGAGTTCCAACGCCGACCGCTGAAGAACAACATGATCCGGATGGAGATCTCTCCGTCCAAGGAAGAATCCAAGGGCTGGACCCTGGAAGACTGGAAGCAGCTGGCCGAAGATTTCGTCCAGGCTTTCGACAGGGTTAGGCTGCCCGGAGAAGAGAAGCTCCGCAGGTCTCCCTGCCGCCTCCCCAACTCCCAGTACATCATCACGCTCCACACGGACAGCAAGTCCGGTATCCCTCACCTCCATCTCGACTGCAACCGTGTCGATATGGATAACTGCCTGAACAGCGACCACCGGATCGGCATCCGGGCCAAGACCGCTGCCGAGGAGATCAACCGTCTGCGCGGCTGGAAACGTACGGAAGACAGGTTCGAGGAGAACAAAGCCGGCATCAAGAAGGATTGCCTCGCGGTCCTGGCCGGATTAAAAAAGTTCTCCTGGGAGAAGTACACTGCAGCACTGGAGGCAAAAGGATATACCGTCAAGCTGAAGCTGGATGCCTCTGTGACTGTCCGGGGATACACAATCCTGAGTGGCAACTCCGCCTATAAATCCTCCATCATCAGCCGTGACCTGATGCCGGCGAAAATCCAGGAGACCTGGGAGAAGATGCGTCCGGAGAACAGATACGGGCAGATGACCTATGAAGAGCGCCTCGCTTTTGCCACGTCCGATGAAGGGAAGGATTATCTGTTCCCGTTGGGTTTAACCTTGGATGGGAAGAGATATGAGACGAAAGCTTCCGGGGAAGCCGTGAAGGCCTTTCATGAAGAGAGCCGAGCGATCGAGCGAACCCATTCGCCGGAAGAAGCAGGCAACATCTTTCGAACTGCCTTCCTTCTTTTCGTCGGGCAAGTCGATGCTGCCACCTCCTTTGCACAAAACTGCGGAGGCGGAGGATCCGCTCCCGACCCCAACTGGGGCCGCGACCAGAATGAGGACGACATCCTCTGGGTCCGCCGCTGCTTCCGCAAGGCACGGGAGATGGTTACTACGCCGGTGATAAGGTGGAGTAGAAGGCGATGAGCCTAATTAACGTGTTGAACTGCCAGGATATTCTTGGCAGTTCATTGTTTATCAGTGGTTGTTTCCAAAATGGAAAGAACCACGACTGTTTCCATTTTGGAAATAGTCGCCTCTTTGTGTACCTATTAAACTTATAATGAAGTTGGGTCTCAACAAAAGTGCTTTTTAAAGACTTGTATAGAAATTAATTGCTAAATTTGTAATTGCAATCCAACAAGGAAAGCTTTTTTACATACCGAAAGCGTTTAGCTTTGATTCCGACCAAGTCGAATCGCCAATTCAAAGGGTACCGGAGTTCAAGTGAGACGCTTGCGCTGGCTATAATATGGGCTTCGGCTCACACTATAGCAGTGCGAGCCGTTATTACTTTAACTTGTTCGTACCCGGGGCTTTGGCGAGCCTGACTTGGAGATCAAGATCTAAAGGAGGCTCGCACTTTCGCGTTTATAATAGGTATTCGCTCATCGGGCCAGAGCAGACAAGTTGAATCTATGGCACAGATATACGATAATATCGAGGTTAAGTTCACAGAAGGTCTAAGGGGTATTATCTCCAGCATTGGGGTGAAGCGCGTGGACTTTTGCGTGGGATATTTCAACCTTCGTGGATGGAATCTTGTAGTTGACCAGATTGATAATCTTCCTGGCGACAACGTCTATGAAAATGATGAAAAGAGATTCCGCACCTGCCGCCTCCTTATCGGGATGCACCGCCCGCCGGAGGAATTGATCCGACAGCTTTATAGTGGCGAAGAATATCATCCCGATTCAAATGACGTACAGGATGCTAAGTTGAAGATAGCTGAGGACTTCCGCCGCCAGTTGCTCCTGGGTCTGCCGACTAATGCCGACCAGGCTACACTTCGGAAACTATCTCGTCAACTCAAGGAGAAAAAGGTGTGTGTGAAACTTTACTTGCGGGAGCCGCTTCATGCCAAATTGTATTTGGCTTATCGTCCGGATGACCACTTCAATCCTATTCCGGCAATCCTCGGTAGCAGCAACCTAACATACTCTGGACTGACAAAACAAGGCGAGCTAAATGCTGAGTTCGCAGACAGTGATAGCGCAAAGAAACTCTCCACTTGGTTTGAGGATCGCTGGAACGACCGCTTCTGCGTCGACATCACGGATGAGTTAATCAAAGTGATTGACGAGAGTTGGGCCAGCGACAACGAAATTCCGCCCTATTACATATATCTCAAAACTGCATACCACCTTAGCGAAGAAGCCCGTATGGGCGTAAAGGAGTTCTCCCTCCCGCCGGAGTTCCGCAAGGACCTGTTCGACTTCCAGCAGACCGCTGTTAAGATTGCTGCCCGTCACCTCCATAACGAAAAAAGAGGTGGTGCTATGATTGGTGATGTCGTAGGTCTTGGTAAGACCATTACAGCCTGCGCTATCGCCAAGTTATACGAGAATACCTACGGTAGCAATACCCTCATCATCTGTCCGGCTAACCTGCAAGAGATGTGGAAAAAATACCGGACAAAATACGACCTCAAGGCTGATATCATGTCAATGGCCAAACCCATTGATGTTGCCAACGCGCGGTACTACAAGCTGATTATCGTTGATGAGAGTCACAACCTTCGCAACTCCACCGGCTCCCGTTACCAGAATATACAAAGCCTGATACAGAAACAGAACAGTAGCGTTCTCCTGCTCACGGCTACGCCATACAACATGGACTTCCGTGACCTGAGCAACCAGCTTAAGCTGTTCATCGAGGAGGATCAGGATCTTGGCATCCGTCCAGAAATCTATATTAAATCACTGGGAGGAGAACGTGAGTTCCTAATGCGCCATAATGAGGTATTCATCCGCAGCATCAAGGCATTCGAGCAGAGTCCATTCGTTGAGGACTGGAACGAGTTGATGAAACTCTTCCTGGTACGCCGTACCCGTACCTTTATTAAGGACAATTACGCCAAGAAGGATGATAGCAATGGCCGCCGGTACCTCGAGTTCCCAGATGGCTCAAAGTCTTATTTCCCTGACCGTATCCCAAAGTCTATTAAGTTTCCGACAGAACCAGGTGACCAGTATTGCTGCCTCTACTCGGATGAAATGATAGATTTGATGGAGTCGTTGAAACTCCCTCGCTACGGCCTTATTCACTACATCAGCGAAGAGAGGACTGTGGATGCTTCCAAGCCGGAGAAACTTCTCATAGAGAACCTCTCCCGAGCCGGTGAGCGCATGATGGGCTTCTGCAAGAGCACTTTCTTCAAGCGTATGGATAGCTGCGGCTACTCCTTCCTCTTGACGCTCTATCACCATTTGCTACGCAACGCCGTGTTTATGTATGCGCTTGACAACGGCCTCGACCTTCCCATTGGTGACGAGAATTCCTTGCCCGACGATTTCATTGACGATGAAGATACCAACATCTCCATCTTCGGCGACAATCCGGATCAGTATCGTGCAAACGGAAGTATCCTGGCTGCTAAACCGATACCGACAGACCTTTCAGTGTACGAATGCCTGGCTAAAGAGCATTATGAGGTCATCAAACTGAAGAATAATGTTTCTTGGCTGAAGCCTACCTACTTCAAGCGCACACTGAAACAGCAGCTCAGAAAGGATTCGGACACCATCATCAAGATGATTGAGTTGTGCGGTGTTTGGAATCCCAATGCCGACCGTAAGGTTCAGAGTCTCTACGACCTGCTGAATAAGACCCACGCAAAGGAGAAGGTCATAGTGTTCACCCAGTATTCAGATACGGCTATGTACCTATATGCCCAGCTCAAACAGATGGGCATGAAGCAACTCTACTACGTGACGGGCGACAGCAAGAATCCGACGGCATCAGTGGATCGATTCTCTCCCAAGAGCAATGGTCAGGAAATCGAATCTGCTGACCAGTACCGTGTCCTCATCGCTACTGATGTACTTTCCGAAGGTCAGAACCTGCAGGACTCCCATGTCATTGTAAACTACGATATGCCCTGGGCCATCATCCGCCTCATCCAGCGTGCGGGTCGTGTTGACCGAATTGGGCAGGAGTCCAAAGAAATATACTGCTACTCCTTCTTCCCGGCTGATGGCATCGAAGACATTATCCGGCTCCGCAGCCGCCTCAACAAGCGCATCAACGAGAACGCCAATGTTGTTGGATCTGACGAGGTGTTCTTCGAGGGCAACGAGAAGAACTTGATGAACCTCTACAACGAACAGAGCGGCATTCTTGACCAGGAGGAGGGCGACTCCGATGTTGACCTCTCTTCACAGGCGTACCAGATATGGCAGAAAGCCATCAAGTCTAATTCGAAGTTGAAGGAAATCATACCGAGTCTTAGCGATATGATCTATGCTACGAAGGCTGCATCTCCGGACCGCCCTGATGGCGTCATCACCTTCTGCCGCACATACAACGACTTCGATATTCTCAGCTGGTACGACCGCGCAGGGAATCTTGTCAGCCAGTCTCAGAAGAAGATTCTGACAGCAATGGAGTGTGGCCCGAAGGAGCCTGGCCTGAACCAGATGCCAGACCACTTCGATCTGGTTAAGAAGTCGGTTGACGACATTGCTGATGATGTACCTTCAGCAATGGGTGTCTTGGGTAATCGATTCAGCACTCGCTTTAGGCTTGTTCAGTTGCTGCAGAATTTCTATGACCAGCAAACAAATCTATTCTTCGACGTTGATTACAAACAGCAAGTTAAATTGGCAATAGACGACATATACAACTACCAGTTAATAGAAACCACGAAGACCGTAATCGGTCGTATGTTGAACAAAGGCGATTCACAGGAAGAAATTGTTGAAGCGGTTCTTGATTTCCGCAAGAAGGGAGTACTCTGCCGCAAGCAGGACAGTGATTACAAGGATAAATCCCCGAAGATTCTTTGCTCAATGGGTCTCATTAAACAATAATGGCTTATGGCACTGACTAAGAGACAATTCGTCCAATACCTGAAAGATGCTGACTTCCGCACACTCTTCATCGAGGAGATGGGGTGGAATAAATACAACGCATCAATTGCCGATGTGCCTACGATGTATGTCGAGGAGAAGGCTTTCAGCCTTAAAACGATTGCACATCGTAATGGTTTCCAGGTGCTTGTGTGCAATGTCCCTGAGTTGCCCACAAATTCGGTGTGCAAAAAACTGGACACGAAACTCAGGAAGGCGGCAAATGACTATATCTGCATATTCGTTATTCCTGGTACAGAACATCATCAGTGGGTCGCCCCTGTAAAGACTAATGAAAAACGGGACATCGTAATCATCGAGTATGCCGAGGCTGAAAAGGCACAGTTCTTATTTGAGAAGATAGCTGGTCTTTCTTTCGACCTCGACGAGGTTACGACCATTGTTGATGTGAAAGAGCGAGTCCAAGGTGCCTTTGCCATTAATTCTGAAAAGATTACCAATGATTTTTATTCAGGGTTTGCGAAGGAACATAAGTCTTTTGCTGGGTTCATTACAGGTATTGACGATCAGATTGCCACCAAAAACAATAAGAGCAAGCAGTGGTATACATCTGTTATGCTCAATCGCTTGATGTTTTGCTATTTCATCCAGAAGAAAGGTTTCCTTAATGGCGATGAGCATTATTTGCGAAACAAACTTCGTTGGGTGCAAGAGCAACGTGGCAAAGACCAGTTTTTCAAATCCTTCTACAAGGGCTTTCTGGTTCACTTATTCAGGGATGGGCTCAATTCTCCCAAGCATGAAGGATCGTTTGAGAACATGTATGGTCGTATCCCGTACCTTAATGGCGGCATGTTCGACCTTCACCAGATTGAGAGAGAATACGCCGACATAGACATAAAAGACGAGGCTTTCGTTTCGCTTTTTGAGTTCTTCGATAAATGGCGCTGGCATCTGGATACACGTATGACGGCCTCTGGCAGAGATATCAACCCGGATGTTCTGGGTTACATCTTCGAGCAGTACATCAATGACCGCGCTCAGATGGGTGCTTATTACACGAAAGAGGATATTACCGAATACATAGGCCGTAATACCATCGTTCCATATCTCCTGGAAGCAACGGAGAAGCAGTATCCGGAGGCGTTCGCCCCTCATGCACCATTCTGGCACTTTATACGCAGTAACGGCCAGGACTTTATCTATGATGCTGTCAAGAAGGGAGTTCATGAAACGATACCAGAAGATATTGCGAAGGGCCTCAATACTGATGCGCCCGACTTGTTGGAACTCCGTAAATCATGGAATAATCCTACGCCTTCAAACTTGGGTCTACCTACTGAGATATGGCGTGAAACTAACGCTCGTTTCAAGCATTATCAAGAAATTGTTGACAAACTACAAGATGACAAGTTCACTTCATTCAATGATTTCATTACCTATAACCTCAATATCCCAAGAATTGCATACGATTTCCTAAATACAACTGACGACCGGAAGTTCATAGAAGTTTTCTATAGCGAATTGCTAAAAGTAACCATCCTAGATCCGACCTGCGGCTCTGGTGCATTCCTCTTTGCTGCGCTCAACCTTTTGGAGCCTTTGTACGAGGTTTGTATTTCCCGGATGGAGGAGTTCAACGCCCAAGATTCAAATGCGTTTAAGGAGCAACTGGCCGAGATACAGAATAAGTATCGTAGCAACATACAATACTTCATCTACAAGAGCATTATCCTTAGGAATCTCTATGGCGTTGACATTATGGCTGAAGCCGTAGAAATCGCCAAACTTCGCTTGTTCTTGAAGATGGTGGCTGTTGTTGAGGTCGATAAACGGGCTGACAATATGGGACTTGACCCGCTTCCGGATATTGATTTCAATATAAGATGTGGTAATACTCTCGTTGGATATTCAACTGAAGAGCAACTCTACCACGACCTTGACATTGCAACAGATTTCTTACAGCAACTTGCGAATCAGGATCTCAAAGATCAGTTGCAGTCGAAACTCAATGACGTAGCCGATACTTACGAGATTTTCCGGTTAGAGCAATTGAGCAAAGATGCAGATGTTGCTGTACTAAAACAAGCGAAACAGTCTCTCAATAATGAGTTGGCCTCATTGAATAATTTGCTAAACAGGCATTTATATGCGGCTTCCGGTTATTCGGATTACGATAAGTGGCTGTCATTACATCAACCTTTCCATTGGCTGGCTGAATTCTATCAAATAATGCATGGTGCAAACGGCTTCGATGTTGTGATAGGAAATCCGCCATATGTTGAATATCCCAGTGATGATGTCCCCTATTCTTTCGACCGCCTCGTGACCGCAGACTGCGGGAATCTATATGGGTGCTGTACAGAGAGGGCACTATCGATTAGCCAACCTAATGGAAGATTTAGTTTTATTGTTCCAGTTGCAATTACTTGTTCCAAGCGTATGACTCCGGTAATCTCCTTGATTAGGGAGAAGGCCAACATGGCTCTGTTTGCTAATTTTGACGATAGACCGGGCAAATTATTTGAGATGCTTCAACATCTCCGAGCTACAATTTTCATCGTTGATAAATGTGACAGAGCGACAACGCCAAGGTTCTTCGCGACCAAGTATAATAGATGGTACTCCGAGTGTCGGAATATTTTGTTCGGGAACCTTAGTTATGTAGAGGTGACAGATTTCGTTGGAGAGTTTGTTGTTCCGAAGTATTCTTATCCTATTGAATTGAGTATCAAGAAAAAGATGCTTGCAGCCGATAAATGCATTTCATACACTTACGGAATAAAACAATCCGTAAACAATGTTTTTTATAGAGCGGCCGGCGGTGGTTATTTCCTGTTAATAAAGACCGAGAAGAGTATTACGTATATAGATAATGTCTTGGAAGACGTCAAAGCTGAGAAATCTATCCCGATAAAGCCAGAGATAGATAATGCCACCATCGCAGCTGTTCTATCCTCTTCTCTGTTCTATTGGGATTATATCGCCCATACCGATTGTCGTAATCTTACAAAGTCATTCATCGATAACTTTAGGATTCCTGGAGCCTTACTGAACGACACAAGTGTCGCAGTAAAGGGGAAGTCCCTTTTCGCTGATTATGAGGCGAATAAGTATAAAAAAGATACATTCTATCAAACAACAGGAAGAAATGTAGTTTATTATGAGTATTACCCTAAGTTATCTAAGCGTTTGATTGATATTATTGATGAGGCTATTGCACAACACTATGGTTTTACACAAGAGGAAGTGGATTATATTGCTAACTTTGACATTAAGTTCAGAATGGGCAGCGAACTCAACGAGGAATAGCCCATATTAAATTCAGTTTATTAATCGCTAAATGTCTGTGTTTGAAGAATTAATAGCCCATTTAAAGAATTACTCTGACCTGGCTACTATCCAAAAAGAATTCAAGGACAGCAGTGGAATCATAGAAGAGTTATGCTCATACACCCTAATGTGTAGCCGGAAGATTATTGATCCGGACCCCGACAACTATATTCAGTACGGTCCGGACGACGCAACTGTTATTGGCCTGCTGATTAAACAACATAAGGGTCTTGAGCAACTTATACAAGCACATAATTCAGGAACTCTTGATGTTGCATGGTCTTTCATCAGAATCAACTACGAGGCTTATATCAAGATGCGGTATTTGATTCGCGAGGGTAAATCCGCTCAACGTGATTACAGGCTTAAATCCTACAAGAATCGCTACAAAATGTATGAGAAATACAACAGGAAAGGCAATGGCGTCACGGATGTTTTCCTATACAAGTTTCTAGAAGATATAAAAGCAGAAGGATTTACGATACAGGATTTTGAGAGAATCTCATCCTGGAAGGCGTTCGGAGGTAAGTCATTCGAGATGCTCATGAAAGAGTTTGAGCCAGAAGAATTATATCTATCCAGTTATGCTCTTGGTTCAGATTCTATTCATTCTGATTGGGGCGATATTCGACAACTACATCTTCAAGAACTTGATGGCAATTTTGCCGTTAGAATTGAACCCGAGAAATACCATGGCAGGGTTATCCTCTCTTGCGTTTATCTCCACCTTCAGGCACTCGAGAGTTTTCTTCAATGGTACAAAACAGATTTTGGCGCGGTAATAGTTAATGCAGATGACCTGATATCGGAACTAAAGAGAGTAAGCAGAATCCTATTGTCACACTTCCTAGATGTGTATGAATATCAGCCAGATGTGTTTGTAAAGAATTAAGATGCACTTGAATCATGGTCGGCAAATACCCTGTAATAACCCTCTGCGGCAGCACACGCTTCAAGGATCAGTTTCTGGAAGCGCAGAAGCGCCTTACCCTCGCTGGCAACATAGTCATCAGCGTGGGCCTCTTCGGGCATTCCGGAGACGATGAGGTGTGGACAGAGGGAACGAAGGAGATGCTGGACGATATGCATAAGCGCAAGATAGATATGGCCGACAGAATCTATGTAATCAACGTAAATGGTTATATCGGCTCAAGCACCCGCTCCGAGATAGAATATGCAAGAAAAAAGGGTAAGCAGGTTCTGTTTTTAGAACCCGATAAAGCTATCTGATTTCCCATGACTTCAGAAAAGCATCGTCAAGTTCGCAGAATCATTCTGCACAATAGAATCGGTTGCATCGTCGCAAAGATGTCCGAGCTTTTCCGTATTTCCCTTACGGAAGCCATGGACGTATTCTATAGAAGCGATACCTGCCGCCGGTTCCATGATGAGAAGACGGGGCTGTATCTTTATGGGGATCTGTATATCATCGACGAGTTGGAGATAGAGCTGCTGGGAGCGAAAGGAGATAGTGAACTTCGCAGCATTCTTTTTCAAGCCCTCAGCATTGACGAGCAGATATCGGAAGTGGAAAAGTTCAGGCGGTTCTTAAAGGATAATGTTTCCTTTCTGGATCCTCAGCCTATGAGTATCTAGAGCGCTTAACAACGCTTTTCCAAATGCACCAAGCAGGGACCAAGTCGGGACCAAGTCAGGGACTAAGTCGCCAAAATGTCGCCAAAAATTGAGATACCAAAAGAGCCAACCGCTGAAAATTAGTCAGTTAGCTCTTTCTAGGGTGCCTCAGGCGGGAACAAAAGCCACCTCTTAACCGTTTGATTTCAAATACATTTACGCTTTATCGGGTGTACTAAAAGTGTACTATTTGTTTTTTTCCCTATGTGGATTTTCTACACTCGCGTTTCCAAAACTGGGGTCGTGGTCTTGGAAAAGGTTGGCAAAGAGATTCAAAGCCCCCTCCCCCTTGTCGCTGGGTTATATCTTATCACCGTTCAGCAACCCTCTATTGTTCATTATTGAGATGCTTACCCAATCCATAACCACAGCTTGGAGTTTTATAACCAACGGGGTTATTCCCTCATCAATCATTTTTTCTGCCTGTGTGTCTGAATACGTCCCACTCAACCCGTGGTGTAGGTGGCTTAACACTTCGCCTAAAAGGTCATAGGCCCTGACCAATTCAGCGGTCTCTTTACTTACTTTGTACTCCATACTCTTACATTTAGGAATAAGAAAGCCCCCTGTTTAGGTGTCCTAGGCTGTAAGAAGCCTTGCGGGTGTTTCCACTACCGCCACCGTGCAAAGGGCAAAATATCATCTTCGGCTAATAGCCGTCTTACATTTAGGGACTGCAAATATAGCGTGTTTATTTGAGAAATCCTCCACGACAAAAGAAAAAGAACGGTCAAATCCGCCTTACCCTGTTGAGGCTTCCAGCAACGCATCGCACCAGCGTGGCAACCGACAACACCAGAAGCCCGCCAAACACCCACCAGAAGCGGGGCAACCGACAACACACACCAGCACCAGAAAGCGGGGCAAACCTCCAAGAGGTCAACCCCGCTGGCACCCGCCCGTGTCAGTCACAAGAACACCGTGTCATACATACACCCTCGGTTGCAGATTCTGCAACCAGCGACAGCTTAATATAGAGAATCGGCCTCAACGGTAAAACTTGACGGCTTCGGCCACCTTTTTATCAAGTTCTTTTATAGCCTCGTTCTTGGCTGTCTGGCCGCCTGTCTCTTGGCACGCATTGTTAATCGCTTTCTTAAGTCTGCAAGCCTGTACCTTGTCGATCTCTCCCCGCTGCTGCGCTTCTTGAATCTGGTTCAAGAACTGAATCAAGCCGCCCGCTTCCTGTACTGCTATCCTAATGCAGACTTTATTTAATTGAGGTACTGTTTTCACCGATTGAAAGTCTATTGTATCAATGTCGTTTATCTTCTGAATGGCTTGGTAGTCGTCTTTCCAAGCGTTGAGGACTTGGATATAGAACGCTTCTTCATAGAGCTTCGCCCCCGTTATCTCTGTAGCCCCAAATTTGGCCGCTATCCGCTTTATAAATCGCCTTTCACACCTCAATACATTCTTATCACGGTAAAGGGCTGGAATCGTTCCCCCTTTGTCCCTCTGCTCCCTGTTCTTGTCATAGAGGCAAAGACTATCTTTTTTGTTGAAGCTGTAGTATAGCCCGCTGGGTTCTTCCAGCCGTTTAGTGTTCCTCAACACACCAAGATGATTCAGATACACCGCTACAGGGTACTTCATTATGAAATTTTGTGCCACGTCCATACGGGTAACGCTGGCTTTGTCCATTGGCAAACGCAAAGAATCGGACAACTTCTCGATAGCCCGCTGGGTGTCGCTCCGTCCCATTGTCTGGAAGTTATCACCCAACTGGAACTTACAAAGACTGCCGCCCCTTATCCTCAACCTCTGGTCTGTAACCGCCACGTTAAGCCCGTTGAGGTCTCCCGTGACGCTCGCCACACCATTACAGTGACATTCCACGATATTATCAAGAATGCGGGGGACAACCTTCAAGAAGTCAACCCCGCCCCCTCTAACATCCGCCTGTGTCAGGCAAAGGAATACCGTGTCATACATACACCCTCGGTTACTTATTCGGTAACCAGCGACAGCTTAATATAGAGAATCGGCCTCAACGGCTGTTCTCTCTGATTCTGCAACCGCCCTCAAAGTGTTCATTTCAGAATCCAAACCACCGTCTGAAAGGTAATTCCACAATGGCAATCGGTTATGGCTTTCGCCTCTTGCTATAAAGACTTCTATCTCCCCGTCTGGTTGTATAACCCCGTTCACCGTGTTGAGGTCTTTGAAAACGATTAGCAACGCATCCTTTGTGCCACATACATCACCGTAGCCGTATCTGCTTGTTGGGTCTGGTGTGTATATGCTGGAAATATGCTCGTTTCTTATGTTGAATTTTTTCCCCGCTTTTCTGCGTGCTTGCCCCTTATAGGTGGGTGGGGTGTCAGTATAGTACGCCACTATTGCCCCCGCTATTGTTGCGTCCCTTGTCGCGGTCTCTTTGCCGCCCGATAGAGACCGCCTATTCTCGAACGGAGGGTAACTGCGTGTTGAGGCCACGCAGTCCATTCTTGTATGGCTCTTTGTGGCCACCCTCTTGAACTTGTAGTAATCTGTAAGTATCATCGCACACCTCCTCTCTTACAGTAAGCCTCGGCCAGTCCCCGTGCCTCGTTCACGGTTGCAACACGGTTGTTTTGCAACCACTGCTCCAACTCGGCACGATTGAAATAGATAACCTTTCCCGTTGGCTTGAAGTGTGGAATCTCCTGTCTATGGGTCAACTTATACAAGTGACTTCTGGAAATACCCATATAACGGGCTGCCTCCTCGCTGGTAAGAACCTCTTTGGTGTTACCGCTTATGTTTGCTGAAACACGGTCAGCAATAGCCGTTATTTCCTCTTTTGTCATAAATGAGTTGTTAGAGGTTTAGGCCGTCTGGGGGTGTCAGTCAGCAAGCAAACCGCCCCTTTCTTCGCCTCTGCTCTCCTACTGCGGGGCTTGCTGTAATCCCGCTTCTGGAAAGCAAGGGCAAAGGTACACACCCTAGGAAGTAAAAAATAGTGTATCATAATGTCATACACTATCATACACTATCATACACCAATAAATAGCACCCTATCTATGTGTCATTCTCCTCTTGGAAAAGTAAATCAATCCATTCCCTCCATTGTGGAGGCTGTTTTGCATACATTAGTTGGGTAACCGCGCTATCCAGCCGTGACACCCCAAACAGAGACTCCAGCCGCTTGTATGGAATACTTTGCATAGGGTCATAAATCTTTGTAATGAAATAGGCTAACCGTGCCTTTTTGCCTCTTGTGCCGCCCCAAGTCCATTCATACCCGTTGGCCGTTTCTGTCATATAGCCCGCCTCTATCGCTCTGTCAAAATATGGCTTTTCCTGCTCTGTCTCTTGTTGAGGCTCGTTTTGTCTTGTAGGCAAAGCGTTAATATATGCGGTTGCAATCCTCATTCCTCCTAATATGCCCGATAGGCTTAGCACGTCCCTTTCTGGCAATACGTGTATATCCATATCCTCCTGTATTTTAAGCAAGTCATCTCCTTTCATAAGTAACACCGCATCCAACACGTTCGCGTATTGTCTGGCCATATAGCACAAGAATTTCAAATAATCTTCGTGTGTTCCCTCATACGCATATAAAACCCGAATATAACTATAGCATTCACCATAATAAGGGCTTAGATATTTCTCGGCAAACTCCTGCACGGGTTCTATTAGGCTGTAAGCGCATAAACGCCTTTCTTTCTCTGTCGGTAAGTCCAAAGCATCCAACAACGCATATTTGACGTTCTGAAAAAAAATGTCTATCCCCACGTCTCCCCCATTTCCTTCCACAAAGCCGATAAATCTTGAATACCCCGCCTTAATAGTCGCTGGTAATCGTTGCACCCTATCCTGTTCGTGGGATAGTGAGTATCTTCCCCCTTCTGCTATTTCAGCGTCATCAAATTCAGACAACAAAAGAAAAAGGGATTCTGTTTGTGTAGTCTCGCCTTTATTTTTCGCCTGTTCCCATTCCAGGTAATGCCGACAATCAAAAGCGACATCCCCCGCACTTCTAAAGGCCTCCAATAGTGACTTTGTTTCCATAGCATTACCCATACCCCCGTTATTTATCATTACAACTCTATCGCTGGCAAACTATTCAACGCCCGCTTCTTGCTCTCATCAATCGCCCTAACGTATCTTTCCACATAGGAAAGGCCGCTATGTCCCAACAGGTCGGCTACCACCTTGACATTAGCCCCGTTCTCCAGAAGGTTTGTAGCAAAGGAATGGCGGCCACAATGCCACGTTATATGCTTGCTTATTCCCGCCTTTGCGCTCCAATGCCTCAACGCCTTTAGGCACATCGTATGGCTTGGAAGTTCAAAGATAAGGCCGTCTTTGTCCTTGCCCTGAGCTTCTGGCGTGCCTATCACATCGTTCAGCAAATCATCCCTCAACGGCATCACTACAACGCTCTTGGAGCTACGCCCCTTTGTCTTGGCCTGTTCAAATTTTAGTATCTTATTCTGATAGTCTATATTGCTATACCTCAACTCGACAACATCGCACCACCGCACCCCCGTGAATAGGGTGAATATGAAAGCCCGCCTTATATTGGGGTTCTCGTTCTTGACGTGTGTCTGGAGTAAGGCCTTGATTTCCTCAACGCTCAATATATCTTTTGTTAGGCACTCATTTCTCTTGCAGACAATATCGGTACACGGGTTCTTTGATAGCTGGCCGTCCTGTACCGCATTCCTCACGATCTTCTTAAAACGCTCGTAGGCGGTGGCCGCCCCGCTTCCCGTGCTGTTGACCTGTAGGAAGTCAACAAAGCCCCTTATCATCTTCTCGGTGAACTGCTTCTCGGTAAGGTTGAAGCGATAGTATTCATTGGGGTTTATATCGTGCTTGCCGTGAACGCCCTTGTGGCTGGCAGCCCATTGCGCTTCAATCTGCCTTATCTCGGCATCCGTCCGCCTAAAGGCACATAGAGGGAAAGAGAGCCTTATGTATTCTTTGAACCTGTTCAACGCCAAGCGTATGTTCCTCACGTCTTTTTTTGTGTATGTCGCTAGGTAGTTTTCAAAACAGGCGATAACATTCACGTTCTTGGAAGCGACCTTATATCCCATAGTCCCCGCCAATACTTCCTGCTCCTTGGCGTTCCTTATCTGCCTTGCAAGGGTAAGGGTGTTTGTGTTGTGGGTTCGTTCCTCTGGGCTTTTGGGCTTGGAATACAGGTACAATTTCAGTTCCTCTTTTCTCCTTATGTGCTTGATTTCATACATAGGTTTTCCCTCCATTTTCCCCGCTGTATAACATAGCGGGGTGCCGTCTTTGGCGGTCTTTGGCGTTGAGGTTCGCCCAAGATAGTATTCCAGATACAGGGCTATTTTCCCGTCTTTTAGTACACGTTCCCTCAACTTGGGGTTATCCTTTACACTCGCTTTCATTCTTCTTCTTTTCTATTCTCTTGATTTCCTTTGTTTTGCAAATATAGAAAAATATCCTTTACAGGTGTACTAAAAGTGTACTATTTGGCCAAAAATGGGATAAAAAAAGAAAGCACCAGAGAAGTGCTTTCTTTGAAATGTGGCCTGTAGTGGCCTGTAGGCCGCCTTTGTGCCTTTTGTTTTCCCTTAAAATCGGGGTTTTGTGCCTCAGGCGGGAATCGAACCCGCACGGACATTTCTGTCCAAGGGATTTTAAGTCCCTCGTGTCTACCATTTCACCACCAAGGCAGTATGATAGAATGCAAATTTACTAAAAAAAAGTCATTGATTAAGGAAAACAGTCGCAAACCAGTTAATTTTTAACAGTATGAACGGCTAATAGTATTTCTTCTCTTGCCGATACAGTGCTATGAATATGAAGATCAGCACCGTGAATGCCCACAGCGAGGAGCCTCCGTAACTCAGCAACGGCAGAGGGATGCCGATCACGGGCATGAGGCCTATGGTCATCCCGATGTTGATGAACAAGTGCATGAATATGCACGAGGCCACACAGTAGCCGTATATTCTGGTGAACGCCTTCCGGCTTTTCTCCGCGTCCATGATGATTCTGGAAATCAGGAACACGTACAGAGAGATCACGACAAGACAGCCGAGGAATCCCCATTCCTCCCCGACGGTACAGAAAATGAAATCGGTGCTCTGCTCCGGCACGAATCCGAAAGTGGTCTGGGTCCCGCCCAGAAAGCCTTTGCCGTGGAGTCCGCCGGAACCGATGGCGATCATGCTCTGGTTGACATTGTAGCCGACACCTGCAGGATCCTCTTTCATCCCCAGCAGCACCTCGATTCTCTTGCGCTGATGATCCTGAAGGATGTTGTTGAATATGAACTCGGTAGAGAACACGAGCGCCATTCCTGCGATCAACCCCAAGGCGGACATTGACAGAAAGCGGTGACGCGACCTGTAGCCAACGATCATCAGATACAACACCGCCGCGACACATATTCCGACAAGGATGTAGAGCGGATTTATCTTTGAGACGAATGACTCCGGGCTGAACTTCCCGAAAATCCACGGCAGCAGGCAGAGAATCAGCAATACTCCTGAGAATATCCAGAAAGCCACTCCTATTTTGTTTGATTCAAGGCCATTGCATAGCAAAAGGACTCCTGCCAGCACAAGGATGGACACGTAAGGAGATGCCGTCAGCGTGAGGATGAACAGCAGAGCGGCCATTCCGATGCAGAAGATCCACCAACCGGAAAAACCTTCCCTGTACATGACGAATATGAATCCGACATAGACCAGTGCGGAGCCAGTCTCGCTCTCGGCCAGAATGACCACCATTGGAATGCCGAGAATCAAGGCGGTCAGAAGAAAATCCTTGAACCGTGTGATCCTGAAATTGACCTGGCTCATAAGTGTGGCCAGCAGCAGTGATGTCGTGATTTTCGAGACTTCCGCCGGCTGGAACCTGATTGGCCCGAACTCAAACCATGACCGTGACCCCTTAACTTCCACTCCAAGGAATATCACGGCCACAAGCAGGCACAGTACCCCCAGATACAAAGGTATGGACGCGCTTTCCCAGAGCTGGGCGTTCACCACGAACAGGATGAGAGCCGCAAGCCCGAGCGCGGTGAGAATCCATACGAACTGCTTGCCGGAGCGGAAATTATAATCGAATATGCTGGCGGGACCGTCGGAATGGATCGAGGCATAGATGTTGACCCATCCGATGATGATGAGGAGCAGGTAGGTGACCACCAGCGCCCAGTCAACACTCTTCTTTATGCCTCTGTCCGAAAAGTTCTCCATCGCTCAACTATTTATAGGCCTTGACCCTTGACATGAGATTACCCTGAAGAACCCTGTCCTCAAGTCCGCGGCGCTGGTCGCTGATCTCTCCGTTGAGATATTTCTCAACCAGCAGGGACGCGATAGGCGCGGCCCATGTCGCTCCGAAACCAGCGTTCTCTATGTAGGCGGCCACGGCGATTTTCGGATCGTCCTTAGGGGCGAAGCAGATGAACACGGAGTTGTCCGCGCCGCGCGGATTCTGCGCCGTACCGGTCTTTCCGCAGATGTCCAGCCCCGGAACCGCCGCGATGGATGCCGTTCCTCCCGATCCGAATCCGCTGTTGACCGCCCTCCACATGCCTTGCGTCACTTTTTTGAAATTCGTCGTGTCAACCATCGTGTACTGCCTCTCGTAATATTTCGGATCAATCTCGACCCCTTCCGACGCTTTCACGATGTGCGGTATCTTGTACCACCCTCTGTTGGCGACGGTCGCCGCGAGGTTGGCGATCTGCATAGGCGTGGCTCCGACCTCGCCCTGCCCGATGGAGATGGAGATGATCGTAGTGAATTTCCATCCTCCCTTGCCGTAGATCTTGTTGTACGTCTTTGATGTCGGCAGAGTTCCGCCCAGTTCGGCGGGGAAGTCCGTGCCCAGCTTGTGTCCGAAGCCGAAACTTTGGACATATTCATTCCATTTGTCAAGCGCCTCTCCTATGCCGTGGTACTTCTTGTTTTCAAGAATATTCCTGAGCACATAGCAGAAATAGCCGTTGCAGGACATCATGATGGCTTCCTCCAGGGCGAGCGGGGATTTGTGGACGTGGCATCCGAGCTTGCGATTGCCGAAATGGTAGCCCTGGCTGCAAGGATAGGTGATCTCTGTGTTCAATGTGCCTTCCTGCAGGCCTATGAGGCCGTTGACAAGTTTGAACACGGAGCCTGGAGGGTACGGAGCCTGTACGGCTCTGTTGAACATCGGCTTGTGAGGGTCCTTGATGATCTCGTCATAGTGCTGGCCGATGTTCGCCAGCATGCTCACATCGACTCCTGGACTGGACACAAGTGTGAGGATTTCTCCTGTCTTAGGTTCGATCGCCACGAGGCTCCCGACCTTGTTTCTCATCAACTCTTGGCCGTATTGCTGCAGATCCGCGTCGATCGTGGTGTGGATGTCGTGTCCCGGTACGGCTTCCTTGTCCATCTCTCCGTCTTTGTAGCGCTGCTCGATCTGGTTGCGGGAGTTGCGAAGGTAGATGTGGTACCCTTTCTCTCCACGCAGTTCCTTCTCTCTCGCGGCCTCGATCCCGGTCTTACCGGCATAGTCTCCAGGGCGGTATTCCCCGGAATGCTTCTCTATGTAGTTGGCGTCCACCTCCGAGACATAGCCGAGCAGGTTTCCACCGGCGTTGACGGGATAGTCCCGGATGCTTCTGGCCTGTCCCCTGAAGCCTGGGAACTTGTATTGGATCTCAGCGAACTGCATGTAGGTCTCAGGCTTTATCTGCTTGAGCATCACGACACTTTGGTAACCGATGCGGCGACGGTTCCTGGCATATTCATTCATCTTGTCACGGATGAATTCTGGTGTCACGTTGAGGGCGTCCGCCAGCATAAGCGTGTCGAACTGTTTCACCTCGCGCGGGGTGACAAGGATGTCGTAGGTGACCTTGTTGCTGACTATGATCTTGCCGTTGCGGTCATAGATGATGCCTCTGGTGGGATAGATGATGTCATAGACCATCGAATTGTTGTTCGAGTTGATCTTGTATTCGTCATCGATGATCTGGATGTAGAACAACTTCCCTAGGATGATGGCGGCGACGACAAACAGCCCGATTATCAGGGCTTTTCCTCTACCTTCTGTCTTCATGGGTCAGCAGATTGATGATGCAGACTGATGCCAGGGAACTGGCCAGGGTGGAGAGACCCAGGCAGGTGAAGACGAACCATAGAGGTCTTGTCCCGGCACAGTCGGCCAGGATGTAGATGAGAAGGAACAGCACTGTTGTCAGGATGATGGCTATGGAGACTCTGGCGTAGCCGTATTTCCGGACGGTGACGCTCTCTTTCTGCTCGAAAGGCTCGTTGCCGAAAAACATCCCGATGACAGGCTCTCTGAGCAATGCGACCGGTACGAGGGACATGGCGTTGATGCCGAGTGTCCCTTCGGCGAAGAAATCCACGGCGAGTCCGGTGGCGAACGCTATCAGCATGGCCTTCACGGTTCCGACATTTGTCGGGATGCACAGAACCATCACCGGCAGGATTGTGATCATCATGTAGGGCGTGAAATGGAAATAGTTGCTCAGAACCATTTGGGCAACCGTCAGCAGAACGTATGTCAATGCGAAACTGTTTCTCATTTCTTCGGTTGTTCTTCTTCTTGTTGTTCAATGGATTCTATCTCCGCGGCCCTTCTGTTTGCCACGATGGTGACATATTTCAACGCCTTGTGATTCTGGAAAAGGTTCACTTCGATCTCATTGGTGGCCCCGTTGATGATCTTGGACTCGCCGGCCACGCCGATAGGGATGTCCGGTGGAAAGATCGTGGAGTAGCCACTGGTATAGACTGTGTCCCCGGGCTCGAATTTGAACTGGAGAGGGATCTCTTTCAGGATGGCCCTGTCAGAGCTCATCCCGTCCCAGGCAAGCGGTCCGACGGCCCCCGATTCGCCGAGTCTGGCGCTGATGAACAGCTCCGTGTTCAGGAACGAGATTGCGTAGGAATAATGGCTGCTGACCGCATCGACAATCCCTATGACACCTTTCTCTGTTATCACGCCTGAGTTGCGTACCACTCCGTCCTCGCTGCCCTTGTCGATGATAAGGTAGTTGTGCTGGGTGTTGGCGCTGGACTTGATGATCGTGGCCGGGATATATTCGAATCCATTGTCCATCAGGACCGGCTTGGCCGATGGGTCGGCGGCTTTCATCGCCATCTCATAGCCGCGCACCAATTCTTGCAGCCTGTTGTTCTCGACCGCCAGCTCGTCATTCTGCCTCTTCAGGGAGAAATAATTGGAGACACCTTGCGTCGTTCCCCAGACCTTCGCCATGAATCCGTGCGAGATCCTGGCTATCCAAAGCCTCTGGATCTGGTTGTTGTGCGACAGCATCAGAACAGCCGCGACCTCCAGAAGAATGAAGACCGCGACTGTGAGGATGTTCTGGACAACGGATCTCTCCTTAGGCATTATCTCATCAGGAATGAGTAGTTGGATGTCTTTTTAAGCGCTATGCAGGTACCTCTGGCCACGGCGCGCAGCGGATCCTCCGCGACATGGAACTGGATGTTGACCTTCTCTGTGAACCTCTTGGCGAGACCACGCAGCAAAGCGCCGCCGCCGGAAAGGAATATTCCGTTCTCCACGATGTCTGAATATAACTCCGGAGGTGTCAGTTCAAGCACATGAAGGATGGATGACTCCAGCTTGGCTATCGACTTGTCGAGGCAATGGGCGATCTCCTGATAGGTGACCGCGGCCTCGACAGGGTGGGCTGTCATCAGGTTCGGACCGTTCACAACGTATGGCTCCGGTTCTTCGTCCAGATCCGGAATCACGGCTCCGACCGCTATCTTGATCTTCTCCGCCGTGGTCTCTCCGATCTTGATGTTGTGCTGCTGGCGCATGTAGTACTGGATGTCACTGTTGAACACATCGCCGGCCGTGTTGATGCTTTCCTGCTGGACGATGCCGCCCAAAGAGATCACGGCGATCTCGGCCGTACCTCCGCCTATGTCAACAACCATGTTGCCTTTCGGCGCCTCCACGTCCAGCCCGATACCAAGCGCGGCAGCCATAGGCTCGTAAATCAGATAGACGTCACGTCCTCCGGCATGCTCGCAGGAGTCGCGCACGGCCCTGATCTCCACCTGGGTGCTTCCGGAAGGAATGCCGACCACAATCTTGAGGTTCGGGGTGAAAAGGGATCTCTTCTTGTTGTTGACCTGCTTGATGAAGCCCTTGATCATCATCTCGGCGGCGTTGAAGTCGGCGATCACGCCGTTCCTCAGAGGCCTGATGGTCTTGATTCCGGGGTTAGTGTGCTCATGCATGAGCTTGGCCTGCTGACCGATGGCTATGCATTTGCCTGTGTTGTTGTCTATCGCGACAATGCTCGGGGCGTCCATCACAATGTCGTCATTCCTGAAAATGACGGTGTTGGCTGTTCCGAGGTCCATCGCTATCTCCTGAGTCAGAAATGAAAATGCCATAGCTGTACTATATTCGATTCCTAAAATTTTTATTGTCTTCTATACAATTTGTAAATATACGAAAAAAGTTATATTTGTAAGAATTATTATGAACAGAAAACGAATATTAATAGTCATGGCCGCCGGAAGCGGCGTCAGGATGGGTGCCACGGTTCCGAAACAATTTCTGGATCTGGGAGGTGTCCCGATTCTCCGCAGGACGATCGAAGCGTTCATTTCCGTTGTCCCGGACATCAAGGTAGTCACTGTCCTTCCCGGGGACCATATTGCTTTTTGGAAGGACTATTGCCTCGTTTCGGACTTCAACTGTCCTCAGACATTGGTTTCCGGAGGGTTCACCCGCTTCCATTCCGTAAGGAACGCCTTGAAAAAGGTCCCGGATGGGGCCGTGGTCGCCATCCACGATGGTGTCAGACCGCTCCTTTCGCCAAAACTGATAGGGAATATGTTCGAGAGGATGGATTCGGGCGGAGTCCGTGCCTTGATTCCCGTCATCCCGTCGGTCGATACCCTCAAGGTCATCGACCGGGTAAAGGACGCGGACGGGAACGAGATTCTTGTCTCGCCGGAAGGGGAGAATGTTGACAGAAGCCGGATTTTCGGAGCTCAGACTCCGCAAATGTTTCTGTCAGAGGACATCAAGTCGGCATATTCGCAAGCCTTTGACACCGCTTTCACCGATGATGCGTCCGTCGCGCGCAAAAAAGGAATACCCCTCTCCTTCTGTGCCGGAGAGAGGTATAACTTCAAATTGACGTCCCCCGAGGATCTGGCCCTCGCAAGACTGATTATTTCGTCTTCTTCGCGAACTCGTTAGGCTGGTAGTTTGCCCGTTTGTAGTCCTTGACCCAGACCTGACGCTCGATCGCCTGGTCGAGGGAGATCATCGTCTCGGTTGACTGGATGTAAGGAATATTCTGGATCGTGTTGATGAGAATCTCCATAAGGTGATCATTGTCAAAGCAATATGCCTTGAGGAGCAGAGCGGCCTTTCCTGTTACGAAATGACATTCCACAATCTCGGCGATCTTCTTCAGGTTCGCCACTACCTCGGGATATTTGTCCGCCTCTGACAGGGTTACGCTGATGAAAGCGCACACGTTGAGCCCCAATGCCTGAGGTTTCACGAGCAGCCTTGATCCTGTGATGACTCCGTTGGTTTCCAGTCTTTTGACTCTCTGATGAATAGCGGCTCCCGAAACACCGCACTCACGGGCGATCTCCAGGAAAGGCATCCTGGCGTTGTTGACCAAGAAAGAAAGGATCTTCTGGTCAATCTGATCAATGTGATAAGTTGCCATTGCTTTCGATTTATAACTAAACAGCCGCTAAATTATATAAAAAATCTTAAAATATCAAGATTTCTTAAAGTGACGGCGCCCTTTTTCCGTTGGTTTTGAATTGTTAATGATCTCTAGGCAGGCCGCCTCTGTGAGAGTGGCCGCGTCAGTCTCCTTCGGAATCTTGTAGTTTGAGCCGGCGTGCTTGATGTACGGGCCGTAACGACCGTTGATCACCTGGATGTCACTGTCTTTATATTCAGCCATCACAGAATTAGCAGCGCTTTTGTTCAGCCCTTCCTCGATGATACCGGAGCATTCCTCCAAGGTGATTGTCAGAGGGTCTTTGCCGCGAGGGATGGAGAAGTTCTTGTCACCGTACTTGATGTACGGGCCGAACATTCCTTTCAGGGCGACCACATCGACATCCTTGTACTTGCCGACCGTCCGAGGCAGCTGGAACAGCTTCAACGCGTCTTCCAGAGTGAGATCCTCGATGAGCTGGCCTTTGCCGAGCGAGGCGTACTGCACGTTCTCGCCCTCGCCCTTCTGGATGTAAGGCCCGAACTTGCCGAACTTAGCGGTGATCTTGTTGCCCTCGCTGTCCGTACCGAGTTCCTTTGACACATGGCTGTAGTTTCCGTCATGCAGCACCTCGTCCACCTTCTTGTGGAAAGGAGTGTAGAAAGCCCCGATGACATCGTTCCACACGAGATTGCCGTCCGCGATCTGGTCGAACTCCTTCTCGACGTTGGCTGTGAAGTCGTACCCCATGATGTCGGTGAAATTCTTCTCAAGGTAGTCGGTCACTATCATTCCGATCTCCTGCGGGAGCAGCCTGCCCCTTTCGGCGCCGACGGTCTCCGTCTTGGATTTTTCGGAGATATTCCCGTTCCTGAGCTCCAAGTCATTGACTGTGATTTTCTTGCCTTCCTTGTCACCCTTGACGATGTAGCCGCGTCCGGTGGTCAGAGTGGCGATGGTCGGTGCGTAGGTGGAAGGACGGCCGATGCCGAGCTCCTCAAGCTTCTTGACCAAAGTGGCCTCTGAATATCTTGGCGGAGCGGCGGTGAACTTGCACTCCGCGTTTATGCCCTTCTCCTCCATCTTGGTCCCTACCTGAAGGTCCGGGAGCATAACCTCCTCTTCCTCGGCCTCCTGGTTGTCCGTCCCCTCGATATATAATTTAAGGAATCCGTCGAACAGGACCTGCGTGGCCTGGGCGTTGAACTTCTCTGATCTCTTGTCGGAAGCCACCCTCAGGGTGGTGTTGAGGACCTTCGCGTCAGCCATCTGCGACGCCACCGTCCTCTTCCAGATGAGGTTGTAGAGCTTCTGCTCCTGCGCCGTGCCCTCGATCTCAGTGTTCTCTATGTATGTCGGGCGGATCGCCTCGTGGGCCTCCTGCGCACCCTTGCTGTGGGTCTTGAACTGGCGTGTCTTGGAATATTCAGGACCGAAGTTTCCGGTGATGAATTTCTTCGCCGCGCCGAGTGCCAGGGTCGAGAGGTTCGTGGAGTCTGTTCTCATGTAGGTGATGAGACCGCGCTCGTAGAGACTCTGGGCCACCCTCATCGTCATACTTACAGGGAAACGCAGCTTCCTTGCGGCCTCTTGCTGGAGAGTCGATGTCGTGAACGGGGCTGCCGGGAAGCGTGTGGCCTCTTTCTTCTCCACATCGGAGACAGTGAAGTCCGCTCCGATGCAGTCCTGGAGGAATTTCCTCGCCTCGTCGATTGTCTTGAACTTTGTGTCGAGGACGGCCTTGACCTTGACCGCCGCCGGGAATCCGGCCGGATGGAAGAATGCCTCGACCTTGTAGAAGGCCTCGTTCTCGAACGCCATGATCTCCTTTTCCCTCTCCACCACAAGCCTCAAGGCCACGGACTGCACACGACCCGCCGAAAGCTTAGGCTGGATCTTTCTCCAAAGGACAGGTGAAAGCTCGAAGCCCACAAGCCTGTCCAGGACCCTGCGCGCCTGTTGGGCGTTCACGAGGTTCATGTCTATGGAGCGCGGGTTCCGCACGGCGTTCACGATAGCGTCCTTGGTGATCTCGTGGAAAACGATTCTCCTTGTATGTGCCTCATTAAGTCCGAGAGTCTCGAAAAGGTGCCAGGAGATGGCCTCTCCCTCTCGGTCCTCATCGGACGCGAGCCATACTGTGGAAGCGCTTGCCGCCGCTTTCTTGAGCTCCGCCACGACCTTCTTCTTGTCGGAAGGTATGACATACTCAGGAGTGAAGTTCCTTTCCACATCCACACTCAGCTTCTTGTCCTGAAGATCCCTGATGTGGCCGAAGCTGGATTTCACCTCATAGCCGTTACCCAGGAATTTTTGTATAGTCTTGGCTTTGGCCGGAGACTCGACGATAACTAGATTGTCTGCCATATTGTTCTATTTTACAGGCCTTTCATAGATAGTTTGCCATTTCAATCTGCAAAGTAAGCCACAAACTGGGCAATTTTCCAAATTTTGTTATAAATTTGTCTTTATTATGACCGACTCGACTCGAAAGAAAATAATCAAGTGGTTCTGGATCGTGGTGACGTTTCCGGTGCTGCTTCTTGTCTTTATGATACTCCTTGTCTGGATGTTCGCTGACATCCCGTCGTTCAAGGATCTGGAAAACCCTGACAACAAGCTGGCCACGCAGGTCATCGCGGAGGACGGGGAGATCCTGACGACGTTCCACATCGAGAACAGGACCTACGTTTCCTACGACGAGATCTCCCCGAATCTTGTGCACGCCGCCGTGGCCACGGAGGACGTGCGTTTCTACAAGCATTCCGGAATTGATTTCAAGGGACTGGGACGTGTGCTGGTCAAGACGATCCTGCTGCACAACTCAAGCCAGGGCGGCGGCAGCACGATCACCCAGCAGTTGGCGAAGACCCTTTATCCGAGGGCCGGGATGGGGCGTAGGATTCCGGGAATATATCATGCCAAAATGGTGTGGATCAAGCTGAAGGAATGGATCACCGCCGTGAAGCTCGAAAGGGACTACACCAAGGACGAGATTATGACGATGTACCTCAACTCCATATTCTTCGGCAGCGGTGCGTACGGTGTGCGTTCGGCTTCGGAGACATTCTTCGGGAAGCTCCCGTCCGAGCTTTCTGTCGAGGAGAGCGCTATGCTTGTGGGAATGGTCAACAAGCCGACGAGGTACAATCCGGCCATCAATCCGGACAAGGCTCTGACCAGAAGGAACTTTGTGATCGGCCAGATGGAGAAGGCCGGCTATCTGGACAAGTCCCAGAGGGATTCCATCCGTCTGATCCCTATAGAGCTCAACTATGAGGTGCAGGACCACAACGCCGGTCTGGCCCCGTATTTCAGGGATATGGTTCGCCGCGTGATGAACGCCAAAAAGCCTCGCAAGTCCGACTATACGATGGTCGAGGACTATTCCGCCGACTCGCTTGCCTGGGCCACGGACGACCTGTATGGCTGGCTTGAGAAGAACAAGAAGGCTGACGGAAGCAAGTATGACCTTGACAGGGACGGTCTGCGGATCTACACTACCATCAACTACAAGATGCAGAAATATGCCGAGGAGGCTGTCGCCGAGAGGATCCGCGACCTTCAGGCTGACTTCCGCAGGGATCTGCGGAGCAAGACCAACAAGCCTTTCTCCAACGACATAGACGAGGAGACAAGGGACAGGGTCATGCGTCAGGCCAGACGTTGGAGCGACCGTTACCGCACCCTCAAGAAAGAGGGACTGACCGAGGCTCAGATCCTCAAGACGTTCTCCCGACCGGTGAAGATGCGTGTGTTCGCCTATAATAAGAAAGGTTACGCCGACACTACGATGACGCCGGACGATTCGATCCGTTACTACAAGTCGATTCTCCGTACGGCCTTCGTGGCGATGGAGCCGGGCACGGGACACGTGAAGGCCTACGTCGGAGGTCCGAACTACCGCTATTTCAAGTACGACAATGTCCGTCAGGGCAAGCGTCAGGTCGGTTCGACGATCAAACCGTTCCTCTACACGCTGGCGATGCAGGAGGGTATGACTCCGTGCGACAAGGTCGTGAACCTTCCGCAGACGTTCGTCCTTCCTGACGGCAACACCTGGACCCCTCGAAGCACCGACAAGGAGCAGTGGATCGGTAAGACCGTCACACTGAAATGGGGCCTCACGAACAGCTCGAACAACATCTCGGCCTACCTGATGAAGCAGTTCGGCCCAGAGGCGATGGCGGATATGATGCGCAGGATGGGCATCCAGAGCCACATCGACGAGGTTCCGGCGCTTTGTGTCGGACCGGCTGACCTGTCGCTTTGGGAGATGGTGGCCGCCTACAACACGTTCCCGTCCAGGGGAGTCTATATCGAGCCGATGTTTGTGACCAGGATCGAGGACAACCAGGGCAACGTCATCAGCGAGTTCACGAACCGCAAGCGCGAGGCGATAGGGGAGAACACCGCCTACCTGATGGTCAACCTGATGGAAGGCGTGGTGCAGGGCGGAACCGCCAGCAGGCTCCGCTACCGCTACAAACTGATGGGCGAGATCGCCGGAAAGACCGGAACCACCAACGATAACGCCGACGGATGGTTCATAGGCTACACCCCGACTCTCGTGGCGGGAATATGGACGGGCGCGGAGGACCGCCAGGTGCACTTCCAGTCAATCACTTACGGCCAAGGCGCGCATATGTCCCTCCCTACCTGGGGAATATTCATGCGCAAGGTAGTTGAGGACGGTACCCTCGGAATCTCGGAGAACGACCGCTTCATCGCCCCTGCCGGCGTGAGCTTCGACCTGAACTGTACCGGAGGCGACAATGACGCCACGGACGTGCAGCAGAAGACGGAGGACTACTATTTTGAATAAAAAGGAATATATTAGGAATATTTAATATAGGAATATGGGCAAGTACCAGAGGATTGCAGTGATTTATGGAAGCGACTCTTCGGAATGGGAGGTCGCTTGCCGCAGCGGGGAGTTTGTCGCTTCGCGCATCGACGGGACGAAGTACGATGTCTATGAGATTTTCGCACGGTTCGGTAAATGGTCTCTTGTGGCGATGAAGAAACGGGACTCTATGAGGATTCCTTTCGCCGAGGGCGCCAGACCTGAGATTGACAAGACAGACTTTTCCGTCAAGGTGTACGGAGAGAAGATCAATTTCGACTATGCCTACATAGTCCAGCACGGAACTCCGGGCGAGAACGGTCTGCTTCAGGGGTATCTTGAGATGCTTGGGATTCCGTTCAGCAGCTGCAGCGCGTTTGTCTCCGCCGTCGCCTTTGACAAGTTCGCATGTAAGAGTTACCTGCGTGATGTCGATTTCGTGAAATGTGCTCCTGATGTCTTTGTCCGCAACGGAATGGACATTGATGCGGTCTGCCGCAAAGTGGTGGAGAAGCTGACATTTCCCGTGTTCGTGAAGCCTACAGACGGAGGCTCAAGCTTTGGAATCACCAAGGTACGCAGGGCGGAAGACTTGCCGGAGGCCATTCAGTTCGCTTTCTCCGAAGGACCTTCGGTCATTATTGAGCAGGGAATTACCGGTCAGGAGTTCACCTGCGCGGCTTACTCGGATCCGGAGGGCGTGAAATCCCTGCCGGTTATCCAGGTCATCACAGAGAACGACTATTTCGACTATGACGCCAAGTACAACGGCCACAGTCAGGAGATCTGTCCCGCGCCGATCGATGACAGCATGAGCGTGCATATTCAGGAAGTGAGCAAAAGAATATATTCCCAGCTCGGATGCGCCGGTGTGGTGAGGATGGACTACATTCTTGCCGAGGACGGCCTTTACTTCTTGGAAGTCAATACTATCCCTGGAATGACAAGTGCCTCTCTCGTGCCTAAGATGATCCGCACGGCCGGACTTGACATCACTGATTTCCTGACGGGAATCATTGAGAATTCCTAATGTTCAATTCTAACTCTTAAATTTTCAAGCTTATGCTATTGAAGGATTTCCTTAATGAAGGAGCCTCACGGCTGGAGACTCTCTATCCGACAAAAGAGGCAAGGAACATCATGCTGATGCTTTGCGAGAGCAGGATCGGCACGAAAAGCTATACGCACATTGTGGAGCCGGAGTATCAGATCAAGGACAAGGCACTTGATGGGCTTAATGCGGATTTGGAGCGTCTGGCATCTGGTGAGCCGGTCCAGTACGTCATGGGATACGCTGATTTCTGTGGGCTGAGGTTCAAGGTCACACCGGATGTGCTTATTCCGCGTCCTGAGACCGAGCTCCTATGCCGTGAGGCCATCAAGATAGGATCGAGGATGCAGAGGATGAGAAAAGCCTACGGAAAGTCCGCAAGGCCGGTCAGAATTCTGGATCTCTGCACAGGCTCCGGGTGTATCGCATGGACTGTGGCATTGAATATTCCGGGAGCGGAAGTGATTGGTGTGGACATCTCAGAGGGTGCTGTCGCCGTGGCCGCCGGACAGGATTTCATCTCGAAGCCAAAGGAGACGGAAGTGGTGGCTCCGCGTTTCGTTGTCGCTGACATTCTCGCCGAGCCTCAGAGCTTTGCGGAGGGTGATTTTGACATGATTCTGAGCAATCCTCCATACATCATGGAGTCGCAGAAGGCACAGATGAGAGCCAATGTCCTCAATTTCGAGCCTTCAACGGCTCTGTTCGTGAAAGACGAGGATCCGTTGGTCTTCTACCGTTCGATCGCGAAGCTCTCAAGTGAGCTTCTGGTGCCGGAGGGCAAGGGTATGGCCGAGATAAACGAACTTTTGGGACCGGAGACAGCAAAGGTTTTCAGTGACGCCGGATTCCCGAAAACTGAGGTCATCAAGGATTTTTACGACAAAAACCGCTTTGTCTTCTATTCTAAATAGGCATTGTACGCATCTCAGAACTTGATTTTTACAAATAGCCGTGGAATTTTTGTCTCCACGGCTATTTTTGTGTCCCTTTGTACCGAAAAACAACTTTAAACTCGTTTAAGATGAAGAATTTCAGTACAAGGAAAAGGTTTACGGCATCGGTGGTGCCGGCCTTTGCGGTGGCGGTGGCCTTGCTCTCATCCGCATGTGAAAGAATCGACTCCTCTTATGTCAGGCCGGCGACGGCGGAAAGTCCTGTGTCATCGGATCTTTCTCCGGAAGGCGTGGCCAGAATGTTGTCGGGACTTCCATTGACAATCGAACACGTCAGGGAGGTCTTTAATGGCGTAAGTTCCTCTGCATCCAATGGCTATGATGAGGAATATCCTTTTGCGAACATGCTCTCACAGCCTGGCTCCGGAGTCGGGGATGAATTGCTGCGGACCCGTTCAACTCACGAATATCCCAGTCCACTGCGTTCGCTTGTCGATTCTGCTCATGATGGCATTCCTGGCACAAGGGCTGTGTCTTATATGGATGCGCTTGCCGATGCCGGGCTTCAGATTTATTGGCCATATTCAGAGGATTGGGACGGAGTGACCATGCCGGTGATAACGTTCAATCCGTATGAGGTGGCGACATTCTCCAATCAGGCCGCACATGTCCGTCTGAGTGATGGTTCCAACATCGGTTTCTTGAGGGAACAACTGCCAGGTGGCTCATGGATAGTAAAGGAAGTTGTTGTGGATGAGGAATATGCCAAACGTAATCCTGTGTGGGTCGTCAACCAAAATGAGGATTCGTCCTACATGACCCCTCAGATGATTGAAGCCTTATGCCCGGAGCGTTCAGCCCAGATTCTGACAAGATCCTATGACGATTGCAGGACTTTGGTCCTCAAGGAGTTCAAGGCTCACAGAAACTACGACTCCTGGTTCGCCGGCGGCTCCGAGTTCTTTGTGAAGTGTGGAGCGTTGAACGGATTCTCTGCCAAGACCGAAGAGGAACTCAAGCTTTACAGCCCGTCGGTCACGGACATGATGATCAATGTCAAGCGTAAGCAGGTCGGGAAGTCTATCCGGTTCAACACTGTTGTCGTGTCTGAATGGACTCCTCAGCTGGAGGAATGTGTCTTCCTGATGATCGAGGATGATGGCGGCAAGCAGACTTCATGGAAGGCCAGCGGCTTGGTGAAGATCAAATCCAAGTCTTATGGATTCGAGGTCGAACTTCCTTTCCGTCGTAATGATGACCTCGTCTGGCGCGGAAAACTCTCCAACAACTATTTCGAGAAGTACAACGGTAAGCCAAACCGCTTCGGTGACGTCAGCATAACGTTCAGCTTCCTGTAAATCTCTGGATTGAGACTTTAGATATTCCGTAAATTGGAATTTATTATTAAGAGAATTTTGATTTACGGAATATTTGTGTAATTTCGCACTGGGTAATACTATATGAGAATCGTTTCGCATAGAAAACTGAAGGAATTTTACGAGCAAGCCTGGCACGAGGACGCAAGGATACCGCTTGAGCGTTGGTATCATACCGTTGAGGAGGCAGAGTGGCATTCCTTCGCGGAAATGAGGATGTCTTTTGGCGCGGTTGACTATGTGGGAAACCAACATTATGTCTTTAACATAGGTGGCAACAAGTATGGATTGATTGTCGTTGTGAAATTTGTGATGGGGTATGTTTTCATACGGTTCGTCGGTACACATCAAGATTATGATAAAATTGACGCTTCAACTATATAAGAGGGTAGGATTATGAGGATAATCACTGAAAACCAGTACAAATTGGCTCAGAAAAGAGTGGAGGATCTGCTTCCTCTGGTTGATGACAGCACACCATTGGATGACCCCAAGGCCGTTGAGCTGATGATGATGTCTGACATTGTCATTGATTATGAGAAGGAACATTTCCCCATAGTCAAGCCGAGCGTCGCGGATCTTATCGCTGACGGCCTGAAAGAGAATCATATCACTCAGAAACAGCTTGCGGAAGAACTCGGAATCAGCACGACGCGAGTGAATGATTTTGTGTCTGGGAAATCAGAACCCAATCTGAAAACGGCCGGACATATCTGCCGTTTTCTGAAGATACGTCCGGCCGCGATGCTTATGCTCTGATCGGCATTAGGATGTTCGCAAGATGATTTCAGACAAAAAATTTGGAAATGTTATAACGTTATAATATATTTGCAATATAATTTGACATTATGGGTAGGTCGCAAGAGAATAACGTTACCGTTAAGGACATAGCCCGCGAGGCGGGGGTGTCTCCTGCCTTGGTGTCATTTGTCATGCGTAACGCCTCTAGCGGAAAAAGGAATTATAGGGTAAACCCGGACACTGCGTCTAGAGTCTTGGATGTAGCCAGGAGGATGAATTATCATCCAAACACATCGGCAAGGGCGTTGAAGAGCGGAAAGTACAACACAATCGGTATGATACTTTCTGATATTGCTAATCCATTCTTTGCCGAGATTGCCAGAATGATTGAGGACGAGGCTTATAAGAATGGCTATTCTGTGTTATTCGGCAGCACGGATGAGGATTCTAAGAAGTTGGAGCAACTCGCCCATGTGTTTATTGACAAAGGGATAGATGGATGTATAGTTGTGCCGAGCGGCAGTTCCGCGCAATGTGTCAAACCTCTTCTTGACAAGCGAATACCGTTGGTCTTTTTTGACAGGGCGATCGATGGAATTGACATGCCTTCCGTCCTTCTTAATAATGTGATGGTTTCACATTCGTTGACCCAGAAGTTGATTGAGAAGGGGTATCGATTCATCGAGATGGTTTCATATTCCATGGATTTATCTAATATCCGTGGCCGGGAAGACGGGTACAAAGAGTGCATGCGTGAGGCGGGACTTGATTGCTTTGTGAATATTCATAGGGTGGAGCATCATGAGTCGTCGTCCACAATCGATGGTATTATGGCTGATGCCCGTAAGAGAGGGGTTGAAGCCTTTGTTTTCGCCACCAACGCTTTGGCTGTACAGGGAATGTCCGCTATTTTCAGAAACGGCTTTAATATCCCTCAGGACTTCGGAATTGCGACATTTGACAAGAATGACGCTTTTGACATCTACGCGACAGATCTTCTGTACGTGCGCCAGCCGTTGGAGTCTTTTGCCAAGGAACTTATCAGGATTCTGGTTGGAGAAATTCGTGGTGATCAAGAATTTGATACCGCCGAACATATTGTGCTTGGTGCCGAGATAGTCAACAAGGGAGCAGGGAGATGAATTTTTTTAATATGATGTTATAACGTTATAATTATGAATCGAATCACACGACTTATTATCACTCTGGTGATTGGGACTGTATTTATGTGGAATGCAAATGCCCAAAGCGGTGCTGTTCCGTTATGCTATAATCAGGATATTCAATGTGATCTTGGTGTGGGTCTATGGGGTATTCCCTTTCCCTATGACTACGATGGCGATGGTTTGAAGGACTTGGTTGTGTCTGCTCCTGACAGGCCCTACAAAGGGTTGTATTTTTTCAGGAATGTTGGGGATCCTGAGCATCCAGTATTTGACAAGGCAAAGAAAATATCTCCGATCGGGAAGAATAATGTAAGTTATTCCGAGGTTGATGGCAAGGCTTTCGTCTTGTCTAAGGAATGCGAGTGGGTGGAATTTTTTGAAAACTTGTACGAGAATCCGTCAAAGATCTCCTATGAGGGCGAGCGTTTGGGAGAATCATTCAAAAAGTCCCGGAGCAATATGTGGAGCTATGTGGATTGGGACAATGATGGTGACAAAGACATCATCGTGGGCATTGACACATGGGATGACTATGGTTGGGACAATGCGTTCGACAGCGCAGGCAAATGGACGAATGGACCTCTGCACGGTTATGTCTATCTGCTTGAGAATGTGGATGGAAAATATGTCAATCGCGGCAAGATAAATGCCGGAGGCAAGCCGATTGATGTGTATGGGGCGCCAGTACCATGTGTGGGTGATTTCGACGGTGACGGCGATCTGGACATCATCTGCGGAGAGTTTGTTGATGGCTTGACGTGGTTTGAGAACATAGGTACCAGAAGGGTTCCGGAATTTGCCAAGGGTGTGCGCCTTTCCAACAAGAACGGAGAGATCCGTTTGCATCTGCAGATGATAGTGCCGGTAGTGTCAGATTTCAATGGCGACGGGTTGCCGGATCTCATTGTCGGGGATGAGGACGGTCGCGTGGCATGGCTCAAGAACACAGGCAAGGTCAAGAATGGTGTACCTCAGTTTGAAGATCCGTACTATTTCCGTCAGAAAGCCGATCTGGTGAAATTCGGTGCTTTGGCCACCCCGTATTCGGTGGATTGGGACAACGATGGAAAAGATGACATCGTGTCCGGAAATTCCGCTGGTGAGATTGCTGTGATAAGGAATCTTTCAGGTGGCCCGGATCCGGTCTGGGCTGAGCCTGAACTGATCAAGGTAAAGGGCAAGCCTTTCAGAATCATGGCTGGAGAGAATGGCTCGATTCAGGGTCCCGCTGAAAGGAAATGGGGCTATACTGTCTTGGCAGTGGCTGACATGGATAACGATGGAAAGAAAGACATTGTCATCAATTCCATCACAGGAAAGATAGAGTGGTTGAGAAACAAGGGTAGTAAAGACGGCCTGAAGTTCTCCGAACCCAAACCGGTCTATGTGGATTGGTCCGGAGAGACTCCAAAACCAGAATGGAATTGGTGGAATCCGAAACCGGGAACGTTGGTGACACAATGGAGAACCTCTCCTGTAATCCTCGACTGGAATGGAGACGGACTTGAGGATTTGATCATTCTGGATCAGGAAGGATACCTGTGCTGCTATGAAATGATCAAGACTTCCGGCAAAAAAGTTCGATTCAAGCCTGGACAAAGATTATTTTATGGCACAAACTGCTCTGTTTACAGTAATAAGACCGGAGTTGTGAATTCGGAGTCGGGACCTCTTCGTCTGAATGACGGCAAGGCCGGAGCTTCCGGAAGAAGAAAAATCTGTTTCGTGGATTGGGACGGAGATGGAAGGATGGATCTGATTGTTGATAGTCAGAGCGTGGCTTGGTTCCGCAATGTGAAGGACGAGGATGGAATCACCTGGTTTGAGTACAAAGGGAATCTGTGCGATGTCATCCTTGAGGGACACACGACATGTCCTACCCCTGTCGATTGGGACAAGGACGGCAAGAGCGATCTGCTTGTCGGCGCGGAGGACGGGCATTTTTACTATATTAAGAATAAGACATCCTGCAAATAGAAAACTATAAAAATATTATGGAAACAAAGAAAATCAGGGGCATCATTCCCCCTATGGTCACCCCGCTTAAGGGGAACAATGAACTTGACAATGAAGGCATTGTCAATCTAGTGGAACGTATGATAGAGGGAGGTGTGCACGGCCTGTTTCTTCTTGGAACCACCGGTGAGGCTCAGAGTCTTACTTATGAGTTGAGGCGTGAGTTTGTCAAGGAAGTGTGCGGAAAGGTAGCTGGTAGGATTCCGGTCCTTGTCGCCATAACCGACACCTCTTTCGACGAGAGTGTCCGTATGGCGGAATTTGCCAAAGGAAACGGTGCCGCCGGGGTGGTGGCTGCTGCCCCATACTATTCTCCACTGTCCCAGGTGGAACTCTATGAATATTTCATGGCTCTTGCTGATGCGTCACCTTTGCCACTTTACCTCTATAACATGCCTTCTCACGTCAAGGCGTTCCTGGAGGTCCAGACAGTGTTAAAATTAGCGCGACATCCTAACATCGTTGGATTGAAAGACAGTTCCGCGAACATGAATTACTTTCGTACGTTGTACCACCATCTCGGTGGGAAGGACGATTTCGCTTTGTATGTTGGGCCAGAGGAACTGACGGGAGAATGTATCCTGATGGGCGCTGACGGCGGCATTAACGGTGGAGCGAATCTGTTTCCGGAGATCTATGTGGAAATGTTCAATGCAGCCGAGGCCGGCGATTTGAAGAAAGTAAGGGAGTTGCAGGAGAGGATAATGGAGATAAGCACATCCCTTTACACTGTCGGCAAATACGGCTCAAGCTATCTGAAGGGCGTGAAGTGCGCACTGTCGCTGTTGGGAATATGCAATGGCTATCTTGCATGGCCATACCGTGAGTTTGAGCCGTCCGAGCGCGTGCTGATCCGCAAGGCGTTGATCAACCTTGGTTTCAATGATATCAAATAGCGTGGTTCGCCTGACGATATGGAACTGACAATATTAGATTATCTTGTTTTCTTCGTGTTCGTTGTCGGTGTTGTGCTTTTCGGTTGCAGCTTTTACCGTAAGAGCCGAGCAGGCGCCGCCGCTTTCACGAAGGCTGATGGAAATGTACCCACATGGGTTGTGGGCATGTCAATATTCGCGACTTTCGTCAGCTCCATCAGTTTCCTTGGCCTTCCTGGAGGATCTTACGCCGGTAATTGGAACCAGCTTGTGTTCAGCCTGACAATTCCTGTCGCGATGGTGCTTGCGGCCAAGATATTCATACCTCTGTACCGTGGCATCGGAAGTGTTTCTGCTTACCAGTTCATCGAGGACAAATACGGCTATTGGGCAAGGTGTTACGTTGCTGTGTGCTACCTGTTGACTCAGGTCTGTAGGGTGGGGTCCATCCTGCTGCTCCTTGCTATACCGATTAACACCATGTTCGGCTGGGACATCAGCACGGTGATCATCGTGACCGGTGTGCTTACGTTGGTATATTCGGTGGTAGGAGGAATGTCCGCCGTTGTCTGGACTGACGCTATTCAAGGTATAATCCTGATCTTGGGGGCATTGGCGTGCGCGTTGATCCTTACTTTCGACATGCCTGAAGGGCCGGGGCAGCTATTTAGGATCGCGGCAGCGGAAGGCAAGTTCAGTCTTGGATGTCTGGGTATGACACTCAAGGAGCCTACTGTCTGGGTTGTTCTGATCTATGGTTTGTTCATGAACCTTCAGAACTACGGAATCGACCAGAATTATGTCCAGAGGTACATGACCGCCAAATCGACCAAGGAAGCCGTGAAGGGAACCATCTTCGGAGGACTTCTTTATATTCCTGTGTCATTGGTGTTTGTGTATATTGGGACGGCTCTTTATTCATACTATACGTCGCAACCCGATCTCCTGCCGGAAGGCCTTTCAGGCGACAAGGTCTTTCCGTACTTCATTGTACATGGACTGCCGACAGGTCTTACCGGCCTCGTCATCGCCTCCTTGTTTTCTGCCGGGATGAGCACAGTTGCGACCAGCATAAATTCTTCCGCTACCATAGTTTTCACAGATTTCTATGAACGCATGTGGAAAGGAGGTTCGGTGGATCTAAGAAAACGACACATGGCGGTATTATATACAACATCTTTTGTGGTCGGTGTTATTGGAATTGTCATAGGCCTGGCAATGCAGAAGATCGATGGGGTTCTGGATGCATGGTGGAAATTGTCTTCCATATTCAGCTGGGGAATGTTAGGCCTGTTCCTTTTGGCCCTTGTCTGCAGGAAGCCGGCTCGTTCTGCATCTATTGCCGCTGTGGTCTGCGGACTTCTTGTGATCACCTACATGAGTCTTCCTGTGTTCGGAAGCGAGATTCATTCCTATCTGACAATAGTGTTCGGCACCACGGTGATTTTTGTCGTTGGATTCGTAATGTCTCTTTTGGTTAATAGAATTAATAATCGTAAAGCTAATAGTTAATAATGGTAATCAATCATCCTAAAATCGGTATCCGTCCTATTATTGACGGCCGTCGCGGAGGTATCCGCGAATCATTGGAAGCCATGACCATGGGTATGGCGGAAAGTGTCAAGTCTCTTTATGAGTCTTACCTGCATTATGTAAACGGGACCCCTGTGGAGTGTGTCATCGCTGACACGACAATAGGCGGTGTGGCAGAAGCCGCCGCCGCTGCGGACAAGTTCCGGGACAACAACGTTGGCGCTGTCATCTCCGTGACCCCTTGCTGGTGCTATGGTGCGGAGACCATCGACATGGATCCTCTTATGCCGAAGGCCATCTGGGGATTCAACAAGACAGAGCGCCCTGGAGCTGTCTATCTCGCCGCTGCATTAGCCGGACACAATCAGAAAGGACTCCCTGCGTTCGGCATTTATGGCCGTGATGTTCAGGACAAGGAAGACAACTCAATTACGGGTGATGTCCGTGAGAAATTACTGCTTTGGGGCAAAGCGGCCGTTGCCATGATGCAGATGAAGGGCAAATCCTATCTATCCATCGGCTCTGTGTCTATGGGAATAGCCGGATCAATCCCTGTACCAGATTTCTTCCAGGATTATCTTGGAATGAGGAATGAATATGTGGACTGCTCCGAGATTGAGCGCAGGGTGCGTCTTAGAATCTACGAGAAGGAAGAGTTTGACCGCGCGATGAAGTGGGTCAATGAATATTGTAAGCCATGCGAAGGCTCTGACCATAACCGCGAGGATCTCCGCTACGACAGGACTCACTTGGACGAGGTCTGGGAATATGTTGTCAAGATGACAATAATATTCCGTGACCTGATGAGGGGCAATGACAAACTGGCGGAAATGGGCTTCCAGGAAGAAGCTGGGGGGCATAACGCCATTGCGGGAGGTTTCCAAGGCCAGAGGCAATGGACGGATTTCATGCCTGACGGAGATTTCTCGGAGACAATCCTGAACACGTCCTTCGATTGGAACGGAATCAGACAGCCGTATGTCTTCGCAACTGAGAATGATACACTTAATGGTGTGACGATGTTGTTCCTCAATCTGCTTACCAACAGGGCTCAGATGTTCTCAGATGTCAGGACTTATTGGTCTCCGGAAGCTGTCAAGCGCGTGACAGGTTACGAGTTGACCGGACATGCCGGCAATGGCTTCATACATCTGATTAATTCCGGCTCCACGACTCTTGACGCGACCGGAAGGATGGAAGATGCTGAAGGCGCTCCTGTGATGAAGCCGTTCTGGGAGATTACTGAAAAGGATGTAGAATCCTGCCTGAAGAACACTTCGTGGATGCCTGCCGACAGGCAATATTTCCGTGGAGGTGGTATGTCCAGCCATTTCCTCACTAGAGGAGAAATGCCGATGACAATGTGCCGCATCAATCTGATTAAGGGATTGGGACCTGTTCTCCAGATCGCCGAGGGATGGGCCGTCAATGTGCCTGATCATGTCTTCAAGGCCATAGATGAAAGGACCGATCCGACTTGGCCGACCACTTTCTTCGCTCCGCGTGTAAATGGTGTTTCAGGAAAGTTCAAGGATGTATATTCAGTGATGAGACATTGGGGAGCGAATCATGGTGCAATCAGTTACGGTCATGTAGGTGCCGAGATGATCACTCTGGCTTCGATGCTAAGGATTCCGGTCTGTATGCATAACGTTCCTGAAGAGAAGATATTCAGACCTAGCGCTTGGGATGCGTTTGGTATGGATAATGAGGGCGCGGATTTCAGGGCATGTCAGAATTTCGGCCCGGTGTACAGATAGTACACTTTGTCGTCACTTTGTGCTATAACGATATAATTAAATAATTCTATGAAACTACAATTGTTAACCCTGACGATATGCACCGTATTGTCAGGTGCGGTGAAGTTGAACGCTTCAGACAACATGGCCACTGACGCGCCTTATAACATTGACGAGACGAAACTTGTGACAGTGACCGGAACAGTTAAAGATGAGGCTGGAATTCCGCTCGTCGGTGCCTATGTCGTGGAGGTAAACACTTCCAACGGTGTCACGACTGACCCGAACGGAAAATTCACAATCTCCGTGTCCAAGGATTCGAAGATCGAGATCTCGTTCATGAGCTACATTTCAGAGACGTTTCTGATCAAGAATGAGACGAGTCTGAATGTGGTGCTTAAAGAAGACCTCAGGCTGCTGGACGAGGTCGTGGTAGTGGGTTATGGATCACAATCCAGAAAAACTTTGACATCCAGTATCTCGACCGTAAAATCGGATGTGATTGAAGGGAAGCCTGTGACTAATGTTGGAGAGGCCTTGAAAGGTAGGGTGGCAGGTCTTTACGCCGCGTCAAACAACTCCATTCCGGGACGGGCGCCGCGTTATCTTATCAGAGGCGGTTCATCGGTTAATCTGAGCAATGATCCTATCGTCATTGTGGATGGCGTGAACAGAAGCATGAGTGATCTTGATGCCAATGACATCGAGTCCATCGAAGTTCTCAAGGATGCCGCTTCGGCCAGTATCTATGGAGCGCGTGCGTCCAATGGTGTGATTCTGGTGACAACAAAGAAGGGCGTTCCTTCAAAGGGCCCTCAGATCACGTTTGACGCCACGGTCGGTTTTGAGAACGCAGTCAGCAAATGGAATCTAATGAACGGAACTGAGTTCCTGACCTTCCTTCGTCCGCAGCTTGTGGACGCTTACGAAGGACAGGCAATCCTAAACGGCGCCAGTGCCGCTGGGACCGGAAACTTGTCCGACAAGGCCAATTATTCTCCGAAGTATCTTGCCGACGGGGAAAGCGTTCCGGAAGGATGGCTTTCCATGCCTGATCCGATAGATCCAAGCAAGACATTGATTTATCAGGAATATGACAGCCAGGCTAGATGGTTTAAGACCTCACCTTGGCAGAAATACTATGTTGGTGTGAACGGTGGCAACGATAAGATCAAATACACCGCTTCCGCAAGTTACCTTAGTGACGGAGGAGTTGTCAGGATGACCGGCTACGATCATTTGTCTATGCATGCAAACACGACTTTCAAGGTCACTGATGATATCGAGGCTTCAACCTCGTTTGACTATGCGAGGATAAACTACGATCAGATGTACGCTTCAAATTGGAATGTGCTTGGACGCGGCCTTCTCATGGGTCCGACAAGAAAACAATATACGGAAGGCGGAAAGATCTCGAATGGTAGTGGGTGGTTCCAAGATCCTGATTATTGGGAGAAAGCGTACGACTTTGAGAATATCAAGAACAACTTCGCCGGCACTTTCAACCTCAAGTGGAATATCCTTGATGGCCTTTCATTGTTCGCGCAGTATGGTGTCTATAACACGAACACATTCTACAGCATGTACCAAAAGGTGAAAGTGGATGGAGAATTGAATTATAGAGGGAAGAACGACGGAACTCAGGAAAAACGTTGGGCCAAGATCAGGGACACCTTCACAGCTTATCTGAATTACGCAAAGGTTTTTGGAAACCATGACATCAATGTGATGGCAGGATATGATTATTCCAAGTGGCGTGATTGGTATCTCTATGCCAAATCAACGGGCTCTGTCTCTGACAAGGTTCCGATCCTGTCTTCAGGGACAGTGTTCACGGCGAGCAACACTGATACCCAGGAAGCGTTGGTGTCTTATTACGCAAGAGCCAATTATAGTTTCAAGGACAAGTATCTTCTGGGCCTTACCGTCAGGGCGGATGGATCGTCAAAGTTCGCAGAAGGACATAAATGGGGCTATTTCCCGGCTGCTTCTGTCGGCTGGATCGTGTCGGAGGAATCATTCTGGGACAAATGTAGGAATACTTCCAATTTCTTGAAACTCAGAGCTTCCTATGGATTGACGGGAAACAATGGAATCGGATTGTACGATGCCTATGGAGCATATTCCACATCAAGTCTGTACGACGGTTCGTCCGTGACCGTCGCGTCATCAATGCAGAATAAGGACCTGACTTGGGAGCGTACTTCTCAGCTGGATTTGGGCTTTGATGTCAACTTCCTGAATGACAGGATCAGAGTGACGGCTGACTACTATAACAAACGTACAAGGGACATGTTGTTCAATGTCACTCTTCCTGACACAGGTTCCTTTGGCTCCGTGAGGGCCAACGTTGGCAGTGCACGCTTCTATGGTTTTGAGCTTGCCCTTCACACTGTAAACATTGAAAGGAAGGATTTCTACTGGGGAACCGACATCACATGGTCTTTCAACAAGAACAAGGTGATTTCTTTGGATGATTCCTACAAGTACAAGAATCTGGACGGGAAGGATGCTTGGAGAATAGGAGGGTACACGATGACTCAAACTGGAGAAAAATTCGGAGGAATCGCTGTGGGAGAGCCTCTTGGCCGAATCTATGGCTATGTCATTGACCATATCATTACAAGTCAGGAAGATGCGGACAACGCTTACTATGACGCTTTGTCCAAGGGGTACAGAAGAGAGGATGGCAAGAGAGTGCCCGGACGTAAGGCGGTCGGTGATTATGAATGGGTCAACAGACCAGGTTCCGCCCTTACCGCAACAGGTGAGGAGATGATCAATGCCGAGGACATGTTTGAGCTGGGCAATGTGCTTCCGAAACACACAGGAGGCATCAATAACACAATTAAATACAAAAGGTTGACTTTCAATCTCTATTGCGATTTCGCCCTGGGACACTCCATCGTGAACTACATGAAATCCAGAGTATTCATGAACACTTATGGAACTTGTAACGGCAATATTCTCCGTGATGTCAAAGACTGCTGGGAGCCGGGAAAGAGCGATTACAAATATGCCCGTTTCCTGCCTAACGATTGTGACTACGGCAACTCGAATTTTCAGAGAATCTCCGATTTCTGCGTGGAGAAGGGTGATTATCTATGCATCAGGGACGTGTCCATAAGCTACGATCTTCCTGAGAAATGGATAAGGGGTCTGAAACTCCAGAAACTCACCGTTGGTGTCAGTGGCAACACTCTAGCTTATGTTGACAATGTCACTGGAACGATCAGTCCTGAGATTGGTATCGGCGCGTCATCTTCCGGATCATGGTTCTCTGCTGTGAACACGAGTGACAACGTTAACGCCAACATCGCTCCTGCCGCCAGGAAGATTCTGTTCAATGTGAAACTTACTTTTTAATCACATAATCAATAGACTTTATGAAAAAGATTATACAGAAATTATTCATTCTTGCCGCCGCTCTTTTCACCGTCTCATGTAATGGGGATTTGAATATCTCGCAAGACAATAAATTGAGCGCCAGCAATATGTGGAAAGATGCCAACGATGTGACCACTTCCACGAAAGGTATCTATTATCTGCTGAGGAAAAATTTCCAGAACAGGTACACCAGTGTCTTCTATTGGGCCGAGGCAAGAGTTGGAAATTACATGTGGAGTACTCCGCAGATGACCGACATCTCGACAAAGGACTGTACTGACGTGCTTTACAACACGATGACATCAGAGACATCGGTTTGCTCATGGAATCTGCTCTATACTGTCATCGATCAGGCGAATGCGGTTCTTAAATATGCGCCAGACATCACTATGACGGAGTCGGAGGCCGGTTTCGCTTACGGTCAAGCCTACTTCGCCCGTGCATTTTGCTATTTTTGGGCAGCCAGAATCTGGGGAGACGTTCCGCTTGTGCTCGTGCCGATCGAGTCTCCTTCGCAACCGGAGACTTATCCTGTCAGAACAGAGAAGGAAAAGGTCTATGCGCAGGTGGAAAGTGACTTGGAAAATGCAGGGCAGTACGCAAAGTACTTGGGTAAGAATAAGTATTATGCTACAACTGACGCACTTAATGTGTTAAAGGCTGAATACTCCTTGTGGATGTACACAACCCAGAACGGGGGTGATGGCTACCTCTCCAAGGCTCAGGAAGCATTGGGGGCATTGAATATCTCCGGCTCAAGGTTGCTGTCTGACTATGCATCTATCTTCAGCCGTACCAATAAAGTGAACAATGAAGTAATCTTCGCTTTGAACAATGATCAGGCGGACGGCAACACAGGATCATCATATTTCGCAAACATGTACCCATACTATACAGATGTGGACTCAAAATACTGGTCAAATCCGGTTCCGATCTCGGGACAGTTCCTGGATCTCTCTCCAAGTTTCCAGAACGTTCTGCAAAAAAGTAAGGACGAGAACAATGACAGCCGTGTCGATTGTATCTATGGTCATGGAAACTACGGTGTCGGAGGTAAGAACATCACATGGGTCAACAAGTTCCTTCCTGCCATGACTCCTGGTAGCAATACCTACATTTTTGATGTGGATCTGCTATACTACAGATACGCACTTGCGGTTATGCTTGACGCTGAACTCAAGTACTATCAAGATGATTATTCCGGAGCTCTGAAGTCCCTTAACATAGTGGCCAAGAGAGCATATGGAGTTGAGGATTTCTATAAGGAAACCTCCAAGTCCGCAGTTTTGGACGCACTTGTTCGTGAATATTCCATCGAGTTTGTCGAGGAAGGAGTCATTTGGTGGGCTTTGATCCGTTTAGGAAAGATAGAGGAATGCAATCCGACTATCGCCGAATACGGAAAGAAGAATAAGAATATCCTGTTGCTTCCTGTCTCGCAGGATGCCCTCAACAGGAACAGTAATCTTACCCAGACTGTAGGATGGGGCGCTACGGATTAATTTTGGTTTTGTTTCTCTCCGCTTCCGTCATTCCTTTAGGTATGAAGGAAGCGGCAGGGAAAAATATTAGTGCGTAAGCGTCCAAACATATAAGACTATGTTGGGTTTAGAAATTAATGAAACGCTGAAAGACAATCCGTATTTCAAAAAGGCGATGGAATATGCTCGCATGACGGATCTGTCCGAACTGCCTCTTGGGAAGCATGTGTTGGATTCCAAGAACCTGTGGCTGACAATCATAGAAATGCCTTTGAAGACGCGTGAGGAAGTCCGGCTTGAGGCTCATGACGAATATATTGACATTCAGATTCCATTGTCTCAAGACGAGGAGTTCGGTGTCAAGGACCGCTCAAAATGTGTCAGTCCATCCGGGGCTTTCGATAAGAAAGCGGACATTATATTCTTTGAAGACACGCCTGATCGGTATGTCACTGTCAAGGCTTTTGAACCGATAGTGTTTACCCCGGAGATGTCACATGCTCCGCTCATTGGTGAAGGGCTATTGAGAAAAGCTGTCTTCAAAGTCAAGGTTTTACAGGGTAAATAATTTATTTTCAAATCTATGAGTGAATATGTAATAGGGCTTGACTATGGCTCCGACTCTGCGAGGGCTCTTGTCGTGGATGTCGTGACGGGAAAGTGTCTTGCTTCAAGCGTGAAGGAATATCCTCGTTGGAAAAAAGGATTGTATTGCAATCCGAAGGTTAACATGTGGCGTCAGCATCCAAAGGATTACCTTGAGGTTCTGGAATATATTGTGATCGATGCGTTGTCGAAGTGCGAGGCGGAAGTTGCTCCGAATGTCGTCGGAATGGCGTTTGACACGACGGGATCGACACCTGCTTTGGTGGCTGAGAACGGACAGCCATTGGCAATGCTACCTGAGTATTCAGAGAATCCGAACGCGATGTTTGTTCTTTGGAAGGATCACACCGCCATGGAAGAGGCGAGAGAAATCAATGAGGCGTGTAGGAATTCGGCTGTCGATTATGCGAAATACGAAGGAGGAACATATTCCCCGGAGTGGCTATGGGCCAAAGCATTACATTGCGTGAGAAGTTCTCCTGAGCTGATGCGTGATGCTTATTCTGTCGTAGAGTGCTGTGAGTGGCTGCCTGCTGTTTTGACAGGTGTACAACATTCCGGTGCGATTGTCCGAAGCCGTTGCGCCTATGGTCACAAACTGATGTGGAATGAGGAATGGGGCGGTCTTCCTCCGGAGAATTTTTTCAGCAGACTCGACCCAAGGCTTTCTGATCTTCGCAGGAATATGCCGGATGAAGCTTCAACGGCAGACCAACCCGTCGGGACACTATGTCTGGAGTGGGCCGAACGGCTCGGACTTTCCACCGATGTTGTCATCGCGGGAGGTGCGATCGATTGTCATGTGGGGGCTGTCGGTGCCGGTATCAAGGAACAAACTCTGATTCGTGTCATCGGAACGAGTACCTGTGATGTTCTGGTAGCATCCGAGGATGAAATAGGCGACAAATGTATTAAAGGGATATGCGGTCAGGTCAACGGAAGTGTCATTCCTGGGATGATCGGGCTAGAGGCTGGGCAGAGCGCGTTCGGTGATGTGTACGCAATGTTCAGGCGCATTCTTGAATGGCCTCTGCGTAACTGTGCCGGCCTGGGCGTAGAAGCTTGCGCGGCTGCTTGTGAGAAGATAATCCCTCTGCTGACATCCGAGGCCGAAAGGATTGGTGTATCAGAGGATGACATGTTGGCGACAGATTGGATGAACGGACGAAGGTCTCCTGATTCTGATCCATCGCAGAAAGGCACAATCACCGGATTCACTCTTGGCACGACCGCTCCAGAGATATTTCGTTCTCTTGTAGAGGCCACAGCGTTCGGAACCAGGGCGATCATCGACCGTTTCACTGAAGAGGGAATCCGCATAGATTCCGTCATCGGTGTCGGAGGCATCGCGCTGAAAAGCCCGTTTGTCATGCAGGTGATGTCTGATGTGATTGGACGTCCGATAAAGGTATGCAAATCCGATCAGGTCTGTGCTCTGGGGGCAGCCATGTTCGCTGCCACCGCCGCCGGACGGTATAGGAAGGTAGAAGATGCAATTGACGCTATGAACAGTGGATTCTCAAAGGAATATATTCCAGATGAGAATAAAGCCAGGGTCTATCATTCAAGATATTACAGGTATCTGTCTTTAGCTTGATGAATCCGCATTTTTGAATGTTTGTCAGGGTTCCGGAAATTTCGGAATCCTTGTTTTTTATGGCCATCTCACAACGTGCTCAATCGAAGAAAAGAGGGTAATGTTTGCCGTTGTTGGTAAGATATAGGTGCCAGAAAGGATTGACTGTGGCGGAGCCGGATGAACTGGACGTGAGGTGTTCGATGCCGTCACGGCGTCTCCTCAGACGAGATCCGGCACTTTACCCTGAGCGCACAGCCTCCGCACAGACCAGATCCTACTATGATTACGATTGCAGGACTTTGGTCCTCAAGGAGTTCAAGGCTCACAGAAACTACGACTCCTGGTTCGCCGGCGGCTCCGAGTTCTTTGTGAAGTGTGGAGCGTTGAACGGATTCTCTGCCAAGACCGAAGAGGAACTCAAGCTTTACAGCCCGTCGGTCACGGACATGATGATCAATGTCAAGCGTAAGCAGGTCGGGAAGTCTATCCGGTTCAACACTGTTGTCGTGTCTGAATGGACTCCTCAGCTGGAGGAATGTGTCTTCCTGATGATCGAGGATGATGGCGGCAAGCAGACTTCATGGAAGGCCAGCGGCTTGGTGAAGATCAAATCCAAGTCTTATGGATTCGAGGTCGAACTTCCTTTCCGTCGTAATGATGACCTCGTCTGGCGCGGAAAACTCTCCAACAACTATTTCGAGAAGTACAACGGTAAGCCAAACCGCTTCGGTGACGTCAGCATCACCTTCAGTTTTCTGTGATTGAATCCGGTATGATGACAAAAGCGCTGCCGGACAGACTACCGGCAGCGCTTTGGACTATAATGATCACACTCTTCAGGAGCGTGAAGAGAGTTTTGATCAGAATCTGTAGAATCCCTTGGCAGGCTCATTGGCGTTGGCTTTCACCTCGGCCTTGCCGAAACTTGCCGGCAGGCATTCGCCGCTGTCCATCAAGGCTTTGTTGCGCTCGACGGTCACGCTGGCGGCGTTGCTCTTAGTCGCCTTTCTTGTGAATGTGTAAGGCGCGAGGATGTACGGAGCGTAGTTCTTCCCGTCCTCTCCGTGGATGACATACTGATCCTTCACGACTTCCGGAGCGATGAATATCTTGGACCAGCCAGGACCGCCCATTGACAGGCAGAAGTCAAAGCCGTGGCACATGATGTCGTAACCCCGCTCCGCATAGTACTTCGACTTCACTCCATTCATGTTGAAACTGCCTTCGGCATATTCAGCCTCGCCGACCTTCTCTCCGTCGGCCATGTAGATGCCGTAAGAGCCGTCTTCCCACAGAGTGTATGAGTTGAGGACTATGTTGTAGCTTATGCCGTCACTATATGGGTAACCCTGATATATAACCGAACCATGTTGGGCTCCGGTCCATGCACAGAGTTTTCCGTCCTCTAAGAACATAATCATCGGGTAATTGTCCGTGAATTTTGTGACACCCCATCCATAGACATAGTAGCTCTCGTCAACGCGGAAAGGTTCGATCTTGATGTCGAATGAGATAGGCTTGCGGTCATAGCCGACATATTCGGATGTGGCTGAAGCGCTGGTCACCGTCCACTCGCCGAGGTAACGCTCGTACTCGTCAGAACCCTTTGGAATAGCTGTGGTGGCCTGAACCTTATAGGCATAGCTTTCGCCGAACATATTCTTTCCTGAAACGATGAGAATATACTCCACATTAGGCACGCCTTCGGTGAATCCAAGAGTGATCCCCTGGTCTGAATTCAATGCCTTAAGGTATTCACTCTCGATTTCGATACCCTTCTGCTCGCACAACTCGCTGTAAGAATTATTGTACTTCGGAAGTATTTCATCCGCAATGGCTTTGGCTGTAAGGTAATAGTAGGCCGTAGCGACACTCTTGCCTTTTACATGGAAATCGATGCTGAAGTAACCGTCTTTTTCCGGGAGGGTTGCCGTCACCTCGATCGAAGGCTTTTCTGTGGTGCCGTCCCAACCGCCGCCCCATGACAGAGGGATCTTGTCGAAGTAACCTTCGAGGTTGACACAGTCCTTGAAGCAGAAATTGGTAGCCGAGTAATTTCTGTTTGCAAAAAAGGCTTTGTACTCCTCTGCGTCTCTCATGTAGACAGGGACACTGACTGTCTTGCCGTCTATCTCCACCTCGTATTCCGGCAGTGTGGTCAATGAAGTGCAGCCGTAGAACGCGTTCTGCCATTTGTAGACCTTCAGGAGTTTATTAAGGAATCCGAGACTCTCTGATTTCAGGGACTCGCAGCCTTGGAACGCGTTGTTCAGTTCCACAATCTTATCGACAGGAAGATTCTCCCAGAAACTGTCCGGTATGACTTCCAAGGACTTGCAGTTTTTGAAAGTGCTCGTCAGTTTCGTGGATCTGGTGACGGCCTTGGCTGTCTCGTTGAACATGTGTTCAGGAATCTCTGTAAGCGATTCGCAACCTGAGAAAGTTTGGTTGTAAAGGTATTCGCAGGAAGGCTTGAAATTGAAGTATTTGAAAGTAGGCGCGTTCTTCAGGCTCTTGCAGTTGAGAAACAGAGAACGCATTAATATGCCCGTTGTCGTGAAGTTCTTGAATATGTCAGGGTCGAGGTATTCCAGAGATTCACAGCCATCGAATGTGTTGTTGAAATTGGTTGTCTTTGGACTGAGTCCCTGCATGAATCTGGCTGGAATTTCTTTCAGGCTTTTGCAATTATGGAACGTATTGTTGCAAGAGCTGACATTTTTAAGTTCGTCACCCTTAGGGGCCGCGATGCGTATCAGGTTTGTCTGATATTCAAAATTAACACCGGAGAGAGAAAGGTCACCCCATTGGATGACTTCCACAAGATCAGCATCGTGTTTGGTTACGCTGACGCGGCTGACAGAACCGATGGCTCCGCTAATTTGTACAGGGTATAACCTGGATGCGTCGTTGTACTTGTGCTTCGGGTAAGAAGCCGACTTTACAGTCTCTTTGGTACCGTCGCCCCAATCCACGTTGTATTCCGGAGTCGTTCTGTTGTATGTGACAGGAAGCACGACACAGCTGTCTTTAGCAAGAGGCTGCATCACAAGTACCATGACATTGTCTGGGTAAGTGACAGGATTCTGATAGATGACAATTGATTCTATGATGTTGCCGTCGTTCTTCAAAGTCAGTCTTGCCTCTCTTGCATAAGGCATTTCGTTCTTGTCAACGCTGACGCTGATGGTCTTGGTGTAGACTTCGTAGGCCTTGGTCTCTACCAGACGTGCCCATGTCTGATCTGATTCAATCTCAGCTGTGAACTCAAGGTTTGTTGTCACATCCACATTGAACACTCCACCTGAAGCCGGACTTTCGACCGAAGTCGTGCTGACGTGCACATTTCCGGCGACAAATGTCAGAGTTCTCATAAGGGTCTTGTTGGCCCCGTCGCTGAGAAGGACGATGACCTTGCCTACCTCAGGTGAGTCAGGCGCTGTCACGGCGATCACACCGCTCTTTTCATCAGTGGCTTTGGCCTCTGCTTCCCAATTGCTTTTTGGAAGCACTTCCAGAATCGTGTTCTCGTCTCCGCCTGTGATGGTGTAGGCATATTCCTTGGTCTGGCCGGAATAGATAAGAGAAGAAGGCACTTCCACCGCGATTCCGAACTCCTTGTATATCTCGAAAGTAAGCACAGTGCCGTCGGCGAGTGTGAGGTAGGCTGTCTTGCCGTCCTCGCTCAACCTTGCGTCCTTGAAGAAGGCGTCGCCCGTGGCCTGGCCACATTCGACATACGTGATGCCGTTGTCGTAGGAAACGTACCATTTCCCGTTTTCGATCTTCATGGAAGGAGTGACTCCGCGTTCTCCGGTGACGGGTACCGTCTTTCCTTCAGAGTCCAGCAGCCACTCTCCGTTTACTGTCCAGTACCATTTTCCGTCCGGAGCCTGCTTCACCGAGATGTCTGGGGTTTGACCGTCGCTTCCGTCTGCTCCTTTGGACCCGTCTTTCAGGGTCATGGTGGACATTTCGCCATAGGAATTGACAAAGGTGATGACGTGAGTGCCGTCCTCTTTGTCCTCAATGTTGCTGATGAACTGTTTCCCTGCGATCAGTTCTTGCAGTTTTGTGAGTTGGGTGTTGAGGGAAGAGACCAGTGTTTCCACTTTTGTAAGTCTCTGATCCACATCGTCCAGGCGAGATTTAAGCTCGTCATCGTTGTAGCACGCTGTCGCCAGCAGTACAACCAGGACATAAGTCAAGAATCGTTTCATAAATACATATTTGGTTTTTTGAGACCCGAAATTTACAAAAAAATCAAATACGTTATAATATGTAAGCGGAATTTCAACCTAAATAATATGCCGGGTACGCACTTGTAGCCCATGAATTAATATTCTACCATGTACACACTTGGAATTTATTCATGAATATGACTTTCATATTGTAATGATTTTAACCCGAAATGTTTTCAAAAGTGTAACACTGTATGATATCAACGTATGATTGATATTGTTGCTGTTCCTTATTCTGGTAATAAACATGGGCTATTATATAGAATGTGATTATACGATGAATTTTCGCTAGCAGGCAAGGCCTTGCCATTTTAGTAATCCTTAAAAATAACTTGGTAATCGTTGATTGTCTTTTCGGTCTATATGTCTTTTCTCATCAGTCATGTGCCACCGGCACACTCCTTCTTTGAAAATAGATCTATCCTCGAAAATCTTCTCTTAATCTGAGGCAACTTATTTTTCTCATGTTACTTAATGCGTTATCTCAAGGAGATTGCCATCCTCATTTTTCGAGGAGAAAATTGCGAGCCTTTATCATGTTCTCCTACAAGCGACATTCAGCCTCTTTTACGCTTTTAGAGGGATGATTGTTTCTTCGCGAGCGCCTTTTAAGCGAAATCACGCTCTTGGAATACGGAGGTTCTGCTGGGACGCGAAACCGCGATAAGTGTTTTTTGTGGGAGATGCCAATGCCCAAAGCGGCTCTTGAAACCCACAACGCCAGCATCCGCATCCCAGAAGACCATCTCTTCACCTCCGATGAGATCATCCGCGAACTGATCTGACAACTATTTGGAGGAAAGTTACTTGGCTACAAGAATCTGTCTTATTATCGGGATTATTTCGGTCGAAACTGAAATCAAGGCAACGTCCTTCCTGATCGATTATGTACGTGTCGAATGACGGTTTGTCCTTATGCAGGACAATTATTCTCGCACCTCTTTTCAGAAGTTCCTCATAGACCATGTTGAACCCTGTCTTGCGTCCGTAGCACATGCAGATACCGTCATAGACATAGATGTAGTCATCGTTGTGATCGTGACCACAGAACGTCCCTAAGACATCACCTTTCTCAACGAATGAATGAAAAAGACCGCTGTTTAATTCAGGGGCTCCTCGTTCAATGTCTTTGATGCTCCCGTACACTTTGGATGAATCAGACGGTACGTATTCCGGGAGAGGAATATGAAAGAACGCCATGGCTGGAACCCTTTCAGGATGACCGTTGTTCAGCCTGTCGCTGAGTTTCCGGTACCATGCTATCTGGTCGAAGTCGATCCAACCATAGGCTCCGGCCACATTTTCCGAGTGATTGTAGTCATGGGTGTCAAAGAAATAAAGATTCCAGAGATTTCTTTTGCCATCCTTATCCTTGATTTGGAGATAGCAGTTACCTTGACCTGAAAGACAGTCGTCATTGAAAGTAAGGTTGTAATGACTTTTCCCAAGCAGTTTCATTATCGATTTGGTAGAGAGTGTGTCATTTTCCGGATCATGGTTGCCAAAAGTCACAACATAGTGGAGTTTCCTGTCGGAGAAGAATCTCATGATCCTTTTCCATGCAGTTATCGCTTCCGGCACATAGTTCCATGTGACAATGTCTCCTGTCAGGACGGCCAAGTCCGGTTTCTCGGAACGAATCACCTTGTCCATGAAATCAAGAGTGCTGTCATTCACGTTCTTTTTCTCATCAACCCAATGAATGTCGGTGAACTGCACGATCTTAAATGTGTCACCTTTGAACTTCCTGACGGTATTGTCTTTGGCAACCGCGTCAAGCAATGCCACGCTGATCAGCACGGTGGCAATAATCAATCTTTTATACATAACGTTATCCTGCCGTCACTGTTGTTAAACTCAACCGAGGTTCCTATGACCGGTTTGTTTTCCGCCTCGGCTATTTCCAAAAGGGCTTTCTCGTAGTAGCCACGGATGTTGCTGATAGGGTCGAACAACCGTATGTCGTTCTTTTTGACATAAAGTCTGGTTCCGTCTGGGAGAAAGACCTTGGGGTTCTCTGAAAATCCATGAAGGAGAAGTTTGATTGTCTTAAACCTGGAATGCCTGTTCCCTTTTGGGATTCCGAACTCAATCGCCCCTGAATCAGGATTATATGTGATTCTCCTCTTGTGGAAGTCGCCTTTCTTGTAGTTGAAGGAGATTCCGTCATCCTCATAGTAGCTGAAGTCCGAGTGATGTTTTCCTTTGAAAAGATGGATGAACAATGTGTCTGATGGCTGTTCCATCGTGCTGACAGTCATGCTCTGCATAGGAATGATCGAAGATCCCTTGACGAACAAAGGCAACTGGCAGTCAGGATAGTGCCGGTCCACTCTTTCTGACCCTTCCAAAAGTTTTCCACTGTAGATGTCATACCATTCACCCTCAGGTAGATAGACGGGTGTTACATTCTCTTCCGGGATTGCAGGAGCCACCAGAATGGATGGGCCGAAGTAATATTCATACTGGAGCCTGCTCTCATAAACCATCGCGTCATACGGATGGTAGATGCTCAGACTTCTGGTTAGAGGCATTCCGTCCCTCGTGGATTCTTCGAACAATGAATATATGTACGGCAACAGTCTGTAACGAAGTCCGATGTAGGTTTTGGCGATGCCTTCGGGGATCTCTCCGTACGACCAGGGTTCGTTGCCGGCACCGAAAGCTATTCTGTGGCTTCTGGCGAACCCGGAGAATACTCCTGTTTCTATCCATCTGGTGTACAGGCTTTTATTTCCGTCTCCAATGAACCCTCCGATGTCGGATCCGGTGAATGGTATTCCGGATATGCCCAACTGGCAATGCAGCAGACCTCCGAGAAGCAGATGGTTTGAATTGGCGGTGTTGTCTCCTGTCCATACCGCCGAATAACGTTGCACACCGGCGAATCCGGAACGGGTCAACACAAATGGCCGTTCGTTATTGACATTCTGGCATCCGGCCTCGTAGGAGGATCTGGCCATTAGCATCCCGAAAAGATTCTTCGCCTCTTTGGTCGTTGCTCCGAGTCCATCGAAATCGAACACGACATTGTCCGGTACAATGCTTTCCGAGACTGCAGGCTCATTCATGTCGTTCCAGTAGCCGCTGATTCCATTGTCAGACATGACCTTCATCTGCCTTTTCCACCATTCCCTTCCGTGGCTGGAAGTGTAGTCAACATACCAATTCACGTTCGGAGCGATAGGAGCCGCGTAAGGAGTCCCGTCAAGATATTTCAGAACAATATTTTCCTTTATCGCGGATTCTCCCGGGGGATAATCTTTGTCTGTGGATATTCCCGGATTGACAGACGCCGTGAGTCTGATTCCTTTGCCGAGAAGGATGTCCGACATCCCTTTCATGTCAGGGAATCGTGCCTTGTTGATCACAAAAGGTTTGTAGTCAACAAGATAATCGGCATCAAGGACGATGCAGTCCAGAGGGATGCCTTTCTGCCTGAAAGCATCGGCGATTTCCATGACTTGATTCTCGTTGTAGTAACTGCATCTTGATTGATGAAAGCCAAGACTCCAAAGAGGAGGAAGAGGAGAGCGCCCCGTGACCGACGTGTAGGCTTTGATTATTCCTGACGGATCATTGTCGTGGAAGAAGAAATAGTCAGCGTCTCCACCTTCATGCGAGATTGACATGAATCTTACGTTTCCGGCTCCGAAATTGATTGTGCCCGGGAAGGAATTATGGTAGAATATTCCATAGCACTTATTGTCAAGAATGCCGATGTAGAACGGAACGTTCGTGTAGATGGGCAGCCTTGGGTCGCCATAGTTGAAAGTGTCTGTGTTCTGCAACGTGACGACGGTACCTCGCCTGTCCAAATTGCCCAAAGCCTCGCCAAGTCCGACAAAACGTTCATTTTCATGTAGTTTCTTGTAACTGGTCACACGGTTACCTTCGAATGTAGTTCCGAAACCTGTTCCCGGTTCATCCTCATTAAGGATGTTGCCAAGATTGTCCATGAAAGTCAGCCTTATGGAGGGTGTTTTCTCTATCCTCAGCAAGATATTCGGAGTCTTGACGAGAATTATTCCCGCGGAATCCTTGATTGTCGCGTCGGTAGGAGCCACCCCGTCGTCCAGCATGTAGGAGAAGTCCCTTAGTGCCTGTTTGCGAGAGATTCTGACCCTTATGGCGTTGTCACCATAGGCTCTGATGTCAAATATGCCTCTTTCCGTGCGTCCGGAGACTCCGCCGGTGACTTTACGGTATGAGACAATCTTTCCGGCATCCTGTGGTTGGGCATAAACGACATTATCCGCCCATGGGGAGAGGACGGATAACGTCAGGATAATTATTATGATGAAGTTGTGTTTATTTGTCATTGTTCTTAAGGTACGGTGAAGAAAAACCGAGTCTTTTCAGACCTCTTTGCACGTCAGGGATGTTCATGAATATCTTCCAAAGCATTCCGGTGCGGTAGTTCTCGATCATGTTGATGATCGGGCCTTGGTCGATGGCGATGAATGTGTCAGATGTCCATCCTGTGTCAGGATTGAAACCATCCACGAAGCCATATTCCCTCCAAAGTTTGTCGCCGAGGTCGTAGTAGTAGTGCTTCAGCGCCTCCATGGACTCGGTTGGCGTGTAAGGCATCGAGGACAAGGCCGCTGTCGGTTGGATCACACCACAGTCATTGGATGCGTCGTGTGCCAGATAGCCTTTGTTGCTGTCTCCGGCCGTGAAACCCCAGCAGTCGCTGCCGTATCCTTTGAAGCCTTTCGGATTCTCTATCGCATAGGCTCGCTGGATGAGGGTATGGGCCCTTCCTTGCTCATAGTAGTCGGTATGGTCATCCTTCAGTCCGTTCGGATCGATGCCCATAAAGGAGTACTGCTCGAAGAACAATGGTCCGCCAAGTGCTTCACCCCAATCTCCCAGAGGAAGCTTGATCCCGTAATATTCCTTGTCGCAGACATAGCCGGGAGCTTTCCAGCAGTGTTCATAGACTTCCCTTGAGATAGGGTGATATGGAGAGGATGCTGCCATGATGTAGGTGATGAGGCACTCGTTCCATCCTCTGATTGGGAAATTCATGTCGAAGCCTTGGTTCGGACACCAGTGCCAGTACAGCACTCCGTCCTTTTCGTACCAGGCCCAGTTCATCGTGTTCCACATTTCCGAGATCTTCTTTCTAAGGTACACCTCCAATGGGGTGTCTCCCGAGAAGTAGGCTCTGGCGGAAAGCAGACCCATGAACATGTAGGATGTCTCCACAATGTCTCCTCCCTCGTCAAGCCGACCGAAAGTCACAGGTTTGCCTGTGGATCCGTTCATGAAATGAGGAAAAGCTCCGTGGAATGTCTCTGCCTGATAGAGAAACTCGACAATCTTATGGAGACGCTCAAGGGCGGCTTCCTTGGTGATCCAACCTCTTTCCACCGCCACAAGCATGGACATGATGCCGAATCCGCTGCCACCGATGGCGCACGATTCCTCACCGTAGGTGTTTTCGCTGAAGTTCGGTTCATTATAGACTTCGTTGATGTAGTCCCAATATGACGCGCCTTTGACGGTGTTGCTCCTTTCTCTCGCCAACCCTGACACAGGATGGGCGAAGTCCCAGAAATAACGGAATGTCTGCCTTTGGACAGTTTCTAACAACTCGTCATCGGACAGGTCCTTTATCACTCCGACGGATTTTATGGGTCTGTATTCCTTGTCGGGATATTCCGGGAACGAACTTTTGGAGGATTCGCCTTTCCGGCCACACGAGCAACCGGCAAGTGTCAGCAGTGATGCCAATATCAGTATCGCTTTCTTCATTGTTGATTTAATTATATGTTATTCAGGATCTTCTTGGAGTGCCTTGTCAGCGTCAAGGGCTGTCTGTGGGATAGGGTAGAAACGTTTCGCTTCGGAATAGCCTTTGAGTTCCGATGTCGCAAGGCCTGTTCTGGCAAGATCATAGAAACGCTCTCCGTTCTCAAGGCAAAGTTCGGCGAATCTCTCATCCATGATGTTTTCGAAGGTGACACCTGTCATCTCCGGCATTCCGGCGCGTTTCCTGACCCAATTGAAAGTCTTGTCTCCGTTCTGGCCTTTCTTAACTTTCGCCTCTGCGTTGAGGAGAAGGATGTCTGAGTAACGAATGAGCTTTATACTGTTGTTACTGCCCCACCAGTTCGCGTTGTCAGCAGTGAGTGAGGAAGGATTGTAGGCCTTTCCACTGTACATTGACGGATATGGCTTGGCCGCGTCAGCCACGAGAAGGTCTCCCGCATAAGTCTCTTCTCCGACCTTCAGGATGGACACTTTGTAGCGGATTTCCTCACCTCTTGCTTCCATGAATGCCTTGAGCTTTTCGGTAGGCGGAAGGAATCCCCAACCTCCTCCAAGGTTGTTCCCGCCGAACTGCACCTTGCTTTGGATTGAGTGTGCCGGTCCTTGGAACGCGAAGTAGTTGTCATCGAAGGTCTGTGGGTTGGTGGCCGATGAATATTGAGCCTCAAGGAGATTCTCGTCGCTAAGGTTGCCTTCGTTGTTGAAAACCTTGCTGAAATCCGCGGTCAAGGCACCCTCCCCGTAGGCGGAGATGATCTCTTCTGTGGCGGAAAGAACATTGTCGTAGTCAAGAATCTCGGCGGCGGCCTTTGCCTTTACGGCAAGAGCTGTGTGTCTTGTGACAGAGCCTGGGATCTCGGCGGCGTTAGGCTTCACGTTCCTTAGGTTCTCCGCCGCCTCGTCCATCTCCTTGATGATGAACTGCATTACATGCTCGAATGTGGAACGGCGAGGGCTTGCCTTCTGTTCCTCAAGATTTGTGAACACAGGCACGGCGCCGAACAGACGGGCCAGCCGGAAGTAGCAATATGAGCGCAGGACCCTGACTTGGGCGATGTAGTTGTTCATCGTTGCCTCGTCCGCGCCGTTCTCCTTGTAGTCACCAAAAGCGCTGATTGCTTCGTTCATCTGTGATATGGCAGTGTACATCCCGCTCCATGAGTTGCTCAGAGCCCAGAATGAAGGAGCTTCTGAATAGTCGAAATTGTGGAGCGAAGTCAGGATTGCCTGATCTGAAGGGCTAGGGTTCCCTTTCTCGACATCATCTCCTCTGACGGCCATTACGGCGAGCTGACACCAACTGCCGGCCACATTCCAACCTACAAACTGTCCATATGTCCCGATAAGAATGCTCTGGGCGCGTGTCGCGTCCGTGTAATCGATGGATTCCACAGGCTCTTTTGCCTCGACAGGAACATCCAACCAATCCTTGCAGCCACTTGCGGACAACATCAATGAGGCGGCTGTCCCAAGAAGCATTATTTTAGTAAAACGTGTTTTCATCTGTTTGTCCTCCATGATTTAGAATGTTATGCTTGCTCCGATGCTGTAGGTCGCGGCCATTGGATATGTCTCGGTGTCAAGTCCGGATGCGATTTCCGGATTGAACCCTTCGTAGGAGTAGATCGACAAAGGCTGTGACGCCGAGAGATAGACTCTTGTCTTGAAATGTCCGAACAATTTGTCGAAAGTGTAGCCGAGTTGAACGTTCTGAATCTGGAAATAGTTGGCTTTTTGGACAAAATAACCGTTGAGTTGACCAGTCGAGGCTTTCATGAGTCCTTCCACCGAAGGGTTTTTGCTCCCGGTGTTGCTTGGAGTCCAATGATCCTCGGCGAACCTGTCGGTGAAATTCATCAGTGACGCATAGTTCCGGAATCCGCTCTTTGAATTGGCCACGCTGACACCGGCCACGCCGTAGAAAGTCATTCCGAAGTCAATTCCCTTCCAGGCTAACGAGATGTTTCCTCCGTAAGTGAACTTAGGGTACGGCGAGCCGAGGAATGTTCTGTCGGAGTCATCAAGAACTCCGTTTTCATCAATGTCAACATACCTAAGATAACCTGGCTTGTAGCCGTTGGCCACCGCGATAGGGTCCGCCTTTACCTCTTCCTCTGATTTATAGATACCATCTACCTTGTAGCCGTAGAAGCTGTTCATCGGGTGCCCGACTGACATGATTGTCCTGTTCTCGGCGGTTCCGGTAAGAATATAATCGACTCCGTCCTGAATGGAGACAACCTCATTCTTGAGAGTGGCGGCGTTCAGGCCGATCGAATAGCCGAAGTCTCCGATCTTGTCCATCCAGCCCAACTGGAACTCGAAACCTTGGTTCCTGATTGATCCGCTGTTGGCGAGAACCGTCTCCATGGTGATAGGAATCGTGTTGGTGACAACGGCCTCTGTCGTAAGCCTGCTGTAATAGTCTATGTCCCCGGTGAGTCTCCCGTCGAGGGAAGAGAAGGAGATTCCGGCGTTATATTCCTTAACCTTCTCCCATTTCAGCCAGCTGAAGACGTTCTTGATAGTGAAACCCGGGTAGAGCTTGTCGGCGAAGGCGGCGTACCATGCCGGGTCTGTTCCCGCGAATCCGTCGCTGGCAGGCTCCTTGTCGTTTCCGAGGATACCCCAGCTTGCGCGGAGCTTGAGGTAGTCAAACACTTTTTGGTTTTTCATGAAGTTCTCTTGAGAGATGACCCATCCGAGACCTATTGAAGGGAAATTACCCCAATGCTCCTGATATTTTGATGTTCCGTCACGGCGCAGTGTCGCTGAGACGAGATATCTTCCGTCGTAGTCGTAGCTGACACGACCGAAGAACGAGAGGCCACGGTAAGAGAATCCGGTGTCCGAGGCCAGGCGGGTGTCCGCGTCACCAAGGCTGACGTACATGAACTGCGAGTCTCCATTTCCCGCGATGTTCTTGGCCACGCCTTGCAGCATTCTGTAGTTCTCCCATCTTGAGGAATGACCTATCATCGCGGTGACATTATGTTTGCCGAAGCTGTCGGAGTATGTCAATGTGTTGTCGATGATGGTGTTGTTGTAGTTGTGCTGTGCCTTGGTCAGCGTGCTCTGTGTGTTGCTCTGCATCGAGTACACGACGTAGGCTGGAGTGTAGGCTCTTGAATTGAGCGTGTGGTATTCCTGCGACAGGCTGAAGTGATACTTGAGCTTGTCAGGAATGAGGTTGATGTCCATGAACACGGATGGCAGCACGCGCAAGGAGGTGTTCTTGCTGTCATAGTAACGGGCGCGTGCCACAGGGTTCTCGAAATAACCGTTGGCGAATCCGGCGTCTCCTGGGGATGCGAACTTCTCCGGGGTCGCGTCCGCATTCTTGTCGTCATGGACCGGTACTATGGAAGGCAGGATGAACGCGTCTCTGAAAGCGGTGTTGTTGCCGATTGTCCTTTTGCCGTTGCTTATGGTGACATTGGCACCCAGATTAAGCCACTCGAAAGGTTTATAGTTGCCTTTGGTGAGAATATTATAGCGTTCGTAACCGCTGTCCGCCTTCATTATGCCATCCTGATCGTAATAACTCACACCGATGAGATAGGAACTCTTCTCCTCGGAGCCGGACACGTTCAGGCTATGACTCTGGATGTGGCCTGTTCCAAGAAGCTCGTCGTACCAATCAGTGTCTGTCGAAGGAACCCCGTTGCTTCCTCCCCATTTGGAGATGGATGCATTGATGTTCGTCAGGTCGCCATATTCACCCATCAGGCGCGCGAACTGTTCTGAGTTTGCCATCTTGACGAGATGGTTGGCTCTCTGGATTCCTACGTAACCGTCGTAGGTGATGCTTGCCTTGCCCTTCACCCCGTTTCTGGTTGTCACGAGGATCACGCCGTTCGCGGCGCGCACACCATAGATGGCCGCCGCAGAAGCGTCCTTAAGTACCGTGATGGACTCGATGTTTGAATTGTCAAGGAAATCGATGTTGTCGAAGAACATTCCGTCCACAACGTATAGAGGTCCTTGGTAAGAACTATCGAATGAGCCCACTCCGCGGACTCGTACTGTCGGTGTCGCTCCCGGATCTCCGGAATTCACGATCTGCACTCCAGGAATCTTTCCTTGAAGGGCTCCCATCGGGCTGGCGACAGGTGTGGTGACAAGTTCGTCCGACTTGACAGTGGAGATGGCTCCGGTGAGATCCTTGCTTCTCGCTGTGCCGTAACCTATGACGACAACATCCTCAAGCAGGGTGGCGTCATCCTCAAGCGCGACATTGATGACAGATCTTCCGCCGACAGCCATTTCCATGGATTTGAAGCCAATGGAAGAGAACACAAGGGTCGCCTGATCCGAAACTCCGTCCAAAGAATATGTTCCGTCAATTTGGGTGATTGTGCCTGTCCGGCTTCCTTTTACCATGACGCTGGCACCGACCGCCGGAAGCCCGGATGACTTTTCCGTGACGGTTCCTGAAACAGTACGATTCTGAGCCGCCATTGAAATCGGGGCAAGAATCAGTAGATAAAGGAAATACTTTAGTTTCATTAATAGTGCGGTTTTAAAAAGTTTAAAAAATTGATTGTTATGCCAAATCCGTGACCACGGCATGTCACGATCCACAGTTGCAAAAGAACTAAAACTATTTCATTTCATAAGCATATTGTGGTACTTCATGATTACTTTCGTACGTTCAAGGGGTACTCTTTTAATACTTTTGCCTTATTTAACGTTTTAATAATCAATATGTAACGATTGAATGTTTTTTGCTTTGGATTTGATGGACAAAAACTATCCCGGCATTATCCGGCGAGGCCGCCAAAAATCTTTTACACCCTTGAAGTAATCTTCAAGTAGCCGCTTTCTTTCTCTGGTTTAGGTTTATGCCTAATTTTGCTTTCAAACAATATCTCACGCAATGATCAGATTGAATTCTAAAAAGATGCTGCTTAGTGCAATTCCATGTCTGCTCTTCGGGTTGGCCATGTCGGCGACCGAGAGAGAGTATGATTATGTTTTCTTTGACAACAGCCTCATGGCCGACAACTATTATTACTCGAAAACTGAATATTCAGGGAAATCCTGGATAGAAAACCATGCGGGACGCGTTCCGATCTCCGAGTCAGAGTTTTCCTCCCCAGGTAATTCTTTGAGATTGAGTTATGTCTCGGCAGGAGACTCGTGGAATGCAAGTGTGATTTACCCACCGATGCGCGGCATGGAGAATTTCCGGAAGCCGGATGAGCTGTCACTCCGGCTTCTGGTCACGGATCGTTCAGACATCAAGGCTCTTCCGACCGTGGCGTTTGTCTCAACGGACAGGTCTGTCTCCAGATCCTTGAATATCTCGGACTATGCCATCGGAATAAGACCTCATGAATGGTATTCCGTAAGAATCCCTTTGGACAACTTTGCCGTAGGGCGTCCGGAAGAGGCCTTGGTCAACCGTTTCGCGGCCGTAGTCTTCAGTGAAGGCCGCAAGGCGGACAAGGAGGTGACTATATTCATTGATGACATCGAGCTTCTGCCGTCCAGGCATGCCAAGGAGAATGTCGCGCGTCCGGAGATCGTTGAGGTCACAGGGTTCGAGCGTCATGTGGACATCCAGTGGAAGCGTCAGGGTGAGGAGGGAATAAAGTATTACAAGATATACCGCTCCTTTGACGGGACAAATTTCGCTCCGGTCGCGGTCCGGAGGCCTTGGACAGACCGTTTTACGGACTATCTCGGAACAGTCGGCACACAGGTGTGGTACAAGGTCTCGGTTGTGGATTATGACATTAAGGAGTCCAAATGCTCTCCGGAGGTTGTCTCAAGGACAAGGAATATGTCAGACGATGAATTGTTGGACATGCTTCAGCTCGCGAACTTCCGGTACTATTGGGAGATGGCGGAGCCGGTGAGCGGTCTGGCCAGAGAGAATGTCCCGGGAAAGAGTGATATGATTGCATCAGGAGCATCTGGCTTCGGCATGATGGCCATTCTGACTGGAATCCATAGAGGATTCATCACCAGGGCTGAAGGTGTGGAAAGGTTCCTGAGGATAACATCTTTCCTTGAAAAGGCGGAGCGCTACCATGGAGTCTATCCGCATTTCATGGACGGTACGACAGGGAAGACCGTGGCTTGGTTCGGACCAAGGGACAACGGAGGTGATCTGGTTGAGACTTCATTCATGATGGAAGGTCTGCTGTGCGCCAGACAGTTCTTTGACGGAGATTCTGATGATGAAACGACAATCCGTTCAAGGATAGATGACATCTGGAAGGCCACCGAATGGAGTTGGTACAGAAAGACTCCGGACAGCCCGTACCTTTACTGGCATTGGTCTCCTGATCAGGCTTGGGTGATAGACCATAGACTGATCGGCTGGAACGAGACCATGATCACCTATCTTATGGCGATAATGTCCCCGACTCATTCCGTGCCGGCGGAGATGTACTATTCCGGTTGGGCAAGCCAGGAAGACTATGCCGCTGAATACAGATCGGGATGGGGTCGGGTACATGAAGGAGACAGGTACACGAACGGCAACACTTATTATGGAAAAAGATTGGATGTGGCCGTGTCCAACGGCGGTCCGCTGTTCTTCACCCACTATTCTTTTATGGGATTTGATCCTCATAAGCTTACGGGCCGGTTTGCCAACTATTTCGAGAACAACAAGGCGATCGCCGAGGTCAACCTTAGGTATTGCATGGAAAATCCTTCAAGATACGTCGGTTACGGTTCTGATTGTTGGGGATTGACGGCCAGCGACCACATGTGGAACTACTCCGCCGCCGAGCCTGTCACAGACATGGATGACGGGACGATAGCTCCGACAGGTGCGTTGGCGTCTTTCCCTTACACTCCGAAGGAGTCAATGGACGCTTTCCTGAACTATTACCGCAATCATGGCTCTTTCTTGTGGGGGGAATATGGCTTCCGCGACGCTTTCAATCTGACCGAGAACTGGGTGTCTCCGATTTTCATGGGGCTTAATCAAGGACCAGTCACCGTCATGATCGAGAATTACAGGAGTGGATTCATCTGGAATCTGTTCATGAGCCATCCGGATGTCAGGAACGGACTGGAGAGACTGAATGCCATAAGATAATGAGCATAACATTAATCATAAATAATCAGCAATGAAATCAATTCGTACACTATTGATCGTTTCTGCCGTGGCGCTCTCGTCCTGCGGTCAGAATGTTGACAAAGGACAGGCCGAGAGGGACAGGTTCATTTCAGACCTTATGTCTAAGATGACGGTGGAGGAAAAGATCGGCCAGCTAAATCTTTCCGGAGGAGACATTCCGGGAGTGCTGTCCGGAACGGACGGCCTTGACGAAGCTGTGAGAAAAGGACTTCTCACCTCGACCGGATGGAACAATGTGAAGGAACTCCGCAGACTTCAGGAGATCGCGGTCAACGAGACCAGGCTTGGGATCCCGCTTATGTGCGGCCTGGATGTTATCCATGGCTTCGGAACCATATTCCCGATTCCTTTGGCTATCTCATGCTCTTGGGACACGACATTGGTTGAGAGAAGCGCCAGGATAGCCGCTGTCGAGGCCAGCGCCAATGGATGCAACTGGACATATTCCCCGATGGTGGACATAGCCCGCGATGCAAGATGGGGCAGAATCGCGGAGGGTAGCGGTGAGGATCCGTGGTTGGGTGCCAAGGTAGCCGCCGCAATGGTTCGTGGCTATCAGGGAGAAAATCTCGCAGACAGCACGACAATCCTTGCCTGTGTCAAACATTTCGCCCTTTACGGAGCGGCCGAGGCAGGTCGTGACTACAACACGGTGGACATGAGCAAGGTCCGGATGTACAATGAATATCTCGCACCGTACAAGGGTGCCGTTGACGCCGGTTGCGGTAGTGCGATGTCTTCGTTCAATGTCATTGAGGGTGTCCCGGCTTCCGGCAACAGATGGCTTCTCACGGATTTGTTGAGGAATCAATGGAAATTCGGCGGTTTTGTCGTCTCCGACTATGATTCCATCGGAGAGATGACCGAGCATGGACTTGGGGACACGCAAACCGTCTCGGCTCTTGCCTTGAAGGCCGGTCTGGACATGGACATGATGACAAGCGGCTACATCACGACTCTCAAGAAGTCTCTTGATGAAGGCAGGATCACAGAGAAAGACATTGACACGGCATGTCGCAGAATCCTTGAGGCAAAGTACAAACTTGGCCTTTTCGAGGATCCTTACAGGTATCTGGACGAGAAAAGGGCCGAGGATGATTTCATGACGAGGGAGCATCTTGAGTTCGCCCGCCTTATCGCCCAAAAGTCCATCGTCCTTCTCAAGAATGACAATGGCATTCTTCCTCTTGAGAAGAAAGGTACTATCGCTGTTGTCGGTCCGATGGCGTTCACGAAAGAGGACTTGCTCGGAATGTGGAGCGGTACCAATGACCAGAAATCCGCCACGATAGCCGAGGCGTTCAAGGAGGCCGTGGGCTCTTCCGCCAGAATCATAGAAGCGCGCGGCTGTCATCTCACGGATGATGCACAGCTGGCGGAGGTGACAGGCCTTGTCGCTGATCCGGAGGGTAATGCGAAGCTGATCCGCGAGGCGGTGGCGAAATCAGCTAGAGCTGATGTGATCGTGGCGGTTTTGGGAGAACCAAGAAGCTGGACCGGAGAGGCTTGCAGCCGCTCAGACATCGGGCTTCCTCAAAGCCAAAAGGATCTTCTGAAGGCTCTTCTAAAGACCGGAAAACCACTAGTCCTCGCACTGGCCAACGGCCGGCCGATGACTTTGGAATGGGAAGACGCCCATTGCCCGGCCATCATCGAGGCTTGGCATGGCGGAGCCGAGGCGGCCAGGGCGTTGACAGATGTGATTTTCGGAGATGTGAACCCTTCCGGAAAGCTGACGGCGACATTCCCTCGCACAGTCGGGCAGATTCCGATCTATTACAATCATCTGAACACCGGACGGCCGAGAGTGGCGGAAGACCATTATACCTCAAAGTACCTTGACATTCCTAACGAGCCGCTTTATCCTTTCGGCTACGGTCTCAGTTACACAGAGTTTAAATATAGTGGGATGACCTTGAGCAAGATGTCATTAAAGGGTGACGAGACTCTTGTCGCCAGCGTGGATGTGACGAACGCCGGCAAGAGGGACGGCGAGGAGACCGTGCAACTCTACATCGGAGATCCGGTAGCCAGCATCTCACGTCCGCTCAAGGAGTTGAAAGGGTTCCAGAAGATCAGCCTGAAACCTGGCGAGACCCAGACGGTCAGCTTCGAGATAGGAACGGACCTCCTTAAATTCTATAACAGCGATCTTGAATATGTCTGGGAACCGGGTCGGTTCAACATATTCATCGGCACATCGTCAGCTGATGTGAAGTCGGCGTCTGTGACTTGGGAGAGATAACCTTCCTGATCAACTGAATTTGATAAGAAAATCGGTGAGACCGTCTTCGGATGGAAGGTTCAGCTTCCTCCGGAGACGGTATCTTGCAGACTCCACCCCTCTGACTGTGAGATTGAGCATGTTGGCGATCTCTTTGGTGGAAAGGTTGATCCTCAACATGGCGCAAAGACGCAGGTCGGACGGTGTCAGGGAAGGATAGGATTCTTTCAGATGCCTGAAGAAATGCTCGTGAATGCGGTCGAAGTTAGCCTGAAACATGTCCCATGTCTCTTTGTCTGACACCAGATGGTTGTCTATCATCCTTTGCAGATGCTCGAGTTCCTTCTTCCCTGCGCCACCTGCGACCTTCTGCGCCTGAATCTCCTTGGACAGGGATTCCAGGATCTCTTGATGGGCTATCAGGGTCATGGCGCTGCTGGCCAACTCCTTGCTTTTACCCTTAAGGTCTTCCTCAAGCCTTGCCTGTCTCATCTCGGTGAGCTCTTTCTCCTGCCGCTCGATTTTCTTGAGATTCTCCATCTCCTGTCTTGTGAACTTGAGTTCCTGCTCTTTCTTCACGGAAATGTTGGTGAACAGATAGACGAAGTACATGGCCAGACAGAGTAAGAGGACATAGAGGGCTTTCATCCACCAAGAGAAAAACCATGGCTGTCCGATGCAAAAGTCGAATGTGAGCCTGTCCAGTACCTCTTCCTCAGAATATGCCTCCACAACCAATTGGTATTTCCCGGGATGTAGTCTGGCGTACTCTTGCTGAAGGTATTGGTCGGTTTCTACCCAATTGTCCGACAGTCCTTTAAGCTGAAACCGGAACCGTGTGTCAATTTCGTTGTACACAGGATATCCCAAAAGAAAGGTCAGGTTGTTGTGATTGAAATCTATCTTCACACCATTCTCCATCATGATGTCCTTCACGTCTCCCTTTCTGCATGCCGCCTTGATGGAGACCAGACTGAGATCCTTGTCCTTATGTCTGGTTTTGGAAAGGAACTGCTTCGTCTTGATCCTCACAAGCATGTTGTTGAGACAAAGGTAGGTGTTCCCTGAGCGTTCGTCGTACCTGACTGATGCGCGTTCCTCGGCGTAGATGTCGAAATATGTGAACGGTATAGTGCGCTTGACGGAGAATTCATTGTTGTCACACTCAATCAGAAACAAGGAGTTGTCAGACACCAGCCAGTAGTTGTTGGCATTGGCGTGGATGGCTTGATGGATCCGTGAGACCCTCGGCAGCAGACCGGAGTTCATGGCATCGTAAGGCACGATCGTGTCATTCAGGGAATCATAGGTGAAAAACTTCTTCCCGTTGGAGAACGCAATCCTTCCGCTGATTTTCATAACGGAGAACAGACTGTCGGAAACATCGCCGAGAGTCCTGATATATTCCTCCTTACGGACTTCGCTCCTGTCGCTGTCAAGTTTGAGACGAAGCAATCCCCGATTGAAATGTGAGCACCACAAGTTGCCGCTTTCGTCGCTTTCGATCCGCTTCACCATCTGATGAACATTCTCAAGCGTCGGCACATATTCCCACTCTCCGCCCTCATGGATTCTGAAAAGACAGGGGAATGAATATGTCCCCTCGATCACCCAATTAGTCCCGTTAAAGACATCGTTTCTGATGCAGAATGTTCCATAACCTTTGTCTGAGATCAGGGAGGCTTGTCTGCCGTTGACGGAGTATGTCCCTTGGTTGTGGCCGCAGACCACTTTCCTGCCGACCTTTTCAAGACACCAGATCTGTTCGTTGAGGCCGGACACGGGGACGAGACTCTGCCCGTTGTTGGTGTAAACCGCATGATTGGTGGCCAGATACATCTCATTCTCTTCAAACAGCACATCGTAAATCATCCCTATTTTGTCGCCGGGAGGACTGAATATCCCTATTCCGGAAGAGTTGTCTATGAAAGAGAGTCCGTCATCCAAAGCCGCCCAGATGTTGTTGTCCTCATCGCAAAGCAGTCCAAGCGTGGTGTTGTTCTGCAGTTGATTCCGGGCATCAATCCTCCATTGTATGTGTCCTTGCGAATCGATGGACACAATCCCTCCTTTGATGGTACCGACGATGAAGCAGTCGTCCTTGGTCTTCACGGCTCTGTTGATGATCTTGCTTTTGAACATCCCGTCCGCCTCGGTTCTGAAACTTAAGATATGTCCTTCATCATCAAGGTGATAGAACCCGTCTTTGCTAGTCAGGAGCAATGTGTGGCCATTATGCTCGAACGCCGCGACGACCTCGCTGGAAAGCTTCCTCTTCGGAATAATGGTCTTGAGGCTGTGGTCTTCCCCGACACGGACGAAATCTCCGTCAATCAACTGTGAGTAAATCTTGTCCGCTACCTTGATGATGTTCAAGGGGTTCACATTGCGGACGCACTGGACATAAGTGCCGTTGTAAATGTACAATGAGTTGAATGTCTGGAAGATGATGTCGCCGTTGGATGGATCCCTTATGATGTTCCAGACATCGGAAAGGTCTTCTTTCATCTCCTTCAGTCCGTCACTGAGCGAACGGAAAATCAGAGAGTTTCCTGATTTCACGAAATAACCGAATTCTTGAGAGGAGCCACAGTAGATTTTTCCGTCAGGATCCGCAAGAACCGATCTGACGATACCTTTATTAGGCATAAGGTACCTGTTCCATGAATGTCCGTCATATTCCAGAAGATATTGGTTGTTACCCACATAGATCAACCCGGATGCTGATTGTGAGACTGACCAGTTCTGTCTGCCGCCATGGTAGTCGGATGGCGTGAAGTTCCGTATCACCGGAGAGAACATCACCTCGTTGCCTTGGGATGGCAAGGCGGACAAAACCAGAATAAGGAGAGACAACACTCCTTTCTTAAAGGGACTCATGATCAAATCTGTTTTAGTGCCTCGGAATATTCCCGAAAAGCAGTGGTTGCGGTGGTAAATTTACACAATTAATCGTTAACCCGGACAACCATCTCACAGTTGGCGCAGTCGAATGAGAGATGGTAGCGTTTGCCGTTGTTGATAAGATAAAGGTGCCCTGACGGGGTGGTTGTGGCCAACTTGGATGAGCCGGTCGCAAAGTTTGCCTTGCCTTGATGCCTGCCGGTTTCCCGATGAACCGGGCAGAGGCCGAGTTCGTGGCGGATGCAGTATTTGGTGCGCATCAGTTCGGTGCCGGGAAGGTGCGAGATTTCGAAAGCCTCATCGGTTTGGGTCGCACCCAAGACCTGATAGGTTTCGCGGGCGACATGGTTGGCGATGTTGGCTTTGTACGAAACATGGATGCCGTCCGATGCCGGTTCTTGAATATCCGGGATTTTAGATAGAATCGGCTTCTGGTCTTGCCGACGGTCTTGACATTCGGATGGAGATTCGGCGTTATTTGGAGTGTTAAGGGCATTGGAGATTCCCGGATTGTCGGCAGTTTTGCCTATGGGCAGAGGAATCGCTCTGCAAGGCATTTTGTCGAGGGCGGCGGCGAGGTCGCGCCTGATCGCGTTCAGCGCTGAGGCCGGAAGGAATGGCAGCGAGCCGTCAGGAGTTTCCACGTTAAGCGAACTGAGTGTGAATGAATATATTCCCGTGTCCTTTGAGATTTGTGCCACGAACATTTCTCGCATCCTTTTTGCGTTCTCCGCCGTGCTGTCTCCGGCCTCACGTTCCAGCACAATACTCCGCCCGTCCTGGCTCACCGCATTGATTTTCAGTGAATATGTCTGCTTGCACAGTCGCTTCGACTGGCTCGGAGACCGGCCCTTTTCGGTCACTGGGCAAGAGTCATCGGTCACGGGGCCAATATTTTCTGTCACTGATCCTGTCGTAGTGACCGGAACCACAATGACTGAAATATCCACCGACACAGAAATCCTTCTGACCGGCAGGTCAGAGTTCAGTTCCTTCTCGAATGCACTGCTGTGATTGCGGTACAGTTTCGCGCCGGGATGGAGTCCCGGGACATTCCTGCACGTTATCCGGTTCCCTTGGCAGACATCGCCACGGAAACCGACAATCTCCCCACTGCCTTTGGCAATGAACGAGAACCCGTCCCCGTTCTGAAGCCGGTCGGCCGGATTTTTCTGCCGCACGGTTATCGTGACATTCTCGTTGTCTGGCCTCTTGCCGGTCAGAAAGGCAATCTTCTTTCCGGTTGGAAGAGTCTGGCGTGCCGGACCGGATGGTGTGATGTAAACCACAGTCCCGATCTCCTCTCCGACCGATTTCGGCGCATCCATCGAAGACCAGTTTCCCGACCGTTTCCCGTCCAGCAACAACTGTGTGTAGCCCCTGTTGAAAGTCTTGTTCAAGTCAGGTGTGAAACCGCCTTCCGACCTTCCGAACGAGGCCCTGCGGTATTTTCCCGGATTCGCTGCGACCAACTCGTCCAATGCCGATGAATATGCCCTCACGACATTCCGCACGTAGGAGATGTTTTTCAACCGTCCCTCGATCTTGAACGAACATATTCCCGCTTCCGCAAGATCCGCCAGCCTGTCTTTGAGGTTGTAGTCCTTGAGTGACAGCAAGGCTTTGTTTCGCACAAGAACGTTACCGGCCTCGTCCACAAGGTCGTAGAGTGACCGGCAAGCCTGGATGCATTCCCCACGGTTGGCGCTCCGCCCGGCAATCCGTTCGGACATGTAGCACTGTCCGCTGTAGCAGACGCAGAGGGCTCCGTGCACAAAAAACTCCAGCTCGCAGTCCACCGCGTCCCGCACGGCCTTGATCTGTTCCAAGGACATCTCCCTTTCGAGAACAATCCGCGAGGCTCCGATGCTCTCGTAAAGCATAGCTTTCTCCGGAGTCCTTATCGCACATTGAGTGGAAGCGTGGACCGGCAGGTCTGTCAGTCTCCAGACAGCGAGATCCTGGGCGATGATGGCGTCCACTCCCGCAGCCTTAGCCTCGGCAATCAGCCTTTCAGCCTCGGAGATCTCATTATCAAAGAGAATCGTGTTTAGTGTCATGAATATGCGCACACCGAATCTGTGGGCATATTCAGTGAGCCTCCGGATGTCCTCCATTGAGTTTCCTGCGGCTTGGCGAGCCCCGAACGCAGGCCCTGCGATATACACGGCATCGGCACCGCAGTCAATTGCCGCGATGCCGATGTCCATATTCCTTGCCGGAGCAAGAAGCTCGAGGAACTTCATTGGTTACTTGCTGAGGGAAGCGATCATCTGCTTGGCCTGAGCGCCGAACTTAGGATCGTCCTGAACCTTCTTGTAGAACTCGAGAGCCTTGGCGTTGTTCTTCGCGCCCTGATAGAGGGCGGCCACGGTGAAAGTGATGGCCGGAGCGTTCTTCGCGTCCGGTTTCATCTCAAGATACTTCTCGAAGTACTTGATGGCGTCGGCGTTCTTGCTGAGTTTCTGTGAGCTCTGCCCTGCGATGAGGTAAGCTGTGGCGTTCTCGACATAGCTGTTGGCCTTCTCGGCGGCCTTCACGGCGTCAGCGAACTTCTGGCCCTTAAGGGCGGCGTTGGCCTGCCTTACATAGATGTTGGAAACCTGCTCCTTGGCCTCGGCCTCCTCGCCGTTCCATGCGGCATGCCTGAAAGCCTCGATGGCCTCATCGGTCTTGCCCTGGGCTCCGAGAGCCTGTCCGAGGTAGAGGGCTGTCTTTCCGGCGGTGGTGTCGGCGGCGTAAGACTTCGCGAAACCATCGGCGGCGGTGGCGAAATCCTTAATCTTGAGGGCGTTGACACCCTTCTGCATCCACATCTGAGGAACGAGTTCGTTGGCTTTCTCGGCAACCTCGGCGTTCTCATATTCAGTGGCGATCTTCGCTACCTCGTCGAGTTTGGCTGCGGCCTCATCGTACTTTTCATCCTTGATCAGATCCTTCGCGATCTCAAGGGATACTCCCGGGATGGCGTTCTTGCAGTTTGCCACAAGCTCATCGGCGTCAGCACCTATGGTCTTACCCATTTCGAGAGCCTTCTGGAAGTAGTCAAGCGCCTCTGTCCAGTTCTTCATAGAGATGGCTGTGGCTCCATTATTGTAGAGTTCTGTAGCCTGGGCCATGTCCTGTGCGGAAGCCATGCTTGCTGCCATGAACGCGGCAGCGATCGCGAGAATAAACTTTTTCATCGTATTAAAAATTATGTTTAACTATATTCCTTATAATCGCAATAACCACAAATGTAATAAAAATTTGTGTCAATTGCACATTATTGGCTATTTTTGTCTAAACGGGAGGTGTCAATGATGCGTAGTCTTATCTTCAAATCAGTCTTGTGTTTTGCGCTGTTTGGTTTTTCAATAATGATGCCAGCGCAGAATCTGCCCGTTCTTCAGAAGGACGGCTCGGTCACTACCGGCAATCTTACCAACGGGATTTCCTACTATCTGTTGACGAATCCATCGATGAAGGGAGTCGCTGACTTCGCGCTTGTGTGCAAGGGGGTAAGCGACACTCTGTCAGCGAGAAAAGAGCTTTCGTCATTGCCCCACTTCAACAAGACGATTCCTTATAAGTTCTTGTCGCGCAAGGGAATAGGCTGCCGTTCGGAAGGATATATCTCCTACCGTGACGACGCGACAATATTCAGATTCGATGATGTGCCGGTCTTTGACCAGGCCGCGTCGGACACCACGCTTCTCATGCTGTTCGACCTCATCGCGGCTCAGCCTTGCCAGCATGCCATCATCATCGCGGGTGACATCAATCCTACCGCCATCAAGGAAAGGATGAACGTATTCTCGCTGATGGTTCCTTCCCGCAATCCCGCCTACAAGAAGAAGGAATATGTCTGGAGGCCTGCCATCGCTCCTGAATATTCATTCATCCCGTCCGGCGGTTCTTCCGTGACTGTGGAGTTCCGCTCGCCGAGGACACCTGACGACCAGATGAACACGATCCAGCCGTTCATCTCGGAACTATTCTCCAGATCGTTGAGGGAGATTGTCTCAAGCCGCCTCCGCGAAAGTTTCCTTGGTAGGGATATTCCTGTGGAATCGTTTGATGTTGAATATCTTGGAAGTGCGTCATGCGCTGGTGACGAGCGTTTCAGCGTGAGTGTGCGGACCTCCCGCAGCCAGCTGATGCCAGCCTCGATGGCGGTCGCCTCCGTCCTTTCGGAGATTTGTTCCAAGGGAATCGGGGCGGAGGAATATCTGGTCGCGCGTAATTCCGTCCTGAATGGTTTCCTAAGGACGCAGACGAATGATGCCCTTGTTCTGCGCTGCGTCTCCTCTTACCTTTACGGAGCTGATCTGGCTTCCCCGGCGACCAAGGCCAACTTCTTCTCTTCCAGGAATATGTCCACAAAGGCTGAGACCGAACTTTTCAACGGTTACACTCTGGCCCTGCTCTCCGAGATGGAGAATCCCAAGATCACATGGACGGGAAACGAGGAGGATTATGACGAATGGTTCTGGCCGGTTCTGTTCGGTTCGGTGACCGACGGGGTCTCCATGCTGGACAAACCGCTCTACAAGTGGCCTGTGACGGCCAAGGACACCTCGGCTTTCTGGAACGAAAGGAATAAGGTCAAGATGAAGTCTGTGGCCGCGGAGCCTGTCTCCGGAGGGGAGATGTGGACTTTCTCCAATGGCATGAAGGTGATTTACAAGAAGATGCCGGCTGCCGGGCGTTTCAGTTACTCTTTTATGATAAAGGGTGGTTTCTCCACTGTCCGGAATCTTCCTCGCGGGGAGGGAGCGTTTTTCTCCGATATGTTCGGCCTGTGCAACATCGCCGGCATGCCGGGAAGCGACTTCGACAAAGTGCTCCGTGTCAACGGGGTGGAGATGTCATGTGCCGTCTCGACATCTGATCTGCGACTCTACGGCTCAGCCCCGTCAAACAGGTTCATGCTGACCCTCAAGGCCTTGCTTTCCGCCGCCAATATGCGGAAGCCTTCGCTTTCGGCCTTTGAGCCGTGGAAAAGGATGGAACTGGCTTCCCTCAAGCCGGCCTATCTGGACAGCCTCATGTACCAGGACTACAACTACTCGTCCGTCAAGACGCCGTCCGGTCTCACCGCCAGAACGTTGGATGACGCATCTGATTTTTTTGACAATCAATTTATAAGAGCGAATGACGGAGTTCTTGTGATTGTGGGCGATCTGTCGGCGGAGTCCGTCCAGAAAATCCTTTGCCAGTATCTTGGCGGATTCCGGGTCAGCAAGTCCTCGTCCGTACGCCAGTTCTCATCTTATAAGTTGCGCACCGGTGCCACGACATATTCCCGCATCGGAACCCCTGTTGAGATCAGTCTGGCTTTGGCCTGCGCCGAGCCGTTCACGACAGAGAACTATATGGCATTCAAGGTTGCCAGCCTCGCCCTCCAGCGCAGACTTACCGGTGTGATGGCCGAGCACGGGTTCAGTGTCAGAATGGCCGACCGCTTCAGCATCTGGCCTCAGGAGGCTCTGGAATTGATATTCACCTGCACTCCTGTGCCGGAATCCGGCCTCCCTTATGGTGTGAAGAGCGGTTCCGACCAGCCGATGAGGACTCTTGTGGAGGCCCGCAAGGTGATTGAAAACGTGCTTTCCAATCCGGTCAACGCCGCGGAGCTCGCTTCCTGCAAGTCCCTGCTGACCAATGGCTACTCGACCTATCTTGCGGATCCGAAGAATTATGTGGACGCCGTCCTGATGCGCTATTCCGGCGGAAAGGACGTGCTGACCGGTTATAACAACAGAATCGGCAGTGTCTCCGCCGACAAGGTAAAGGAAATTTTCGGAGCTCTGTCCGAAGGAATGAGAATTGAATATGTCGTCAAACAATAAGTTCGGAACCATTATCCAGATCGGCGACATCCTTGTGTCTGAGGATGTTGTCACTGAATATTTCGCCTGTGACTACGCTGTCTGCAAGGGTTGTTGCTGCATAATAGGGGACAGCGGGGCTCCGTTGGAGGAGTCGGAGCTGGAGCCTCTGGAGGAGAATTACCCCATATATTCAAAGCTTATGAGGCCGCAGGGCCGCGCGCAGATTGACAAGGAGGGCTTCTTCTCCATCGACCGTGACGGGGACATCGTTACCCCGGTCGTGGATCAGACCGAGGAATGCGCCTACACCACTTTCGACGAGGCCGGCAACTGTTTCTGCTCCATCGAACGGTGCTTCTTCCAAGGCGAGTGCAAGTTCCGCAAACCCCAGTCCTGCTGGCTCTACCCGATCCGCGTCACCAAACTCACCGGCGGCGGCCAGGCCCTGAACCTCCATCGTTGGGGAATATGCAAGGATGCCTACGAGAAAGGCCGCCGCGAAGGCATCCGTGTCTATCAGTTCCTCCGCGATCCCCTCATCTCCGTCTTCGGACAGGATTTCTATGACGCCCTCTCCTACGCCGCCAAGAAGATTCTTGACGAGGCGTAGCGGATTTGTCTAATAATGGAGTCTTGCGCCTAAGGCTTATGGCCGATATTAGCGGTCGTTGGAGTTGATGAGGGCCATGGCGGCGTCGTAGTCGGCGGCGTTGACCTTTACCTCGACAGGATCTACATAGTTCAGTGAGACGTAGGAGGAGTTCTCCCCGAACACTGCGGCAGGGATGCCGTTCTCATTGAGCATACCCGCTGTGATGTGGGCGCTCATCGCGTTGTCGAACTTTGCGACAGTCTTGAGTTCTTCTGCCATAATCTTTGAATATTAGAGTGTTATATCTGTGCTTCAATGGTGCCGGCAGCACCGATCGAGCATATTCATTTCCCGTAAATGTGGATTACTCCTCGTCCAGCACCCGGAATTTGTACTCCAGTCCGCCGACAATCCGCACCACTTCTTTGGTCAGGCCTTCCACCTCGAAGCCGCCAAGCTCGCGGGTCATTGTGATCCGATCCTCGAACATCTTGAAAAGGGCGCTGAACTTGGAGCGGAGGCGGAATGTCATATTCTCGCCATCTTCGCTTTCGAGGCGGTAGCCGCGCATCTCCATATATTCAATAATCCCGCCACGGAGGTCGGAATATTCACCTTTTAATATGACTGATCTTTTGATGAAACCGAATCTTGGGTAGAAGGCTGAAACGAAAGCGAATAGCAAGGCTATCTGCCACAGCGACTTATAGCCATCGCGGAACATTAGGCTGACATCAGCCTTGACGACTCCGATGAACACGAGCGCCGCCATTATGACCACAAACAGGATGGTGAAGTAGAAAAAGTATTTGACAGCTCTGATAAAATATTTCATAATAGTCCGATTTTTGCTAACGAAGCAAAGATATGAAATAGTTTTGTTATTTTTGTGTCATTAATCATTAAATCGAAAGACTATGGCAGAAATTGATCCTATCCGCGAGCGTCGTGAGCGCGAAGAGCAGGAAAGAAAGAATGAAAGCCTCAAGAAGGTTATGTGGATTCTTGTGGCTGTGGCGGTGCTGCTTGCCGCGGGACTTGCCTACATTTGGTTCTCGAAGTCCAGCCTTGTAAAGGACCTTAACGCTGAGAAGGACGACCTTACCCAGCAGATGATCGCCCTCAAGGGAGACTACGACAGCCTTTCATCTGACTATGCATCGATCAACAGCCAGCTGGACTCCTCCAAGGAAGAGGTCAACCAGTTGATAGAGAGGATCCAGAAGACCGAGGCCACGAACCGCCGCAAGATGCGTCAGTACGAGAAGGAACTCGGAACCCTGCGCAGCATCATGAGAAACTACATAGTGCAGATTGACTCGCTCAACACATTGAACCACAAGCTGACAGCCGATGCCGCCGCCGCGCGCCGCGAGGCCGCCGAAAGCCGTGCCGAGAACGCTGACCTCAAGGGCAAGGTCGAGAACCTTACCGGTCAGGTGGCCGCCGGTTCCGTGATCAAGTCCAGAGGCTTGAGCGTCGCCGCCTACAACGCTTCCGACAAGGTTACGGACCGTAGCAGCAGGGTAGTGAGACTTCTGGCCTCCCTGAGCCTTGTCGAGAACGACCTGGCTCCTAAGGGACCGGTGAGAGTCTATCTCCGCGTCAAGGATCCGGACGGAATCCTTCTCACCAACAGCACGCAGACCTCGTTCTCGTTCAACGGCCAGACTATGGTCGCCTCCGCTTCCCGTGAGGTTGACTACGAGGGTAAGGAGGTTGACCTGAGCATCTATCTCAACGACATTCCTTCCTATCAGTCGGGAATATACACGGTTGAGGCCTACACCTCTCAGGCGTTCCTCGGCAAGACTGAACTCTTGCTCCGCTAACCTGTGATCTACCTTCACGTCCCTTTCTGCGGCAGTTTCTGCACTTACTGCGACTTCTATTCGGAAATATGCCGGAGCAGACAGGCGTTCAATGAATATGCAGATGCCGTCATCGCTGAGATTCGTGACCGCCGGAAGGAACTGGAAATGAATATGTCCGCACAGGATGCGGTCAATACCCTATACATCGGAGGAGGCACCCCATCGGTGCTTCCTCTTGATGTTTTGTCACGGATTGTCGGTGCGGTTTCCCAGACTGAACGGCTTTCTTTGGTCACTGAGCAGCTTTCTCCGGTCACTGAGCCTGTCGAAGTGACCACCCAGACAGAACTCTTCGATGAGTTTACCGTTGAAGTGAACCCCGAAGATATAGTGGAAAAAGGCCGTGAATATGTCCGCGGACTTCTTGCCTTGGGTGTGAACAGGATCAGCATGGGCATCCAGTCATTCAACGATGACATTCTCCGTTGGATGAACCGCCGCCACGATGCAGGGAATGCCGTCAAGGCTTTCCATATCCTTCGTGAAAGCGGAGTCCGGAACATCAGCATTGACCTGATCTTTGGCATATCCCAACTGACGGACGAGACCTGGAAAGACACGATCGAAAAGGCCTTGGAACTTTCTCCAGAGCACATTTCGGCCTACCAACTGTCAATAGAGGAAGGAAGCGCCCTTGCCAAGATGGAAGCCGACGGGCGTTACGTTGAGGCTTCCGAGGAACAATGTCGCCGGCAGTACGACATCCTGTGCAGATGTCTTGGGCGGTCCGGCTACCATCATTACGAAATCTCCAATTTCGCAAAGCCCGGCTTCGAAGCCGTCCACAACAGCGCCTACTGGCGCCGGGCACCGTACATCGGCCTCGGCCCCGGTGCCCATTCCCTGACCGGCAATGTACGCTCCTGGAACAGCCAGGAACTCCCGCACCGTCAGCAGGATGAAACCTCATCCTGCAATCCAGACAGAATCTCGTCCTGTAATCCGGACTCGACTTCGTGTCAAACTTCATCCCGGAATCCAAGCGGAAAGTTGGCCACATATTCAAGAAACTTCGAGACCCTTTCGCCCGAGGACATCAGAGTAGAGAGGATCATGCTCTCCCTCCGCACCGACAAAGGCTTGGAAGCCGCGGAACTATATTCATTGGCCGACCGCGCAGTCATTAATTCCCTTTTGAGTGAAGGTGCCCTTGAGAAGCAAGGCGGCAGCATCCGCATCCCCGAATCCCGCCTCTTCACTTCCGACGAGATAATCCGCGAACTGATCTGATACTCCGCTTGTCCCTTTGACCCTGCCGCAAAAAAAATTGGACTCCGGCGTACCCTGTCGTGATAGATGTATCTATCGAAGTTATAATGTCTTACATTGTAAATATGACATTTTATCATTTTATGATAATCATTTTATGATAAAAATGCGCTTTGTCGGGAATAATTGGATTCTCGCGTATGAGTTTAGGAATCTTATTGCTGTGAAGTGGCATGGCATACTTAGGGAGGGTGCCGTTTTGGAATGTTTTGGGTAAGGGGTAGGGTTGTCATTTGTGGCATTTATCCGCCACGGCTTAAAATCGGGACATACGACGAGGGTTAACCAGTAATTTGAATGACTCTAACGTCCTCAACGAAGCACCTCCGATTCATCGAAACGAGGAATAGAGGAGCCTTGATGATGTCGAGAGTCTAATATTTCTCGGTGATCTTTCGGGGGAGGTGGCGCTTGGGCAACGTTTTCGGGCTAGAACGTCTCTCAAGAGTGTTACGGAACACTCTTGGGAAACGAATATGGCTCAATGCGTTGCCGGAGGGTTTTTGGAGTGCCTAAAGGCCAACGGTGACGCTAAAGCACTTTGCCGAAGGTGGCTGCCGTGTCAAAGAAGCCTCAAGTAGTGGTTTCTTCGGGGGTATCACCGAAAATATTTCTGTTTTTTATGAATTGAATGTGTTTCTTTCTGTTTCCTTTCATTAGGAATGCCTAACTTGCGGTCGTGTTCCGGGAGGAATCGCGGGACATTTTGACAAACAGACATGATTCACTTCAACTATGAGGACTTCAGAGAGAAAATGTGCCGTCAGGCGGAAGGCCGATGACCAGACTACCATTAACCAAGAGACCATTGAACATGAGGGTGTTAACCAAGAGACCGTGGATGGGCAGGAAGCCGCTGACTGCCCGGACGCGGCATCGGAGGAGGAGCAGTACCTTAAACGCTACCGCCACTGCCGTAGACTGATTGAGAACGACGTGCGGTTCGTCGGGATGACCGACGAGGAGAAGGACGCCTACGCGCAGCGGCTCGCCACGCCGGAGTACCTTGACCTGACCTGCGACTGGGCGTTCAAGTACCTGTTCCAGAGCCACCCGGATCTGCTTGTCCGGCTCCTGAACGACATCCTTCAGGAGGATATCATGTCGGTTGAGTTCCGGAACACGGAACTGACGGAGATGTCTTCGCAGGACAAGAGGATATTCTTCGACCTTCTTTGCCGGACACCGGGCGGGACGATTCTGGTCGAGATGCAGAAGGCTTCGCGTTTCGACCAGCGCGACCGTCTGCTCTTTTATGGTTCAAGGCTGGTGACCAGACAGGTGAAGCGCGGGGATGAGGAATATGTCCTTGCGCCCGTCAAGGTCATTTGTATTATGAACTACGAGGACGAGCATCCGAACTCGCCGGAGGGAAAGATCCTGTACCATTACAGACTGCGTGAGATCGAGACGGCCGAGCCGTTCGGAGACCGGATGTCGTTCTATCTGTTGGAGTTGCCGAGGATAATGCGCTACACTGATGAATATGACAGTCCTGTGGCAGCATGGTGCCGGATATTCAGAAATTTCGCTATATTTGCGAAGTCGAGGTCGGAGAAAGACGCTGAGTTTGAGAGGTTAGAGCGGGCGATGCGTGTCAGCGGCCTTGACGACCAGGAGATTGACAACTATTTCAGCGATATGATGACAGAGAAAGAGATGCACCCGTACATCAAAGGTGCCGAGCAGCAGGGCTACCGCAAAGGCTTTAAGGCCGGTGTCGAGCAAGGCACGGCGGAAGGCGTAGAGAAGGGTATAGAGAAGGGTATAGAGAAGGGTATAGAGAAGGGTATAGAGAAAGTCGCTAAGTCTATGCTGTCGTTAGGCATACCGGTTGAACAGATCGGGATTGCCACAGGGCTGTCTCCGGAGAGGATTGAGACTTTGAGACAGGACTAAGAAGCTGTTTTTGAAGATTTTTCACATCAAAGAACATTTCAAACAACTCAAAACAGATTCTATGCGATTATTCCGGTTTTAGTGCCGTGGGTGATAAGAATTAGATTATGTCTTTGTGGTAATTGGCCAACAAAGACATAATCTAAATGACAAGACTATTTGCCTGAGAAACCTATAGATTCCAGACTATCTGACAGTGAATCCGACAGGCTCGCCGGAGGCGGAGTCGGTGGCTACCCAGAGTTGGAAATCACCGGGCTCGACAATATATTCATTGTTGATGTTCCAGAAGGCGAGGGCGGAGACAGGAAGCGATAAATCCACGACCTTTGATTCGCCGGCGTTCAACGCAACCCTTTGGAAACCTTTGAGTTCCTTGACAGGGCGGGCGATGGATCCGACGAGGTCACGAACGTAGAGCTGTGCGACCTCAATGCCGGCATATTCTCCGCTGTTCTTCAGGGTGAATTTGACCTTGATCGTGTCGGCGGCGGTATATTCACGGCTGTCGAGAGCTATGTCGGAATATTCAAAGGTGGTGTAGCTCAGGCCGTAGCCGAACGGGAAGAGCGGGCCGTAGCCGCTGTCGAGGTAGTAGGAGGTGCAGCCGTTGGAGGTTTGGCCGGCTTTGAGAGGAAGGTCCATCAGGAGGGTCTCGGTGCCGGTGTTCGGACGGCCGGTGTTGAGGTGGTTGTAGTACATCGGAGCCTGGCCGACGGTCTTTAGGAAGGTGACAGGAGTCTTTCCGGACGGAACGGCCTTTCCGCTCAGGAGGTCGGCGATCGCCTCGCCACCCATTGTGCCGGGATGGAACGAATAAAGCATCGCGTCACAGTTCTCCAGGTCGCGGCCGATGGTCAGAGGCCTTCCGGCCATCACGACCACGATGACCTTTTTGCCGGTCTGCCGCATTGCCGCTATCAGCTCGCTCTGAGCACCTTGAAGATTCAGGTCGGACAGGCAGTGTGCCTCGCCTGAGAGGATCGCCTCTTCTCCGGCGAACACCACGATGGCGTCTGCCCTTGACGCGGCGGCCTTTGCCTTAGCGATTCCTGCAGTGCTTCTGTCGCGGCTGAAGGCGGTCCCCGGTTCGTAGATCACGTTGTAATCCTTTTTGAGAGCTGCCAGAGGGGTGACGGAATGAGTCTCGTCCCCGTCAAATGCCCAAGTGCCCATCTGTTCGTAAGGAGCGTCGGCCAAAGGACCGGTCACGAGCAGAGTCTTGGCATCCTTCAAAGGAAGAGCCGCGTTGTCGTTCTTCAGAAGGATGGCTGATTCAATGGCGCTTTGCTTGGCGGCCTCCAGATGTGACGGGGCGTAGAGAACATCTCCTGAGCCTTCCTCCTTGACGTAAGGATTGTCGAACAGCCCGAGGCGGAACTTCAGGCGAAGGATGTCTCTGACAGCGTCATCGATTTGTTTCTCGCTGATTTTCTTTTCTTTGACCAGTTCCTCGATGAAGGATATGTAGCCGTAGGACATCATATCCATCTCTACTCCGGCGTTGACGGCCAGATCGGTGGCGTCCTTTAGATCCTTGGCGAATCCGTGCATAATCATCTCGCCGGAAGAGTTCCAGTCGGTCACGATCATTCCGTCGAATCCCCATTCTCCTCTCAATATGTCCTGAAGCAGCCATTTGTTGCCTGTGGAAGGGACTCCATCGATGGTGTTGAACGAAGTCATCAGGGTCATCGCACCGGCGTCCACACCTGCCTGGAACGCAGGGAAATAAACATTGCGCAAAGTCCTTTCGGAGAGTTCGACTGTGTTGTAGTCACGGCCTCCTTCGGTCGCCCCGTAGCCTACAAAATGCTTGAGGCAGGCGGCGATGGAGGTTGAATCCCCATTGCCTTGATAGCCACGAACCATAGCGGTGCCCATTACGGCGTCAAGGTACGGATCCTCTCCGGAACTCTCGGCGATCCTGCCCCAGCGTGGATCCCTTGAGATGTCCAGCATCGGGGAGAATGTCCATCTCACTCCGCAGGAAGCGGCCTCGACGGCTGCCACACGGGCGCCACTCTCAACCAATTCCGGATCAAAAGTGGCCGCGAGTCCAAGCGGAATCGGAAATATGGTCTTGAAGCCGTGGATGACATCCCTGCTGACAAGGATCGGAATTCCCAGCCGGCTTCTTTCGACAGCGGCTTTCTGGACCCTGTTTATCTCAGCCGGATCCACACAGTTGAGGATGGAACCTACCTCGCCTTTCTCGGCGGCCTCGGTCAGCCAGTCTCCGCCGGAAAGCTGGTTCATCTGACCGATCTTCTCGTGCAGGGTCATCCGCGAAAGAAGGTCGTCGATTTTCTTTTCAGTCTCGTCTTTCTCAGAGCAGCCGCAGATCGCCAAGGCGGATGCCGCTGTCATTATTAAGTACTTTAATATTTTCATTTACAGATTCTTGCTTATTATTTCCAATCGTTCTTCGTAAATCTTTTTCAATCTCTCCACGGCTGCGTTGTACGTCATCCTCTCATCTCCGTTGACAATCACACCACCGTTCTGCGATGCGTCCTCTGCCGGATCCCACATCTTGAAATTCAGCTCAGCCGAGGTCTGAAGCATCTTCTCCATCTCATCGATGAAGGCAGGAATTGTCTTCAGCTGCGGAAGCAGTTCATTCCACCGGGACTTGACCGCGGCCTTGAAATCAGGATCATCGAACAGCCTTGCGTACCAGAAGGAATCCCTGTTTACCAGACCGTTTCTGGCCTGTGGGGAAACATTGTAGGAAAGCACACCCCAGTCGAAATCCCAGATCGGTCCGGCGGTCAGCTTCCCGTCCGCACTCTTGTGCAGGAACACGCTTCCCGGGTTACCTAATTCGTGGTTGATCATCACCTCGAAAACTATCCAATAGTCAATGAAGGACTTGACATCCAGATATTTGGCATAGCCCTCAGAATCGTCCTTGAAGTTCTCGCCGTAGATCACCTCGGAAACCGTCCTGACATATTCCTTGATTTCGTTGAGCATCAGGCCGGTGAGGCCATCATCGTAGTCCGGGTACTTTATTCCGAAAGGGATGCCGTCATGCATCTGCATACATTTTCCGGGCGTTTGGATCCATTGGATCTCATTGTCGTAGTGGAAGTCGCATTCCAGAAGGAATCCGTCCTCGCAAGGCACACGGTTGCTGTCCGCACGGATCTGCTCGATCAGCAGATAGTTGCCGACGTGCTTCCCGTTCATCACGAGTTCCACGCTCTGGCAGTGCGGAGTCCAGTCCAGCGATGTCATCGAACCCACTTTGTAGGCTATCAGGTTGCGCATCAGTGTCCTGTCCATAAAGTTGGCCAGAAGGATCCACCGTTTGTGCTTAGGCAGCCCGAAGATGGACTGCTTCTTGTCAAACTTGATCAGATAAGGCTTCTTGGGCCAGGTCCAAGTGGTGTTTCCACGTCCACGGACGGAGCACGGCACCTCTTCCAGATCACCAAATCTGCCCATCCCGTTTATCTTGAAGACCGCTTTCAGATAGTCCTCCTTGGACACGACCTCCTTCTCGTCTTCCGTGTCAACGTAAACCACCGGAAGCCCTGTACGGACCTTTATCCTGCCGTCGAAGTCATTGCTCTTGATTATGAATGGCTTGGAATATACCATCGTGCCCTGCGGCAGCCTCATCGCGAACCGGACGCTCTCCTCACAGTCGCCGCTGACCCCAAGATCAGCGATTGTCACTGAATATGTTCCCTCACTCTCCGTCGGCGAAATCCCTGTAATTCTGAATATGTCAGACTCGCTTCCGTCCTGACGCCTCAGCGACACGGCGCAGTCCGGACTGCCGACATTGTAGTTGAATGAATATCCCGGCTCGTCCACCATAAACTCCACGGTGGCGTTGCCGTCGTCATCCATTGTGACAGAGGACTGAACCGGAGTGATGGAGTGGAACTCGGCCACGGACTCCTTACTCTCCTTGCCGCAGGAAAAGACGGTAAGGAGAACAAGGAACATAAGTGAGAGTCTGGACAAGGTCTTCATCTTGCTATTGTTTTTGGAACACTCTCACGTAGTCAATCTCGTAAGTGGCTGGCAGACAGCTTTCATCAACGCCCATCGCTCCGCCCCAGTCGCCGCCCCAGGCCAGATTCAGCTTGAGGTAGAACGGATTGTTGAACGGCCAGGTGTCGTAGTTGCCCTTACCGTCATTCTTGAACGTCAGGTGGATCTCTCCGTCAAAGATGAAGTCCATCTTTTCGGCTGTCCATTCCAGAGCGTAGGTATGGAACTCTGACTGCGCGCCCTTGAGAAGGAACTCATGGGTTTTCTGAGTGTTCTTAGGATGGTTGTAGGCCGTGCAATGGATGCTTGAGGAGACATATTCAGGATTGTAGCCAACCTCTTCCATAATGTCGATCTCGCCGTCCGCAGGCCACGAATGATAGTTCTTCGGCATCATCCAGAACGCCGGCCAGGTGCCCTTCCCCTTAGGGAGTTTGAGCCGCGCCTCGAAATAGCCATAGGTCCAGGACTCCTTGGTGTTCATCCTGACAGACTGGACCTTGCCTCCGATCTTCTGGGCCGTGATCTTCAACGTTCCGTCCGACACCTCGGCTATCTTCACGCCGTTGTACATCCCGTCGGCGACATAGTTCTGAAGCTCGTTGTTGCCCCATCCACTGCTTCCGGTCTCGTACCACCATTTGTCGGAATCCGGTGTGGATGAGCCGCTTGTGTTGAACTCGTCCTGCCAGACCAGCTTGTAGCCGGCCGGAATGTTCACTCCGTCCTCCTTGCATTCCTGCTTCACATTCACGGTCTTTCTTGCCGAACCGAAACGGAAGGTCAGAACAGTCTCACGGGCATCTCTCGTGAAGTTCTCTGTGAGAGAAACCTTAACGGTGGAGTTGCCGGACAGTCCGCCGCTCGGGGAAACCGTGCACCAGTCCGTCGCTCCCGAGGACACGCCCCATTCGCAGTTTGCCGTCACGTTGACAGTCAGTTCAGCGGCCTCGTATGAAGCGGCCAGTGCTTCCTTGTCGGTGGAGAGCTCCGGAACCACTTCGGGATCATTGGATGAGGAACCTCCGCAAGACGAAGATGAAAGGGCTGCCGCCGCCGAAAGCGACAGCAACCCGAACGCTAAATATTGCAATAAACGTTTCATTCAGAAATGAATATATCCGCAAAACTATTTATGCTCCTGCAGGCAGATCTTAGTCAATGTGACTGTCGTTCCGGCTGTGCATCTGCCAAGGTCAACGAAGAGAACGACTTTGTCGTAGTCAACGTCAGGCACGACACTTTCCATCTTGAAGGTAGCCGGTTCGCCCGCCTCGACCGCGAAATCATTGACATAGAACGCCGCGTGATCATTGTCATTGCCTTCCCACGCGAGCTTGAATGTCATCGCAGGGATGTCCTGGTCAGCCTCCACGGTCACGCAGAAGTCATAGGTCTTGGACGCTGACATCGGGATGTCGGTGTGGAACACGGTCTGGCCCTGCCATTCGTTTCCGCCGATTCCCTCAGGGATGACGACTTTAAGTCCGTTGTTCTCAAGAGTCTCGGTCTCTGGATTCAGTCCGCCTGACCAGTCGGAAGGGGAGTACCAGTAGGTCATACTTACGCTTGCGCTCTTCCAGAAGTTTCCCGGGCCGTCAACGTCGAACACATCCGGTTTCGGCTTGTAGATGTACTGCCAGGAGATTCCGCTGAAGTTCGCCACGATGACGAGCTTGTCCTCTGTGTTCTCGGTGATGACGTAGGTCGGGTTCGTAACTGACTCGTTGTTCGCCACATAACCGATCACGACTCCTTCTGGGAAGGTGAGAACGTCCCCGTTAAGTGTGTAGGTGGATTCCTGAACGGTCCAGTCGATGTCGTAGTCCTCGCTCTGGGTCGTTCCAGAGCCGATTGCGGTGACATCCTTGTTGATGTAGATCTTGCCATCAGCGCCAGGGTTGAAGACGTACTTGCCGTCAGCGTAGAAGGTGATCTCATCATCGTAGAGGCCGAATCCGGCCTTCTCGTTAGGACCGGCCGCCCACCATCCCGCAGGGTTGGATTGGTCAGGACCGCATCCGATGTGTCCGTTGGCATCCGAGTCAAGCACCCAGGTCTTGCTGGTCTTGCCGTAGAGAGGATCGGTGACATCTCCGCCGGCGGATCCTTCCTTGACAAACTCGTAATGCCAAGCGATACCGTCCGGATTGCCTGAGGTCTTGAGGTTGGCCACAAGCTTGAGGCATTTCTTCATATCCGTAGGCTTGCTCTCCAGTACGAGGTAACGGGGATCGTCAAGCTCAGTCTGGTCAGCGACATAGGACATCGGGGTCCCCTTAGGAAGAGTGATGTAGATTTCCTCCACACCGGCATCGTTCCAATTGCTTTCCACTGAATATGTCGCAGTGGTCTTCTCCCAAGGAACGAGGTAATCCTCTCCGGTCGCATATTCAGACTTGACTCCGGAATTGGCGTTGACGTAAAGCTGGCCGTCGCCCGGATCGTAAACATAAGAACCGTCAGCCCCGAAGGTGATCTTGTCGTCGTACAGACTCCAGTCCTTCTTCTCCTCTGCTCCGGCGCTCCACCATTCGGTTCCGGTTCCGCCGAACGGACCGCATCCGAAGTGCCCGGCCACGGTGTGGTTCCACTCCCAAGTCTTGGTGGAGCCATCACTGAGCGCCTTGATGTAAGGAGCAGGGTCGAACGGATCACGGTAGGTGTTGTTCAACGTGAACTCCACCATCTGCGAGCCGACCGAGATTCCGTGGGCGTTGTAGGCCTTGACCTCGACGGTGTGCTTGCCCTCGTCACGGAAACGGAGCAGGAGTCCGTTCCCGGTGTAGGCGTAGTTCTTGCCGGTCACTTTCGAGCCGTTCGCGTTGTCGATCGGATCTGTGGCACCGACAATCCAGACAGGCACGATGCCGTTGTTGTTCATATTGAAGGTGACGTAGTTGGTCTCCTGGTTCACCTCCACCTGCACGTCAAAGTCAGCGGCTTGCGGAAGCTTCGCCTGATCCGGAGTGATGTAGTCCGGCGAGCAGGCAGCCATAAGGGCGGCGGACATCGACAATGCGATATATTTCAATGTTGTCTTCATATTCATTCAAGATTAGTAGTTGTTCTGTACGAGGTTAGGATCCTTGTCAAGCTCGGTCTGAGGGATCGGCCAGTATTTCTTGGACTCGGTCCAGTCGTTCTGGCGGAACTCGTGGTTGGAAGCCTTGAGGACTGACGCGGCCATTCCGGTGCGGACGAGGTCCCAGTAACGCTTGCCTTCTCCGACAAACTCCTTGTGGCGCTCCTGGATGATGTCATCGCGGGTGAGTCCGGTGTCCTGGCATTTCGCGCGGTCACGGATCTCCTTGAGATATTCAGAAGGATCCTGGCCAAGGAGGACTGAGAGCTCGGCGGCGTTGAGGAGGGTCTCGGCGTAGCGGTAAACCCTTTCGTTGTTGCCGTGGTTCATATTCGGGTCACCAAGGTAGCCGTGGTTGCCGTTGGCGCGGGCGATGTACTTGAGAAGGAAATAACCGCTGTCTTCCCAGCGTGGGGTGTAGGACGCTCCGGATTCCTCGGCGTATTTCTCGAAGTTGAGGATTCCACCGTCGCGGCGGATGTCGGTCTCATCGTACATATCGTAAGCGGCCTTGCGTACAGTGCCGAATCCCCAGCCTTCAATGAAGTCGGAACTTCCTTTGAGTGAAGGGATTCCGGTCAGGACTGAGAATATGTTGCCACCGGTAGCGATAGGCGCGTCCCAAGAGCGCACGCCACCCTCTGAGATGTAGTTGATTTCCCAGATGGACTCGGCGCACCATTCGCCTGACTCGGTCCAGATTCCGGCGAAGTCATCGACCAGACGGTAGTTGCCGGACTGCTTGATCTCTTTCATAAAGCCAAGGGCCTTCTGGTATCTTGACTCATCGTTCTGGTACAGAACCGCCTCTGTGTAAAGCATATAAGCCATCGCAAGGGTCACACGCCCCTCATTGCCGGCTGAAGCCTTCATAGGAAGGACGTTCATCTCGAACACGTTCTCAAGGTTGGTAACGATCTTCTCATAAACGGCGTCGTGACCGAGCTGCTCGGTGAAATAAGGAGACTTCAGGTTCTCATCGTAGTAAGGAACATTTCCCCAAAGCTTCCACAGGACGTTATAATAGAACGCCTTGAGCACGGTGGCCTCTGCCTTGTAGAGAGCCTTGGTCTCGTCGCTCATCCCTGGAACATTGTCCACATTCTCCAGGACCACGCAGCAACGGTTGATTCCTGAATATGAGATTGTCCACATCTGGTTGCAGACATCGGTCGAAGTCGCCGTGTAGAAGTGTGTCTTCACAAGGATCGGCTGGTCGCCCTCATTGGATCCGCCGGCGTTGATGTCATCGCCCATAATGTCATAGACAAGGTGCAGGGCATCGTACTGGTAGAAATAGTCGTACCACTCAAGCGGATCATACGCCGCTGTAAGTCCTTGGAACATACGGGCCTCCGTGTTGAAATATTCATCCATCGGCTCGGATGCGTTGTGTTCCGGAGTGACAAAGTCCTCGGAGCAGGAAGAAACGGTCAGGATTGAAAGGGCGCAAAGCGCGAAAAATATCTTTTTCATCTCGAATCTCATTTTAGAAGTTGACATTTACACCGAATGTGAATGTTCTGTTCTGCGGATAGACACCACGGTCGATACCTACCTCTGTGCCGTAGCCTGAGTTTCCTCCGGTCACCTCTGGGTCGCATCCCGTGTACTTGGTGAGGGTGAAGAGGTTCTCGGCCTGGACGTAGAGTCTCAGTCTGGAGATCGCCACGTGCTTGGTCAGTTTGGCAGGAAGGGTGTAGCCGAACTGCATGTTCCTTGCCCTTACGAAGGAAGCGTCCTCAACCCAGTAGTCTGAGGCCCTGTAATTCTCGTTGGCTGAACTGAAGGCGAAACGTGGGTAGCTGTTTGTGGTGCCCTCTCCGGTCCACCTGTTGAGAATATTCTTAGGCAGGTTGATGTAGTAGAGGTCGGTACGGCGTGAGACGTTGAACGCCTGGACTCCGAACTGTCCCTGAAGCAACATGCTGAAATCGAATCCCTTCCATTCGAGGTTGAGTGAAAGGCCGAGGGTCCAGTCAGGAATTCCCTTGCCGATCTTTGTGCGGTCGTCGTCGTTGATGACACCGTCACCGTTGACATCCACGAAGCGGAAGTCTCCGGCCTGTGCGTTAGGTTGCAGAAGCGCTCCTTCCGAATTGGTGTAGGCAGCGACTTCGGCGGCGTTCTGGAACACTCCGTCGGTCTTCCATCCGTAGAAGAACGGGAACGGCTTTCCAACCTCGCCTCTGGTCAGGGTTCCGAGCTTGTGGCTGGAGCACCCGATGAAGGTGGCGTCATCGCCAAGGTAGGTCAGCTCATTGTGGTTGTAGGAGGCGTTCAGCTTGACTCCGTAGTTGAAGTCGCTGATGTGTCCCCTGTAGCCAAGGTCGATCTCGACACCGCTGTTGACCATATCTCCGAGGTTTCCTGTAGGAGCCGAGTCTCCGGCGTAGGCAGGAACCGGCATTGACAGAAGCATTCCGGAGGTCTTCTTATTATAGTAGTCGATCGTGGCTGTCAGCTTGTTGCCGAAGAATCCGAGGTCAACACCAAGGTCGGTCTGGATGGACTGCTCCCACTTCACGTTAGGATTGGCGAGTCCGCTTGGCTTGACTCCCGTGGAGATCATCTCGGAGCCGTTTCCGCCAGCTCCGAACACATAGTTGTTGCCTGAGCTTGAATATACCGCATAGGTGAAGTCTCCGATGTTGTCGTTACCGTTGATACCCCACGAGCCACGGAGCTTGGCGGTCGAGAGCCAATGAATATTCTTGAGGAAGCTCTCGTTCTTGGCGTTCCAACCCAAACTGAATGAAGGGAATGTTCCCCATTTGTTGCTTGGACCGAAGCGACTGGACGCGTCACGTCTTACGGTAACCTCGGCCATATAGCGCTCGTCGAAGTTGTAGGAGACACGGCCGAAGTAGGAGATAAGGCTGTAAGGGATTGAGTTCCAACTGCCCCATCCGTTGCGGTCACCGTTCTCCTGCTTTCCGAGGGTGTTGTTCACGGTGATCTTCCAGGTGTCGTAAGGGTACATCAGACCGTTAGCGCTCGCGCCGAGGTTGGCGGAAGTGCTGCGCAGGGCTGACTGTCCGAGCACGGCGTTGACCGTGTGCCTTCCGAAGGCCTTGTCGTAGGCGAGGACGTTCTCGACCTGCCAGGTGTAGTACCTATTCATTGTCTGTGAGGCGCTTGAGCCGTAGTTGATCTTTTCGGTCACGCTCACGTTGCCGTCCTTGTCGTAGGTTTCCTTCTCGGTGATCGTGTCGTACTTGTAGGACTTGGATGTGAGGAAATATTCCTTGCTGTAGCTGTGGCCATAAACGTAGGCGAGATCCAGAGAAACGGAGTTCCTGAACTTGAGTCCGTCGAAGAGGTTCAGCTCGGTGTTCAGTCCGGCGACGATCTTGTCGGAGCTGCTGCGTCCGCCCGGCATATCAAGCATAGCGATAGGGTTCGCCTGCTCGTTGTAAACGCCTGCGTCCGCGATAAAGTAAGGCACACCGGCGGAGTTCCTTATGATGTAAGGATAGCCTTCCGGATAGAGGGTCTTGTACTTCTCCTCAGCCTGCGCGTCGGCGTAGATTGGATCCAGAGGGGACATTCCGAGGGCTGAGCCGAGAGGCGATCCATACTCGGAGTTCGTGGAGATGGACGCGGAACGGATGTGCGCATAGGAGATTTGGTTGCGGAACGTAAGCTTGTTCAGCCAGTTACGCTCCTCGGTCTTGTCGAAGATCACGACACCTACATTCTCCCTGAGGGTCACCCTGTTATAATAGGAGCGGCCGAAACTTCCTCCGATCGTACCCTTGTTGGAAAGGTAGCCACCGGAAATGCTGTAGTCAACCTTTCCGTTTCCACCGGACACGTTGACATCGTGCTTCACGATAGGCGAGTTCTTGTCGAATATCGCGTCAACCCAGTCCGTTCCCTCTCCCAATGAATATGGATCGTCATAGATCGGGGCCTTGCCATCGTTGAGCATACCCTCGTTCATCATAATCGCATATTCAGTGGCGTTCAGGACGGCAGGCTTCCTCCAAGGGTTCTGGAGACCGTAGGAGAAGTCGTAGCTTACGTGCGTCTTGCCTTCCTTGCCCTTCTTTGTGGTGACAAGGATGACACCGTTGGCCGCGCGGGCTCCATAGACGGCTCCGGAGGCGGCATCCTTCAGAACCTCGATGCGCTCGATGTCGTTAGGGTTGATGAAGTCGATGCTGCCGGCCGGCATACCATCCACTATATAAAGCGGGTCAGAATTGTGGATTGTTCCGACACCTCTGACTCTGACCTGCGCTCCAGCGTCAGGAGATCCGGATCCTTGGGTGACGAGCACTCCGGAGGACATACCCTGGAGCATATTGTCAACCCTTGTCTGGGACTGGATCTTGAGGTCGTCGGCGGTGATGCTGGAGATGGCGGCGGTGACAACGCTCTTTTTCTGAACGCCGTAACCGATCACGACCGTCTCTTCGATGGTCTGTGTGTCAGGAACGAGGGTCACCTTCATGTTCTGCGTGGCCGGAAGCTCCTGCGGAACATAGCTGATGAAAGAGAACTGGAGGATGGCACCTTGCGGGACATTGATCTCGAAGTTACCGTAGGCATCGGTCATAGTACCGTTCGTGGTACCTTTCTGAACGACCCCGGCTCCAATGAAACCTGTACCGTTCTCGTCAAGGACGGTACCTTTTACATGGATGGATTGTGACCATGCGGTCGCGGATCCGATCCCAAGAAGACAGATGACTGTCAAAACGATCTGTTTTAGACTTTTGATGTTCATTGTTTCTGTGGTTTGTATTTATAATGTTAATAGTAATAACGCTTTTTATGCGGTTTTCCACCACAAAAATATCAAGGAGAATCAGAAATAAAAAATCTCAGAGGAAAATAGGGGAGAGAAGAGAATTGTTGAATAGTTAAATAATTGTTAATCAGTATGTTCTTAGTTTAGAAAAGGTGAAAATAGTGGATTTTATAAAAGCTGTTAAACGTTTTAAAATATTTTAAGTGGAAGTATGTTAAAGGATAGTTTGGAATTAGCTATTGATTATTAGTGATTTATACAAAAATGTATAGTCATGGAAAAGTGGATTTAGTGGCTGTTTTGGTACGAAAACACCTGATTATACATCCACTTAATTCCCGATTTCCTTGATTCTCTCCTCAAAATCGTCCCTGTCTCCGATGGCGGAATTCTTGATCTGAGCCCTGTAGTTGTAGATGGTGTTGACTGAGTAACGGAGCATGGAGGCGATGTCGGATGACTGGGTGATTCCGAGCCGGATCAGGGCGAAGATCCGCAGTTCGGTGTTCAGCAGCTTGCCATTTTTGAGTTCGATTCTCGCATCCTCACGGAGAAGTCCGTTGAACTGCTCCACGAATTTCGGGTAAAGTTTCAGGAACGCCTGGTCGAACATGTTGTAGAATTCCTTCAATTCCTTCTCGACATTGTTTGGCGAGGATGTCTCGGCGATCAACTTGTCCAGATTGCCGGCCAAGGCCAGTTTACGCACTCCGCTTTGATAGGCCTTCATCTTGTCGATGTAGTTCGAGCACATGCTGAGGAACAGCCCGATATATTCCTCTTTCGCCGCGTTGGCTTCCTTGAGCTCGCGGTTCATCTTCTTGAGCCGTTTGTTGAAATCGGTCAGGGTGTCGGAACTCTGTTTGATCTCCTTGTTCATCTCGGCGATTCTCCGGCTGTATTCTATCTGTCGCCGGTAGAGCCTGAACAATGCGAATGAGCCGCCTAAAAGCAGGAACACCAGCACATACATCGCCACAAGCATATTCCTTGTCTTTTTCTGATGGGTCTGCTGGATGTCCGTGTAGCTTTTCTGCACGGCTGGAAGAATCGCGGAGATCTGCCATTGGCGCAGTTTGGCGTCGAAGGCGATCGCGTCCTCAAGGGAGAAACTTGAATATTTGAAAGCCCTCGCGTAGTCTCCGTCCTTGAACAGGGCGTCCGCCAAACTGAACAGCGAGGCATTGTCCTTGGTGGCGGTCTTGATGTCCGCCATAGCGGAGCGGATGAACCAGTTCTTCATCTCCTCCCGGCGGTTGAGGCTCTCGCAGATCCTTGCCTGGAAATATGCCAGGTTAGCATAGTCGTGGCTTGCGGGATCCATTCTTGAGAGCGAGTGCCTGTTGATGAAGTCCGCCTGGGCGAAGTTCTTCTCATCGATGTACTTGCGTACTGTCACATAACGGCTCAGGCTGCTCGAAGGGTCCGCCAAGGCAAGCAGGCGCTCACGGTAATACGCCACTTTTCTAAGCATGGATTTGTCAGCACCTTTCTGGTTCTCGTCATAATCGAACCAGAACCGTTGCTGGACATTGCAGTAAGCGATTTCCTGCTCTTTTGTGAATATGGTCGTGTCAACCCGCTCCAGATCATTCCTGGCCTCCAGAAACTCTCCGGCGGCCGTGTTCAGCATCGCTTCCTTGAGATAGACATCATTCAGCTTGCTCTTGTCGCCAAGAAGCATGGCTATCTCCATCTGTTTATCAAGAGTCTCTACTGCCTTGCCATAATTAAAAGGCTGATACTCATCGAACAGTTCACCGTAGATCCGGTACTGTCTTTCAGGAGAGACTCCACGTGAGTGGAGAGTGTTTTCGATGGTCTTTATGCGTAGCTCTTTTGCCGAGACATAGGATTCCGCCTCCTCAATCGTTCTGTCCAACTCATCCAGAAGTTCTTTCTGGGTCTGGGCGGAGACAGTGCCTGCCGTCACCAAAAAGATGATGGCGGCAAGCGGTGATCCTATGAGACGGTGAACGGTCATATTCAGTCGTTCTGAATGATGGAGCCGGCCACGATGTTGGCCACGAGGGCGCGGAGACGGCCCACGCCGCCTTTATCCTGAGGGTGAACCCTGTGGGTCAGCAGGATGACAGCGGTCTTGCTTTCCATATCGATCACGATAGAGGTTCCGGTGTATCCGGTGTGCATGATCGTGGTCTCCGGATTGAATAGATCCCCGCGGAGGCCGCTGTGCGAGCTCTTCTTGTCCCAGCCGAGGGCCCGTCCCACGGATGGATCGTTCTGTGACGGAATCGTGGTCATCAGCCTTACCGTGGCCGGGCTCAGGATTCTGGTGGATTCAAGGGAGTTACCCTTTTTGTCAACGAGGCAGCCGCCGTTCATGATGGCCGCGCAGATCACGGACAGGTCCTCGGCGTTCGAGAACACTCCGGCGTTGCCGGAATTGCCGCCCATGATCATTCTGGCCATCGGATCGTGAACCTGTGCTACCAGTGGCTTGCCGTCAGCCTGAACCTCTGTAGGAGCGCAGAGTCCGGCCAGTTCGGCCGAATTGCTGACCGCCGGAGTGTAGATCAACGGGAAATAGCAGGTGTGCGTCAGTCCGAGTACATCAAAGACATGTTTTTGGGCATATTCATAAAGCTTCTCTCCGGTCACTCTTTCGAGGATTCTCTGAAGGGTGACGAAGTTCAGGCAGCTGTACATAAAGTCGGTGCCCGGGCGGAAGTTCCTTTTGATCTCGGTGGCGATGTACTGCTCCATTTTTTCTGAGTCGTTTCCGCCATATTCCTTGACGAACGTGTCGGCGTTGATGTAAGGTGTCAAGCCGGAGGAGTGTGACAGAAGGTCGCGGATGGTGATGTCCACGGTCTCTCCACTTTCCGGATCCTTCCAAGGCTTGAAATTAGGAATATACCTGTCCACATTGTCGGTGAGGCGGACGTACCCGTTCTCGATCAACTGCATGAAGGCGAGCGTCGTGCCCACGCATTTGCTGACGGAGGCGAGGTCGAAGATCGTCTCGGTTGTCATCGGCTCCACCGTCGGCACCACGGACTTGTTGCCGTAGGCCTTAAGGTACACGATGTCGTTGCCCCTCACAACCGAAAGCACGGCACCGGGGATCTCTTTGGCCGTTATCGCTTCGTTGATGACTCTGTCAACCTGGGCGAGTTTCTCCGGATTCATCCCGTGACGCTCAGGAGAATCCTGCTTCAAGGCTCCCTGGGCAAAAACCGGAACCGCCAGCGCGGCGGCCACGGTGATAGTGATCAACTTCTTCATTTTGAATATATTCATGTTCTTGCGGAACGATTGGCACTAAAAAATTAGTGTGGCCTTGATAGGATAGTGGTCAGAAACGAAGGTCCTTTCCATATACGGCTTTGTGATGGTTTGATATTCAGTGCAGCTGCTGAATCCCTTGAACCAGATGTAGTCGATGATCTCGTCCGCCGGGGCCTTGCCCCAACCGTTGTAGGTGTTGTGATGGTCTGTCTTCACGGCCACCTCGCGGGCGTTCTGCATCACTTTCTTGAGATCCTCGAACTCAGGCCGGTCAATCCTCATGTTGAAGTCACCTGTGAGGATCATCGGGTAGTTTTCCGGATTGATGCTCGCGATCCTGTCCACAATGAGCTTGAGGCCGTTTCTGCGGGCCTCCCAGCCGACATGGTCAAGATGCGTGTTCACATAGTAGAACTTCTTTCCGCTGTCCTTGTCCTTCATCAAAGCCCATGTGGCTGAGCGGAAGCATGCGGCGTCCCAACCCATGGAAGGCTTTTCCGGAGTCTCCGAAAGCCAGAACGTTCCCCATTTGATCAGCTTGACAGTCTTCTTGTTGTAGAATATGGCCATGTGCTCGCCTTTGTGCTTCCCGTCCTCGCGGCCTACTCCGATGCCTTTGTAGTCGGGGCAATATTCCTCAAGGTACTTGAATTGGAAATCCAGGGCTTCCTGGAGTCCGAATATGTCCGGTTTCTGGTCCATGATCATCATCGCGGAAACCGGGTAACGGTATTCCCATGAATTGGTGCCATCCTTGGCTGTCCCGACACGGATGTTGTAGGAAATCACATTGATGTCGGCAGGTTTTCTTTTTTTTGCTGCCACGCTGAACGGCAGAACCATCAGGGCTGCCATGAGGGCAAGAATCACTTTTTTCATAACATTATCTCTAATTATTATATTCATAAGAAAATATGTGGACTACAAATTTAACAAATTGTGCTAATTTTGCCTAAAGATAA
>ERZ1034687.12-NODE-12-length-109513-cov-15.036270_pt1 | contig 109513 bp, 91 predicted proteins | sample MGYA00520704_ERZ1034687 | MGnify/ENA primary metagenome ERZ1034687 (study PRJEB33766, sample SAMN09781762) | gut metagenome | biome: gut microbiome | host: Homo sapiens | place: Madagascar | study: EMG produced TPA metagenomics assembly of the PRJNA485056 data... | reverse complement strand
TCGGGCAGCTCCCCCGATGGGGAGCCAAGAACGTTCTTCCGCTTAACTTAATAGCCTTCCCCTAGAGGGGAAGGCTGCGATACGAGAATACCATCTTCTAAAAAAAGCGCCGAAGCCGCTACCTGAACCCTGAACCCTGAACCAAATGAAAGCAAAGTAAAAAGTGGCTGTGAAGAAATGAGGATTCATTTCTTCACAGCCACTTTTGATTTTCGCATCAATGCTTACGCTTCTTCGTATACCACCAAATACCGCCATAGATGACAGCGACAGCGATGATGATGATCGTCAGGCGCAGCGAATTATCTCCGAAGTTCACCACATCATGCCCCAGAATGACTTCAAGAGCCACAGAGGGAAATTTCCCGATGAGACAGCCCAGCGCGTAGTGGTAAAAGGACATATTCGAAAGAGCGCCCACCGCTGTAACGAGGCCATTCGGCATATAGGGAATCGCGCGCGCGATCGCCATCGCCTGCCAGGAATCATAAGAGTCGAGCTTTGTCAGCGTCTTGCTCTGCGCGATCACATGCTTCGCCATCCTGCGGAAGAGTGTGCGCATCATGTAGAAGGAGATGATGACCCCCACCGTTTCTGCCAGCCAGGAAATGATCGTCCCCCAGAAGAGACCGAAGATAAGCCCATTCGCGGTCGAAATGAAGATGGAAGGGAGGAATCCGACCACATTGATCACGACATCGATGAAGAAACTCATGAAGGCTGCATACACACCGAAAGTCTTGAGGTAGGCAATGGTACCTTTGAGATCCCCGTCCATGGAAAGCTGGTAGATCGTCGGATAGAAAGACGGATCTACGAAGTGCACGCCCACCAGTACGAGCAGCAGCACCCCAAAGAGCGCGATACGGAAACGCCGCTCCGCTCTTTCATCCCCATTTCTTTGTATCATAGCATCAGACCTCTTTTGGTTATTTGTTATTGGCTGTCGGTTTGGCACGAGCGATCCCCCTTCCCTCAAAGGAAGGCTAAGCGGAGTGGCGCTTCACACCCTTTTATTTAAGGAAGCGCTGATTAAATCGCAGAGTCGGATTTCATATGGATTTTTATACATAGCTTCGTCATCATCTTCCTTAAATAGCTCGCTATTCGCGTCAGATGATTCCTTGCTCTGCATAAAAATCCAAGAATGAAATCATACAACGATTTAATCAGTGTTTCCTTAGGGCGATACCCGAAGATGGCACTCTTTCTGTTCGCCAGTCACTCCTGATCCCCAGCTACCAGTCACTAGCCACTAGTCCTTCTCACAAATCTCGTCCACATACCTTTCAATCGACTCTGCCATTTCCGTGCGATCGACCACATCTGTGAATCGTTTCTCTCTGCTTTCAAGCTCGCCGAGCTGTCTGGGGATCGCGATGCCCGTCTTTTCTGCGATCATACGAAGGGTATCATACGGATCATCCTTCGGCGTAAGGCCGAGTGACTTTGCCACGATACCGGGGAATTTATAGGGATGTGCCGTAGAGACGATAACGGTATGGGTATGACGCGGGATCTCTCCCTTTCTCTTCATCTCATCATAGACTGCATAGGCGACAGCTGTATGCGGATCCATGAGGTAGTCATACTTGTCGTAGACATTCGTCATCGCTTCTTCCATAGCCTTTGGCGATGCCCAGCCGCCCTTCATCTCGCCAGTGACCTTTTCCATGGCCTCCTTCGAGAGAGAGTAAATGCCGGTGTCTTTCAGCGCCTGCATATCGGCAGCCACAGTTTCCTTCGAGCCGGTCATGAAGTACAGGAAGCGCTCAAAATTCGAAGAAATCAGGATATCCATCGACGGAGCTTCGGTCAGGTGGAAGTCACGGTTGATATCGTAGGTACCCGTCTTAAAGAAATCGGCAAGGACCTTGTTTTCATTGGAGGCGCAGATGAGCTCGCCGATCGGCGTACCGATCTGTTTGGCGATCCATGCCGCCAGGATGTTACCGAAATTCCCTGTCGGAACGACGACATTGAAGGTCTCCTTCGGCCCGATGGAGTTCTGCTTCAAAAGTGAGAGCCACATCCAGACATAGTACACCACCTGCGGGAAAAGGCGTCCGATATTGATAGAGTTCGCACTGGAGAAAAGCACGCCCTTCTCTGCAGATCTCTCGCGCAGCTCACTGCCGAAGACTTTCTTCAGCGTACTCTGCGCGTCATCGAAATTGCCTTCGATGCCGACGACCTTCACATTATTTCCGAGCTGCTTCTGCATCTGATCCTGCTGCAGCGGGCTGACACCGTGAGACGGGTAGAAGACCATGATGTGTACCCCCGGCACGTCGCGGAAGCCTTCCAGCGCCGCTTTGCCGGTATCTCCGGAGGTCGCAGTCAGGATCAGCACCTCCTTGCCATCCTTCTGCTGCTTCTTGGCATACACCAGAAGGTACGGGAAGAGAGAGAGGGCAAGATCTTTGAATGCACAGGTCCTGCCATGGAACATCTCTGCCATGGAGAAGGACTCCGACATCGTCTTCACCGGCACGATATCCGGTGTCTCGAATGTCCCGGTGTATGCATCATGCGTCAGCCTCTTCATATCCTCTTCCGGGATATCGGTGAAGAAATGAGACAGCACATAAGCCGCCAGCTCTTCATAAGAAAGATGCATCAGATCATCAGCCGCCAGAAAAGGCGCTGGCAACTCCGATGGCACATAGAGCCCGCCGTCACTCGCCAGTCCTTTTACCAGCGCTTCCAGTGCGGTCACGGTCTCACTGCTTCTTGTACTTCTATATTTCATAGGACACCTCCATCGAGATAAACTTAGCTTTATTGTAACATAGACGAGAATGGGATGCTACAAATTTAGGGGTTTAGGAAGGCGTCGAACCTGACAGTCTGCTTTCCCGGTAAGAGGGAAAGAGCTTAGCCTGCACGCAAATACTCGCAGCACTTTCGGATTTTTATGCACAGTGGCTTCTCCATTGCGCCCATTCAAATAAAAAATCCCAAGACCGAAGTCTTGGGATCTTTTGCTTTTGATTAGTCAGCGCTGAAAGGAAGCAGAGCGATAGCTCTTGCTCTCTTGATAGCGAGATTGATCTTACGCTGATGTTTAGCGCATGTGCCAGTTACGCGGCGAGGAAGGATCTTACCTCTTTCGGAAACGAAACGGCGAAGTGCGGCAATGTTTTTGTAATCAATGGTGTCTACGTGATCTACGCAGCACTGGCAGACCTTTCTTCTCGGTCTTCTTACTCTATCTCTTCTGATCATGCTAGTTTATCCTCCAAAATCAATGTATCTCAGAACGGAATGTCTTCATCCTTAGAAGCCTGTCCGAACTGACCAAAACTGCTCTTCGGCTGGCCCTGCGGCTGGCTCTGACCGAATGGGGAAGCTCCGTTATTGAAGCCGCCATTGTTTCCGCCGTAGCCATTATTGCCATTATAGCCATTATTTCCGCCGAAAGCATTGCCCGAAGGCTGCTGCTGGGAATGCGAGAATCCTCCGATCGGAAGTGCTACGAAATTCGCAGTCACTTCGCTGACCCATCTTCTCTGTCCGTCTGGTGTATCGTAGGAACGAGTAGTAAAACGGCCTTCCACGAAAACGCGGCTGCCTTTTTTCAGCTGATTTCCTACAGCTTCCGCCAGATTTCCCCAAGCCACAACGTTAATCCAGTCTGTGATCTCTCTCTGTTCACCCTGAGGCGTTGTAAAAGAACGATTCACTGCCACGGTAAAAGATGCCATAGCGCGGCCGGTCTTTGTTGCACGGACGACCGGATCTCGTGCCAGATTACCCATAACTTGAACTGAATTCATTGTGCTACCTCTTAGTCATCCTGTTTTACAATGATGTGACGGATAATTTCTTCATGAATTTTGATAACGCGGTCAAGTTCTTTGATCTCTGCCGGGTCAGCCTGGAAATCTACTACTACGTAGTAGCCTTCGCTCTGGTGTCTGACTTCGTAGGCAAGATGACGTTTGCCCCATTCATCAACTTTGTCAACGGTACCACCGATTCTAGTGATGGTGTCCTGTACCAGTTTGACAGCAGCTTTGATGACTTCATCATTAGCTGCATTCACAATGAACATAACTTCATACTTTTTCACGAAATTCGCCTCCTTTTTGGACTTATGTCCCATGCTCTCCATGGGAAGAGAAGTTGCCTGCATCAAAGCAAGCTTTTATATTATATCGGATGGGAAGAGAAAATGCAAGAAAAATATGATTAAAATTTGGATCCGGATGCGGCGATGCCGCCACACCACGGAAGCATTTATTTCCCTATCCCATACACTTCCATCGCATTCCGCTTCGTCTGCTCTGCGATCTCTTCCGCCGATACACCCTTGAGACGGGCGATCTCTTCCGCCACAAAGCGGACATTGGACGGATCATTTCGCTTCCCACGGAAGGGTGGCGGGGTGAGGTAAGGACTGTCCGTTTCTATGAGGAGCCGATCCATCGGTATCTCTTTGGCGACTTCCTTGAGCTTCAAGCTCTTTGGAAAAACGACAGGCCCTGCAAAGGAGATGTAGAAGCCGAGCTTCATGAGTTCCTTCGCTGTCTCCAGACTCCCTGAAAAGCAGTGGAGGATCCCCCGCAGATTTCCTCCCTGATGTGCTTTCAGGATAGAGAGCGTATCTCCATGGGCGTCCCGGTCATGGATGAGGATGGGAAGGTCAAGCTCTTTGGCAAGCTCGATCTGACGGGCAAACCAGTATTTCTGCGTTTCCTTATCCGTGTAGAGATAGTAATAGTCCAGCCCGATCTCCCCCACCGCTTTCACCTTGTCATGCGTCCGGGCAAGCGCAGCAATGGCTGCGAGCGCCTCCTCCGTCGCATCCTTTGTCACCTGCGGATGGATGCCGACTGCTGCATATAGAGAAGGGTGGCTCTCTGCGAGAGCCACCGCTTTTTCACTGGTCACAAGGTCTTCGGAAGGGATGACCACGTAGTCCAGCGTCTCGAATATATGATGGATGACCTCTTCCCTGTCACGGTCAAAGGCTTTGTCGTACAGGTGCGCATGGGTATCGAAGAGCCCCATCATTTCACCCGACTGCCGGCAGGCATATCGACGAAAGGCACCTTGAGGCTTCCATCCTTCGACGCAGCAAGGATCATCCCCTGCGACTCGATCCCCATGAGCTTTGCCGGCTTCAGGTTCGACACAAAGATGACGTGCTTGCCGATGAGCTCTTCCGGCTGATAGTATTCGGAGATCCCGCTCACGACGGTGCGCGTCTCTCCATCGCCCAGGGATACGGTCATCTTGATGAGCTTCTTGGATTTTTCCACCTTTTCCGCCGTCAGGATTTCTGCTACGCGAAGGTCTGTCTTGAAGAAATCGTCGATGGAGATCGCTTTCTTCTTTCCTTCTTCGGCTGTTTCTTCTCTGCTTTCTTCGGTGCGGGTGCTTCCTCGTCCTTTTCGATCTCAATGCGCGGGAAGAGCTGCGGTCCTTTATTGATATGAGTGCCGTCAGCAATACCGCCCCAGACGAGGTCTTTGTAATCTGCGTCCTTGAAATCGGCGAGGCCCAGCTGGTTCCAGATCTTTTCAGACGCGATCGGGATGACCGGCTCTGCCATCAAAGAGACGAAGCGCATGCCTTCACAGAGATGATAGAGGACAGCATCGAGAAGCGGTGCCTTGGCCTCATCCTTAGCCAATGCCCATGGCATAGTCACATCGACATATTTATTGAGCGCACGGACAAAGGTCCATACCGCTTTCAGTGCATCATTGATCTTCCAGCCATTCATGCCTGCGCGGAATGCAGAAAGCGTCTCAGCTGCTTTGTCTTCGATTTCCTTAGAAGCAGCTGCCACCGTCTCATCAGAAGAAGCATCGCCCTTGGTCAGGACGCCATTTCTGTATTTTTCCACCATGGAAAGAGAGCGGTACAGGAGATTCCCGAGATCATTCGACAGGTCGGAATTGATACGTCCGATCAGTCTGTCGCGGCTGAAATTGCCGTCCTGCCCAAGCTGGATATCATTCAGAAGGTAGTAGCGGATCGCATCAGAGCCAAATTCCTGCAGAAGCGGGATCGGATCGACGACATTGCCCTTGGACTTGGACATTTTCTCTCCGTCTACGATGAGCCAGCCGTGACCGTAGACCATCTTCGGCAGCTCGATGCCAAGGCTCATCAGCATGATCGGCCAGATGATGGTATGGAAACGGACGATTTCCTTGCCCACCAGATGCACGTCTGCCGGCCAGAACTTCTTGAATTTTTCCGGATCGTCGACGATGCCCGCCGCGGTCAGGTAGTTGACCAGTGCATCAAACCAGACATACACGACATGCTTGGGGTCAAACGGTACCTTGATGCCCCAGGAGAAGCTCGTGCGGGAGACGCAAAGGTCTTCCAGCCCGCTCTTGACGAACTGGATCATTTCATTGCGGCGGGATTCCGGCTGGATGAAGCCCGGATTCTCTTCCACATATTTCATCCAGCGATCCGCATACTTGGACATTTTGAAGAAATACGCTTCTTCACTGACTCTCTGCAGCGGACGACCGCAGTCCGGACAGGTGTGATTCTCATCCAGCTTATTTTCCGGCCAGAAGGATTCGCATGGCACGCAGTACCAGCCTTCATACTTGCCCTTGTAAATATCGCCCTTATCATAGGAGCGCTGGAAGAGCATCTGTACGACCTTTTCATGACGTTTCTGGGTGGTGCGGATGAAGTCATCATTGGAAATATTGAGTTCCTTCCACAGCTGCTGGAACATGCCTACGATCTTATCCGTGTACTCGATCGGCGTGACACCGGCTTCCTCTGCCTTCTGCTCGATCTTCTGTCCGTGCTCATCCGATCCGGTCAGGAAAAAGACATCATAGCCGTCAAGACGCTTGAAACGAGCCATGCTGTCAGCGATGGATGTGCAGTATGTATGCCCGATGTGCAGCTTCGCGCTGGGGTAGTAAATCGGCGTGGTGATATAGTATTTCGGTTTGTCGTTCATTCAGATTCCTCCTGCCTCTATGGGTAAAACGAAAGCATTTCGTTTTGTATGCATATTTAAATTATTATACCGCTTATGTAGGGAAATGGAAAGAAAATAAAAGTTGTAGGGTTCAGGGTTCAGAGTTAGCCCCGGGGGCGTGCCGCTCCTTGATTGCGTTTGAAAGCCTCGTTTGAATGAGAAATTAGAAATGAGAAATGCGAAATGGTGGTACGGCGCATAAAATGAGGAAGCGCCGCAGAATTTTGATAGCGCTTCGCGCCGTAGTCATCGGAAGCGCAGCCGAGGGTCTTCCTTGCAGAACGGTCAGCATGCTAATTGCGCTACTTCAATCACCACTTGTTCCTAATCCCTAGCCACTAGCTACTAGCTGCCAGTCACTAGTCCCCATTTTTGAGCAAGTACTGATACACGTCTCGCCGTCCCATATGAAACTTTGCCGCGATCTTTCTCGCTGCTTCTTTCTGCGGAAGTGTCTTTGCCAGCTCCAGTGCTTCTGCCTCCCAGGAAGCTTCTTCCTCTTCTCCTTCTGCCATATCCTCATTCCAGCCTTCGACGAGGATGACATATTCACCTCTAGGGTCATTTTCATCCAGCTCGGCGCGGAGCTCCTTCAGCGTTCCCCGCCGGAAGGTCTCGAATTTCTTCGTGAGCTCCCTTGCCGTCACGGCCTGTCTGTCTCCGAGATACTTGATGAGCGTATCCAGCGTTTCCTTCAAGCGATGCGGCGCTTCGTAGAAAATGAGCGTCACAGGCACACGGCTCATATCCATCAGAAGCTTCTTCTGCTTCGCGGTGATTTTTGGCAGAAATCCAATGAAAGCAAACTGCCTGGCATCGAGGCCCGACGCCACAAGTGCCGTCAGCGCGGCATTCGGCCCCGGGAGCGGCACGATGGGGAGATCTTCTGCAAGTGCCAGACGCACCAGATCTGCCCCGGGGTCAGAGATGACCGGCATCCCTGCATCACTCACCTGCGCGACCGATTGTCCATCGAGCAGCTTTTCGATGAGCTTCGGCCCTGCTTCTTTTTTATTATGTTCATGGTAGGATACGACATGACCCGTAATGCCCAGATGATCCAGCAGGATCCGGGTATGACGGGTATCCTCCGCCGCGATGATATCCGCCTGTTTCAGGGTCTCCACCGCTCTTTCGGTGATATCCTCCAGATTTCCGATCGGTGTCGGCACCAAGTACAGGGTGCCGGGATTGATTTCACTCATGGAATGGCTCCTTTCTATAGAAATGGGGGAAGTTCAAGGTTCAGGGTTCGGGGTTAGCCCGTGGAACGGGGCGCCCTTTGACTGCGGATGAAAGAGGGGGGCGGGTTCTATGGGTTCTATGGGTTCAGTGGGGGTGGTGCGGCGCATCAGCATAGGGAAGCGCCGCAAAGCTTTAAAATATACGTTATTCGAAAAAGATGAGAAACCTGTGAACCTTTTGAACCTTCAGAACCCGCTTCCCCTTTGAAGATTCGCATAAAGGGCAGATCGTTCTTTCTGCTTTCAAACTTAGCCCTCATTCATTTCCCATATATCTCCAGCACTTCATCCGTATACGATCCGTCTCGGTTATGCAGGAGGAGCGGCGGCTCTACCGTAAGCTCCGGATTTCCTCCATACTTCCACTCGATGAGGACTCGCACCGCGGTATGGCCTTTTCTGGCGTAAATGAAACGCATTCGCTTCGGCTCCATGCGATACGACCGTCCGATGGCTATGAGATCAGCCGTGCGATCGGCACGATGCACCATCGCGAGACGGCCGCCATATTTCAAAAGATACTGCGCTGTCTTGAAAACGTCTGTGAGCGATGCATTCATCTCATAGCTCGCACTGGCGACCCCATCTAGCATGCTCATCTTCCCCGTCCCCATTTCGCGATAGGGGGGATTTGCCAACACCAACGAAAAAGAGCCGGAAGGAAACCTTTCATTCACCTTCCGGTAATCGCACTCGACCACATGGATCTGGTCCTCTTTCCCATTCCCCGCTATATTGCGGCGCGCGAGATCTGCCATGACGGGATTCACCTCAAAGGCCGTGATATCCCTTCCGCCCAGAGCCGAGACGAGGAGAGAGATGACGCCTGTCCCCGTTCCGAGGTCCGCGATCCGATCCTTCGCCTTCGGCTTCACATAGTGCGCGAGCAGCACGGAGTCCACCGAGAAGCAGAACTGATCCGGACGCTGGATGAGACGCATGCCATCCCGTACCAGATCATCGAGCCGCTCGCCATCCTTCAGTGTCCACTCAGTCATTTTCCACCTGCTCCACCATATCCCAGGAAAGCGTCTTCGTCTTCTGTCCATCGAGCTGCACCTTGACCGTGTGCTTCTGTGAATTCACATACAGCACCTGTCCCATGCCTTCATCCGTGATGACCTTCATGCCGACGCGGAACTGTTTTCCCTTCTGCTGCATCGCACAGCACTTCTTCCTGCGGCTGTTATCCCCCGTGTACTGGTCATTTTCATAGCGCAGGCAGCACATAAGACGCCCGCAGACCCCGGAAATCTTCGTCGGATTCAGCGACAGTCCCTGATTCTTTGCCATCTTGATCGACACCGGAGCGAAATCTCCGAGGAACGTCGCGCAGCACAGCGGCCGTCCGCACGAGCCGATCCCTGAGACCTGCTTCGCTTCATCACGCACGCCCACCTGACGAAGCTCGATGCGCGTATGGAAGACCGCAGCCAGCTCCTTCACCAGTTCCCTGAAATCGACACGCCCATCTGAGGTGAAGAAGAAAACGATCTTATTTCTATCAAATGTATACTCTGCCCGCAAGAGCTTCATCGGCACCTTGAACTTCTCGATTTTCTGGAGACAGATATCGAAAGCCGATTTCTCCCTCGCCTTATTCCGCTCCAGCTGCACCATATCCTTGATCGTCGCCCTGCGGATGACCGGCTTCATCGGATTCTCCTCATCCTTCTCTGCCTCAGTCGGCATCGTCACTACATAGCCATACTCCAGCCCGCGCGACGTCTCCACGATGACCCCGTCATCCAAGTGAAGCTCCAGGTCATTGCCATCGAAATAATATATTTTCCCTGCCGGTTTGAACCGGACACCTACGATCTGCTCCATTTCTGGCTGCCTTTCTGTATATGTTCCAAACTGATGAGAATATAATCCCATACATTTTTACTATTGATATATCGAGAAACCGCCGTTTCTGCCGCCTGCAGCACGCCCATCGCTTCCTCGCCCCGGCCGCGGTCCCAGAAAGAAGCAAGAGAAGCCTCGCGTCCCGCGACCGACCCGCAGCGGGAAAGAGAAGCATCCCCTGTCTCTGCGATCACCATGATATCGCGCCCCACCAGGCGGATCCAGCGAAGCCGCCGCAGAAAATCCTTCCTCTCCCCCAGCTCCATAGCGGAGAGTGTCGCAAAAGGCATCGCATCATGCGTCAGGATATTCCAGAAATCCATCGCTGACTGCGGCTCTGCCTCTCCCTTTTCATCACAGACCTCCAGCGTGATCCCCGGATTTCCTTCCGAAAGCTGGAAGAGCACCTTCGCATCCATTCCCTTCGGGAAATGATACTTCTTCGGATCCGACGCCATGAGCGAGAGATAATCTCCCTCCGAAAGAGGAAGGAAGGCAAACCGCTCACCACGGGAAATGATGGTCGGAAGCAGCGCATGAAGATCATGCGTGATAAGGATGAAATGGACATTTCCCTCCGGCTCCTCTAAGGTCTTCAGAAGCGAATTTGCCACCGGATCCATCATCGTCTGCGCTTCATCGATGATGCACACATGCACCGTCTCATCGAATGTTGCCATCGCGTCCAGAAACAGGCGGAACTGCTCGATCTTGAGCTCCATCCCCATCGGACGAAGATACCAGACCTGATGATCCGCAAAGGTCACGACCGGCTCCTTGCCGGAAGACTCCCGCTGCCAGAGACGGATCTCCTCCCAGAGCTTCACTGACTTCCCCGTCAGCTCGCCCGCAAGGTCAAAAGCAGCTGTCGTCTTTCCGAGACCCTCATCGCCATACAGGATCATCGTATGCGGAAGCCGTCTCTCCTCGAGAAGCCGCTTCCATTCCTTCTTCACTTTTTCCTGTCCATAGACATGAGGTAGGAAATCCGTCATCACTCGCTCCTTGAAAATTATCCTAAAAACTCACATTCTATTGTATCATGCGACGAACGATGGTGCAAAAATTTCATGCACAGAGAAAGAAGAAGTCTCCTTAGTCGCTTTCTTCAAAAAGAAAAACCGATGCATCTCTCTTTTACGAAAAACACATCGGTTCTTTGCATTCATTTTTATAGCGTGGTTTTATGGTTGCATCATTCCGGCAGGCTCAGGAAGCCTTGCAGCAATGCACCAGGGAACTGAAACTTTTTCTCCGTTTTTCCAAACCGTACAATCATTAAACCGCCTTGAATTTCTTTGACCGTTCCCATGCCGAAGGCTTTATGCCGAAGCTGACAGCCAACCACGACACGGGACAAATCCGCCTGCTTTTGTGATGCAGGTGCTGCTGGTTTTGGCACTGGCGGGGTGTAGCGTGGCTTTTTCAACGGCTGCCCATACACAGTCGTTTTTTCTGCCACCTGCTTTTCCTTTGGGGACGGATCCATATCCCTGACAGCTTCTGCAACATCCGGAAACGGCTTTTCCGGCAAATCATCCGCCGAAGGAATCGGTGCTTCCATCGAAGTCTGTTGCAGAGCGAACATACTGTTATAGTCAGCATCCGAGATAACCGTATCCCAACCGCCACGGTTTTCACCTTCATGCCGGTCAATGCCCGTGTAGCTCAAGCTGGCATCTTCGTATCTCTTAAACTTGTAAACAGCATCGTTCATCAGCGAATCATTAAACACACCGAGAGATACCAGCAACTCAAAATCTTTGACATCCAGACCCGTTACTTTCTTGAAAAGCCTTGGTTCCAGCTGTGTAATAACATCCTTCAGGCATCGTTCCCTATAATCGGTCAGGTACATAAAAACTGGAATACGGGTGGCAAACTTAATCAGCTTCTCCTGAATCTGTTTGCGTTTGGATTTATACTCTTTTTCTTCCTCGCTCAGCTCCTTTTTCTCTTTTGGCGTGAGTTTTTCTGTGCCCTCTTTCTTTGCCTTTTTTACGGCTTCGGACTTGTTGATAATGGTCTGTATATCCTCGTTCAGACTACGGAAGCCTTCGATTTTCATCAGAGCATCCATCGCCGCCGGATTAGCCATCAAACGGGAAAGAGTATCGTTATCCACATTGACAAGCAGTGCACTTTCCCAGCGTTTGGCAAGCAGGGTGGCAGATGTACCTGCCATAGCGATGTCTAGAACCTCGCCTGCATCAATCTGCCGCATGGTGCTGCCATCGTAAGCGATGACTGGAAGGAAATTGATAAACTCCGCTACCTTCTTTTCCGGGTTTCCTTCGTCAATGTTCAAACGGCAGCTGTAATCTGAAATCTGTTTGAGCGCTCGGTCAAGAGCAAAGTCAAACACATAGCATTCCTTTTTGACGATTTCTTTTTTGCCGCCGTCCGTTGTGATTTCCCACGGGCTTTGCACACGAAACGCCGCCTGAAAATAGGTTTCCGGGCTGGACAGATTGCGCAGCATAAAAATACCTGTCCATGGCTTGACTGTAACGCCCGTTGTCAGCTTACCGCAGGAGAGGGTGATGGTCTTGCTTTCCAATGGGTCACGCATGGATTTTTGCACCGGCTCCAAAGCCGCTGCACCGATTCCGGCGCTCGACCCTGCACAGACATTGATGGTGTAATCATGATAGAACGTATTCTGCTTCTGCATCAGCAGATTTTTCATCGCACAGCAGGAAGCTACATTGGGCAGAAACCAGAGCGTATGCTGCAAGACATTCAGCAGGCGTACATCGGCATATGGCATGGCGGGTTTTTTTGCTCCCAGCTTCAAATCATCCACGCTGGTTTCCAGATAAGCACCCCGAATGAGATCCAGCCACTTCTGCACCTCATTTTCATAGACAAAGCAAGCGTCCGTCCCTTTGCCTTTGGCAGAGAAAAACACATTCAGGTCAAACTCGTTGAACTCTCCCTGCATAGCGATCTGACGGATACTGTCCGGGATGCGGTAAGTCATCATCACCATGCGGGGCAGTGCGGCATAAGGATTATTGTCACCTTCCCAATTTTCCTTTGCCCGCTGTTCATCTGAGTATGTCCAGTTGTAAATCTGATCCTCTATAAACTCACCGGAATTCAGCGCCCGAAACGGCGTACCGGACAAATACAGATAGTACATGGCGGTGATGGGGAGGAACGTTTCATCGTAGGCGTTGCCACGGTCATACGTATCCATATCCTCACTGTCGTAGCTGTCCTCGTCCTCCTGCTCAAACAGCTTTTTGGCGGTATCTTTCCATGCTCCGAAGTGGTACTCGTCAAAGATAACCAAATCCCAGTTGGTGGAATGCACCCACTCGTTTTTTGCCTTGATGCCACCGGTTTCCCGATTCACTCCCAGATAGTCCTGAAAAGAGCCAAAGCAGACAATGGGACGAGACTTGTCCGCCGTTTCATAGGTCAGCTCTGTGTTGCGGCTAATAAATTGCCAGCCCTCAAAATCAATATGGCTGTTCAGGTCCTCCTGCCATGCGCTGACCACAGCTGGCTTGAAGGTCAGAATCAGAATCCGCTTGAATCCCATTTTCTTTGCCAGCTGATAGGACGCAAAGGTTTTGCCGAAGCGCATTTTACAGTTCCACAAAAACTTGGGGTAGCGTGTAGAATCCTCCGCATAGGCACTTTGAAAATAGGCAGCGGTTTTGTCCACAGCTTCCTGCTGTTCCGGACGCATGGAGAAGCTGTTGACCCGGTTCTCCACATTGGCAGTATGGTTTTTGACGGCCAGCACCGCCGCCCGCACATCATCTACGGTACAGCGAAACCATTCGCCGCCCATTCTGGCGATCTGCTTGCGCTCCAACGCGCGGTGAACATCATGGTCTGTGAACGAGGAGCCGTCCGGATACATGGCACTTCCCCGATAGACAATGCGATAAGGAACACTGCCATCTGGTCGTCTGGTGGGATACTGCTGGGCCACACGCTTGTCCACATCAATGGCGGTGTACCCCACCTTCAGAAGCCCTCGATATTGCGGATTGGTGTCCTCGTAGGCGTATATCATTGGGTGGGCATGGGGGCGTTGCGGGAAGAAATCAGTTGCCATTGTTATCACCACCCAACTCCATGGGCTTTATCATACTTTCAATGAAAGCAATTTCTTCTTCTGTCAAACCGTACTTTGCGTAGAGCTCCTCGTCTGTCCAAGGCTTGGAAAAATTTAGCCATGGCACATAAATGAAATTACTGATAGAAATATTCATTCCAACCAGTGTCTGCAAAATCATAAAACGTACAAATCTGGTTCGCAAATAATTGTAACAGTTTTCAGCCTCATTTTTGGAATCTGTCGGACATAATACCAAATAAGATTGCGTACAAATTTGCCCAGGATTCAACAGTTCCATCCGGCTAAGTACTCTGTACATACCATTCTTGTCTGGATTGCCCGCATGTTCGCAAGATAATTTTGAGATCAAAACTTTGTATTGATCTATACTCTCTCGATATTTTGAAACTCTACTCTTTTCAACAAACATCCATCCCTTACTACTCAAGATTTCACAGTCATCATTGGCCTGTTTTTTTGAATTTCCCTTGAATGTAGATAAGAAGCCATATGGTGTCTGAGGACTACAACCGCCAGGTGAAGAGAGCATTTTCCCATTTTGCCTGATGACTTTTTTTATGATTGAAACAGCTTCATTCCTCCGTATAAAAATCTCAAACTCATCTAATTTTCGTTCGGCAGTGCTGATTCTCTGATTGGCAATATTTGAATAACTGCATAGTCCATTATAATCTCGTTGCCACAGAAAATAGCATATGCCACCATTAATATCAACCCCCGGAAAGCAATCATTTGAATCGATATAATCAACAATAGTTTTTATCCGCTTATCTGATAGCATATTTTTTCTAAACTCATTCAATCCTACACCGCCAGCAAACCATCGGGATGGGATAATCATACTAAGGTATCTCGGTCGTAACTTCATGGATTGTTCTACAAATTTTTGATATAGAGGAATTGCTCCCAGTCCCTTTCCGCTCTCATTTACGGATAGCTGATATGGTGGATTGCCAATTATCACATCAAATTTCATCTTAAATATCTCCTCCGGTTTAGTCGTATGTATCCATTCATAAGCATGGGTTTCCAGCTCGTCCCCTCGCTCGTATTCACTCTTGGATGCACCGCAGAACAGGCACTTGCCATTCTGCCAGCGGTGCGGTATCCGCTTGTACCGGATATTGCCGCTGGTGTCCTTAAAAAGCGTGATGGAATACTTGCTGTTGGGATACTTGGAGCAGTACACACTTCTCCGGGAGAGAAGGCTGGTCAGCTCGGTGATTGCGATGCCGTAGAGCTGCTTGTGGAAAATGTGGTCGATGCGTTCCTGCAAATTCGGGATTTCCTCTTTCAATCCCTCAATCAGGCGTTTGGCAATTTCCCGCAGGAACACCCCGGACTTACAGGCCGGGTCGAGAAATGTAGCGCTACTGTCATGCCAGATTTCTTCCGGCAGCATATCCAGCATCCGGTTTGCTACCTCCGGCGGCGTGAATACCTCATCGTTGGACAGATTCGCCAGACAGGTGAGGACATCCGGATTATACATACTGCTGTAAAAATCACTCATAATCCTGCACCCTCCTGTAATCGGTCAGCGGATATTCCCTGATGGGCGATGGGATAAATGCCTGAACTTCCTCGTCATACTCCCAGCCGATCATGAAAATATTCATCTCTTCCTCGTGTCCGCTCAGAAGCTCATCGAGAGCAAAATCACGGCGCTTCATCTGATTGCCTGTAACAAGGCTCCATTCTGCAAAAACAATGGGGGAACCGTCAGCTTGGAGCATGGTGAGCGCATCTCCGCACAGAATGTTTTTGCGTAGGATAAACCGCAGCGCTTCCCGGCACTGTTCATTTGCCCGGGCTTTGGCATTGGCAGTATATTCCTTGTCCCAGATGTCAAATAGCCGCTGGCGGCATTCCTCTACGTTATCCTCCAAAATATCAACTCCGTACAGGCTGGTCATTGCCAGTACCGAGTACCGTTCATAGTCAAAGGGACTTTTCCCATACCGACTTTTGACCACTGCCAACTTCCGGCGGAGAACTTCCGCAAGAAAATTCCCATTCCCGCAGGCTGGCTCCAAAAATCGACTTTCAATCCGTTCTGTTTCCTGTTTTACAAGGTCGCACATGGCTTTTACCTCACGCTCGGCAGTGAATACCTCGCCGTGATCCGCCACACGCTGCCTTGACTTGACCTGTCGTTCTGCCATTTCTTTACACCTCATATATTCATGTGCTTACAGAAAGGCAACCACCTACAAAATGGTGTACTTTTTCGCAGGGGCATTTTCTGGTGTTTTCAAATGAGGAAAAGAGCGTTTGTTCACAAATTTTGCATGGAAAAAGCCGGTGTTCTGTGGTATCATTTTCCTAAAGCTAAAAAGCAGGTATTTTACAGGAAAGTACAGGTTCCTGTAAAAATACCCGCTTACAACAACTTGGCTTTTTCGTAAATCTCCGCACGATAGCGGAAGGTGGAAAGCGGCATCCTACACAACTTGGCAGCAGTTGTTCCGGTGATTTTTCCATTTTTCCATTGCTGATATAGATGATGGAAGTTGTCTGGTAAAGGCGCTGGGGGTCTGCCGAAGCGGACACCTCTGGCTTTGGCGGCGGCAATTCCTTCTGCTTGACGCTGTCGGATATTGGTGCGCTCGTTTTCTGCCACAAAGGACAAGACTTGCAGCACAATATCGCTGAGAAATGTCCCCATCAGGTCTTTTCCCCGACGGGTATCCAACAGCGGCATATCCAGTACCACCATATCAATCCCTTTTTCCTTCGTCAGTATCCGCCATTGCTCCAGAATCTCAGAATAGTTACGCCCCAGACGGTCGATGCTCTTGATATAGAGCAGATCGTCTTTTTTTAGTTTCCTAACCATTTTCCGATACTGAGGCCGTTCAAAATCCTTACCGGATTGCTTATCAATAAACAAATGTTTCTCCGGGATAGAAAGTTCTTTCAGTGCAAGAATCTGCCTGTCCTCATTCTGTTCTCTGGTGCTGACACGGATATATCCATATAAATTTCCCATGACGTTTCCCTCCCTTTTTCCGACCGGGAAAACAGCTCCCGCACCGGATATGTTTCATTTTCTATGGTACTGGATACTTCATGCTCCTGAATAAAAAGACTGTGAAAATGTCGGGTGCAGACCCGGCATTTTCACAGTCATCTCCCTATATCAGGCACTTTCCTTCGCGCGCTATGATGTCTCTTAAAGTCAGGCATAGATAAGCAAAAGGAGGCCATAAAGCGCGTTCCTTCCATAAAAAAACCGCTTGGCGAATGGAATCCATCCGCCAAGCGGTTTCAAGTGTTTTATTTGAATTTATCGATGATTTTATCGAGCCAGGAGCTCTTTCCTTTGTACTGCGCGCAGTCCTCTCCCATGAGGTGGGCGTAGTTCAGGAGGGCTTCCTTCTGCTCTTCCTTCAGTCGCTTCGGTACGGTGACTTTGACTTCCACGTACAGATTGCCCTTCCGGCTGGACTGGAGGTGCGGCATGCCTTCGCCGATGATGCGGAAGCGGGTACCGCTCTGCGTACCGGCGGGGATCTTGAGCTCGACCTCTTTGTCAAGGGTCTTGACCTTGATGGTGCTGCCAAGAGCTGCGACCGGGAAGGTGATGTCTACGCTCTTGTAGAGATCATCCCCGTCACGCTCGAAGTCCGGATCATCTTTCACGTAGATGTATACGTAGAGATCCCCCTTCGGACCACCGCGCTTGCCTGGCTCACCCTCGCCGGAGACGCGCATGCGCACACCGGTATCAGCACCGGCAGGGATATTCACTTCAATGGTCTTTTTCACGCGGATCGTGCCGGTGCCGCGGCATTCGGAGCATTTATTCCGGATGATCTTGCCGCTGCCCTGACAGTGCTGGCAGGTGATGATATTCACCATCTGTCCGAAAGGACCATTCCTTACCACACGCTGCTGTCCGGTACCGTGGCAGTCGGGGCAGGTCTCGACGGAGGAGCCTGGCTCTGCACCAGTGCCGTGACAATGGGTACAGGTATCATTCTTCGGTACGGTGAATTTCTTCTTGATACCGGTCGCTGCTTCGCGAAGGGTGATCTCCATATCATAGCGGAGGTCAGCGCCCTGCTCCGGGCCATTGCTCCGTCTGCGTCCGCCGCCGGTGAACATGTCGAAAATATCACCCATGTCGAAGCCGCCAAAGCCTCCCTGACCACCGAAACCACCAAAGCCGCCCTGTCCGAAGCCGCCGTAGCCCGCGCCGCCGCCGCTGGCAGCCTGCGTGAAGGCATCGTGTCCGAGCTGGTCATACTGTGCTCTCTTGTCCGCATCGGAGAGAACGTGGTAGGCTTCATTGACTTCCTTGAATTTTTCTTCCGCGGCTTTTGGATTGTCTTTATTCAGATCCGGATGGTACTTGCGTGCCAGCCGGCGATATGCTTTCTTTATTTCATCGTCTGAGGCGCTTTTATTGACGCCCAGCACGTCATAGTAATCTCTGCTGTCTGCCATTCTTTTCTATCCTCAAAGAAATTAGGGAAACGCTGATCAAATCGCAGAATCAGTGTTTCCTTAGAAATGCCTCAAAAGGTCCTGAAGGCTCCGCTCTCTTCCCGTTTTCTGGAAATCCGTAGAACCTTCAGAACCTTCTGAGTTTCTCTATGATGATCCCCTTGCAGGAGATCAATTATTTCTTGTCGTCGTCTACGACCTTGTAATCGGCATCGACTACATTGTCATCGGCTTTCTTGGCACCTGCCTGAGGTCCCTGCTGCTGGCCCTGCTGAGCGCCTGCCTGCTGCTGCGCCTGCTGTGCCTGCTGGTACAGCTTTTCGGTGAGTTCATGCAGCGGCTTGGTGAGTGCTTCCGCATCGGCTTTGATCTTCGCGGTGTCATCGCCATTGAGGCTTTCTTTCAGGGTAGCGATGGCATCATTGACTTCTTTGACTTTGGCAGCATCTGCTTTGTCGCCGAGTTCTTTGACCGTCTTTTCTGCCTGATAAATCAGCGCTTCTGCATTGTTCTTGGCTTCGATGCCTTCCTTACGCTTCTTATCTTCTTCTTCATGCGCCTTTGCATCGTCCTGCATCTTCTGGATCTCTTCATCAGAAAGGCCGGTGGAAGAGGTGATATCGATCTTCTGTTCCTTGCCGGTGCCGAGGTCTTTCGCAGAGACGTGGACGATGCCGTTCGCATCAATGTCGAAAGTGACCTGGATCTGCGGTACGCCCCGTGGAGCCGGCGGGATGTCGGAAAGTTCGAAGCGGCCGAGGGTCTTGTTGTCTGCTGCCATCGGACGTTCACCCTGGAGGACATGGATGTCTACAGATGGCTGATTGTCAGCTGCGGTGGAGAAGACCTGAGACTTGGAGGTCGGGATGGTGGTATTTCTCTTGATCATGGTCGTGAAGACACCGCCCAGGGTCTCGATACCGAGGGACAGCGGGGTGACATCGAGGAGAAGGACGTCCTTGACTTCGCCTTTGAGGACGCCTGCCTGAACAGCAGCGCCGACAGCGACGGATTCATCCGGGTTCACGCCCTTGGATGGTTCCTTGCCGAATTTATTCTTGATCAGGGTTTGTACTGCCGGGATACGGGAAGAACCGCCGACAAGAAGGACTTTATCGATATCACCGACGGAAAGGCCTGCATCCTTCATCGCAAGGTCGATCGGTTCTACCGTCGCCTGGACGAGGTCTTCGGTGATTCTATCAAATTCTGCGCGGGTCAGGGTCGCATCGAAGTGGACCGGCTGACCATTGGAGTCGATGGTGATGAATGGCAGGTTGATATCCGTGCTCATGACGGAGGACAGCTCAATCTTGGCTTTTTCGCCTGCTTCCTTCAGTCTCTGGTTCGTCATCGGATCACGTTTCAGTTCGAAGCCGTTCTGTGCTTTGAATTTTTCAGCGATCCAGTCCATGACGCGGGCATCGAAATCATCACCGCCGAGATGGCCGTTGCCGTTGGAGGCTTCGACTTCGAAGACGCCATCCGCCAGGTTCAGGATGGATACATCGAAAGTGCCGCCGCCGAGGTCATAGACGAGGAAGCGATGTTCTTTGCCGTCTTTGATCTTGTCGAGGCCGTAAGCCAGAGAGGATGCGGTCGGTTCGTTGATGATACGAAGGACATTCAGCCCTGCGATCTTGCCGGCATCCTTGGTCGCCTGGCGCTGTGCATCGGTGAAATAAGCCGGGCAGGTGATGACTGCATCGGTGACTTTTTCGCCGAGATAAGCTTCTGCATCGACCTTCAGCTTCTGCAGGATCATCGCAGAAATTTCCTGCGGGGTATAGGATTTGTCATCAATGGTGACTTTGTAGTCGCTGCCCATGTGACGTTTGATGGAAACGATGGTGCGATGCGGGTTCGATACCGCCTGGCGTTTTGCCAGCTGACCGACCAGACGTTCACCGGTCTTGGAGAAACCGACAACAGATGGGGTCAGGCGAGAACCTTCCGCATTCGGAATGACGACAGGCTCGCCGCCTTCCATGACGGCAACAACAGAGTTTGTAGTCCCCAGATCGATACCAATAACTTTTGACATTTGAAATGTCCCCTTTCTTTCTATTTGTACATACGAAATTTTATATAGAGAAATGGAATCGCAGAGCGTCCCATCGGTTAGCCGTTATGCACGACCTGTACCTTCGCTACGCGGAGTACACTGTCCTTGTACAGATACCCTTTCTGGAATACCATGGAAATGGTTTCGTCTTCTTTGTCATCTGCCGGGAGCATCATGACCGCTTCATGGAAATGCGGATCGAAGGTCTTTCCCAGTGCTTCGATCTCCTTCACGCCGAAGCCTTCCATGATCTTGACGAATTGTTTCTGCAGGAGCTCGAAGCCCTGTACATAAGCCGCACCGCCTTCATCTTTTTTCATGTGAGCAAGCGCCAGCTCGAAATTATCCAGCACCGGCAGGAAAGCTTTCAGTGTTTCTGCGGTATGTGTATCTGCAGCTTTCGCTTCCGCCTCTCTGGTGCGGCGGCGGAAATTATCAAAGTCTGCCTGCAGTCTGACGTACTGGGAAAGAGCCGTAGCCAGCTTGGACTCCGCTGCCTCCGCCTTGTTCTTGGCTTCTTCGGCGGTCTTCTTCGCTTCGCCGAGCTGATCCATCAAGTCATCTACGGGAGACGTTTTCTTTTCTTCTTTGGCTTCGGTTTCTTTCATCGGTTCTTCGACGTCGACTTTCTTCTTATCTTCTTTCATCCAGGAACCTCCTATGTTTTCCCTTTTAATAACAGATCCAGTCGCTGCTGCATGAAGCGCATCATACCGACGATGCGGCTGTACTGCATCCGTGTCGGTCCTAAGACGGCCACGGAGCCGATGACCCGGCCGCCGGATGTGAACTGCGCTCTGACAACGGACAGATCCGAGAGCGACTTCATCGGATTCTCTGTCCCGATATGCACAGCGATAGGCTGATCGGAAGAGGAAAGAAGCATGCTTTCGAGCATGTCTCTCTGCTCTAAGAGATTCAGTATATCCTGCATTTTTTCAACATTTTTAAACTCCGGTTGCTCGATCAGCTGCGAAGCCCCGCCGGCGTAGACCTCTTTCTGCGGGCTCACAGCCCTCTGCAACGCCTGAAAGACCGACAGATACGGTGTCAGATCCTTCTCTACGTCTCGCTGGAAGGAAAGGATCATCTCCTCGTCCGTATGGTCGATCTCCCTGCCATGCAGGAAATGATTCAGCTTATCCGCGAGGAGCTGCATCTCGTCGAAGGAGGATCCTTTGGGAATATCCACCACCGCATTCGATACATCGCCCTGATCCGTCACGACAAGGAGGATCGCCCGCCTGCCATCGAGCGGAAGGAAACGGACATAATTGAATTTCTTCTTCTGTCCCGCAGAAGCTGCGACCGACAGCGTATGCGTCAGTACAGCTACAGCCTTGGCCATGTTCCGGAATATCTCTTCCTGACGGCTCACATGATCCATCAGCATGTGGTCGATCATATGCTCTTCTTCCGAAGAGACCGGAGCGGGCTGCATCAGCCAATCCACATAGAAACGGTATCCTTTGATCGATGGGATGCGCCCAGCGGAGGTATGCGGCTGCTCAAGATAGCCTTCATCCTCTAAGTCCTGCATCTCATTTCGGATCGTCGCGCTCGATACGCCCAGGTCATACTTTCGTGCGATCGTACGCGAGCCGACCGGTTCGGCCGTGTCTGCATAGTCTTGCACCACCGCCCACAGGACGCGCCGTTTTCTTTCATTCAGTTCATTCACACCATGTCCGGTGCTTTCTTGATTGATTCTACGTGCCATATGTATCACCTGAATTTATTAGCACTCATTATTCTCGAGTGCTAACTTATGATATTAGAATAGCATTCACCTATGGGAATGTCAAGGATATTTTCGATTTCTTCTGAAAAAACGGGGTAATGGTTTGAGGGTTCAGGGTTCAGGTGCGGCGCATAAGAATATAGAAGCGCCGCGGAGTATAAAATAATGGCGATGCCCGTAGGTGGTATTTAGTCACCAATCACTGATCACAAGTTACTTGAGATTTCTAATCCCCAATCCCTAGCCACTCATCCTTACTTTCAAATAAGATCTCTTTTATTCTTATTGATTTTCATGTATTTTAGTCATATAATAATTGTAGTAAATTGCTACAAAGAGGAGGATATATCATGAATACGATTCCTGTTCGCATGGACAAAACGCTTTTTGATTCTGCCAGTATTGAAGGCAAAGCAGAATTTCGTTCGGCAGCCCAGCAGCTCAATTTTTGGGCTTTGGTCGGAAAAAATGCACTCGCCAATCCTGATTTACCTGTAGATTTTATTCGTGACATTCTCATTGCGAAGAATCAGGAAACAGAGCCTTTCACCTTCGAGGAAGATCATGGAAATTAAGCAAACTCGAATTTTTAAAAGCACATACAAACGACTTTTCCCAAAACAGCGAAAAAACGTGGATCATGCGATTCGGCTTATTATCGAGGATCCATCGGTCGGTGAGCAAAAGAAAAGTGATCTCAGCGAAGTCTTTGTGTACAAATTTAAAGTTGACGCGCAGTTGTACCTTTTGGCGTATACTTTTGATCCGGTCACCTTGACACTGATCATGCTTGGGGTTCATGAAAATTTTTATAGAGACTTAAAACGAATGCCTTATTTGAAAAAATAAAAACAGGGTTTGAGAAAAATGATTTATCATTTTTCTCAAACCCTGTTTTCTATCATACGGTTTCACCAAGCTGAATCCTTCGGATGGCTTCTTTAGCAGCCCGCTGGGCTGCTTCTTTTTTATTCTTTCCGATGCTCTCCCCCATGACTTTGCCATTGACGTGGATTTCCATCCAGATGGTCTTGTCATGTGCCGGTCCTTCGTCCTTGGTGACAACATAGGAGATATTCACATCTCCGTGCTTCTGTACCATTTCCTGCAGGTCAGACTTGTAGTCATGGTCATAGTCTCCCTGATCGATCAAATCGAGGAATTTTTTCATGTGCCCCAAGATGAAGCGGGATGCTACCTCATAGTTATTATCGAGATAGATCGCACCGATGACAGCTTCGAAGGCATCGCCTAAGATCGAGATACGGGTGCGGCCGCCGGACATTTCCTCTCCGCGGCCCAGACGCATGTAGTCGCCCACATGGAATTTCGCTGCGCATTCCGCACAGGAAGGCTTGCAGACGACGCTCGCCTTCGCTCGGGTCAGCTCCCCTTCCGGCCAGCTGGGGAAACGCAGAAAAAGGTATTCCCCGATGACAAGATCCAGGATGGCATCCCCTAAGAATTCCAGTCGTTCATTGTCATGAATGACTTCATTTTTATGTTCATTCGCATACGAGGTATGGGTGAGTGCTGTATTGAGAAGTTGTGCATTCTGCACGGGAATTTCATTTTCCGCAGCAAACTTTTCAATTTCTGCCATACGGTCTCTTCTTCTCACTTCAGCATGTCTCATTCTTCATAGCGCCTCATGATGACAACGGCATTGTGTCCGCCAAAGCCGAAAGCATTGGACATGGTCACATCGACTTTGCGATCTTCCGGGCCTTCAGCCGCGTAGTGAAGGTCACATTCCGGATCAGGAGTCTGAAGGTTCAGTGTCTGATGGACTTTGTTGTTCATGATAGAGAGTACGCAGACGACAGCTTCGATCGCACCGGCAGCGCCCAGAAGATGGCCGGTCATGGACTTGGTGGAGTTCACTACGATGTCATAGGCATGCTGACCGAGGACTTCCTTGATCGCCTTGGTCTCATTCTTATCATTGAGACCGGTGGAGGTGCCGTGTGCATTGATGTAGTCGATATCTTCCGGAGAAATACCTGCATCCGCGATGGCATTCTTCATGCAGCGAGCTGCGAGTTCACCACCCGGACGCGGAGCTGTAATATGGTAAGCATCGCCATTCGTACCATAGCCGATGACCTCTGCATAAATGTGCGCGCCTCTCTTCTTTGCGTGTTCAAGTTCTTCGAGAATGAGGACACCACTGCCTTCACCGAGTACGAAACCGTCACGACGGACATCAAAGGGACAGGATGCTTCTTCCGGCGGGCATTCACGGGAAGAGAGCGCATGCATGGCAGCAAAACCAGCCATCGGTGTCTTTGCGACAGCCGCTTCGGTACCGCCGGCAAACATCACATCCGCATCGCCCCACTGGATCATGCGGGTCGCTCTGCCAAGGGCATTGTTGCCGGAAGCGCAGGCGGTGACGTCAGTCAGGACCGGTCCCTGCAGACCGAAGGTGATGGAGACCATGCCGGAGGCCATGTTGGCGATCATCATCGGGACTGCGAATGGATTCACTTTTCCCGGACCGCGTTTTTCGATGCGTTCTACGGTATCTTCCATGGTCTTGATCCCGCCGATACCGGTACCGATGATGGTGCCGACGCGGTTCGGATCTTCTACGCTCATGTCGAGCTTCGCATCTTGGGCCGCCATTTTTGCTGCCGCAACAGCAAACTGAGCATTTCTATCCATGTGACGGACGGTCTTCTTGTCACCCACATATTTGACGGGGTCGAAATCTTTGACTTCGCCAGCGATCTTGACAGGGAAATCCGTGGCATCAAATTCTGTGATCGGCGTTACACCGGATTTGCCCGACAAAAGGGCATTCCAAAATGCATCGACACCGATACCGACGGGGGAAACCACACCCATGCCAGTCACTACTACTCTTCTTCTTTCCATAAAAAGGGCACCTCTCTTATAAACTTCTTTTAAACATTATTTATCGCGTGTTAGGTTTTTAAACAAAAATTATAGGACTTGAAAAGGCATGGCTCCGCCTGTTTCAAATCCATCACGCATGGACAAGACCTCAAAAAAACGAACCACGACGGTCATTCGCTTTTTTGAAATATTCTCCCCCAAAGGAAGTCATATGGCATGCCGGAGGGGATCCCCCCTCCGGCTTCCAATATGATGTTGAAATGCGAATGCGCATTACATCTGGCTGTCGATGTAGTCTACAGCGTTCTTTACGGTCTTGATCTTTTCAGCAGCATCATCCGGGATTTCGATGTCGAATTCTTCTTCAAATGCCATGATCAGTTCAACGATATCCAGGGAATCAGCGCCGAGGTCATCGATGAAAGTGGAGTCGATGGTGACATCAGCTTCGCTAACGCCCAGCTGGTCAACAACGATCTTCTTTACTCTGTCAAAAGTGCTCATTACTCATTTCACCACCTTTCTCATAGAAGACAGACGTCTCCTTGTATTGTACCCTACTGATTATATTACATAACCATTCCGCCGTCCACCTTTAAAACCTGTCCGGTGATATAACTTGCATCATCAGAAGCCAGGAAGGAGACAGCTTTGGCGACGTCTTCGGCAAGACCCATGCGTCCGAGCGGGATGGCTGTCAGCATGGCTTCTTTATTCTTTTCCGGAATAGCATCGGTCATGTCGGTCGCGATGAAGCCCGGTGCGACAGCATTGACACGGATGTTTCTTGCAGCGAGCTCCTTGGCGCAGGCCTTGGTGAGACCGATCACGCCTGCTTTTGCTGCTGCGTAGTTGGCCTGGCCGATATTGCCCATGATGCCGACTACGGATGCGATATTGATGATGGAGCCTTTTTTCTTTCTCATCATCATCTGCGCAGCGGCTTTGATGGTGAGGAAGTCACTCTTGAGGTCGGTCGAGAGTACGGCATCCCAGCTTTCTTCTTTCATGCGGATGAGAAGTCCGTCGCGGGTGATCCCTGCATTATTCACAAGGACATCCAGCTGACCGAATTCTTCCTTGATCGTTTTGAAAATGCGATCCACATCTTCTGCTTTGGAGACATCGCCCTGGATGGTGAAGGCTTTGCCGCCAGCGGCTTCGATTTCTCCCTTCACTGCTTCTGCGGCAGCCTGGCTGCCGGCATAGTTCAGTGCGACAGCATAGCCCTTCGCAGCCAATGTAAGAGCGATGGCTCTGCCAATACCGCGGGAAGCCCCCGTGACGAGAGCAGTCTTTTCGATAGTTTCCATCATTATTCTCCCTTCAGTGCAGTCACGACTTCATCGATGGTGGCTACATCTTCTGCATGGTGGCAGGGTACGGAGCGGGCGATCTTCTTCATGAAGCCAGTAAGAACCGTGCCGGGGCCGGCTTCGACAGTCATATCGACACCGCCGGCGATCATATTCCGGATGGATTCTTCCCAGTGTACAGGATGTGCCGCCTGATCGACCAGATTCTTTCTGATCTCGTCCGCTTTGGTCTCTTCCTTGGCATTGACATTGGCTACGACCGGGATGGCGGTGTCATGGATGTCGATCTTGTCAAGGACTTCCTTCAGTCGAAGAGCTGCTGGTTCCATCAGAGTGGAATGGAATGGCGCGCTGACCTTCAGCATGATGGCACGGCGAGCGCCTGCTTCCTTCAGTGCTTCGCAGGCTTTCTCAACAGCTGCTGTAGCACCCGCGATGACGACCTGTCCCGGGCAGTTGAAATTAACTGCCTGAACCGGAAGGTCTTCGGTGGAAACTTCGCCGCACACCTTCACGATGGTTTCCGGAGTGGAACCGATGACAGCTGCCATGCTGCCTTCTCCGAGCGGCACCGCTTCCTGCATGAAGCGACCACGCAGATGGACGGTATGCACGGCATCTGCGAAGGAGATCGCACCCGCTGCGACCAGCGCAGAGTATTCGCCAAGGCTGTGGCCTGCTGCGATATCCGGCGTGAGGCCGTGTTCCTTCAGCACCTGCCATACAGCAACACTGGCCGTCAGAATGGCCGGCTGGGTGAATTCGGTCTTCATCAGCTCTGTGTCCGGGCCTTCGAACATCATTTTAGAAATCGAGAAGCCGAGCGTTTCATCCGCTTCTTTGATCAGGGCTTTGACAGAATCATAGTTTTCAAACAGATCCTGTACCATGCCCACCTTCTGAGATCCCTGTCCAGGGAACAGAAATGCAGTTTTCATCTTGTCACACTCCATATAAATACTAATTTATTATTGGTTATTCGGAATCAGGTCTTGCCTTACATCCATCTCATGACATCGCAGCCCCATGTAAGACCGGCGCCGAAGCCAGTCAGGACAACGTAGTCACCATGCTTCACGCGTCCGGCGCGGACGACTTCATCAAGCGCAATGCCGACGGAAGCTGCTGATGTATTGCCATAGCGATTGACATTCACATACATATGATCCTCCGGCAGAGCCAGACGCTTTGCGATCGCCTGAATGATGCGATTATTTGCCTGATGGGCAATGAACATATTGATATCTTCCTTCGTGATGCCGGCGGCTTTCAAGGTCTTCAGCGTGGTCGCACCCATGTGACGGACAGCGGCTTTGAATACTTCCGGCCCCTCCATATGGATATAGATACGGCCGGAGTCGATGGCGCGGTGGGTCACAAGTTCAGCGACGCCGCTCGCCGGGATATTCAGGATCTTGCCCAGGCTGCCGTCTGAGCCAAGATCCGAAGCCAGAAGACCATAGCCATCTTCGACCTTTCCGATGACAGCGGCCCCTGCCCCATCGCCGAAAAGGATGCAGGTGGAACGGTCCTGCCAGTTCACGAGGCGGGAAAGGATTTCCGCACCGATGATCAGGATGTGCTTGTACATCCCGGCTTTCACCAGATTCGATGCCAGAGCTACTGCATAGATGTAGCCTGAGCAGCCGGCGGAAATATCCATCGCACCTGCATGCTTGCATCCGAGCTTATCCTGCACCATGCAGGCCGTGGATGGTACCACATAGTCAGGAGATGCCGTCGCTACAATGATGTAGTCGATATCGTCTGCGGTAAGGCCAGCCATTTCCAGTGCCGGAAGAGCAGCTTTCACGCAAAGATCGGAGGTCGTCTCCGACCGGGAAGCGATATGTCTGGTCTCGATGCCCGTGCGGGTGCGGATCCACTCATCACTGGTATCGACCATTCTTTCAAGGTCTGCATTGGAAAGGATCTTCTCCGGCGCATAATGTCCGGTACCCAGAATTCCTGCAGAACATAATTCACTCATATATATAATGTCCTTTCCGTTCGTTGAAAAGAGAATTTTGGTAACTGGCAACTGACGCCAGGACTTGAAAAACAGTTTCTATGAGTTCCGAGGATTCAAATGATTCCATGTCTTCAACGGGTTTCCCCTCTTTGGGGAATCACGTTTCCCCGTCCAAAAACTCCACGGCGTTTGGGGGCGGGGAGCGACCCTTTCGAGCCTTCAGAACCCGCTGCACCTCTTTCTCATTGCGTTTCCATCTGTTTCAGCGCATCCATCACGATCTCATCCAGATGCTCCTGACAAACGCCCATCGCCATATGGATGGCATTCTTGATCGCTTTTGCTTTCGAAGCACCATGGCAGATAATGAGGCCGCCTTTGATGCCCATGAGCGGCGCACCGCCGTATTCAGCATAGTCAAGAGGCTTTGCCATGTATTTCTTGAGTGCCGGCTTCAGGAGCAGCCCGCCGATCTTCGCGCGAAGTCCCCCCTGCATGACAGCATTCTTCAAAAGGGCAGCCACCAGTTTCCCGGCGCCTTCCCCAAATTTCAGGACTACATTCCCTGTAAATCCATCCGTGACGATGACATCAAATTCTCCCGTCATCACATCGCGGCCTTCCGCATTGCCCGCAAAAGGAACGACCTTCTGTGCGGAAAGCGCCTCATTCGCTTCCGTGACCAAAGGGCTCCCCTTCGTCGCCTCTTCCCCGATATTGAGAAGACCGATCTTCGGCTGCTGGATACCCGCGACCTTCGTCGCATAGATATAGCCCAGAAGAGCATTCTGGATATACGTCTCCAGCTTCGGCTGCGCACTCGCGCCGGAATCGATCAAGTACGTATAGCCGCCCTTCTGGTTAGGGATCGGCGTCAGGATGGCCGGACGCTCGATGCCCTTGATACGGCCGATGCCGAGAAGTCCTGCCGTAACGGCTGCCCCAGTCGATCCCGGAGCCACGAGAGCTCCGCACTCTCCCTCTCGCACAAGACGAGCGCCGACAGAGACAGACGCATCCTTCTTTTTGCGGTACGCCAGCCCGGGATGCTCTCCCATCTCGATCACTTCCGATGCATGATGGATCTCGATCAGAGGATTTTGATCCTCATGATGCTTCTCCAGGATGGGGCGGATCTCATCCTCATCTCCCACAAGAACGACAGGCACTTTGTATTCCTTGACCGCCTGAATGGCGCCAAGCACGATTTCCAGCGGTGCAAAATCCCCGCCCATCGCGTCAACAGCTATTTTTTTCACAGGACGCCTCCATTACTGCAGGATCTGCATAATAAATTTTGCGCGGTATACTTCTTTATCACCGTCAAAGAAACTGATATAGATATGTTTTTTATTTCCTCTGACCAATACGATCCGCCCTTTCACGACAAGCGCCGTGCCGGGCTTGACAGCGATCTTATATTTGATATTTCCGACCTGCGTCGAAGCAAAAGGCACACCGGCCAGCGACTCGGCGAATGCAGCGGCTGCACCATATAATTTTTCCGCAGCCACCACGCCGAGATTATCCGCCATCTCATCGCTGGTCTGAAAGAGACCCACGCCTTTGATACCGATATCCTTATCTAAGATCTGCAGCCCGCGCGCCTCCGGACTTCCTGCCACGAGGTGCTCCATACGGTCACGCATCTGTGGGATGCCAAGCGCCTGCCTGTCCAGACGGATCGTAGCTCTTGATACAGAAAATTTCTCTGCCAGATCTCCATCTGTCAGACATGGATGTTGGCGGAGCAGGCTCTGTATCGCATCGCGTCTTTGGGTTTTATCCATTTTGAAATTTCTGCTCATTTTTATCACCTGCTGATAATACTATATCACAAGCAGTCAAGGATTGCACGAAGAAATTGAATAAGCAAAGAGCCTTTCTTTGAGACATATGCAGGAAATCATATTTCTGTCACATTCCTTAGATTTTCATCGATATCATGGGCGACTCGCTGAATCCGTAGATTAAAATTTCATTTGTTTTAGCGATTTCTAAAAGATACTTTGGAAAGCATCTCCCTGATGGGCTTCTTTCCGAATCAGGGAAACCGCCCACATTTACTGACTTTTTTCGCCTCAGGTTTTATCACTAGGTGATAATTCAAACGCGCCGCGTAATTCGTTTGCTAAAAATTCAGGATTGTTTAAAAACTTATCCATTGACTTATTTCATCTCATGGCATAAACTACAGTAAATACAGGATACTTCATGCTTGCTATTTTGTCAAACATATCTGTGATACCGTATAGTTATTTAAAAGTGAGATTTGTAGAATATTTTAGGAGAAAATCACATGAAATTACCAGCATTACACATTGGCAACCTGACCGCTACCGTACCGATCGTACAGGGAGGCATGGGCATCGGCGTCAGCCTCTCAGGCCTCGCAAGTGCCGTAGCCAATGAAGGCGGCGTAGGTGTCATCTCTGCTGCCAACGTAGGCTTCAATGAACCAGACTTCAAAACAAATACAGTAAATGCCAACCTTCGTGCACTGAAATCCGAACTGCTGAAAGCCAGAGAAAAAGCAAAGACCGGCATCATCGGCGTGAACATCATGTCCAAAGGCCATCACTATGAAGACTATGCCCGCTGCGCAGCAGAAAACGGTGCAGACATCATCTTCTCCGGCGCGGGACTTCCTGCCGATCTCCCCGCCTGCGTGGAAGGCACAGACACCAAGATCGCCCCGATCATCGGCTCCCCGAAAGCAGCCCGCGTCATCCTGAAGCTGTGGGAACGCCACCATCACCGTACCGCCGACATGGTCGTCATCGAAGGCCCGAAAGCCGGCGGCCATCTCGGCTACACCAGAGAACAGGTGAAAGAACACGAAAGCGACGGCTATGAAAAGGAAATCAAAGAAATCCTTGCCGTTGTCAAAGAATTTGAAGAAAAATTCGAAAAGAAGATCCCCGTCATCTTCGGCGGCGGCGTCTTCGATAAGAAAGACATCGAGCACTACCTCTCCCTCGGTCTCTCCGGCGTACAGATGGCGACCCGTTTCGTCGCTACCAAAGAATGCGATGCTGCTGACGAATTCAAACAGATGTATGTGAATGCCAAAGAGAGCGACGTCACCATCGTACAGAGTCCGGTCCACATGCCAGGACGCGCACTCTTGAACCCCTTCGTCAAAGCCTTCACCGAGCACCGCATCCCGCCGCAGGGCTGCTTCCACTGCCTCAAGACCTGCGACCCGGCGACCACCCCCTACTGCATCACCATGGCCCTCATCCGCGCCGTCCACGGCGATGTAGACCACGGCCTCGTCTTCTGCGGTGCGAACGCCTATCGCATCGATAAGATTACAACCGTCCATGAGCTCATTCAGGAACTGACACAGGACTAGTCAGCGGTGACTGGGGACTAAACATCAGACATTAGACATGATAAAACGCTATCCACATTTTCGTGGATAGCGTTTTTTGTTATGAGGTTATGTGGTAAGACACCGGTCAATTGATTTCCGAATCAAGTAAGGAGTGAACGCGGGTCATCCACCAGATTTTTCTGCCCCAGTTCGACAGGCTGAAGGGGCCATGATGAACTCGCAGCGCGACAACGCCTGCAAGTCTTTGGCGAAGGTATCCTTCGGATACGCCCCCAGATTTGCCTCGATGCCACGGATGGCCATATTGATTTCCGCCATTTTCAGATGTCCGGATTTGATTTCTGTCCGAAGATGGAGACATTATCATTGCGCCCGCTGTGCGTTTCGATGAATTTCATGGACTGCACAAACATTTTTTCCCCAGGATCCACAGCAAGAATCTCAACAGGTCACGTAATTGATACAATGAAACGATTGCAAGGACTTTGAACACCCCCGTGTGCATCGGTATGTAGAACGTTTCCCTTACAAATCTCCGTCAGCATGGTATACTGAAGGAAAAGAAATCCAACGAGAAGGAGTAGATTACATGGGCCTATTCGACGTTTTCAAAAAAATATTTCACAATTCCACCGACAACCTGCCAGTAATAGAGCAGACGACTGCGCAAGATAATCCTCCTCTTGTGAAAATTACCTTTTCACAGGAACCTCCTGCTGACAGCCCATCGCCAGATATAGTCCCGCTCAATGTGCTTCTAAAAAAAGCGGTCCCTACAAAAAGAGGTTTGTACCCGCATGAAATCTTGATGCTGGACTATGCACACACGTTTTCTACCAGTTCCAGGAATAATCATTTCCAGGGATTTTGGTATTATGAGTATTCGGTAGAGCATCCTGGTGCTGTGCCGAAATCACTCGAAAGAAGAGGATTCATCCAGCCAGGGGATTTACGGTCTGCCATTCAAAATCTGACGGTGCCAATGATTAAAAAGGAACTGAAGGCCATCGGCCAGAAGGTAAGCGGAAAGAAAGCGGAGCTGATCGACCGTTTATTAGAAAATGCATCGCTCGAAGACTTGGAGAAAAAATTCCCTGTGCGTTTTTGTTTTTATGAACTGACAGAATCCGGGCAGCAAGAGCTTGCGGAAAACCAATATGTCCCCTATCTCCACCGCCATAAGTACATGTCCGTCTGGGAGATGAACGACCGTCTGAATCATAAGAATCCCCGCCATTTTGGCTATCGGGATCTTATCTGGCAGTTCTTCAATGAGGAATCACTTAAACACCTGCACGAAGGTGACATGGGCCTTTATCGCAATACCAGGCTCAATATGTATGAATTTCTCTTCGAAGAAAAGCGATATGACCAGGCATTCAACCTATTGTGTGAAGTAATCGCTTATGATTTGAGCGGTATGGATAATAATGAATTCGATGACATCGGTAAAAAATTCAGATTGCAACTTGCTTTAGAATATGATTTCCCCTATGATCACTCATCTGTTAAATTGCCCCCTGCAATAAAGCAATGGCTTGCAAATCTACAGGGGCGCTTAGAATTTTCTGATGGGGAACTTCGGCAAAAACTTTTATACCAGTTTGAATCCATCAGCCTGTATCGGTGCATCTTTACCAATCAAGAATGTGTCGAAATCGTTATGGCTGAACTCGCAGAAGACTTGGACACGTTAGATAATATTTACAGTACCGCTGAAAAAAGGCTTCGGGCTATGTTGAATTCCTTGTAAAAAGAAAATAGAGACAGCTTGCTGTTTGTTCGGACAAGCTGTCTCTATTTCTTTTTATGCTTTGATTTCTGTCCCGTCTTTGAAGGTTACCCGAATGTCTTCTTTGCTGTAAACGGTGATGAAGTCTACCAGACTGCACCATAGCCTGTTGAATTCTTCCAGGCTGAGGACCGCAGCGCATTCTTCATGCAGCACTTTAGCAGGAACAGCGCCCTTCATGCTGCACTTGCAGTTCCTTACTTTATGAGACTGGCATTCCCATACTTCTGAACCACCTCTGTCATGACGGATACAATGGACGAAGTTTTTGCCACAGATACCGCACTTGATTTTTCCCGTGAAGCAGGAGGTATTCAGCGCTTTGTTTGCCAATGGACCCAGCTCACGCCGCCGTGCCATTTCCTGCTGCACATAATCGAATGTCTCTTTATCGATAATGGCTTCATGAGTATTCTCGACGTAGTACTTTGTCAGCTCACCCTGGTTCTTCTTCCGATGCTTGGTGATGGGGTCTGTAATGTACTCCTTTTGTAATAGCAAGTTGCCTGTATAGGTGATGTTAGTAAGAATCTTTTTGATATTCGAATCCAGCCATTGGCAACCGTTTCGCGTCTTGATCCCCTCCGCAGCAAATTCCCGCTCTGTTTCCAGCCGGGACTTCCCGTCAATGAAATTCTGGAAGATGCGTTTGACGATGGCCGCTTCCGAAGGAATGACAACTAACTGGTCGTCCTCCCAGCGATAACCATAAATTCGGAAATGCCCATTGGGGATGCCCTTCTCAAATCGTTTCTTTACTCTCCATCTGACATTTTCACTGATGGAACGGCTTTCCTCCTAGGCAAGGGATGCGAGAATGGTCATCATCAGTTCCCCATCCCCGCTCATGGTATGGATATTCTCTTTTTCGAACCAGACCTCGCCCCCTTGTTCTTTTAATTGTCGTACTGTCTGGAGAAGGTCGACAGTATTTCTCGCGAAGCGCTGTATGGATTTGGTGATGATGATGTCAATCTTCCCGGCTTCTGCATCTGCTATCATCCGCCGGAAACTTCTAACTGTTCCGCCATGGCTTTTCCCGTAATCCCCTGTTCAAGCCGCATTTCTCTAACCCTTGAAGTGTCTGCTCTCTCCAGCGGCGCAGAGTTTGAAGCGGATGTATATGGCGCTAGTTCATCCGTTAAGCCCATCAGGAAATCAAGTGAGACGCCAAGTTTTAACAGCAAATTGAATCAAAGTTTCTAAAGACATCTCAATTGTATTAGCACGTTCATAGTATAAATAGGTAACTTCAGAAATGCATATCAGATTGCCCATTTGCTTTAGTTCCAGGCCTAATGAAATTTGTATATCTCTTAGGCGAACATAATAATCCGGCGGTGCAATAGTTTTTGTTTTCCATCTCAGCATCCTGTATCACCTCCTGTTTCCTTTATTATACTATAACAGTATGACAATATATGGCTATATAGAAAAATTTTATTTAGAACAAAGCCCTACAAGATTATTTCTAGTCCTGTAGGGTTCTATTTTCCTTGATTTTACGGCAATTTATATCAACTTAGGATTTACTTAAAGAGTTTTGAAAACCAATTCTGCTTCTTAGGCTCGGGCTGTTTTTCAGAGGTTATCTCTGCTTTCTTCTGACTTAATTTCGCAATTTGAGTATTTAACACGCTGATTTCTTTTTCAAGTTCTTCTATTTTTTTCTCCGCGTTTAGGCATCTTTCCTTCCAATTAATAGCGGCCCTTTCCCTTTTTTCTAATTGCTGATTGAAGAACTTGGCTTGTTGTTCTCCCCGCTTTTCTTTTTTCTTCTTGTATACCTGTGTATTGATATAATTAGCAGCAGCAGTAGGAGTCTTAGATGCATGAAATGCCACTTGTTTACACAATAGATTATCAGTGGAATGCCCAATGCCTGTTACAACTGGTATTTTTGAATTTACAATAGCTTCCAAGAATTCTGGCCGAGAATAGTCTATGAGGGTTTCCGGATCTCCCCCGCCACGAACAATACAAATAACATCACAATTAGACTCTTTATTTAATTCTTGCAATGCGTTCACTATATCTTCCAGCTTCATCGTAACATTTTTTGTGATGATATTTTCTGATAGTATTGCATTATGCTTTGTTATTTCATCAATAAAATCAACATAACCACTGCTATTCGTATTTGCAATCAATCCAACTTTTTGGATTCCATCTGGCCAGGGATCGTTATTTGCTACTTTTTTCGTAACCAATTCATCACATACAGATTGCCATTTTTCTAACTCTTTTAACCGCGTGCATGGCCCAACCAGTTTAAAGCTAATTGCCTCTATCTGGAATGTAAGGTAAGGCTTGTATACAAAAACACGACCGGTCACTTCAACTTCTTTATCAATGAATTCCTTGTAATGCTTATCTTCGAGCAGGTTAAAAGGCACCTTTACTTTAATGGTTCTTTTAAGATTATGTTCCGTAAACAAGGTATACATGTAAAAAGCTTCATTAGGGCCGCAATATACATCATGCACATCCGCTTTGAATGTGTATAAAAGGTTAGGAACTTGTACCTGCTTACCAGCGTTCATAAGAAAATCTGCAAAATTTATTTCCTGGCTAATTAACCATTTGGAGGGAATACCAGCGGCCTTATCACCAGAAATGCACCAGTAGCCTTTAGTATTGGTTACTGGGTTTATTAAGTCTCGATCCCATCTAACACCAAACTCCTTTTTTATCTTGTCTCTAAATTCTTGTTTTTCTTTAGTATAGCCTTTGGCCTCAGGAATATGCAACAAGATCATAGTTCTCAAATCCTTTCAATAAAAGTGTATTAACCATATTATAGTACCAAGATATATAACTGTATAAAAAAATTTATCTATAATGCGGCTGCCTGACAAAAGATGGCGGGCTATCTGATAAGCGACCAAGCAGATAACTTTAGGGAAGCAAGTATGATTTACCAGAAAGAAGTGCAGACGGAAGAACGGATGCGTCACTTAAAGCAACAAATGGAGGAAGAGAAGAAAGCCGCTTATATTCGGGGACGCCGCCAAGGTTACCATTTAGGGTATGATGATGGAGCCAACGACGGGTACGGAATAGCATCTTACTACGCTGGTAGATTTAAGCGCTAAACCCCATTTCAAAAGGAGAGCAGACACATCTGCTCTCCTTTTAATTTGTTGGCAAATTTTCCCTTTTTCCAACAAAGAAGAAGAGCGGATTTATGAAATACACATCTGGCATCTCAGATTCGGTGAGGTTCTTCATCTGCGCTTCGATGAGCTGCTACAGGTTATCGACGTCGATGGCTTTAAGGGCCGCATCGGCTTCTTCTTTGGCAAAGGTGTGAATGTCAATGAAAAAGTGAGCCAATCTTTAATCATAAAAAATCGCGACTTCCTTTTGCTAGCACAGTACCCACCAATTGTATTCTTCTGTCAGCCTCACTGCTCTTTGCCAACGGAAGCCGCGTGATCCTCGTACTTCTCAATAGAAGAATACAGATAATACTCGACTTATTCTAGTGTCAACGGTCTTCCGCAGATTTTATTTGACTTCAATTCTGCAGCCAGCAGTTTAGGAGACTCTTTCCTACAGCCGCCTACATGACTGTCTTATCCAAATTATTTAGCAGTTTTTCTTTTGCTTCAGGGGCTGACACCAATCTTATAGATTTTCCCCTGAGTTTTCATCTTGCCAATGATCCTTGACCCAGTCTTCGATTTCTTCTTTTTTCATCATCAATAGGCGTTCTACCTCTTTCTGCGGATATTTAAGGATTTCAGAAATCTCACCCGTATTCATTCCTGCTTTATGCAGTCGATGTACCCATTCCCATCGCACCTCTTCATGTCCAGTTTTCTGGCCTATAGTAAAATTTCGATAATACTGATACTCAGCAAGGTTCTTGTCTTTTTTCACTTTCAGCTTTTGGTAAACCGTATTGTAAACATATTTGCAGCATCCGTCTTTCCCTTCGATCACCGATCTTATTTTCTCTTCCGTTACGCCAAGCTGTTCCTGAATATATTCATTGCTGTATCGTTCAATATGCAGACGATATATCTTTTCCTCCAGCGAGTCCGACTCTGCCAGACAGGCAGCAGTCAATTTCTCGTCATACTCAAATAGCAACTTTTCAAGGTCATCAAGCGATAGTCCGGTAATATATTCAATCATTTGCCAATTCATGCCAAATATGTATTTGTTCAAATAGCACTCATAAAGCCGGTTCGCCATCTCCCATTGTGCATCATAATACCCTTTTTCGTATTCTGTCATAGTCATTTCTCCTTTCACAAGATCAGGTAAAAACGGCAGGAATCGTGCAAAACTTTTTCAGAATTGCATGGATGTTCAGCTCTGGCGTCCCATCAAACTTACGGATAAAACGTTCTTTTCCCTGCTGTCCATAAATATCCCTCAGGGAAAGCGGGCGATGGCTCTGTTTGAGTTCGTAGATTTCTTTCAGTTTGGGGATGCGCCGCCTGCTAACCCAGCTCGCCATTGTCCCGAGAAACTCTGCATCCAGCGCGATTGGCTGATATCCCATTGCCTCCAGTGACAGCGGAAGATAGAGACGGGAGAAATCTTCACGATGCAGGTCATGGAAGTGTCCATGGATATTGATATCTGCTCGATGCCCCAAGCGGGGCTTGTGGGAGAATAGGATAACCACACCCCCGAGTTTCATGACGATGGAATCGCAGGCAAAGTCCCAGCCCATTTCCATGTACTTTTTCAGCGACTTGTCATCATGATTGCCGCGCACAAGGATTTTCTTCCCCGGCAGCTCCAGAAGCCGCTTCATTCCTTCCGGGCGCCAGGCGCAGTCACCAAGATGGATGATTGTGTCCTGTGGCTTCACCCTCTCTCGCCAGTTCCGGCAGATGATCGCGTCAAAGTTTTCCGGCCTTCCGCAGCGCTTTATCATGGCGTGATGGTCAAAGTGTGTATCAGTGATGATCCATAGCATAGTGCATCTCCAAGGATTTTTTCTAAAAAGTCATAACTCTCTGCATCGCCCGATGAAACCAGCCATGTACGTCAGCAATCCCTTGCATCACTGCCATCATAATCTGGCATTCCCTTATCTTTCCATCTGCTTTCGCACAGAAGAAATATGTCTTTGCACCAGATAGAGCATCTTTGCGATGGTTTTCTCTTGGATACATTCACCCCATACATTTTGGAAAATCTCTGCCACTACGCGATCCGTCAGTCGCCCTAAATCCAGGTCTGATGCCCGCATGAATTGGCTCTGCCTTTCAAATATTTTGGCAAATGGCATACTTTTCAGGTAGATGCAATGGAAATCGACGGCCGGCAAATCAAACCACAGCGAATTACCGTGGTCATACAATGGTGCCATTCCCTGAAACTTTCCATCGCTTACGCTGCGGATGAACCCAAAATTTCCGAAATGCCGATCTTCGTTGAAGATCAGCCAGTCGAACAGCAGCATGTTCGCCAGTTCTTTTTCCGTGACGGGAATCTGCAGGGTATCACAGCACCTCCGGAAAAAGTCAAATCGATTTTCCGTTTCCTTCTTCTCGCAAGCGCCTAATACCTGCCAGGCAGGGACAAGCTCGCTATCCTCTGTGATAAAGTCTTCGCAGTAAGAGAGATTCCTTCGCTCTGTATAGGTAACATGCGGCACATCTAAGACATGCAGCAAAAGAGATGCCAGCACTTCATTCTTTGCCTCTCGATAATACGGGCCGCTGCTTTCCTTGATCAGTACTCTTTTATCCTCTATGATCGCCCAGTGTTTAGGGAGTCTCCCATCCGTGCAGGGATTCGGCAAGGGTACTGCTTTCAGCGTAAAATCATTCCGGAATGGAGTAATATCTTTCCAGGTAATATCGGATCCCTGCGGCTGCAGCCAGTATTGGTCAGAAAGGTTGACTGCATAGTTTTGAAGGATTTCCTTACGTCTGGAACCAATCTCCCACAGAGGCGCTCTTAGGCGCATCCATTCCGTAAAAGCGCTACTCACGCGGTGTTCCTGGCAAGCCAGATAAATCGGGCCGGCTTCCAGATTGATCGGCTGCACCTCTTTGCAGATATGCCGCTGTGCTTCCAGCTCCACGCGCAGGGCAGGTGTATCTTTGTTCATTAAGTAAAAAACGCTCATTATCTTTTTCACGCCCTTCATACCATTTTGTCTCTACAGTTAGTCCGCTTCATCATCTTTCTCTTTCTGCTCCATATACTTTGCCATATAGTAATCACTCATATTGTTTGCTGCTACGTGCCATTCATTTAAAGATATGCTTTCCACCAGTTGTTTTAAGACCCCGGTCTTTTCGGAATCCCCTGTGATTTTATTAATAATCTCCTCAAAACAGTTGGCACAAATCCAGTCATATCCCAAATCCTTTCCTGCCAGTTTATATGCCTGATCTGTCCTATTCCTAAAATCTTTCACAGGTTCATAATCTTTAAGCAGTCCCTCACTTTCAGCGACTCCGACTATATCATAAAGGCAGTAGAGAGCATCGCCTGGCTTCAATCGTTCCAGACCGTATCCGCAGCGATTTTCGAGCAACACATGACCGCTTCATTCTCGTTGCCATCACACCATTGGGCCCCCTCGCGGCAAGCTTTTATCACTTGACGCGCAGATTCCAAAGACATCTTCCCGTGATCATACAAGTCCAAAACAACCAGCACCACAGAATTCATTCCACGTCCAATATCGTGACAGCTCATATTATTTCCTTCTTTTGCCATTCATTCCATCGCTCATCTTATGGTAAAATGCAGTCAACCAATGAAGGAAGGACTACTATCATAATGGATAAAACCATGCCAGCTCATACGCCGCTCACAGATCAAAGAGGAAGTGCCAGGGTAACACTGATTCAATCGTTGTCAGATTTTAGTCTTGAATTTTTATACATAGCGAGGAATAACCTGACGCGAATAGCGAGCTATTTAAGGAAGGTTATGACGATGCCATGTATAAAAATTCTTGTAAAAACTGACTCTGCGAATGAATCAGCATTTTCCTAGAAACGAAGTATATCTCTCATACCTGATCTCTCCAGCCAGCACCACAAGCATGACAATCCCGCCTGCTCTCATGCAATAGTCATTATCCCTGTTTTCAAGCCAACAGGAACATATACGCTGTTCAGCCTTTTCGACATCCGCCAGCTGTCATGCATTATCCGTCCTCTTCAACAAAGTATTCTGCCATCCCTAATCCTTCCGACCTTCTTTTCTAACATACTCCTTCTTTTCACGTTTTGCAACCTAAAAAATATACTTTAGGCGAGAAATCTAAAGATCTCCCGAGAAAAAGTAGACTTATTCATTCTAAGCTAGTCTTAATTAGTCTTATTTAGACCTATTTAGACTAATTTACCGTAAATTACGATAAATTACGGTAAATTAAACAGTGTAAATATAACGATGCACTATATGGATATAAATAAAAAGCCCTGCAAGACTACGGTTAGTCGTGTAGGGCTTTTTTCGTTTTCTCCCATATGCGATCGCCTCCGTTTTTGATTTTCCTGATTGATATCCGGCAATACTCCCCCCCAGCACAATGATCATCCGTCTTTCCCTTCATCCCCAGCGGAAATGAAGCGCTTGTCGACTGATTGATATAATACGGATCGAAGCCATTCATTTGCTAATCGGCCAGGAGAACTTCAAATTTTCAAATGATGCGTTATGGCTCCTCGCTTCACGCTAAAGGCTTGGCAATTTGACTTACTATGTAGCCGGATACAAAATACCCTTAATTTTTTGCTATACTTTAAGGGAAAGAAGGTGCTGATACGAAAATGAGGACATTTAATTATGCATGGCTGCGTGACCGAAAATGGGATACCGATTTACTTGGACTTGTCGCGGCTATTTACAAAGAAGCAGGAAAGCAGGAGATATTTTTAAAGCAATGGCCGGCAAAACTGGAAAAATTGATTGAAATTGCAAAAATTCAGAGTATAGAATCTTCAAATGCCATTGAAGGAATCACGACAACGCGCACCCATCTCAGACAGCTTGCATTAGAAAAAACGACGCCCCGGAACCGTAATGAACAAGAAATTACAGGTTATCGCGATGATTTATCGTTAATTTATGAAAATTATGATGCCATTCCTATCACCCAAAATGATATACTTCAGCTGCATAAGATTTTATATAGTCACACGAATAATCCAGTAGCCGGACGTACAAAAACAACTCAAAATTACATCAATGCTACTTATTCAAACGGTCAAACCGTCACTCTTTTTACTCCGCTCGCTCCTGATGAAACCCCAAATGCACTGGATGCTTTATGTGCCACCTATAATCTGGCAATTGGAAGCTTCATAGCGGATCCGCTTCTTCTTATCCCCATTTTTATCCATGACTTTCTTTGCATTCACCCTTTTAATGATGGAAATGGCCGTATGAGCCGTTTACTGACATCTTTGTTACTGCATCAAAATGGATTCTTTGTAGGGAAATATATTTCTTTGGAAGCAAAAATTGCAGTCAATAAAAGTTTATATTACGAATCTCTTCGAGATTCTCAAAAAGGCTGGCATGAAGTAAAAGAAGATGTGATTCCTTTTATGAAATTTCTCTTGGGAACCATTTTGGCTGCATATAAGGATTTAGACGATCGGGTCGCTCTTATGGAAGGAAAACGGTCTGCACTTGAAATAGTGAGAATTGCTTGTCAGCAAAAAATCGGGCGTGTTACCAAGCAAGAAATCCATAACCTCTGCCCGGCACTGAGTCTCAGCTCAGTGGAAGGAGCTCTTCGTAAAATGGTAACAACGGGCGAGCTAACCAAAGAAGGAAAAGGGAAAAACACCTGCTATCGCCGAATGTTTTGATAATTAAATACATAATCAATAACCGCCCCGGCATTTGGAAAACAAATAGCCAAAACAATAAAAAAAGCCCTGCAAGACTATCGCTAGTCCTGCAGAGCTTTTTCATTTCCCTTATGGAAAGCACTGATTAAACCGTTGTTCAATTTAATCAGTGCTTTCCAAGCATTACCCCTGCAAAAAAGACAGGATATCATCCTGTCGAATGAATCAGATTCAATGAATCGGGCGCCAGGCTGGGAGGCGTAGAGTCTTTCGAGGGCGGCCTTGACGAAACAAGGACTTCTACTAACTTAGAGGCGAGCCTGATCTTGTCGTCAGAGCTATCTGAGTTGTTTCGTAATTAGGTTTTCATCCTGTCTTTTTCACTTGTCTTACCCCCTTTGCCGATTCCTCCCGGGCAGAACCTTCAAAGGGAGAAGCATTTGAGAGCCGCATGATGCCCGATTTCCTTTTCTCCCTCTGCCTAGGATGAGGGAAATCTGTCAATCGATCATCTCCGGGATGCTCTCTCCTGCTTCTATACATAGCATCGCACACATATGAAAAAAGAGACCCTCTTCTTTTCGAAGAGAGTCTCTTTTCTCAATTTTTTATCACACCGCGTTGCGAGATTTTCCTAATCAATCCCTAGCCACCAGCCACTCCAAATCTATGCTCCAAGCTCGATGGTCCCGGACTTCAGGTGGATAAATTCGCCGGTCGCTTTTTCCTTCCCGACTTCTTCTGCGATGCGCATGGTCTGTGCGTGGCAGGTGAAGAGGAAGATCTGCTGGGTCTTGCCGAGCTCCATGAGGAAGCGCAGCGTCTCACGCTGGCGCTCTTCATCAAAGCGCACGAAGATATCATCCAAAACGATGGGGAGCGGCTCGAGCTGCTCGCCGAAGGAGAGGGCCATGGCGAGGCGAATGGCAAGGAAGACCTGATCGCCTGTACCGGAGGACCAGATCTTGGCCTCTTTCACCCGGTGCTCGCTGTCCACGATGCCGATATCTTTCCCGTCTTCGGAGATCCGAAGGGCATACTTGCCTCTGGTCATAGCAGAGAGGAAAGTATTCGCCTGCTTCATGATCTGCGGCTGGCGGCCGGACTCATAGGCGGCCTGCGCACGGTTCAGGATTTCTTCTGTGTACATGTAGGTCAGCCATTCGGAGAGTGCATTGGCAAGCTCAGCTTCGATCTTTTCTTTTTTCTGCAGGGTATCGGTGATGGTATTATCCCCCGCCAGACGGAAGATCTCATTTTCCACCGCTCCCTGATTCTTCTGGAGCTCACCCAGTGACGCCGTCTCTTCTTTGATGTGTTTTTCAAGGTTCTGATGGGTTTCCATCCAGTCATCGTACTGTCCGCTTTCCAGGAAGTTCCAGAGGGACTGGAATTCTTCATCGCTGCCTGCATAGAGGCGCAGATCCTGCTTCACGGCCTCCCATTCCTTCGTCAGCTGGTCATGATGCTCGTGGGCATTCACCTTTTCTGCGAATTCTTCCGCATTTTTTGCATTGACCAGATAGAGAAGGGTATCCATCTCCCGCTGGCAGGAGGCCCAGCCGTCATCAAGCTTATCCATTTCCTTCCGGTATGCATCGTGCTGGTTGTTCTTTTCCTGAATGGACTGCCACGTCAGGCTGCGCGCATGCGTTTCCTCGTAGAGCTCCTGGATGCCGTCTGGATCGACGGTGTAGGGCATCTTCGTCTTCGAGATGATGCTCTCTGCCCGACGGCTGTAGGCATCGAGGCGCGCATCCATCTGCTCCAAGCGCAGGTCGAGGATCTTGCCCTTGCCTTCGGCGGAGTAAATCTTCTGCCACTGCTCCTGCAGAGCGGAGAGATTCTCTGCGCTGGTCTTTGGGAGCTTGTTTTTCGCGAGGAAGGCATTCCAGTCTTTGTCTGCTTTTTCCTTCTTTTCGCGAAGCAGCTTGCCTTCTTCTGTCCACTTCTGGTGTGCAAGCTGCTGCTTTCGTACCGTTTCCCGTTTCCAGGAAATGGCCTGTCGCTTTGCCTGGTCTTTGTAGAAATCAGAGCGACGGCTCTGCATCAGGTTATGGAAGGCCTGCAGATCATCTATGTCTTCCGGTGCCTGTCCCGGGAATTTGTCGGAGATCGCCTTCCTCTCGTTCACGAGAGAAGCCAGCGAATCATTCCATTTCTCAAGGTCATTCCCTTTCTTGTGGATGCTCTTATTATTGAATAGGAAGCAGAGAATACCCAGCATGAGCCCGCCTGCTGCGCCATAGAGCGCCACGGTGCCTGCCATGGCCATGTAGAAGGAGGCGATGCCAGCAGCTGCTCCTGCCATAGAAAGGATGCCCAGCCAGAACCAGAAGGTGAATTTCTTATCCTCGAGCTGCGAGGCGGCATCGATCTTGCCTCTGATTTCCGCTTCCTGATGGAGAAGCTGCTCGAGCGAGGAGGCCATGTCCTCCATCTGTTGGAAGTCCTCCTCAGTCTGGATGTCTCCATCTGTCGCCTCTTCTGCGACGGCTTCGACCTCCGGCTCTCTTTGCTCCCAGAAATGGAGCTCATTGCCCCTGACACCCACGCTCTGCGCAAGGCGCCGTCCTTCTGCCCAGTCCACATGGACGCAGGCATCCTCCAAAGGCAGTGCGCGGTCCCAGAGCGGCAGGGAATAGCCCAGATTCACAAAATCAAGCTTCCAGTTTTCCTTTTCCTCTTCCAGTGCTTCCACATCGACGATGGTCTGGCGCCACTGCCCCAGATCGACGTAGAGTTTTTCCAGCGCTTCAGCCTCTCTCGCCCATGGGATGATGTCTTCCTTCTTCTTCGGCGTGTACTCATCGAGCTTTTCCTGGAGCGATGCCTTCTGGTCGTGGATCACCTTCATGCGGTTCATGAGCTGGTTCCACTGCTCCTTACCATTCGACGGGAACATCTTCACCTGCGAGGAGAGATCCAGCTGGTGCTTGATATCACGCGCACGCTTGTAGTATTCCCAGGCGCCCAACCGCTTGGCGAGCTCTCTGTCCTTTTCCTGGTCCTTGGCGAGCGAAGCCTCGAGCTCACTGATCTGCTTTTTCAAAAGCTCCTGCTTCTTCTGCAGCTCGGCGAAATCCTTTTCCTGATGAGAAAGATGATCCAGCTCCTGATTCACCGTATCCAGATCCGCCATCAGCTGATTGATTTTGCGCTTTCCCTGAGACGAAGCCACGAAGAGCTTTTCCTTATTCTCTTGGATATCCTTCTTGGCACTGGCGAGCTTATCACCGCCCTGCAGCATGAAGAAACGGCTGCGGATAGAGTCATTCGCGAGGAAGGAAGCCCCCTGCAGGTCCTCTAAGCCGACAGCGAAGATCTGTTCATACATAGAGCGTGTGAGACCGTGCCACCAGAGTGTCGGCAGCTCCTCGGAGAATTTCTCATGGTTCGCATTCTCGAACCAACGCTCCTTCTCTTCACGAAAGACTCGATACTCCTGCCCGTCCGCACGGACGAATGCCATATTTCCCTTCCGTCCCTGCCACTTGCCGCGTCCATAGCCGAAGAGCATATCACGGATGAAACGAAGCATCGTCGTCTTCCCGCTCTCATTCTCTCCCATGACCACATTCAGCGAAGACGTCGACGGCTGCCAGGACGCGCCCCGATAGATGCCGTACTCTGAGAGCTGCAAATCCGTGATTTTCATCGTCCATCCTCCTCTGTCAGCATTTCCGCTCCCAGCACTTCCGCCCGGCGGAAAGCAGCAAGAAGTGCCTCATCAGACACCTTGCCCAATAGATTCTTATACTTCGAAAGCTCCGGCTGCGAAGAAGCCATCTCACGGAGCGTCTTTCCCCTCTCTTCCGACGGAAGATCCATGACCGCATCAAAAGCCTTCAGATAATTCCCCGTCACATCGGGAAGCTCGCGGCGCTCGGCCAGATTCAGGAATGGCCGCGTCCGATCCTCGATGCGGGTGAAATAAGCAAAGAGATGGCGGAACTGCTCCTTTTCATTCAAAGACTGCAGAAGGAAATCCCGTCCCTCTTCCGTCGCGATCGCTTTGTGCAGCGCACCATGCCCCGTCAGTACCAGACGCACCATATTCGGCCTACCGGTCAGCTCCTTTAGCCCCGCGCGGCGGCGTGCCACGTCTTTCAAAAGATCATCCGCGGTCAAGAAAGGGGCGATATCGATGACCATGTCCATCCAACGGATCACATCCGTCTCGATGAACTTCAACGTCACTGTACCATAGGCCCCCACATCGACCAGATAACAGCCACGGGGACCGATTTCCGTGATATCCAGCCCCTGCGTATTGCCCGGGTAGACGATATAGGGCTTCATCGAGAGCGTCTTTCTCGTATGCACATGCCCCAGCGCCCAGTAGTCGATGCCCGCAGTCTTCAGCTCCTCGACCGTGCAAGGCGCATAGGGACTCCCATCGACGCCGGCTTCCGTGTGCAGCATCCCGATGGTGAATCCATCCTCCGGATTCACATGGAAAGAACGCACCAGATCATCCTTCGTATGGCGTGTCTTGTAACTGATGCCATAGATCGTGGCCGCCTTTTCCCCATCCTTCATGAGCGGGATGCCTGTCACTTCTTCGGAAGAAAAAACATGCACCGTCTCCGGCAGCGGGATATCCGCACGCCAGGCTTCTCCCGGGTCGTGATTTCCATGCACGATAAAGACCTCGATCCCCGCCTGCGCCGCCCGATACAGCTCCCTGCCGAAAGCCATTTGCGCCGCGAGGCTGTGATGGTCTGAATTATATACATCTCCGGAAATCAGAATCGCATCTACCCGATTTTCCAGTGCCGCATCCACCACCCTTTCAAAGGCCTTGAAGGTGGCTTTCCCGATCTGCTCATTCCACGGCCCCTTCGTCCCGAGGCGCACGCCTCCGAATGGCTCGCCGAGGTGCAGATCCGCACAATGGATAAAAGAAAAATGCTTCCCCATACTTCCTCCTTGATGGTCGTTGTTTATCCAACAGGTTCAACAGCTTCTATAGGGCTCTGCTTTTGAGCAAGAGCGATACAACGCAAAAATAAAGCGCGCCGCAAGCTTTTAATAAAAAGAAGGTCCGGCGGCGCCTTGTGAATATAATCGCCGCCTTTTCTGCTCTCGCCCGCAGAGCCTGCTGAACCCTATTTCTTCGAGAAACACCTATTATTGTATCATATCGCGCCATAGTGAGAAGTAATTTCTGCAATAAAAAAATGCCTCTCTATCGAGAAGCATTTTCCTTTGACCATTATTCTTCAACAGTCTTGGTGATGATCTGTTTGCCTTTATAGAAACCGCATACTGGGCATACATGATGAGGTTTTTTCAGTGCATGGCACTGTGGGCATTCCACAAGACCCGGAACAGTCAGTTTCCAATTTGCACGTCTCTTGTCGCGACGGGATCTAGAACTTTTTGTCTTCGGAACCGGCATTTCTCGCACCTCCTTACCTATCGGCCGTTATGCCGTTTGTCTTTCACTGTTTCGCCAGTGCTCTAAACGCGTTAGAGAAATTTATCAACTTCAATAGTATACGGGATTGGCCGGGGAAAGTCAAGGGGAAAGTTTATCCGCGGCACGGAGCAGCACCTGACAAAGGCGGCTTTTTTAGTATGCCGTGAGTGACCCTACCGCATCCGTGTCCCACCAAAGTTTCCCCTTCCGCCTGCTTCTATACTCATGAAAAAGGACTTACGCTGAATCAAGGGATGTCACATTGTCTCAAAAGCGAAAAAATGTTCATTTACAAGAACAATAAAAGCCGGCCAATGCGGACTGGCTTTTATTTGATGTATTATTACAGATCTTCGTAGAGCGGATACTTCACGCAGAGAGCATGGACACGCTTTGCGCAGTCCGCCTTGACTGCTGCATCCTCCGGATTTTTGACGACCGTCGAGATGATATCTGCGACTTCCTTGAAGTCGTCTTCCTTGAATCCTCTGGTGGTCAGAGCCGGGGAGCCGAGACGAATGCCGCTCGTGACGAATGGAGAGAGAGTCTCGAACGGAATAGTGTTTCTGTTTGCGGTGATGCCGATCTCATCGAGAACCGTCTGCGCGACCTTACCTGTGATGCCGATCGCTTTCATATCAGCGAGGAGGACATGGGTATCGGTGCCGCCGGAAACGACGCGGATGCCATTCTTCTGCAGCTCATCAGAGAGGACCTTTTCATTCTTTTTGATCTGTTTCGCATACTGCTTGAAATCATCGGAGAGATCTTCGCCGAAAGCGACAGCCTTTGCTGCGATGACATGCATGAGAGGACCGCCCTGCATGCCCGGGAATACCGCTTTATCGATGGCTTTGCCATACTGCTCCTTGCACATGATGATGCCGCCGCGCGGTCCGCGAAGAGTCTTGTGGGTGGTGGTGGTCACGATATCTGCCCACGGCACCGGGCTCGGATATTCACCGCCTGCGACAAGGCCGGCGAAGTGTGCCATATCGACCATGAAGAGTGCGCCGACTTCATGCGCGATCGCTGCAATGCGTTCGAAGTCGATGATGCGGGAGTATGCACTGGTGCCGCCGATGATGAGCTTCGGCTGGACTTCCTTCGCGGTCTTTTCCATGGCTTCATAGTCCAGAAGTTCATCTTCTTTTCTGACGCCGTAAGGAACGACATTGAAATAATTACCGGAAATATTGACCGGGCTGCCGTGAGACAGATGACCGCCATCCGTGAGGTTCATGCCCATCATGGTGTCGCCCGGTTTTAAGAGACCGTAGTAGACAGCGAAGTTCGCCTGCGAGCCGGAATGCGGCTGTACATTCACATGTTCCGCACCAAAGAGCTCCTTCGCACGATCGATCGCCAGCTGTTCGACGACATCGACATATTCACAGCCGCCGTAATATCTCTTGCCCGGGTAGCCTTCTGCATATTTGTTTGTGAGGACGCTGCCCTGTGCTTCCATGACAGCATAGCTGACGATATTTTCAGACGCGATCATTTCCAGTTTGTTTCTCTGACGGTTCAGCTCTTTCTGAATGGCTTCATAAACCGCTTTGTCTTCTTTTAAGTGTTTCATTGAAATGAACTCCCTTCATTTTTCAAAGTGAAATCGAATGGATCGATTCATACACCCCATGATGCAAAACTATCCTCAATGAGAGTGGAGAAATATCGGCGCATCGCACCATTTCACCAAGCATCGCTCTCTAAAGCAGCACTCTCTGCCTCAAATATCCCCCAGTCACTCATTTCGGTTCCTGCATACATTTGATTTATTGTATCATGAGGAACACACGAATGCATCTTTGAGTTTGAAATATGCATACTTGATATAGAAAAAGGGCTTAGCGTGTCCCCTTCAGGATACACGGCCAAGCCCTTCCGTTGAGCAGGTATGCTATTCGTGAAATCACTCACAAGGATAGTATAGCACAAATCAGGAAGAAGTAAAGAGGAAATAGGGTTCAAGGTTCGGGGCTAGCCCGTGGGCGGGGCGCCCATGGATTGCGGATGAAAGCTTTGCTCGAATGAGAAATTAGAAATGAGAAATGGTGGTACGGCGCAAAAATAATGAAGCGCCGCAGAATTTTGATGGCGCTTCACGCCGTCGTCATCGAAAGCGTTGCCGAGGGATCTTTATTACACTGCGCTCAGTATCACATAGAAACTGGCAGGAAACCGACGCCTTGGTGCTACGTATTTCTGCTTTCACACATGCGTCGTTTATCTGTCTGCAAGGAAGATTTCTCGCTCCGCTCGAAATGACGATACGAGAGAGTCACTAGCCACTAATCCCTAGTCACCAGTCACTTGTCATTTTCCCTCACATAGTGTGCTCTCTCTCCGCCAATGAGCGGCGGGCGGGTACGGGCCGCTGCCACAAGGGCCGCTCCGATATGGTTATTCGCCAGACGGACAGGGACAGCCACACGCTTCAAGTGCATTCCGATCATCGTAAGCCCGATATCGAGTCCCCCGTCAGCCTTGATCTCCATCACGGCGACCGGGTCCTTGAAATGATAAAAAGCATTCGTCGAGAAGGCGCCGCCGGCATGCAGCCAAGGGACGACCGTCACTTCCTCATAGCCGCGCTTCTCTGCTTCGCTGCGCTCCATGATGAGCGCCCGATTCAGATGCTCGCAGCACTGGAAAGCCAGAGTGAGTCCCTCCTTCTCTGCAGCTTCCATCAGAGCCGTCACGACAGCCGTGCCGACTTCATAGGAGCTGTCCTTGCCGATGTGTCCGCCGCGGATCTCGCTCGACGAGCCACCGATGACGATGAGGCTTCCTTTTCTGAAATGGGAAATTTCGCAAAGCTCACGGAAAGCTTTTACGGCCTGTTCCTGTAAGTCTTCAAACATTATTGCACCTCTTCGATCGCAGCGATCTTTGCAATTCTTCTGGCATGGCGGCCACCTTCGAACGGAGTCTTTAAAAATTCGTCCATGATGAATTCCGCAAGCCCCGGTCCGACGACACGCGCGCCAAGCGTCATGACATTCGCATCATTGTGTGCACGGGTGAAGTGTGCGGAGAAGGTATCGCCGCAGAGCGCCGCACGGATGCCCTTCATCTTGTTCGCAGCGATGCACATGCCGATGCCTGTCCCGCAGACGAGGATCGCATACGTCGCCTCACCCTGCTGCACCAGCTTGCAAGCCTTCTCTGCAAAATCCGGATAATCACAGGACTCTTCCGAGTATGTCCCGCAATCTATGTATTCGATCTTCTCTTCGTCCAGATGCTTCATAAGAGAAGCCTTGAGTGCAAATCCGCCGTGATCACTCGCCATAGCAATTTTCATAATCTTCGCCCTCCTTGGAAAATAGGAATACTGTACCATTTCAGTATACAACAGCGGCACATAAAAAGGAACAGCTCGGCAATGGGCGAGTTGTTCCTTTTATAAAAGAGTTCAGGGTTAGCCCATGGGGCGGGGCGCCCTTTGATTGCGTTTGAAAGCCTCGCTTGAATGAGAAATTAGAAATGAGAAATGCGAAATGGTGGTGCGGCGCATAAGAATATAGAAGCGCCGCGAAGTATAAATAATGGCAATGCCCGAAGATAGTATTTAGTCACCAGTCACCAGTCACTAGCCACTCATTCCTGCTTTCAAACTTCAAGGTTGTAGTGGCGGCTTCTCACCGCTTCTCCACCACGATATGATACCCGGACGCCTTCGTGAGGCGGTTCATGATGGCGAGACCGAGGCCCGCGGTATCTGTGCCCTCCCCGATGATGGCATCGACGGGGTGGCGATTGAAATAAAGGAGGCCGGAGAAGAGGTTGTGCGCAAAGCTCTCTTTATCCTCCCGATGTCCCCAGACGAAGACTGGAAGTCCCTTGGGGAGAAGAGCAGCCGTTTCTTCGCTGACGAAGAATCCATACTTCTTATCCGTCTTTTCCGCAAAGGAGAAGATTTCCTCTGCCACCTTCCCCGCCTCACCCGTATACACGGTGAGCGGCGCAGAAGGCGCATAGTGGCGATACTTCATGCCGGGTGCCTTCGGATGCGCGCCGTCTTTGGCGAGTGCGCTGTCTACCGTCGTCGGTGCGATGGCAGAGAGTGCTTCCTTCGTCGTGCCGCCGGGACGGTAGATGACGATCTCACCCCCTTCGATGCCCACCACGGTGGACTCTAGGCCGATCTGACAGGGGCCGCCATCGATGACGGCGGCGATGCGTCCATTCATATCATGCAGCACATCGTCCGCGGTCGTCGGGCTCGGACGTGTGGAAATATTCGCACTCGGACCTGCTATAGGGACACCGGCTGCACGGATGAGGGCGCGGGTCGCCTCACTCCTCGGGCAGCGGATGGCGATGGTGGAGAGTCCCCCGGATGTTTCCATCGGGATGCAATCCTTCTTCGGGAAAACGATGGTCAAAGGACCCGGCCAGAAGGTATCCATCAGCCGCCTTGCGAGCGGGCTGACCTCGGCTGCGTACTTCTCCACTTCAGAGGGATCCGCCACATGGACGATGAGCGGATTATCCGAGGGGCGGCCCTTCGCAGCGTAGATTTTTTTCGCCGCACCCGCATCGAGCGCATTTCCTCCAAGACCATAGACTGTCTCTGTCGGAAAAGCCACAAGACCACCCTCACGAATGATGCGGCCGAGCGCCTTTACTTTATCCTTATAATATAGGTCATTGACTTCTACTTTTTCAGTCATGCTGCTTCTTCTTTCTACAATAGATCGCGCGTTCGATATCGCCGTAGTCTTTGATGACTTCGAAATCCTCAAACTCGCCCGTTTCCTTCAAAAGCGAAAGAATCTCTTCCCACTGGTGGATGCCGAATTCCACGGCAAGGAAACCGCCCTCCTTCAGATGTGCGGCTGCCTTCTCAGCGAGGCGGCGGTAGAAAACGAGACCATCCTCTCCCCCATCGAGCGCAAGCATCGGCTCATGCTTCACTTCCTCCTGAAGATGGGCGATATCTTCACGAGGAATGTAGGGAGGATTTGAAAGGATGCCATCATAGAGCACCCCCTCAGGCAGCGCATCGATATAGTCCCCGAGTGTCCACGCCGCGCGCTCCTCCATCGCAAGCTCTTTCCCATTTTCTTTTGCGACAGCGAGGGCTTTTTCAGAAATATCGATGCCGATCCCCTTCGCTTCCTTGCAATAATACAGGAAGGAGAGGAGGATCGCCCCACTCCCTGTCCCGAGGTCCGCGACCTCGATCGCGCCGTCATTTCTATGGTATTGGATGACCTTTTCCAGCCATGTCTCCGTGTCCGGGCGAGGAATCAGGACATCCTCATTCACATGAAATGTGAGTCCCATGAATTCTTTCTCGCCAATGATAGCCGCCGTGGAAATTCCCTTCACACGCTTTTGTATGAAAGACTTGAAAAGTGCGAGCTCCTCCGGATTCACGATTTCTTCGAAATCCGTATAGAGGAATATCCGCTGCTTGTGAAGAACCTTCGCAAGCAAGAGCTCTGCGTCCAGACGCGGCGACTCGATCTCGTGATTCTGGAAATACTGCGTCGTCCATGCGAGCAGGCGCTGGATCGTCCAGAGCGTATTAGCGGCCATTCGCTTCCCCTTCTTTCATGCGGCGCGCCAGATCCTCTTCCATCAGCCGGTCAAGGATCGCGTCCATGTTCCCATTCATGAAATCATCAAGCTGGTAAATACTCATATTGATGCGGTGATCTGTCACGCGGCCCTGCGGGAAATTGTACGTCCTGATACGCTCCGAACGATCGCCGCTGCCGACCTGATTCTTACGATCCGCCGCTTCCTTGCTCTGCGACTCCCGCATCGCCTGGTCATAGAGCCGAGACTTCAGGATCTGCAGCGCCTTCTCTTTGTTCTGACGCTGGCTTCGTTCATTCTGACAAGTGACCACCATGCCCGTAGGAAGATGCGTCAGTCGGATCGCCGAAGACGTTTTATTGATGTGCTGACCGCCCGCACCGGAAGAACGGTATACATCGATACGCAGGTCTTCGCGGCGCACCTCGATATCTACATCCTCCGCCTCCGGAAGGACAGCCACCGTGACCGCCGACGTATGCACACGCCCTTGGCTCTCCGTTTCAGGGATACGCTGCACGCGGTGTACGCCGCTCTCGAATTTCAGGATCGAGTACGCATTCTTCCCTTCGATGGTGCAGGTGACCTCCTTGAACCCACCAAGATCCGTCTCATTCGCATCCGCGATCTCTGCCTTCCAGCCCTTGCGCTCTGCAAATTTCAGGTACATTTTGAGAAGATCCGATGCAAAGAGCGCCGCCTCCTCGCCGCCCGTACCCGCGCGGATTTCCAGGATGACATTCTTCCCGTCATTCGGATCCTTCGGGATCAGCATCTTATGGATTTCCAGATCCAGCGCATCCCGCTTCTCTTCATTTTCCTTCAGCTCTTCCTTCGCCAGCTCATGGAGATCGGCCTGCGACTTATCGTCCAGAAGCTCCAGTGCATCCTGGATCCCCTTGAGTGCTTCCTTATATTCTCTATATTTGAAAACGATCTCTCCCAGCTCCGCATGCTCCTTCGAGAGCTCTCTCCAGCGGTTCTGATCGGCGATCACCGAAGGATCGCTCAGCTGATCTTCCAGTGCCATATATCTGGCTTCCATACCATCTAATTTGCTGATCTGCATTATGCTTTACTCCTGTTATAAATTTGGTCGTTTGTAGTTTGAACATAGGGATGAGTGGCTAGGGATTAGGTGTGACTTGTGACTGGTGACTAGTGACTGAAATGCCATCTTCGGGCGTCGCCACTATTTGTACTTCGCGGCGCTTCTATATTTTATGCGCCGCACCACCATTTCGCATTTCTCATTTCTAATTTCTCATTCGAGCAAAGCTTTCATCCACAATCAAGAGGCGGCACGCCCCAAGGTCTAACCCTGAACCATAGCCAAAATCTCAAACGGATACTTGAAATATCCATTTCCCCACATACACATCTTTCCTAGTATATCAAAAAAAGGCAATAAAAAACAGGGCTTGCGCCCTGTTCCTTATTCTGCGGATTTGCCGTAACGTTTGTTGAACTTTTCGATACGGCCACGAGCCTTACCGAAACGCTGCTGTCCTGTATAGAATGGATGGGATTTGCTGCTGATATCGATATTGATCAGCGGGTATTCATTGCCATCTTCCCATTTTACAGTCTGGTTGGAAATTGCTGTAGAACGGGTCAGGAAAGAGTAGTCAGCACCGATGTCGCGGAAAACGACTGGATGATAATCCGGATGAAGTCCCTTCTTCAATTGTTGCACCTCATTTCAACTACATAGATAATTCTTTGCTATTATAACAAACGGGATAGCAGAATGCAAGGGATAAATAGAGAAAGTTTAGAGGAAAGGGGAGCGGGTTCAGGGTTGTGGTGGCGGCTTCGCCGCAGTATAAAAGGGGCGATGCCTGAAGGACGTGGGGATAGCCGTCCTTTCGTATCGTCATTCCGAGCGCAGCCCTCGATCTCTACTGCACTGCGGTAATCTGCGTGTATGCGCCAAGGGAAAACGATGTCTTGGTGTTATCTCACATCAGGCAATGAGCGTTCTGCCATAGAGATTTCTCGGCTACGCTCGAAATGACAACGGCGCGAAGCACTATTAAAACTCCGCGGCGCTTCGCGCCGCACCACCCCCATTGAACCTTTTGACCCCATCGAACCCGTTGAACCACTTGAACCTGTTATCCCCCGCTATCCAGGCCATGAACCAATCAACCATATTTCCTGTATTTATGCTATAATATGTCCACACTCTATATTATAAGAAAGAAGGTCTATTATGCAGAGACTTGTATCCTACAACTACAAAGGCGAACGCCAGTGGGGCGTCCTGTCCGCCGACGGCACTTCCATCTACCCCGCCATTGATCTTGAAGAAACCTACTTCATCCCCCTCGCTGAGACGCTGGGCGATTTCATCGAAAGCGGCGAAGAAGGCCTCCTGAACCTCGCACACGCGCTCGAAATGAACGGAAAGGACAAAGCCGTCACTCCGATCGCACTCGCAGACGTCCGCCTCGAAGCCCCCTTCTACCCCAGAAGAAACGTTCTCTGCGTAGGCAAGAACTATCAGGCCCACGTCAAGGAATTTGACCAGAACGCCAATGCCAAGAACCCGGAAGATCCGATCTTCTTCACCAAAGCCACCACCTCCATCATCGGGCCAGACGAGGAAATCGACAGCCATCCCGCAGTCACCCAGGAAGTCGACTACGAAGGCGAGCTCGGCGTCATCATCGGCAAACGAGGCACGAACATCGCGGAAGAAGATGCGATGAAATACGTCTATGGCTACACCATCATCAATGACGTCACCGCCAGAGACCTGCAGAAAAAGCACCTCCAGTGGTTCCGCGGCAAGAGCCTCGACACCTTCTGCCCGATGGGCCCGACCGTCATGGTCGGTGACTGGCCGCTCCCCTTCACCATCTACACGAAAGTCAATGGCAGCCTGCGTCAGGAAGGCACCACCACCGACCTCATCTTCTCCATTCCGAAACTCATTGCGACTCTCTCCGACGGCATGACTCTCCTCCCGGGCGACGTCATTGCGACCGGCACCCCGCAGGGCGTAGGCATGGGCTTCAACCCGCCGAAATTCCTCAAAAAAGGCGATGTGGTAGAGATCAACATCGACCCCATCGGGACACTGAGAAATCCGGTGAAATAATATCTCTCATAATAAAAGTGCGACCATCCAAACGTAGATGGTCGCGCTTTTATTATGAGCCTAAGAAAACGACTGGCAGCTATGATTCACTCGCCACAGGTTCACCAGCCACTCACACCGGTCCCAGGTGAATGGCAGTCGCGTAGGTGAGGAAGCAGAAAGCGACGATCCACCACATGCCGATGAGAGGGAGGATGAAGCGCGCCCATTTTTTGTAGGGGACGTTTGCCATGGCGAGGTAGGACATGGTGGCGCCGGAGGCCGGGGTGATACAGTTCGTGAAGGCATCGCCGAAGGTGAAGGCGAAGACGGCGGTCTGTCTGGTGAGACCGACGATGTCAGCGAGCGGTGCCATGATCGGCATGGAGATGGCCGCCTGTCCGGAGCTGGAGGGGACGAGAAGATTGAAGCAGTCTTGGATGATGAACATACCGAAGGCGATAATGGAGGATGGGAAGATGTCGAGCATGCCTGCAAGGTAGTAGATGATGGTATCCATGATCTTGGCATTGTCCAAAAGGATGGTGGCTGCCTTACACATCGCGACAGCGAGACAGGGGAGCATCATGCCCTTGCAGCCTTCGAGGAAGGCATCACAGATGTCATTCGGGTGCAGGCGGCAGATGATGCCGGAGAGGATGCCCATGATGAGGAAGATCGCAGAAATTTCATTCATATAGAAATCAAATTTCAGCACGCCGACGATGATGCAAACGAAGTTCAGACCAAGGAGCCCAAGGCAAATGGCCTGCCGTGTGGAGAGTTTTTCTGCGGTGGAAAGATCGATCTTGTCTCGTTTCAGCAGGTCGATCTCATAGACTGGGCTGCTCTTCGGGTCTTTCTTCACCTTGCGCGCGTGGTACATGACATAAGAAATGTTCAGCACGAGGAGCAAGACAAAGATACCCATACGGTATGGCAGGCCGGAGAAGATCGGGACACCGGCGATGCCCTGCGCAACGCCGACGGAGAATGGCTGGGTGCATCCAGCGCCATAACCGGCTGCGACCGAGCAGAAGAGCATGCCAAGCGCGGTCAAGGAGTCGAAGCCGAGTGCGAGTGCGACGCTCACGACGAGAGGCGTGAAGGCGAGGTATTCCTCGTTGCATCCGGCGAGTGTCGAGAAGGTGGCAAGCGTGGTCATGAGGACAGGGATCAGAAGGACGCTCCGATTCTTCAGCTTTTCGACGAGAGCGCTGAGCCCTGCCACGATGGCACCGGTCTTGGCAAGGATATTGAGGGAGCCGCCCACCATGAAGAGGAAGGCGATGATGCTGATACCGCCCTTGAATCCTTTATTGATAGAAGTGAAGAAATCGAGAAATCCTGTCGGTTTCTGCGCTACATAGTGGAAGGTAGACGGGTCGACGACCATTTTTCCGGTCTGAACGTCCTTGACTCGGTCATAAACGCCCGCGGGGATGATGTAGCTCGCAATGGCGCAGAATACGATGACGCACACCAGTATGATGATCGGACTGGGTGCTTTAAATGCTTTCACTTGATCTTTCATTAGATATGATTCTCCTGTTGTCTTGGTTTGCTGTGAAACGCAGAGGGGCGTGATAGGAAAAAGGGGCAATAGGTTCTGAGAGAAGGTGCGGCGCATAAAAATTAGAAGCGCCGCGGAATATTGAAATAAGCGTAAGACGTTCCCCTGAAGCAGTGATAAAATAGCACACTTAGCGCGCTAACCGTTCTACAAGGAGGATCGAGGGCTCCGCTCGGGATGCCGATACGGGTGTAGCTTTATCGCACATGCACTTTCGTTCCGCTTCATTGAGGGGTGCCCTTTTGGGGCACTCTATCCTGCGCCTTTGGCGCGGCCCTTCTCCAAGGACCTACGCATCTGAGTAATGTTATTAAGTTAAGCGGCAGAACATTCTTGGCTCCCCATCGGGGGAGCTGCCCGGAGGGCTGAGGGGGCAGCACTACGGTATATTGGGCATTGTTCGATGGCCGCTGGCATGCCCCATCTCGCTGCGCTCGAAATGGCGTCTCACTGGATTTTAGCGTCGCTTCGCTCCTAAAAATCCAGTTCGCTTGCACATATTGCCTTCGGCACTTCCCCGAAGGGGGAAGCAAGTCATTACGGCGCTAACAATTTCCTTAACTTAATAGCATTACGCAGCTGAGAGGGGAGCCTAGACCCTCATCCCCAGTCCCTAGCCACTAGTCACTGATTCCCCGCATACTGGTCGATTTCCATGATCGAGGCGAGGGCAATGATCCAGCGGGAATAGAAGCTCTCGACGGAGGCTTTTTCTTCCATGGTATGTGCGCCGCTGCCTTCTGCACTCATGGAGCAGACGGTGGGCACGCCCATACTGGAGATATAGGAGGCATCCGAACCGCCACCGACGTAGATCGCGCCAAAGGGCTCATAGCCGCAGTCTTTCGCGACGCGATTGATATGAGAGAGAAGCTGATGATTGGCTTTAGTTTCTTCGAAAGGAGGCATGGGCGCGACAAATTCGATCGTTGTTGTAGTGCCTTCGATGAAGGTTTTATCGCAGATCTCCTGCATCTTTTCCTTCACATAGTCCATATGCTTCTGTTTCTTGTAGCGCACATCGAGCTCGGCGTAGCAGTAGTCAGGGACCGCATTCGAAACGGTGCCGCCCTTGATCGTCCCTACGCTGACCGTGAGACCTTCCTCATAGATGGTAAGTGCCTGAAGGAGCGGCAGCTTCTGGGCCATCTCGACGATGGCGTTTCTGCCTTTTACGTAGTCATTGCCCGCATGTGCAGCGACGCCGCGCACCGTGATGTGGCAGTCAAGGCAGCCCTTACGGCCTACGGTCATGCAGTGATCGAGGCGCCCGCTTTCCATATTGAAGCAGCACAGCGCGCCCTTCGCTTCGTCTTTCAGGATCTGGTCTGCGATGCCGCCATAATGGCTCGTTTCTTCATCTCCAACCAAGATGACTTTGACGGGACGATCACGATAGCCGAAGTGCTTCAGTGCGACCAGAAGGTAGAAGATCTGTGCTACCCCGCATTTCATATCCAGTACGCCGGGGCCTCTGGCAAAGCCGTCTTCGATATGGAAGGGATCCTCTGGATAGCTGCCGGAAGGAAATACGGTGTCGCAATGCCCTGAAAGGAGAAGCGGCGCACAGGGGACATCTGCATTAAGCTCCGCCACCAGCACATCCGCACTCCCCTTGCTGTCTACAAGGCGGCAGTCGATGCCCTCTCGTTCAAAATGTTCCTTCAGAAAATGCATGATGCGGTTCACACGGTCCACTTCTTTCGAGCCCGCCTGTCGGTTCACAAGCTGCTCCCAGAAAAAAAGCATTTCCTCTTTGTTTTGATCGACAAATGCATTGATTTCTTCTATAGGTGCTTTCATTTCCGTCCTGCCTTTCTATTTTGAAAATACTGATGCGGTCATGTTCAGAATGTATCAGCATGTTTTTTTCACCGCTTGAGGATAAACAAATTTATACTACTAAACGAAAGTACCCGCGTCAAGAGGAAATCGGATGCGTTTTCTCCTTTCAAAAAGGCGCTGTCTATAGTAATATGAATGAAAAGCCCTTGTTTTTCTCCTTATCGTATCCTTCTTAAGGAAACACTGATTAAATCGTTGTCAGATTTTACTCTTGAATTTTTATGCATAACGAGGAATAGCCTGACACGAATAGCGAGCTATTTAAGGAAAGGTATGACGAAGCTATGTATAAAAATTCCTGTAAAATCGAACTCTGCGATTGAATCAGCGTTTCCTTAAAGGCTTCGAATTTTTTGGAAAGGATTTTCCCATGCACCAGCGAAAGAATAGTCTCAATCGATTCGACCTGATTTTTTATATGGTTCTCTTTCTCGGCATCCTGGCCCCCCTCCTTTTCACAGGATGGCATATGGGTCTTTTCCGAAAACCGATCGACGTGGATGCAGCGCCCCTGGTGCGATCGAACGGCCGGGTGCTTCGCGTGGCTGTTGCGGGTGACTTTGCGCCTCACTCCTTCGTGAATAAAGAGGGGCAGCTCTCTGGCATGGACGTAGAGATCCTCTATCATTTGGCCAACCGTATGCAGCGCAAGCTGGAGTTCTTCACGGGTGACTGGCCGACCTGCCGGAAGATGCTGCAGGATGGTGAAGTCGATGTACTCTCCGGCCTTGAGATCTACTCGAACCTGCCGGGCGCCGTCAAGACCATCCCGACGAGTGCCGACACCATGCAGGTCTTTGGCAAAAAGCCGGTCAACCATGTGAGCCAGCTTGCGGGCAAGCGTGTCGCTATCATGAAAAACTCTGTCCTGATGACCAGCTTTGATTTCAACTGTACTTACGTCGAGTATCCTACGAATACGTCCATCCTTGCTGCCGTCGAGGGCGGTGACGTGGACTACGGCATCTGCCACGGGGTTGTCGCGCAGGATATCATCCAGAAGAATCATTTCAATATCGAGCCCGGCCTCATGCTTCTGGGAAGCTATCCCGCCTTTGGTGTCTCAAAGGATGAGATCGGTCTTAGAGATGAGATCAATAATTATCTTCGACAAATGTCCCACGATGGCACGCTTGAAAGGCTGCAGGAAAAGTGGATGGAGGACTATGCCATGGATCGCTCCCTTCCTGCTGTTTACCATCGCTACCACGTTTTCTACATCGGCTACACGATCGCCTTTCTCGTTTTTGCAGGCGTCATGTACCTCTATCGTAAGAATGCCAGAAGGCAGTCTGCCTACATCGATGCACTTCTCGCCTACCAGAATAAGCTGAAATCTCTCGTAGAGGATCAGTTCTCCCATCAGGGTCCCTCGCTGTCTCCACGCATCGCACATACCACAGAGGATGGCATCCGAGGCTTCCATGTATTAGTGGTCGATGACAATACCTTGAGCCAGGAAATCCTCATCGCCACGCTTAAGGGCGCCGGTGCCACGGCCTCTACCGCCAGCAGCGGCAAAGCAGCCATCCGTGCTTTTGAGAAATCGGATCTCAACACCTTTGATGCTATCCTCATGGATCTCGTCATGCCCGGTATGGACGGCTTTGCGGCCACGAAGGCCATCCGTGCCCTTTCCCGCGTCGATGCCCTCACCATCCCGATCATCGCAGTCACCGCAAATACTTACCAGGATATAGAGGACGAAGTCCACGCCGCAGGCATGAATGCCTGCCTTTCCAAGCCGGTTCATGCCAAAGCCCTGATCGCTGCGCTCGAGCAGTACAAGCTGTGAGAGTTCCAGTGACTAGTAAAATTAGGAAGCGCCGCGGAGTTTTGATAGCGCTTCGCGTCGTCGTCATCTCGAGCGCAGCCCTCGATCTCTCTTGCAGAACGATCATTGCCTGATGTGAGGCAGCACCAAGACATCGTTTTCCCTCGGCGCATACACGCTGATTCCTGCAGTGCAGTAGAGATCCCTCGGCTACGCTCGGGATGACGATGTCGGAGAATCCCAGTCACTAGTCACCAGCCACTAGTCACCAACCTTTTACAGCTCACATAAGAATGTCATCAGAAGTTTGGTGCGTTCATAGAGAGACGCTTCGTCCGCCCATTCACGCTCGGTGTGATTGAATTCGCCCTTGACGCCCAGCGCACAGAGTGTCGGGATGCCGACAGCAGTGAGATTCGCTGAGTCACTGCCGCCGCCGACAGCGATGGCTTTCATTTTTGGAAAACGATATGTCTCTGCAACGGCTTCGGCTCTGGCAAAGAGTGTTTCCGATGCAGAAAGTCTTTCCATGGCAGGGAATACGATCAGCGGCTTCACGACTGTCGTTGTATCATTGACATACTGACGGGCAGCGATGTCTTTGAAATCACGATCTATACGCTCGATCCCCTCGCTTTTGGCAAAGCGGACATCGACCTTGCACCATGCATGCTCCGGCACCGCGTTGGCCACTGTACCGCCGCCAATGACGCCGGCATTGACCGTCGTCCCTTCCTCATAATCCGTCTCGCTTTGGATATCCAGGATCTTATGGGCGAGCTCCTCGACCGCGCTTCTGCCATCCTGCGGGTTGTTTCCTGCATGTGCGCCGACGCCCGTCACTTCGAAGAGGTACTGCGCGCAGCCTTTTCTCTCTATGACGATGCTTCCGTCTAGGAAAGACGTTTCCAGATTGAAAGCCATGAGCGCCCCCTGCGCTTCCTTCTTGTAGTCCGATACGCCCTCCGATTTCTGATGCCCCACTTCTTCATCACCCGCCAGAATGATCTTGATCGGATAGCGGTCATAGCCGCTTTCGAGCAGGAATTTCACGGCATAGAGAAGAATGGTGACGCCGCCCTTCATATCCAAGACACCCGGACCGGTGACTTTGCCGTCTTTGATGGTAAAGGGACGAGCCGCCGCTGTCCCATCCGAAAAAACGGTATCCATATGGCCTGTCAGTATGACGAAGGGCTTACTCATATCGCCGTACTCTGCGACAAGCATATTTCCCGCCTTTTCGTAGGTATGAAAACGCGCGGCAAAGCCAAGTGCTTCAAGGAAATGCTGAATATCCTTCCCCACTGCATCGACTCCTGCCTTATTGGCAGAGCCGCAGTCACGATCGACCAGCATGCGCCATGTCTCGAGCATGGCTTTTTTATTTTCATCCACCTTGGTGAATAATTCATTCATAGAATGCATCTTGCTTCCTCCGATATGATGATTTTTCTTACTAATAGCAAAAATTCTAAAGACTTCTCCCCTATAGAAGCCTTTAGAATTTTTATTAGTCTAGGGAAACACTGATTCAATCGTTGTCAGATTTCATTCTTGGATTTTTATACAGAGCAAGGAATCATCTGACGCGAATAGCGAGCTATGTAAGGAAGATGATGACGAAGCTATGTATAAAAATCCATATGAAATCTGGCTCTGCTATTTAATCAGCGTTTCCCTATATCTTACTTTGTCACCTTCAAAAGGATGGCGATCATCAGCTTGGTACGTGTGAAAAGACTCTCGACATCCGCCCATTCTTCGACTGTATGGTTACGTGCGCCTTCGACGCCGATGGAGCAGAGTGTCGCTACACCGGCCTGTACAGTATACGCCGCATCGGAGCCGCCGCCGCAGAGCTTTGGTCCCGGGATCGGAAGACCGCTTTCTTTCGCCGCCTCTTTGGCGACTTCCAGAAGCTCCATGGTGGCTTCTGTGCGTTCCATTTCATCGAAGCCGAAGGTGTCGGTGATCTTTGTCGTCACATCCGGCACGAAGTTCTTTTCTACGATGGCGTAAACCATTTTCTTCAGCTTCGGCAGGTCATCATGGCTCACATAGCGGAAGTCGCACTCCACTTTGCAGTACGCCGGTGCCGCATTGGCGACCGTGCCGCCGGTGATGGTACCGACATTGACATTATAGCCCTTGGACAGGTCCGACAGGGCTTCGATCTCGATGATCTTGTGTGACATTTCAAGGATCGCACTTCTGCCATTCTGCGGGTCATTCCCTACGTGACAGCCACGGCCGAAGGTTTCGATGATGAATCGCCAGCAACCTCTTCTCTGTACCGTGATATCGTGATCAACGAAGCCAGTCTCAAAGTTGAAGGCACACTTGGCGCCTTTGGCTTCCTTCTTGATCACTTCCGGATTGTTCGAGAAACAGTGCGCCGGTTCTTCATCTGCTACCAGGATGACTTTGCACGGGAAATCGTATCCTGCATCATACAGTGCTTCCAGCGAGGAGATCGCAATGGTATCCCCGCCCTTCATGTCAAGGACGCCCGGTCCATAGGCCTTGCCGTCTTTGATCGTGAATGGACGCTTCTCTACTTCTCCTTTGTAGAAAACGGTATCCATGTGTCCCATCAGAATGACATACGGCTTCGATAGGTCTCCCCTTTCACCAATGATGGTGTCCCCACATTTTTCAAATGAATAGCGACGAATGGAAAACCCCATCTTTTCCAGACGCGATGCACAGAGATTTCCGATCTCCATGCCCCCTTCTTTTACACCGATGCCGGAGTCGATGGAGACCATCTCTCTCCACAGATCGACCATCTCATCCCGGTGGGCATCCACCCAGGCAAATGCTTTTTCTTTTGTATCCATAGATTTGACTTCCTTTGTATGTATAAGTTTGAGATTCAGAAAAACGCTGATCCTAGCCACTAGAAACTAGTCACCAGTCACTAGTCCCTAGTCACCAGCCACTAGTCACCTGTCACCTGTCACATCACTTCCCAAATTCCCACTTTTCGAGGGTATGGCGATCTACGACTTCCTGATTCAGTTCGAAGCCGGTACCCGGAAGATCCGGCAGCTGGATCTTCGCGTGAGAATCGATATAAGTGGATGGTGTCACGATGTCATCGGCATAGTAGCGATCGCTTCCCGGGATATCATTCGGATATTTGTAGTACGGAAGAGTCGCGACCGCCATGTTGTGACCTCTTGCGACACCGTCATCCACCATACCGCCGCACCAGGAGAATACACCGCGTTCACCGGCAAATTGCTGGATGCGGCGCGCTTCCGTCAGACCACCGACGCGTGCGACTTTGATATTGATGATCTTGCAGCTGCCAAGCTCGATAGCGCGTCTGGCATCATCGACGCTGTCGATACTTTCATCGAGACAGACCGGTGTCTGGATCGCCTGCTGCAGATGGCGGTGATCGACGATGTCATCCGATGCGAGCGGCTGCTCGATCATGAGAAGGCCCAGTTCATCCATTTCCTTGAAGAGGTCGATATCATCCAAGGTATAGGCCGAGTTCGCATCGACCATCAGCATGATGTCGCCATATTCTTTGCGGACCGCGCGGAGATAATCGATATCATAGCCCGGTTTGATCTTGCACTTCACGCGGCGATAGCCCTGTGCCATGTATTTCTCGATGGTGTGGAGCAGCTTGTCCGGGGTGTCTTCGATGCCGAGCGATACGCCCGCTTCGATTTCATTTCTGACACCGCCCAGCGCTTTGTATTCCGGGATACCGAGCTCTTTGGAGTAGAGTTCCCACAGTGCGCAGTCGACGGACGCGCGCGCCATGCGGTTTCTGCGGATCCAGCTGGTATGGTCGAAGAACCATTCCGGATCTTTGAAGTCGCCCGCCTCAAAGAGGGACGGGATCAGGTATTCTTTGATGACGAAGAGCGCACCCATGGTGGTTTCTTCGTTGTACCAAGGGCGCATGAAGGCAGAGCAGGCACCATAGCCTACGTTGCCATCATCGTCATGCAGCTCTACGATAGAGAAATCTTTTGTGGTGGACAGGCCAAAGCTGGTGCGGAAACCCACTTTGAAATCCAGACTCATACGTCTTACGACGGCTTTTGTAATTTTCATTATATTCTCCTTTTGTTCTTCACCTGTAAAGAAATAATAAGGTTAGCCCTGGGGCATGTCGCCCTTTGATTGCGTGCGAAATAGGTTCAGCGGGTTTTATAGGTTCAAGAGGTTCAACAGGGGTAGTGCGGCGCATAAAAATCAGAAGCGCCGCGGAGTTTTGATAGCGCTTCACGCCATTGTCATCTCGAGCGCAGCCGAGAGATCTTCCCTGCAGAACAGTCAGTGTGCCAACTGCGCTATTTCGATCACTGCTTGTTCCTAATCCCTAGCCACTAGTCCTTAGTCACCAGTCACAAATCACTAGCCACCAGCCACCAGTCACCAGTCCCTAGCCACCAGTCACCAGTCCCTAGCCCCTAGTCACCAGCCACTATTTCTCCAGATCCAGCATATCTTCTTTTCTGGTCGGAATGAGAAGCGCACTGATGGCACAGAGCGTAGCGACACCCATCAGATAGTAGAATACAGCATTGAAGGAGCCATTGAAGGCATAGACCAAGTAGCCCATGATGATCGGCGAGATGAAGCCGGCTACCTGACCGCCCATGTTGATCAGTGTCGAAGCACTGCCGGCAATGGAGCCGGTGACGATCTTGAGGACGATAGCGACAGCCGTCCCCAGAATGCAGGCTTTGAAGAAGTACACACCGCACTGGAAGATAACGACCCACATGATCGTTTCTGCATTGTACATGAAGTACAGGAAGATCGCCGTCATCGCAGCACAGATGACGATCATCCAGTTTTCCTTCTTATCAAAGTACTTGTTCATGACCCAGCCGCAGACGGCGGTGGACAGGAAGGAAGCAATGAAGGGGATCGGTGTGAGATAGCCGACTGCTTTCAGATTGATGCCGCGTTCTGCGATGAGGTAGGTCGGCATCCAGGCATCGAGGCCTTTATTGATGCAGGAAATACAGAATGCGCAAAGGATGAGTTTCCAGATCAGGGAGAACTTCAGGAGGTGCATGAAGTATTTATTCTTCTTGCTCTTATCCTCTTTGGTTTCTTCCTGCGGCTTGGTCTGCTTCACAAAGAGCGCATAGAAGAATACATAGACAAGACCGACGATACCAAGGATCTGGAACATGCCTCTCCATCCGAACCAGAGAATCAGCGGCACGATGACGACCGGTGCCAGTGCAGAGCCGATATAGTTCGAAGAAAGGATCCCCGTGGTAAAGGCAGGACGCAGCTCACGCGGGAAGTATTCGGCGATCGCGCGGTAGCAGGATCCGGCATATGGTCCTTCACAAAGGCCGAAGACGAACCGGAGAAAAAGCAGGCCCGCCAGAGTCGATGCATGCCCTGTCGTGAAGGTGAAGATGGACCACAGCGTCAGCGCGACAAGGATGACCGTTTTCGATCCGAAATGGTCTGACAGCCAGCCCCCCGGGATCTGCATGATCGAGTAGCCGATGAAGAAGGCCGAAATGACGACACCCATTTCCGTCGGTGCCAGATTGAAATCCTTAGAAACAGATGGCAGTGCGAGCCCGATCGCACTGCGGTCGATATAGGATATACAGAATCCTATATACAGAAAGAAAAATACCACATACCTGTTTTCGCTTTGCAGCTTTTTCAGAAAGCCCATAGAAAACCTCCCCCTACCCTCTTGGGTAATAAAAAAGCTCCATGAAAAGACGGCATTATCCGTTCATTCATAGAGACTCCCTCGCCCCGCGGAACTCTCACAGATCCGCTATTTACTTTTACTTGGCTTACGCTTATCATAAGGAAATACAAGTGTCCTTAATAGACCTTTATTATGACCGTAATTCAGCGAATTTTAATAAAGCAGACATTCCATGTCCCATTACACAGAAAGGAGTCCCCCATGCTGCGCATTGGCATCGTCGTCCCCTCCGAAATCATGCCTGACATTCTTTCCTTCATTTCGAAGGAATTCTCTGACATTGCCCCTGTCCCCTTCCCCTATCATTCCATCGTCGATATCCCGGAGCTCATCGCAGGGAGGCAGAGTCAGGTAGATACTTTCCTCTTCCTTGGAAATACGGCCCGCCACTATGCGGAAAAATCCATTCCTCACAATACGGAATGGGTCACTATCCCCCGCTCCACCTCTGCGCTGCTTCGCCTTCTCTTCCGCGCAGAGGTCGCCGGCTATCCGATGAAAGTCGCGACCGACATGGATCATGTGGACTATTTCCAGCTCGCCTTTCATGAAATCGGCTATGCGGCAGAGGATACGCATGTCGAAGTCATCCCCTTTTTTCCCTACAATGAAGGGCTTCTCATCAAGGATGCCAATAAAATGGAAAAGCTCTACCGCGAGAAGAAGGTCGCCTTCTGCATCACCATCTTCTACAAGGTGCGCGATATATTGAAAGAGCGGGGAGTCCCTGTCTACATTCTTCAGCCCTCCTACGATGACATTCGGAATGGTCTGCAGCGCAGCATCCTTACGCATGAGCTGAACAGCAGAGAAGAGAGCCAGATGGCCGCCATGGCGATCCACATCGACCTACCGCAGGAGACCATCTCCGCGCAGAATGAATTCCAGCTCTCCATGGAACAGGCACGCATCACTCACGAGATCCAGTGCTTCGCCCATGCCCTTCACGCTGCCTGCATCGAGCGACCGCCCTGCGACTATGTGCTTTTCCTCTCCAGCCGCCTACTCGAAGCGGCAACCAATGAGTATCAGCACTTCCCGCTGCTAGAGACCATCTCCTCCTCCACCGCATTCACCATTTCGGTCGGCATCGGCTACAGTACCATGGCAGATGATGCCCGCTACAAAGCGGAGATCGCCATGCGCCATGCGAGCCGTGCAGGCGGCAATCAGGCCTATCTCATCAGTCAGAATCTCACGACCCCCGTCCCCATGTCTAAAAGCAGCCTTGATGCACAGATCGCGGGTGATCGTCCCATCGATGAGCAGTTCCTGTACCTGTCCCGGAAATCCGGCGTGAGCCTGCGTATCATCACGCTCCTTTACCATGCCTGCCGGAACCTTGGGAAGCAGCGCTTCACCTCATCCGAGTTGGCCGACTTTCTGGGCGTCACCCCGCGCACGGTGAACCGCATCCTCGTAAAGCTCATTGACCACCACCTCGCCCAGGACGTCAGCCGCTCCTTCACGGGGAAAAGCGGACGCCCCAGCCGCGTTATCGAGCTCCTCTTCGAGACGAAAAAGAGGAAGAAGTAACTAGTGGCTAGGGATTAGGGATTAGGGATTAGGGGCAGCTAGTGACTAGGGACTAGTGACTGGTGACTGGTGGCTAGGGATTAGGGGCGCACCACTCATATAGCGCCCCCATTATATGAAATAGTTTGTCCATCATACAGGAAGCTCCGCGGCGCTCCCTCATTTTATGCGCCGTACCTTTTTCATGCCGCCTGTGCCCTATCCGCCCCTTCGGGCAATGCTGCGATACAAGAATACCATCTTCTAAAAAAAGGCGGCGAAGCCGCCACGAGAGCCCTGAACCTTGAACCCTGAACCAAATGAAAGCAAAGTAAAAAGGGGCTGTGAAGAAATGAGGATTCATTTCTTCACAGCCCCTTTTTGTATATCGCTTATTTGAAAATCCAATGTCCTGCTTCCATCTTGTCGATCTGCTTTTCATCGACCTCGTAGCGGATGCCATTGTCTTCATCCGGTACGATGATGGTGCAGCGATCGGTGATGTCCACCATGGGGCTCGTGATGTCCTCATCGAAGTAACGATTGGCCGCTGCCACATCGTGAGCCAGTTCGGTGAATCCCGGAAGGCTGGCAAAGGAGACATTCTGCGCGCGGCCGATGCCGAGCTCCGTCATCCCGCCGCACCAGACTGGGATGCCATGTGCCACGCAGAGATCATGAATGCGTTTCCCTTCATAGACCCCACCGCAGCGGCTCGACTTGATATTGATGACCTTGCAGCTGCCGAGACGGATCGCTGCCTCAGCGGCTTCATAAGAAACGACACTTTCATCCAGGCAGACCGGCGTCTCGATTTCCTTCTGCAGCACCGCGTGGTCGACAATGTCTTCTTCTCCCAGCGGCTGCTCGATATACTGCAGCTGATACTGATCCATTTCCTTGAAAAGATCGATATCCTTCAGCGTATAGGCTGAATTCGCATCGACCGTCAGCGGGATATCGCCGAATTCCTTGCGGATGGCTTTGATGACTTCGATGTCTTTTCCCGGATGGATCTTGATCTTCGTTCTATGATAGCCCTGTTCCAGATACTGGTAGATCTCTTTGAAAAGAACATTGATATCCTTCTCGATGCCGAGGGATACGCCGACCTTGATCTCCTTCTGCGTACCGCCAAGGAGCGTTTTCAGGGACTTGCCCGTCCGCTGCACCATGAGCTCCCACAGTGCATTTTCGATGGCTGCTTTCGCCAGACGATTCCCCTTGATATAGGAAAAGCTCTCCATAAAGGCTTCCGGGCTCTCGACCTCCTGATGCAGGATCTTCGGGATGATCATATTCTTCAGGATATGGAAAACCGTACCGTTATCTTCCGGATTGTAAAATGGGCCATAAAAAGCTTTGCATTCCCCCCAGCCCACCAGGCCTTCGGAGTAGATTTTCACCAGCAGGGCATCACGGTTTTCAAACTTGGTAAAGCTCGTCTGAAACGGATGCTTGAATGGATTCAATACACGAATAATATCGATGCGGTCAATTCTCATGATTGTGCCTCCCCCTATAATCATTATGGCTGAAATGATTGCATTATAACAGAAAGAAACAAAAATAGGAAACAGAAATTATGATCTTTCTGTTTCCTATCTTGCTAAGAGGCATGCCCGCAGGCGCGTCTGTTATGATTTTTTATGATTTTTTATGATTTTTTCACTTCGAGGATCGGATCGAAATATCTGAGCTTCGTATAGTCTACGCAGCCGCCGTCAGTGATCGCCAGATCCGGGATCGCTGTGATCGGAAGGAAGGAAAGATAGAAGATCGGATCAGGCAGGCTGCTGCCGATTTCCTTCGCGCCTTCCTCGAGCTCGATCTCTTTCTTCGCAAGCTCTTCCGGCGCAAGGTCGGATGCGATGCCTGCGATCGGGAGCGGAAGGAAGGCGATGATCTTGCCATCAATGACGACGACCTGACCACCGCCCTGACCGATCAGGGTATTCGCAGCAAGTGCCATGTCTTCGCGGCTCGCGCCGGCTACGACAAGGTTGTTGTCATCCGGAGATGCCGTGGTCGCGATGGCACCTTTGTTGAAGGACCATCCGGAGATGAAGCCTTTGGACATATGGCCGTGGATGCCATAGCGCTCGATGACGGAGACCATGGCGACGTCTTTCTCCGCACTCGGGCACACGATGCCGTCCTTCACTTCCAGTTCGACATCTCTTCTCTTTCTCATGAAGGGACCTACGCTGTGGATGGTCTCGACAAGAGCGGTGCCCTCTTCGATATTCACATGGGTGGCAAAATCATCCGCCGTGAGGAGCGCATGCTTCACGGTATCGGTGAGGGAGGACTGGCGCGCCGGGATCCGGTAATCGAAACGGTTCTCTCCTTTTTCGGTGATGAGCTGGCCTTTGCTGATGACGGTCTCGACCTGGAATGTGCCTGGCTGGTCGACGAGGAGGATGTCAGCGTCTTTCCCCGGCGCGATCGAGCCGACGTGGTCATCAATCTGATAGGCTTCCGCCGCATTGATGGTACCCATCTGGATAGCAGTCATCGGTGCGACGCCGGCCTTGATAGCCAGACGGACGATGTGATCGATGTGACCGTGTGCAAGGATGCCGCGTGCGTGAACGTCATCGGAGCAGAAGCTGGTGTGACGCGCCATGCCCGGGCAGCATTCCGTGATGGCACGGACATTTTCATTCAGGAATTTCGTCACGGCAGATTCACGGATGATGGTATGGACGCCTTTTCTGGCTTTTTCCAGAAATTCTTCATGATCGTAGCTTTCGTGATCGACACGGACACCACTCATGAGATATTCATTGAGGTCTTTACCGCGAGCGAGCGGGCTGCAGCCAAAGATCGGACGGTGACGCTTCTGGGCCTCGACGATGGCATCCAGCGTATCCTGATCCTTGGTCATGACGGCTTCACGGACGAGCTCCCAGATGCCGTAGCAGCGGGAGTCCTGATGATATCTCTCATGGTCTTTCGCTGTGACATTGTACGCGATGGTGGACTTCGGGATGGTGTAGGGCGTCTTGTACGGAAGTGCCCAGAAAACCTTCAATGGGGACGCATCGATTTCTTTGAAAATATCCTCGAGCCCATCGACACCAATGACGGAAATATATTCATCAAGTCCGCTGACGATGCTCGTGGTGCCATGCGGCACGACGGCTTCTGCGAAGCGGGTCATGCTCATCTTGCTGCATTCGACATGGACGTGGCAGTCAATGAGCCCCGGAGCGAGATACTTTCCCTTCGCATCAATGATCTTCGTATGATCATCGACATAGTCAGAAATATCCTTCTCTACCGCCGTGATCTTGCCTTTGTAAATGGCAACGTCCGCCTGATAGTATTCACCGGTATTGACATTGATCAGTGTACCGCCCATGACCGCCATGTCCGCTTTGATGCGGCCAGCGCCGGCGTCAATGTAAGAAGCGAGCAATTCTCTAGTCAGCATATGATTCTCCTTTGTAAAAAAATAGACAGGTTCTATAAGTACAGTGGGCTCAACGGGTTTACGAAAGTAAGGATCCGATCGCTTTCCGCATTTCCTTAGATCCATAGGCCCAGAAGCCTAGCTTCATCAGAATTTCAACATCGTCAGTGTCGCGAGCAGCAAGAGGAAGAGGACGAACATGAGCCAGATGATCCAGTTCAGCTCTTTTCTGCGGCCGGCAGCGATCATGACAAGCGGATAGAAAATGAAGCCAAAGGCAATGCCATAGGAAATATTGAAGGTGAGCGGCATGCCGATGACGATCAGGAAGGACGGGAGCGCGATCTCGAACTCATCCCAGCGGATCTCCTTCAGTGCCGATGCCATAAGGACGCCGACGACAATGAGCGCCGGAGCGGTGACATTCGCTGTGACGACGGCAAGGAGCGGCGAGAAGATCATGCTGACGCCGAAAAGAATCGCGACGACGACAGCGGTAAGACCTGTGCGCGCCCCCATCGCGATGCCGGCAGAAGCCTCGACATACGCTGCCGTCGGGGTCGTCCCCATGACAGCGCCGGCAAGCATGGAGAGAGAATCTGCCATGAGTGCGCGGCCGATGCGCGGCATCTTGCCATTGTGCATGAAGCCTGCCTGCTGCGCGAGGCCGATGAGAGTTCCTGCGGTATCAAAGAAAGCGACCAAGAAGAAGATGACAACGACCGCCCACATGGTAGGATCGGTCAGGATCGCTCCCATATGCGTCACGCCGACGCCGAAGGTCGGTGCGAGAGACGGCGCCATGGAGATGATGCTGTCCGGCGGTGCGATGACGCCTGTCACAAGGCCGGCTACAGCGGTGATGACGATGCCATAGAAAATGGAGCCGGGGATTTTTCTCGCCATCAGGAGCGCGGTCACAAGGGTACCGAAGATGGTGAGCCAGGTGGTCGGTACCTTGAAGGAGCCGATGGAAATGATGGACGCCGGATCTGCAATGACGATGCCGCCGCCCTGCAGACCGACGAAGGAAATGAAGATACCGATGCCGGCTGCCATCGCATATTTCAGATCCTGCGGGATCGCATCAATGATGATCTCACGGATCCTGAAAATGGAAACGACAGTGAACAGGATGGAAGCGATGAAGACCCCTGCCATCGCCTGCTGCCATGGCATACCCATGGCAAGGACGACGGAGTAGGTGAAGAAAGCATTGTCACCAAGCCCCGGCGCGATGGAGATCGGATAGTTCGCAAGGAATCCCATGAGAAGGCAGCCCAAAATCGCCGAAAGTGCGGTAGCCGTGAAGACCGCCCCCGCGTCCATCCCGGCATCCCCCAGGATCTGGGGATTCACAAATAAAATATAAGCCATTGAGACAAAGGTTGTGAGTCCGGCCAGACATTCTCTCTTGACCGTCGTCTTGTTCTCGGTCAGATGAAACAGCCGGTCCAGCAGACCGTGAGATGTAGTATCAGACATTTTGAATGCGTATCCCTCGTTTTAAAAAGCAAAACAGACAATTAGAAAAACACTGATTAAATCGCAGAGTCTGATCTTATATGTATGCTCATGCAATGCTCCGTCATCATACCATGAAGCAGCCCGCGATTCTCGTCCCTTCTTACGGAAGGGTGGACGGAAAACCATCCCCCATTCCTCATTTCTTAATGTGTTCTCGCGTATTCTTCGAGCTCTGCGATATAGATCGCTTTCTGCTCTTCGCTGATCCAGCTGGCTTCAAAGGAATTTCTGGCAAGCTGAACGACCTGTTCTTTGGTGAGGTCAAACTGGCGGGCCAGCTCATAGTAGTTCTTGCTGATGTAGCCGCCGAAGTATGCCGGGTCATCCGAATTGATGCAGATCTTCGCCCCCTTTTCGAGGAGCTCTTTGATTTCTGGGCCCTTCATTTCCGGACGAACGAAGGAATTCGACAGCGGGCAGGAGGTGAAGCCGATCTGATGCTTTACGGCATAGTCGACGAGATCCGGATCTTCGACAATGTTCGTGCCGTGATCGATACGTTCTACGCCGATGACTTCCAAAAGGTCACGGATATGCTCGATGGAGTCCTTCTGGTCGATATCCGCATGGGCTGTGAGACGCAGTCCGGCCTTTTCCGCTTCGACGAAGACAGGGAAAAATTTCATCGGAGGATTGTTGTGCTCATCCGAATCGAGGCCGACACCGATGAACATATCCTTGTACGGCAGGGCTTCTTCGAGCGTCTTTCTGGCAGACTCTCTGGAGAGGTCGCGCAGGAAACACATGATGAGACGAGCATCAATGTTCATCGCACGCGCATCGACCGTCGCACGGTAGAGACCTTTGATGAAAGTTTCAAATGCGATGCCGCGGCTGGTGTGTGCCTGCGGGTCGAAGAAAATTTCTACATGACGGACATTCTCTTCCTTCGCATGTTTCAGATAGGCCATCGCGAGATCGTAGAAATCATCTTCCGTCTGAAGCACATTCATCGCCGGATAGTACACAGCGAGGAAGGAAGCCAGATCGTCATACTGATAAGATTTTCTGACTTCTTCAATGGTGGACTGTCCGATATCCACATGGTTCTTCTGGGCAAGTGCGAGCTTCAGCTCCGGTTCCAGACTTCCTTCGATGTGCAGGTGCAGCTCTGCCTTCGGCATACCCTGTACAAATTCCATAGTCACTTCGTTTGCCATGATGATTCCTCCTCAGCAAAAACAGCTTTTGATCGATACCATCAAAAAACCTGCCTCCGCATGAATGAATCATCCGCCACAAAAGATACTGGCGTTTCAGCTCGCTAAGCTTTCACTTGTCGAGAAATTCATTCATGCAAAGACAGGTCTCTTTGCATGTATCATTTTATGATGTCATTATAGCATGAAACGGCACGGTTTGCATAGAAAAAATTAAATAAAAAAATACGCTTGAAAATTTCAAGCGTATCCGGTGAAAAGGGCTCACGAGTTCTGCGTCTTCCACAAGGAAAGCAGCGAAGGCGGCGAGCCACCGTTTCCTAGGGAAACACTGATTAAATCGTTGTCAGATTTCATTCTTGGATTTTTATACAGAGCAAGGAATCATCTGACGCGAATAGCGAGCTATTTAAGGAGGATGATGACGAAGCTATGTATAAAAATCCATATGAAATTCGACTCTGCGATTTAATCAGCGTTTCCCTAGCCCTGATTCTCCTTCATCATCGCTTCGAGTTCTTCGAAGAATTTCGCTTTCATGCGATAACCGATGATGCGGCCTGTTTCTTCGCCGTCCTTATACAGGATAAAGGTCGGCACGCCGACGAGACCGAATCCTTCCGCAAGCTCCTCCTGCTCATCGACTTCCATGCGCACCACCCGTATTTTTCCCGCGAAACGCTCTTCCAGTGCCTGCACGGCAGGTGCCATGACCTGGCAAGGGCGGCACCAGGCCGCCCAAAGCCACAGGAGCACATAGCCTTCCCCCTCTGCGACGAGACGGTCCATGTCTGCGGCGGAGTGAATGTCTTCGATCATACCGATTCTTCCTTTCTTTTATAGGATGGTCGATCCCCTGGAAACGCTGATCCCATCCACAAACCACCAGCCCCTAGTCTCCAGCTCCCAGTATGCTGTATCCTTCTCTCATCATGCTTCCATTGTCTTCGATGATGACATCATGATGAACGAGGGACTCAAGACGCGCCTGCATATCCGGTGCATGGAGGCGATGCGCCACTTCTTTTTCACAGCGGATGAGGATACCGCTTCGGAAAGGCGCACGGCTTTTCTGCCGCTCCAGATCTTCTATGATCTGCTGGGCCACTGATTCTGCCGAAAGGATACGGCCCTGTCCGTGACAAAGAGGGCATGTCTCATAGTAATTCTGCCAAAGACGATGGACAGTACGTTTTCTCGTCATCTCGACAAGGCCCAGTGAGGTCATGCCACAGACGACGGTCTTCACACGGTCTTTCCGCACTTCTTCTTTCAAAAGCTCGACCAAACGGGCTTCCTGCGATCTTCTTTCCATATCGATGAAATCAATGAGAATGATGCCGCCGATCCCACGCAGGCGGATCTGGCGGGCGATCTCTTTCACAGCGGACTGATTCAGAAGGAAAGCCAACTCCCCGTGAGGCATATTCCCTTGAAAGGAACCGGAATTCACATCGATCGCAGTCAGTGCTTCCGTGTAGTCGATGACGAGCGAGCCGCCGGAAGGGAGCGGTACTTCGCGATCGAAGAGTGCTTTCATCTGCTCATCGACATGGCAGGCATGGAAGAGCGGCTCCTTTCCTTCATAGCAGCGGATCTTTTCTGCGGGGAATCCTTCTCCTTCCACAAGCTGCCTCAAACGCTGAAAGGTCGGCCTGTCATCGGTGATGAGGCTTTCGACGTCCGGCGTCATGTAGTCACGCAGACTTTTCACCGCGAGGTCGCCGTCACGGTAGAGGAGCTTAGGTGCCTTCTCCACCTTGAAGCGACGGCTGACGATCTCTCCGATGGCAGAAAGCGCAGACAAATCGCGCCGAAGCTCTTCCGTCTCCGCCTTTTCTGCCGCGGTGCGCACGATGGCTCCCATACCGGAAGGACAGATAGAGCGCGCCATAGCTCTGAGCGATGCGCGTTTCTCTTCGCTTCGGATCTTCTTGGAGATCCCGATATAGTTCGTTGCAAGGAGAGCCACCGCATATTTTCCCGCAAAGGAGATCTTCTCCGTCAGGAGCGGGCCTTTCGTCTCTGTGCTGTCCTTCTCCACCTGCACAAGGACAGATGCCCCCTCGGTATGCGGCTCTTTTGACAGGATATCTTTCGTGCGGAGGAATCCGTTCTTGCCGATACCGATATCGATGAACATCCCATTGATCGAAGGCACGACATTCCGGATGACGCCCTTGTACACACGCCCCACCAGATCCGTTTCCTCTGCTTTTTCGACAGAAATGTCCGAAAGTACGCCCTCATCCAGGACCGCAAGCACCTTTTCCTCTTCTGTCACATGGAGCAGTATCTGTTTCATTTCTTTTTGACCCACGCATCAAAGACCCCGGGATCAAAGGGCGTCTTTCTCTCCTCCGCTTCCTTCCGATACGTCCCGGTACGCGAGCAGATAAAGGCATCCGTCGTCCATGGAAGGCCGAAGGACTCGGCAAGCATCTTCCATACATCCTTAGGCTGCACCGTACCTGTATTGCTGCGGATGAGAGAGAAGGTGAGATACGCTCTTTCCCCCTCGATACGGACCTTCATCGGCTCCATGATCATCGGCTTTACATCCATCTCGCGGACTTTTTTCGGCGTGACACGCTGGTAGATGAAGGATGGAAGCGCATTGAAACGGGCTATCGCCTCTTTTGCCGCTTCGGCATCCGCCCCCTCCGTCACAGGACCTTCCATTTCATAAGCGTCTTCATTAAAAAAAGCTACGAATTTCGGCCATTCCTGTGCCGCTTCTTCGATGTGGTAAATGGTCATGCCCTTTGGCATCTCGCGCTGCATACGCTCCTTCACTTCTTCGATGGGCATATCCTTTTCGAGTTTGATCTCCATATAGAGCGGATCCGCTGTGACCCCCACAGCCAGCGCCGAGTCAAGGGAAATTTTCATATGTGGATTGAAGCCTTCCGAGAAGGCGATCGGGATCCCTGAACGAACCACCACGCGCTCCATGGTACGCAGGTAGTCCAGATGTCCCAGGAAACGGATCTCTTCCCCTTTGGTAATCGCTAAAAACAGTCTCTTCATGACGTCTCCTCTTTTGCTAATGCGTAGAATGTATCTATGAAATTATACAATATTTGCGCTGGCAGGGAAAGGGGAGAAGGGGCCCCACGCATCTCTTGCACCTTTCCCCACGGATCTCGAATGAAAGTGCTGCTCAAATCAGGAAAGAGAAATAGAGCCCGTCACCTAAAAAGGGCGAATCACCGCGAGGCTTTACATAAAAGGGGCTAGGACGCTCCATCGATCCTGTCTCCCCATACTGAGCCCCATTCATAAAAAAGGCGAAATGACCCGAAGATCATTTCGCCCTTCTCTATTTCTTCCCCATCGTGCACGAGGGACAGATATCCTGCAGGAAGCAAGTCTCGCAGGCAGGCTTTCTCGCCGTACACACGCGGCGGCCATGCCAGATGAGCCAGTGGTGTGCAGCGGACCAGTCCTTCTTCGGAATGGCCTTCATGAGCCCCTTCTCCACTTCCAGTGGCGTCGTACCGACAGCCAACTTCAGCCGGTTCGCCACACGAAAGACATGCGTATCGACCGCAATGGCAGGATATCCCCACGCGACGGAGCGGACAACATTCGCCGTCTTTCGTCCGACACCGGGCAGCTTCACCAGCTCATCGAAATCCTCCGGCACTTCGCTGCCGTAGTTTTCGATCAACATGTGACACATGCCGAGCAGGTTCTTCGCCTTCGCCTTATAGAGACCGCAGTCCCGGATCTCGTTTTCCAGCTCCTCCTGACGGAGCGCTCCCATCTTCTCTGGACTTGCAAGCCGCGGGAAAATGCGGCCGGTGATGACATTCACCCGCTTATCCGTACACTGCGCTGACAGGATCACCGCCACCAGCAACGTAAAAGGGCTGGTAAAATGAAGCATCGTGCCATCGTCATGGTATACCTCAGAGAGACGCTTCAGCTGCTCTTCTTTGATCTTTTTCGTAACTCGCATCTGTTCACTTTCTTTCATCATTGACCGGGAATGGGACAAGAATGGCCGGTCAATGAAATTTGATCCATGGTTTCATCTTGTTTAGGAAACGCGGATCCCATCATGATCAGATCGGATCCGCGTTTCCCCAAAAAGCACTGCCCGAAACCTACTGCCTCAGCAAGTATTCATGGGCCGAGAGTGCCGCCGCTGCGCCTTCCCCGGCAGCAATGATGACCTGTTTGTAGGGAGAGTCTGTCACGTCCCCTGCTGCAAAGAGGCCTGCTACATTCGTACATCCACCCTTGTCTGTCACGATCTCACCAGCTGCATTTTTCCTGACATCTGCAGGAACGCACTGATTATTCGGCAAGCCGCCCGCCTCGACGAAGACCCCCTGCACCGAGAGCTCTCTTGTCACACCGTCAGCACGATCCTTCACGACCAGCCCCGTGACTTTCTTCTCGCCTTTCACTTCTTCCGGTGTATACCCCAGAAGGATCTCTACATTGGAAAGCCCCTCAAGTCGACGTGCAATGATCTCCGAAGCACGGATGCGGCTTCGGACCACGAGGTAGACCTTGTTCGCCAGACGTGACAGCTCGATCGCAGCCTGCACCGCACTGTCTCCCCCGCCGACGACTGCCGTGTCTTTCTTCCGATAGAAAGGACCGTCGCAGGTCGCACAGTAGCTGACGCCACGGCCGGTATATTCCATTTCGCCAGGAATATCGAGTGTGCGGCTGCGTTTTCCTGCCGTCACGATCAGGGTTCTTCCCGTAAGCACCTTGCCATCATCAAGATGCACCAGAAAATGTCCCGCGCTGTCCTTTTCTGTGGAAAGAACGCCGGCAAAGACAAAGTCTACCGGATACTCTTTCGCATGGGCTTCCATCTTGTCTGCCAGCTCAAAGCCGGAAATATGCGGCAGCCCCAGATAGTTCTCGATTTCTCCCGTGAGAAGCATCTGCCCGCCGATGTCCGTCGATACGACCTGTACAGAAAGCTCCTTGCGCGCAGCATAGAGCGCTGCATTCAGGCCCGCCGGGCCTGCTCCGATAATGATCACATCTGTCATAGGTATCCTCCTCTTTCTCTATATCGAAATTTATCGTTATATAGATTATAGCGTAAACAAGAAGATTTGGCAAATGAAGGAAAGGTTCATGGTTCATGGTTCATGGTTGTGGTGGCGGCTTCGCCGCAAGTATATGAGGCGATGCCCGAGAGTGGTATTCAAGTCACAAGTCACTCGAGGTTCCTAATCCCTAGCCACTAGTTACTCATGACTACAATGCCAGCTCATGGCATCGCCACTATATACTCCGCGACGCTTCTCTATTTTTATGCGCCGCGCCAACCCCGTTGAACCTTCTGAACCTACAGAACCCGTTGAACCCTCATCCCTTTTCTGCCTGATGCACGACAAGCTGCGGGAAGGGGATATCGATCCCCGCTGCATCGAAGGCCTCCTTCACGCGGATGTAAAGGTCATTCTGCGCATCGAAGTATTTCGCACGTTCTACGGCAGCGCGGACATAGATGCGGATGGAGGAGTCAGCCATGCCGCTCACATAGATGGTGAGCTTTTCCTTATCGACCACATACGCATCCTCTGTGAATATCTTTTTGAGGAGCTCCACACAGGATTTCAGATCCGTGTCATAGCCGACATCGAAGGTCATCTCCAGATTTCTGGTATCATAGGCAGAGAAATTCTTGATAACGCTGCTCGTCAGAGAGGAATTCGGGATGACGATGCGCTGATTTCCCAGCGTCGAAAGCATGGTGTACATGATGCTGATCTCCGTCACTGTGCCCTGATTCGAGGCGACCTGGATGTAGTCACCCACACGGAAGGGGCGGAAGATGAGAATGAAAATGCCGGAGGCTACATTGCCGATATTATCCTTGAGCCCAAGACCGATCGCCAGACCCACGCCGCCGAAAGCAGCCGCGAGAGTCCCTGTACCGACGCCTGCCGTTCCCAGAGCGACCAGTACGACGATGGCCAGACAGAAGAAGAAAATGATCTCTTCAATAAAGGTCTTTGCTGACGGATCCACGTCGCTCTTCTCCAGAATGTGCGCGACCGCGCGACGGATGTAGCGGCAGATGATGTAGCCGATGATGAAAATGATGAGTGCTTCAAGGAAATCGATCCCGCGCGTCATGGCGAGTTCCTTCAGTCCATTCATGAAGCGGGTGGTGATGCTGAGCTCGTCTGTGACGACCTTCGTGACAACGCTGGGTTCCATAGGTATTCTCCTTTACTCTTGATCGCTGGTAGTCGTTTTTCTCATTGTACCACAATTTTGAGATGCAAGGTTAGCCCACGGGGCGGCTCGTCCACTGATTGCGTGCAAAAGAAGTTCAGCGGGTTCTATGGGTTCAAAAGGTTCAAAGGGGTTGGTGCGGCGCATAAAAATCAGAAGCGCCGCGGAGTATAAATAATGGCAATACTCGAAAGTGGCATAAGTCACTAGTCACCAGTCACCAGTCACTTGGAGCACAAATCCCTGCTTTCAAACTTAGCCAGCCTGAACCCATTAACCTTCCCTTGTCATTCTCCCCCAAATAGTCTATGATGGTATTCAACTCTCATCCATCGTAACAGTTTTTAGGAGGACTCTTATGATGAGGAAAAATGGCGCCGCCATGGCGGCTTTGGCAGAGGCCTTTCCACTGACACTCCCCATTTTCGCGGGATTTTGGTTTCTCGCCTTTGCTTACGGTTTCTATATGAATACGCTCGGCTTCTCCTGGGTCTATCCCATGGCGATGGCCGCGATCATTTTTGGCGGTTCGCTCGAATTCGTCACGATTTCCATGCTGCTTTCTTCCTTCGCCCCAGTCGAGACATTCCTCGTTGCCTTCACCGTGCAGGCACGTCACCTTTTCTACGGGATCCCGATGCTGGAGAAATACGCCGGCACCGGCTGGAAAAAGCCGTTTCTCATTTATATGATGTGCGATGAGACATTCGCACTGAACTACTCTGCCACCATCCCCTACTCGATCGACAAAGGCTGGTTCTACTTCTGGGTCTCTCTCTTAAATTTCCTGTACTGGTGCTCGGGCGCTGCGATCGGCGGCCTTTTAGGCGGCCTCATTTCCTTTGATACGAAAGGACTTTCTTTCGTCATGACGACCATGTTCCTCGTCATCTTCCTTGAGCAGTGGATGAAAGAGAAGAAGCACTACACGGCCCTCATCGGACTCTCTTCCTCCATCGGCAGCCTTCTTCTTTTCGGAAAAGAGAATTTCATCCTGCCCGCCATGGGCCTCATGCTCCTCATCATGACACTGTATCGTAAGCCATTGGAAAAGAAAGGAGGCTTCTGATGAGCCCGCTTCCCTTCTGGCAGCAGTGCGTCATCATCGCACTCTGCTCTCTCGCCTCCATGCTTTCTCGCTCCCTTCCTTTTCTCCTTTTTAAGCCCGGGGCATCTCTTCCCTCTTACATCCGTTATCTGGGGAAAGCGCTGCCGTCTGCTGTCTTCGCACTCCTCGTCGTGTACTGCCTGAAGGATGTTTCTTTGCTGTCAGGAAATCACGGTATCCCGGAAGCCATCGCCCTCCTTGTGACCACGCTGCTCCACCTCTGGAAACGGCAAATGATGCTCTCCATGGCTGCCGGCACGATCCTTTACATGGGACTTGTGCAGTATGTGTTTCCATGAAGGAGGCTGAGACTCCCTCATGGGCATCGCCCCATGTACCTTGGGGTCCCTTTAGCCCCCCATGTCATGCAAAAAGCGCCTCGATCCTTTCGAATCGAGGCGCTTTCACTTTGGTGACCGGTATGGGATTCGAACCCATACTCTCTGCGCTGAGAACGCAGCGTCTTAACCGTTTGACTAACCGGCCATGTGCAAGTAATTATACACGACACGGGTAGAAATTGCAAGAGGAAAAAAAGAAAAAATGCAGAAATATCTGCCTCCGGGGAAACGCGAGATCCCATCATAATGATTGGATCCGTATTCCCCCGGAGGCCTCATGGATTCATAACGAAAGGATTCTACGGGAAGCAGCGCAGGACCTGTAAATCCGGCATCCTCTTACGCTTCTCTCTTCTTATCCGCTTTATTTTTTTCATACAGGACGAGAAGCCCCTTCAGTGTCAGCATCGGATCCACGATGTCGATGGTCTTCGAAGACTTCGCGATGAGGGTGGCAAGACCGCCGGTCGCAATGACCTTGACATTTTTCTCATTCAGTTCCTCTTTGATGCGGTTCACGATCTCATCGATCTGTCCGACGAAACCGTAATAGATTCCTGCCTGCATCGCGGAAACGGTATTGCGGCAAATGATGCTCGGCGTCTTGACCAGCTCGATGCGCGGAAGCTTCGAGGCTCTCTGGAAGAGGGCTTCCATGGAGATCCCGATGCCCGGTGCGACAGCACCACCCAGATAGTTGCCCTTGGTGTCTAAGACGCAGAACGTGGTCGCAGTACCCATGTCGATGATGATCAGAGGACATTTGTACTCATCCACGGCAGCTACGGCATTCACGATACGATCAGCCCCAAGCTCCTTCGGGTTATCATAGAGGATATTCAGCCCTGTCTTGATGCCAGGCCCCACAAGGATCGGCTTGGTATGGAAGTAGCGCTGAGACATCGTTTCCAGAATAGGAATGATCGGAGGGACGACAGTAGAAATGATGATATCTTCTACCTCTTTGAAGCTGAGACCAGTCAGTTGGAAAAGATTGCCCAGCAGTGCAGCGTATCCATCCGCGGTCTGCAGGGTATCAGTTGCTACCCTCCAGTGACGGATCAATTTTCTATCCTTATATACACCACAGACGATATTCGTATTTCCTACATCAAAAGCAAGAAGCATGTGCATCTCCTCCAAGTGAATGGCGCATAGCCAATAATTTCAAGGGGTATTCTTGTCCTTCTGAAATCTTCCCCCTTGTTACCATGTGTATAATGCAACAAAGTTTCCATTCTGTCAAGAGAAAAATGATTATTCTGATATGAATGAAAAATCCCATGCAGAAAGAGTTATGAATAAAAAAGGTGAGATGGGAGATACGAAGGGATGCTTGGCTGGCAGCAAGAAAGTCTGATACCGAAGCCAAAATAAAACGTCTCACCTCAAAATGAGATGAAACGTTTTTAAGGACACACTGCTTCTCAGGTGAGATCAATACGTTTTTACACGCTCAATGCTCCAAGGACGGATAGAATCCTGCCTGATGCAGCGCCTGACGGATGCGGGTACCGGCAAGGACACCCAGAATGACTTTGATGAGATCAAATGCGATGAAAGGGAAGACCGTCATGGTGAGCGCCGTCCACAGCGGCATGTCTTTGTCAAGGCCGTACTGGAAATAGCCCATGAACCATACCGTCCCCAGAGCATAGCAGCAGACAAGACCGGCCAGTGCACAGGCGATCTGGCGCACGAAGTGTCCCTTCTGTGCCAGGCGGAAGCCCGAGAGCCAGGCCATGACAACGAAGCCCAGATAGTAGCCGCCGACCGGAGAAAGGAAGATGCCGATGCCAGCCTTCCCCATGGTAAGGATCGGGATGCCAAGCATCCCAAGGAGAAGCCATAGTCCGATGGAGATCGCGCCCCACTTCCGTCCCAGTACACCGCCGGCCAGAGCACAGACGAAGCTCTGCAGCGTGATCGGCACAGCACCGATGGGGAATGTAAACTGTGACAGGATCGCCATAATGCCCGCAAATAAAGCGGCACTGATCATATCATGCATATGTCCTTTTTCCAAAGGAAAGACCTTCTTTCGTGAATGAGGAATAAGGGTTCAGGGTTCAGCGGGTTCTATAGGTAGGGCGGGGGGGTGGTGCGGCGCATAAAAACCAGAAGCACCGCAGAATTTTGATAGCGCTTCGCGCCGTCGTCATTTCGAGCGTAGCCGAGAAATCTCTATTGCAGTAAGCTCATTGCCTGATGTGAGACAGCACCAAGACACCGTTTTTCCTCAGCACATACACGCTGATTTTCTGCAGTGCAGTATAGATCCCTCGGCTACGCTCGGGATGACGATGCCAGAGAACCCCAGTCACTAGTTACCAGTCACTCCTAATCCCTAGGCCACTCCCGCTCCCCAGCCACTCATCCCTGCTTTCAAACTTGTGGTGGCGGCTCAGCCGCAAATAGAAAAAGGAACGATACGAGAATGCCACTATTTCTGAACTCGCGGCGCTCCCATATTATTTTGCGCCGCCCCTCGTTGAACCCATTGACCCTTCAGAACCCGTTTGTTTTTCACCACTTACCTGCCAACCGCACTTATCGTTTCGGGAGCGGCGCATCGATCGGGCGGATGGAGACATCGCCTGCGATGACGCGCTCGACCTTTTCGCCGGTATCGACGAGGAGACAGCCATCCTTATCGATGTCGACCGCTTTGCCGGTATAGTTTTCCTCGCCCATGATGACGCGGACATCCTGACCTAAGGTGATGGAGAGAGCTTTCCAGTCCTCAAGCACCTTGTCAAAGCCCTGTGTCTGTGCGATCTCGTACTCCTTCTCCAGCTCCGCCAAAATGGCAGCAAGGAGATCCTTACGGGAAACATCGATCCCCTCTGCCAGGAAAGAGGTGGCACTTTCACGGAAGAGCTCCGGAAATTCGCTTTTCTTCATCCCCGTATTGATACCGGCACCGATGATGATGTAGTCGATCTTTTCCATGGAGGCAGACATTTCCGTCAGGATGCCGACCAGCTTCTTGCCGTGATAAAGAATATCATTCGGCCACTTGATGCCCGCGTCCTGAAGCCCCAGACGGCGGATCCCACGGCAGACACCAACGGCTGCCATCAGCGTACATTTGGACGCTTCCAGCGGGAAGAATTTCGGACGGAGAATCAGCGTAAACCAGATCCCTTTCGCAAAGGGGCAGTAGAAGGAGCGCGTGAGACGTCCGCGGCCGCCCGTCTGTTCCTCCGCTACGACGATGGTCCCCTCTTCCGCGCCCTCGCGCGCGATCTTCTTCGCTTCTTCATTCGTCGATGTGGTGCTGGAGAGATAGACCACGTGACGGCCAAAGGTCTCCGTGTGCAGCGCGCTGTCGATTTCCAGCGGTGTCAAAAGATTTGGCGCATAGATCAGTCGATAGCCCTTGCGCGTGCTGGACTCGAAAATATACCCGCGTTCTTTTAAAATATTGATGTGCTTCCAGATGGCCGTCCTCGACACATGCAGATCCCGGGAGATCTGCTCGCCGGAGATAAACTGACCATTGGCTTTGCGGAAATAATCCAGAATTTCGTTTCGCATAGAAATGCCCCCTATACAGGAAATGTTTGGTTTACTATTTTTCCTTATTATAATCAGTTGTAAACCATTGGTCAACTATTTTATAAAGCAGGATTGACATTAGAAACAGGTTCAGGGTTCAGGGTTAGCCCTTGGGGCGTCCCGCCCCTTGATTACGTTTGAAAGCCTCTCGCTTGCTCTAGTTAGGAGTGAGGAGTGAGGAGTGGTGGTGCGACGCATAAAAATATGGAAGCGCCGCGGAATTTTGATAGCGCTTCGCGCCGTCGTCATCGGAAGCGTTGGCGAGAGATCTTCCTTGCAGAACGGTCAGCGTGCCAACTGCGCTATTTCAGTCACCGCTTGCTCCTAATCCCTAGTCACTAATCACTGGTCACTAGTCACCAGGAATAAGAAAAGGCTAAGCCATCCCATGATAGCTTAGCCTTTTCTCGTTATTTCGTTTTTCCTTCCATCTGTTTGAACGCTTCCTGCATCTTGATATTCCGGATCACGGTCTGTCCATCCTCGCTCCGAAGGTACGTCAGCGTGGTCTTCGGTACCATGCGATAAACGGTCTCCCAGTCATCTGCCGCGAGAGCGCGGCGCACCGAGGAGGCGGAAACGATCTGATCGCCCTTCTGCTCTCTGGGAATGACTTTGAGCTCGATCCCGTTTTCAGCGAAGACCTCACGCATTGCCTGATTATAGGCCAGCGTGGTCTTGTCGGTCGGTTCTTCGCCCACGAAGCGGACGGTGATATTCAGCGCAGGTGCGATGCGGGTAGCAAAGATGGTCGCATCCAGTTTCGTCTGCGCAGCGAGCTCATCCGTGCCTTTGATGAAGTAGGTCGGGAAGGTCGCATTGGAAATGATGAAATCCCCGCCGGAAATGACTTCGACCCCCTTCATGTCCTTCACGCCCTGCTTGATGAGAGTGAATCGGTTCGAGAAGGGGAAAACGCTCCTATCTTCCTGCACGGCAAAGATGATGACTTCATCACAATTGTTATGTGCGTACTCGACAAGGCTTCTGTGTCCCAAAGTGAAAGGATTGCAGTTCATGACGATCGCACCGCGGTTCTTCCCTTCCCCGCTGCCCAGAAAGGTACGCACGCGCGCGAGATAGTCCTCGAGTGTATCTGTACCTGACTCTAAAAGCGCTGCATACGGCTCAGCGACAGCCACGCACTTGAAGCCCATGTGTTCAAAGACCGGTACATTCTTCGGCTTTGTGAAGATCTGATTTCCATTGATCCCGCGGCGGTTGGATTCCCCCTGCAGGTTCCTGATGATGCGGTGGGTCAGACCTTTTCGCTGATAATCGCTGCTGATCGCAATATCTCGCATGACGCGCCCGCCGAGCGAACCGGTGCCGATGAGCTTGCCATCATCAAAAAGTCCCATGGTATAGTCAATGATCCCCGTAAAAGTCAGATCAAAGCCTTTCAGGAATTCGACAACTTTTGCTTTTTCTTCAGGATCGGTCAGGAATATTTCACGTTCGGTAATCATATTGAGGTCCTCCTATAGGAAATCGCAGCCATGCCGCAAGTAGAAATAGTCTTCTATTTCGTGTTCCCATTATAACATATGATCGGATATATGTATAACCATTTTAGATAAGTTTATCTATTTTAGAGATAATTATTCAAGGCTAGCCCCGGGGGCGTGCTGCCCCTTGATTCCGTTTGCCAGTTTTCTTAAATGAGCAATTAGAAATGAGAAATGGATGCAGCGGCTTCGCCGCCGCATCCCGTTTAACCTTGAGCCTTAAACCCCAAGACAAAAAACGGTTACACCGCCAGCTGGCGATGTAACCGTTTCCCTTACTATTTCAATTTCCGATCTTCTTTGCCATCCACTCCATGGCTTCGCCAAGGATGTAGAGGGAGCCGCAGATGATAACGACATCGCCATCTTTGGCTTCTTTCTGTGCCGCATCCAGTGCTTTCGTGACAGACGGCTCTGCCGTATGCACGGCTGCGATCTTCTGCTCATCGATCATGGCAGCGATCTCTTCCGGCTTTCTGGTGCGCGGTGTCGGTGCTTCCGTCAGGAATACACGGTCACCCTTGCGGATGAGGAGCTGGATGACGGTCTCCGTATCCTTGTCCTGAAGAGAAGTGAAGACGAGGACGCGGCGCTTGTCCGGGTACTGTTCCTCGATCGCTTCCTTCAGCGCTTCAGCGCCCGCCGGATTGTGTGCGCCGTCCATGACGAACGGGATACCGCCCAGATCATGGATCTCAAAGCGGCCCTTCCACTGGGCACGTGCAAGACCTTCACGCAGGTCATTCTCATTGACTCTCTCATCCTGCTTCATGATGAGCGTGAGCGCCATGGTCGCGACAGCCGCATTGACTGCCTGATGCGCGCCGACGAAGGGCACGAAGAGGAGACAGTTTTCGAGTTCCTTGGGCATGTCCTTGCGCTTGACGACGACGACCTGTCCATGACCGTACTTACTGCGGGTATCGATCTCAAAGTCTCTTCCATAGAAATAAAGGCGCGCTTTCTTATCATGCGCTTCTTTTTTCAGCTGCTTCAGCGGTACATGCTGGGCTGCGGTGACGACAGGGATGCCCTCTTTGATGATACCGGCCTTCTGATGTGCGATCTCCTCCAGATTCTTGCCGAGGTATTTCTCGTGGTCCATCGCTACATTCGTGATGACGGAAACGACCGGGATAATGACATTCGTAGAGTCGTAGAGCCCGCCCATACCGACCTCCATGACAGCGTAGTCGACTTTCTGTTCTTTGAAATACCAGAACGCCATAGCCGTCAGGAGTTCAAATTCCGTCGGAGCTTCGACGCCGTCAGCAATGGCTTTTTCTGCGGCTTCGCGGACGACGGTCGCAGCCTTCGCGAAGTCTTCCTTCGGAATATCATGGCCTGCGATGTGGATGCGCTCGGTGTAATCGATGAGATGCGGGGAAATGTAGCGGCCGACTTTGAGTGTCGCATTTTCCAGCACACTGGTGATCATAGCCACCACGCTGCCCTTGCCGTTCGTACCAGTGACATGGATGACTTTGTAAGCCTTTTCCGGATGATCCAGACGTTCAAGGATGGCTTCGATACGTTCGAGGCCCGGCTTGATCCCGAAGGATGCCGCCGCTTCCAGATAGGCGATAGATTCTTCGTAATTCATGATTTCTCCTTACTATAGTTAGCTGCTCGCTGCAAGCAGCAGGCAGGTAGCGGATGCCCTCTGCCTGCTGCACGCAGCCAACGGTCTTTTAGCCAAGCTTTTCCAGGAACTGCAGACGTTCGTCCAAAGACTTCATCTTTTCTTCAAAGGTCGCCAGCTTTTCCTTTTCCTTCGCTACGACAGCTTCCGGTGCCTTGGCGAGGAAGCCCTGATTGGAAAGTTTGCCGGACGTGCGGGCGATATCTTTGGCCAGAGCATCTTTCGCCTTCTGGATCTTTTCCTTTTCCTTCGCCGTGTCGATGAGGCCTTTGAGCTCGAGGTAGACTTCAAGACCTGTGACAACAGCCGCATTTGCATTTTCCGGCTTTGCCGCATCTGCTGCGAGGAGCTTCATGCCTTCGACATGGCCGAGTTTTTCGAAGTATTCCTTGTTGTTTTCAAGGCAGGCCTTGAGGTCATCACGAAGGACAGCGATCTGGATATGGCAGGCTTTATTCGGGGTGACACCCGCTTCGGCACGCATGTTACGAACCGCCTTGATGCAGTCCATGATGCGGTCGAACTGTTCTGCTTCGGTCGGGAAACGGAGCGCCTCGTCCGCCTTCGGCCACGGAGCTCTTGCCAGCGTTTCGCCTTCATGCGGCAGATGCTGCCAGAGGTGTTCCGTGATGAATGGCATGAACGGATGGAGCAGTGCCAGCATGCGGGTCAGGGTGTACACGAGGACATACTGGGTGACTTTTCTGTTCGTATTGTGCTGGCCATAGAGACGGCCCTTCGCCGTTTCGATGTACCAGTCACAGAAATAGTTCCATGCGAAGTTGTAGATGCTGTCTGCCGCTTCACCGAGTTCATACTTGTCAAGGTTCGTGCCTACATAGTCTTCAGTGTAGGCGAGACGGTCGAGGATCCACTTGTCGGCGAGCGTCAGCTGTTCCTTGGTCGGGACGAAATCCTTGTCATAGTCATCCAGGTTCATCAGGGTGAACTTGGTCGCATTCCAGAGCTTGTTGGCGAAGTTTCTATTTCCTTCGACACGTTCATAGTAGAAACGCATATCATTGCCCGGGGTGTTGCCGGTCACCAGGGTGAAGCGGAGCGCATCTGCGCCGTACTTTTCGATGACTTCAAGAGGATCGATGCCGTTACCGAGGGATTTGGACATCTTACGTCCCTGAGAGTCGCGGACAAGGCCGTGGATGAAGACGTATTTGAATGGGATCTCCTTCATGAAGTCCATGGACATGAACATCATGCGGGCTACCCAGAAGAAGATGATGTCGTAGCCGGTGACCATGGTGGAGGTCGGATACCACTGCTTCAGCGTCGGTGTCTGATCCGGCCAGCCCATCGTGGAGAATGGCCAAAGCGCAGAGGAGAACCAGGTATCAAGGACGTCCGGATCCTGATGGATATGCTGGCTGTGACACTTCGGGCATTCTGTGAGGTCGGTGCGGGATGCAGAGACAGCGCCGCAGTCATCGCAGTACCAGACCGGGATACGATGCCCCCACCAAAGCTGGCGGGAAATGCACCAGTCATGGATGTTCGACAGCCACTGGATATATGTTTTCGAGAAACGTTCCGGAACGAACTTGGTCTTACCGGAGGTGACAGCTTCCATAGCAGGACCGGCAAGCGGTTTCATCTTGACGAACCACTGCTTGGTGGTCATCGGTTCGACGACGGTCTTGCAGCGGGAGCAGTGACCGACCGCATGCTTTGTTTCTTCGATCTTGACGAGAAGACCGGCTTCCTTGAGATCAGCAATGATGGCTTTTCTCGCTTCGTAGCGATCCATGCCGACATACTTGCCTGCCTTTTCATTCATCGTGCCATCTTTGTTCATGATGACGATGGTCTCGAGCTGATGTCTCTGTCCGACCTCAAAGTCATTCGGGTCATGCGCCGGTGTGATCTTTACGCAGCCGGTACCATAGGCCATGTCAACGTATTCATCAGCAATGATCGGAATCTCACGGCCGGTGCCGGGAAGTGCGACCTTCTTGCCGACGAGATCCTTGTAGCGTTCATCTTCCGGATTCACAGCGACAGCGGTATCGCCCGGGATGGTTTCCGGACGGGTGGTCGCGATCTGGATGTATTTTCCCTCTTCGCCAGCGATCGGGTAATTGAAGTACCAGAGATGTCCGACTTCATCTTCATGTTCGACTTCGATGTCGGAGAGTGCCGTCTGGCAGCGCGGACACCAGTTCGTGATGCGGAAGCCCTGATAGATCAGGCCTTTTTCATAGAGGGAAACGAAAACCTCACGAACGGCACGCGCACAGATATCATCCATGGTGAAGCGTTCACGGGACCAGTCGCAGGAAGAGCCGAGGCGGCGGATCTGCAGACCGATGCGGTTGCCGAATTTTTCCTTCCACTGCCATACACGTTCCAGGAATTTTTCACGGCCGAGGTCATATTTATTGAGACCTTCTTCAGCGATCTGCTTTTCGACCTTGACCTGCGTTGCGATGCCGGCATGATCTTTGCCCGGCAGCCACAGGACATTGTAGCCCTGCATTCTCTTGTAACGGATCAGAATATCCTGCAGGGTATTGTCGAGCGCATGCCCCATGTGCAGCTGGCCGGTGACATTTGGCGGCGGCAGCACGATGCTGTACGGTTCTTTTTCAGGATCTGCTTCATCATGGAATACACCATGATCTTCCCAGAAGTTATACCATTTCTGTTCGATCTGACTGGGATCGTATTTTCCCAGATCTTTCATGTCTTCTGCCATATCGTTCACTCCTACAATAAAAAAATCTCCTTCATCCACATAGGACGAAAGAGTGCTTCCGCGGTACCACCTAAATAATCAGTAACTGATCGCTCATTCGCGCGTAACGTGCGCCGCGGACAGATCTCGCTGTCAGCTCCGGGGTGACCCGCTGTTTCCTTCCTGCCGCCTTTCCAGCCCCGGCGGCTCTCTGTGAGAAATTTCCCAGCTTCTTCCCATCTTTGCTTGTACATATACGATAGTATGATAGCAGGATTTAAAGCAAAATGCAAGAGGAAAATTGGAAAGGTTGGCGGGTTCATGGTTAGCCTCTGGGGCGTACTGCCCTTTGATTCCGTTTGAAATCTTCGCTTGAATGAGAAATTAGAAATGAGAAATCCGAAATGGTGGTGCGGCGCATAAAATAATGAAGCGCCGCGGAATTTTGATAGTGCTTCGCGCTGTCGCCATCCCGAGCGTAGCCGAGGGATCTTTCTTGCACTGCGGTCAGTAACACATAAGCACCGGTACGGAAACGACGCCTTGGCGCTGCGTATTTCTACTTTCACACATCCTTCGTTTAGCGGTCTGCAAGAAAGATTTCTCGCTTCGCTCGAAATGACGATACGAGAGTCTCATGTCTCCTAGTCACTAGTCACTCCTAATCCCAAATCCCTAGCCACTCATCCCTGCTTTCAAACTTCAGGGGTCAGGGTTAGCCCACGGACGTGTCGCTCTTTGATTCCGTTGGAAAGCTTCACTTGAACGAGAAATGAGAAATGGTGGTGGCGGCTCCGCCGCAAATATATATTTTGCAGCGAAGCTGCCACCACAACCTTGAACCCATCAACCTGAACCCTGAACCCATTATATGATTTTCCTCTCCCTATAGATCACGCATGCAGCGAGGAAAAAGCAGAAGGCTGTCGACCAGAAGACCATACCATAGCCCCACTGCATGGCGATGGCGCCCGACGCCATGGGGCCGGCGACATTGCCCATAAGAGCGAAACTGGTCGAGAAGCCCACCACCATCGTACGCTTTTCCGCCGGCACCGCCGAGGCAAGGATGGTATTGGCCAGCGGCATGATCATCCCGAGGGAGAAGCCGGTGAGCCCGCGCATGAAGCCCAGCGTCCAGACCTCCGGCATCAGGTACTGGAGAATGAAGTTCACGCCTGTCACAAGAGACGCAATGATGAGGATCCTCGGCATAGAGATCCGCTTAGCAAGGCGCGAGACATTCAGAGAAGAGGTGACGCTCGTGGCGCCTGCGATGAAGATGATGATCCCGACGATCGTCGCGACCGCCATGGCATCTCCACCCATCATTTCCTTGATATAGAGCGGGAGGATCGGACCGATCCCTGTCATACCGCAATTGCAGAGAAACTGCAGCATGACCATCAGCCGGACGACGGGATTCTTCATAAAGTAGGAAAGCTGCTTCACGAAAGATTCCCGCTCCCTCGCCTGTTCCTGTCCGATCTGCTTTGGCACCATCAGACGCACCGCAGCGAGGCAGAAAAATGACAGAGCGCAAAAGATGATAAAGGGCATGCGATAGCCCAGAGTATCGGCGATCATGCCGCCTACGAGAGGCCCGAACATGACTCCCATGACCATGGATGCCTGAAAGACACCCATCGCCCACGTCAGCTGCTTCTTTGGCGTCACATTCATGACGAGAGACATGCCGACAGCGACAAAGCCGCCGGACATGCCCTGGATCATGCGGAGGATCAGAAGCTCTACGGGCGATTGCGTGAAATACATCAAAGCAATGACCACGCCCAAGATGAAGAGGATCATGGACAGCGCAAAACGCAGCCCCCGGCGATCGGCCTGCATGGACCAGAAAGGCGCCGCGATCGCGACGAAGAAGGGCGTGACACCCGAAATCAGCCCTGACCAAAACGCCGCTTCTCCCGGGTCCGTGACGCCCAGCTCAGATGTCAGAAAGAGCGGAATGAAGGCAATGACACCAATGATCGAGATTCCTGTCCCGATCTGTATCGCTGCCATGGTATACACGATTCGTTTCCAGTTTTGCATAGTATCAATGCCTCTTGAAAAAGTGACTAGGGACTAGGGATTAGGGATTAGGGATTAAACATCTAATGACTCACGTCCGATGTCTAGTGCCCAATGTCTAATGTCTGACGTCTGATATCTAGTCACCAGTCACTAGCTACCAGCCCTCATCACGCCCTGATTCTCTCAATCAATTTCGTCGTCGAGTATCCATCGACGAAGGAAAGGATCTCCACGCGCCCGGCGTACTCTCTTCCGGCGACTTCTTCCACCTTGTAGTCCCCGCCTTTGACAAGGATATCCGGTTTCAGATGAGACAGGAGCTCGGTCGGGGTGTCCTCCCCAAAGATCACGACGCCGTCCACAGTGCGAAGGGCAGAGAGCATGAGCGCACGGTCATTTTCTCCATTCACTGGGCGCGACTCTCCCTTGAGCCGCTTCACCGATGCATCCGAATTCAGCCCCACGATCAGGTGATCCCCGAGAGAGGCCGCCTGCGCGAGATAGGTGATGTGACCGCGGTGGAGCATGTCAAAACATCCATTCGTAAATACGACGATCTCGCCCCGCGCTTTCCATGCGGCGATCTGCGCTTCCGCTTCTTCCCACGTAAATACGCGCTGCTTCATAAGTTCCCTTGTACGTTCTTCTCTATCATTCATCCTATCTTTTCCTTTCTACCTCTGCTTGATACTCCAAGCTTTCTCTGCCAGTTCTGCGAAGCGCTCATACCCCTTCTCATTCGGATGGAGACCATCATAGTACCATGCATCCTCCAAAGGGAACGCACGGGAAAAATCGATCAGGCACACGTTGCTCTCCTTTGCAAGCTCTTGTAAGAAATCCCCATATGCTGCAAGATCCAGCTGATTCCTTTCATAGACAGCTTCGCTCTGCCATCCGCTCCAGATGCTCTCCTTCGTCGCAAGCGGCGGGATGCCGATCGTGAGCGGCACCTTTCCGGAGATCCGTGACAGCCTCTCTGTCAGGCGCCCCTCCAGAGAGGAGAGACGAAAACCACAGAGGATATCATTCGTTCCACCCATGAAGAAGAAGCCTTCTTGACCAGATGTGAGCGCGGCAGTGCCTTCCAGTGCGTCCAGAATGTCTTCTGTGAGTGCGCCGAGGCTCGCGTGATTGGTCCAGTTTATCTCCGGATGGCGCTTTGCAACCACCTCCACCCAGCCCGCGCCCGGGGTTGCGCCGTAGCCTGCCGTCAGGCTGTCGCCGAAGCAATGAATGGTGTGAATATCATCTGTATCCCAATGCATGAGAGCTTCCGCCTTTCCTGTGTATTTGTCTCTAGTATAGCATAAATGGAATGGGATGAGAGGGGATGACCCGTGATCCGGATGATGGCAGGTGAAGCAAGAGTACGCTCCCTGCCCTTCATCGTTGATGATCGTCTTTGCCGAATGGCATTGCCTTCCCCGCCTGTCCATGGATCACCCAGGAAAGGCCTACTCAAAGGGGGAGGTCAGCTGAAAAACATGACTTTCAAAAACGCAATGCCTGCCAGCAAAAAGAGCCGCGAGCACAAGGCTCGAGGCTCTTTTTTTACTTACGATCATCAGTCTTCAGTGACGACTTTTTTCGATCTCTTGAATCCATGGATGTGTTCAATGACGACGAAGAGCATCGGAACGATGAAGATCTGGAAAATGGTAGCAGAAAGCACACCGAATACAACGGCAATCCCCATTTCAGAGCGGGAATTTGCACCCGCACCGGTCGAGAGAGCCAGCGGGATGTTACCGACAATGAAAGCAAGAGATGTCATCAGGATCGGACGGAGACGGATCTTCGATGCTTCGACAGCCGCCTGAAGCGCTTCCATCCCGTGATCCGTACGGACTTTCGCGTACTCGACGATCAGGATGGCGTTCTTCGCGGCCAGTCCGATGATGGTCAAGAGACCGATCTGGAAGTAAATGTCGTTATATACATGGAATGCCATGGCTGCCAGGCTCGCACCAAAGAAACCAGTCGGTATCCCGAAGATGACAGTGAATGGAACCTTCCAGCTTTCATAGAGAGCTGCCAAAGACAGGAATACGAAGAGCATGCCGAGCGAGAGGGCATATACCGTCTTGCCGCTCGCTTCACGTTCCTGGGCGGAGGATTCGACGAATTCAAAACCATAGCCATTCGGAAGGACCTGATTGGCGGTCTCTTCGAGCGCATCGAGCGCCTGCCCGGAAGAGTATCCATCCTTCTGCTGCCCGCCGACCTTGACGGCTGGGAAGTTGTCGTAACGAGTGATGACAGAAACGGCATTGGATTTCTTCGGAGTGATGAAGGTGGAGATCGGCACCATATTTCCCTTATTGTCGCGAACCGTCAGGAACTTGTTGTCCCCCGGGTTCGTGCGGTACTGGGTATCCGCCTGTGCGACGACCTTGAAGTTACGGCCATAAATGGTAAAATCATTGATCTGGACAGAGCCATAGTAGGCCTGAAGGGCGGTGAAGATATCCCCGACAGCCACACCATTTCTCTGTGCTTTTTCTCGGTCGATATCATAATTGTAGGATGGTGTATCGCTTCGGAAAGTGGTGTAGGCCATCTGGATTTCCGGACGCTGGTTGGCAGCACCGAGGAATTCTCCGACGACACGCTGGAATTCTTCATCCGATGCGCCGCTTTTGTTCATGATGTAAAGGCTGAAGCCGCCGGAGGAGCCAAGGCCCGGGATCGGAGGCGGATTCAGCGCCATCAGAGATACCTCCGGATGGGTCGCCCCATATGCCATGGCTTTGCCCATAATGGCATTGATCTGTTCACTCGGTGCTTTACGTTCATCCCACGGTTTCAGTTTGATGAAGGAAAGACCCGCATTTGGTTTCTGACCGCCAGACAAAATATCGAAGCCGGTGACGCCCTGCGACTGTTCGATCGCCGGATCTTTTCCCATATAATCAAGGTAATCGTTGATCGCTGCATTCGTTCTGACATTGACAGAGCCTTCCGGCAGAGAGAATGCCGTGATGAAGAAGCCATTATCTTCCTGCGGAAGGAATGCTGTCGGAAGCTTGAAGAAAATACCGAAAGCTGCGACCGTGATGACGATAAGGACAAGGATCGGAGCAGCGATCGCATGTCCCATCTTCTGCAGGATCGCTCCGTAGATCTCTACCATACGATCGAAACCATCATTGAAGGTATCCCAGAATCGATCGAGGAAGTTTTTCCTATTCTGCTTCTTCGGCGGTTTCAGAAGACCGGCGCAAAGAGCCGGAGTCAGAGACAGCGCGACGAAAGCAGAAATCAGGACGGAGACAGCGATGGTGAGAGCAAACTGTTTGTACAGGATACCCATGATCCCACCAAGGAAAGCAACCGGTACGAAAACCGCAGCCAGAACGACCGCGACGCCGATAACCGGGCTCTGTACCTTCTGCATCGCAGCGACAGTCGCTTCTTTCGGGCCAAGGTTGTTATAGCGCATTTCATATTCGACGGCTTCGATGACGACGATCGCATCATCGACGACCAGGCCGATAGCTAGGACCATTGCGAAAAGCGTCAGGGTATTGATGGTGAATCCGAGAAGCAGGAAGGAGGCAAAGGTACCGAAGAGCGATACCGGGACCGCGATCATCGGGATGAGCGTGGATCTCCAGTTCTGCAGGAAAATGTACACGATCAGTGCTACGATGAGGAGCGCTTCGACGAAGGTATGCATGACTTCCTTGATGGAGGCATAGATGAAGTCCGTGTTATCCGCACAGATGACATAGGTCATGTCATCCGGGAAGCTCTTCGCATCTTCTTTCAGCTTCTCCTTGATCGCCCCCAGAGTTTCGAGCGCATTCGCATCATCGGTCAGAGAGAAGGCAAGGATCGCCGACTCATGTCCCGCCGCACGGGAAATGAAGCTGTAGTCCTTTGCACCAAGCTCGATACGGGCCACATCCTTCAGACGAAGCATGGAGCCGTCATCATTGGTACGAAGTACGATATCGCCGAATTCCTTCTCCGTCACAAGACGACCCTCCGCCGTGATGATGTACTGGAAGGAGGCATTCTGATCGACCGGAGCACTGGAAATGTTGCCGGCCGCGATCTGCTTATTCTGCGAAGAAACGGCAGAAATGACCTCGCTCGCAGTGATCTTGTTCTGCGACATCTTCGTCGGATCCATCCAGATGCGCATCGCAAAGTCAGAACCAAATTCCTGTACGTTGCCGACGCCCTTGATGGACTTCAGCTCATCCAGGTAGTTCATGGAGAAATAGTTCTTCAGGAAGACGTCATCATAAGTGCCATTCGGCGAGAGCAGGCCGACGACAAGTGCCATGTCCCCCGAAGATTTCTTCGTGGTGACACCGATGGAACGGACCGTATCAGGAAGCCCTGCATCCGCAGCCGTGACACCATTCTGTACACGGATGGTCGCCATATCCGAGTCCGTCCCCGTCAGGAACTGGACCGAGAGCGAATAGGAGCCATTCGAGTTCGATGTCGAAGACATATTATCGAAGCCTTCGGCACCGACGACATTCTTTTCTATGACCTCGGCCACCGTCTGCGCTACGACTTCAGAGTCAGCACCCGGATAGGTCGCATGGACAGAGACCTGCGGCGGCGTGATCTTCGGATAGCGGTCGATCGGCAGTGAGAAAATACAGAGTGCCCCGGCGATCGTGATGACAAGAGCCACGACGATAGCAAAGATAGGGCGTTTAATAAAGAAATTTGCCATAGCTCCTCCCCTTATTTCTTAGCATCTGTCGTGCCATGCTGCACAGAAGCGGCCTTGATCGCCGCCTGTTCCAAGGCCTCGCGTGTGGTTTCTTCCGGAGCGACTGCCTGTCCGACACGGACTTTATTCTGGCCTTCGACGATGATCTCATCATTTTCATCGATGCCGCTTTCAATGATGGTATAGATGCCATAGGTCGCACCGAGCTTGACCGCCTTCTGCTGGACCTTGCCATCGACGACGACATCGAGCATATCGCGGTTCAGGAGCTGTACTAGTGCCTTGGTCGGTACCAAAATGCTACCCTTGGCGATTTCTGCATCAGAAACGACCGTCGCATACATCCCTGGTACGAGCAGGTTATCCGGATTTGCATAGGCTGCCTTCATGGTCAGCTGTCCGCCGGTCAGACCCGGATTGATCTGGACGATCTTGCCGGTCTCCTGATAGATGGATCCATCAGCCAGGCGAAGCTTCAGGGCATCCCCGAGCGTTTCTGTGCCACTCTTATTCTTGGTGAGCGAAAGGTATTCGCTCTCCGACATATCAAACTGAACATACAGCGGATCTGCCGAGGAAATCGTGACGAGCGGCGTCTGTCCTGCCGAAGCGAAGGTGCCGATATTCACATCATCCATGGAGAGCGTCCCTGTGAAGGGAGCTGTCACGATGGTATCGGAGAGATTATCCGATGCGATCGCTGCCTGCGACTGGGCTGCTTCGACGACGGCCTGATAGGACTCTGTCGCTGCCTTCTGTGCATCATAAGCCTGCCTGGAAATCGCTCCCGTCGCGATCAGCTGCTCATAGCGGGCGAGATCGCGCTTCGCATTTTCATAGGTAGCCGAAGCCTGCGCGACCTGCGCCTCTGCGGCTGCCAGAGAGGACGAATAAGTGCGCGTATCAAGGCGGAAGAGCGGCTGCCCTTCTGTGACATGGTCACCGCCTTTGACGTATTTTTCCATGACTGTACCGGATACTTTCGAGCGGACCGGCACCTCCTGCAAGGCCATAATGGAGCCGGCATACTCTCTCTGGATCGGCGTGTCCGACTTGAACGGTTTGAAAGTCGTGACCTTCATCGCCTGCTGCTGCCCCTGCTGCTGTTTGGCCGACCCGCATCCGCCGGTCATCATGCCGGCGGAAAGCAAAAAGCCTGCCGCCATGGCAGCTGCCAAAATTTTTTTATACTTCATACTCTGCCCCCTTACACATACCACCTTCATCGTGCGGTACTGTAGAAATCGCTAGTAATCGAATATAGTCTATAATAGCAAAGAGTTGACTGTAAGTCAAGAAGAGGTTCGCTCAGTTTTCTGCAATCACCAGTCACCTCTGACCCCTGACTTCTATTTCACACTCACCCATTCCACCGGCACCTTCACGACAGCTTTGCGAAGCTGCCGGCTGCCGCTTTCTCCCTGGCAGAGCGGGCGATGGAGGTCTTCGGGGAAGAAGACGGCGAAACGGCCTGTCTCAAAGTACACCTTCGACTCCCCTTTGGGCGAAGACTCATAGAAATAGAGGTCACGCTCCGGATAACTCTCGATGCACTCTCCCGCTTCGAAGATCGTCTCCACGCCGAGCCATTCTTCTTCGCCTTCCACTTCATACTGGATATCGATCATTTTCTTATGACCTTCCAGCTTTCTATCCGCCGCCGGCTCTGTCACAGGCGACTCCACGCCCATATCGCAGCCATTGATTTTGTACTTTCCGTCAGGCACCGCAGTGAAATCAAATGCCGCGACTTCTTTCAGGCACTCGTAGATGAATGTCGGCAGCTGTTTCTTGTAGTCTTCCAAATGTTTGATATCTCCGGTAATCATAGTGTTTCTCCTTCAACTAACAACTATCAATCTCTCAGCGCCGTCAATGGAACGACGAAGACGCCGTCGGGACGCTGGTAGGCAGCATTCGAAAGGCCGCAGAGGACGCAGAGCACCTTCGGCGGCCTGCCCCTCGGATCTGCCTCAAATTCCGCCTTGAGTCTCAAGAGCCCTTCGGCGGCTGCATCGATCTGGTTCGCACCGAGCTTGATTTCAAAAGCGCACCACTCGCCATCCGGGCACTCTACCACCGCATCGATCTCGCGGTTCTTGTAGTCCTGATAATGATACAGCGATCCACCGAAAGCGTCAGCATAAATCTGCAAGTCACGCTCACACAGCGCCTCGAAGAGGAGGCCCAGTGTCTCTAGATCGTTCAAAAGAGAGGAAGACGTGACACCAAGGAGCGCCGCCGAGATAGACGGGTCGACGAAGTGACGCTTCACTGCCTGCTTGATGCGGACAGATGAACGCACAGACGCGGCAACTGGCTTCTGGTTATTGATGAGGAAAAGCCGCTCAAAAATATTCAGGTACTCATTGATGGTATTCGCATCGATGTCTTCATCATCGATTTCCTTCACATCATTTTTAAGCGTGCGGTTCGTCACCGTCGTACTTTCGTTACGCGCCAGCGATCGCAGCAAGAGGCGCATCTTATTCGTATCCCTTTTGATGCCATCCATGCGGTACACATCATCTTCGACGATAGCTTTCACGTACTCTTTGGGAAGCAGGGAGGCTTCCGCAAGCGGCAGGTCAATACTCCCAGGCCAGCCCCCGCGCAGAATGTACTCGATGAGTCGTGGAAGTCCCACCTCGCCAGTGAGCTCGGGCGTAAGCTGTCCTTCGCAGAGTTTTTCCAGCGAGACATCGCCAGAAGAAAAGCCCGCTTCGTAGAGTGACATCGGACGCATACGGAGGCGTGCGATACGCCCTGCACCGCTGTGCATGATGCCTTTGTGGTTCGGCGTGGCCGAACCCGTCATGATGAACTGCCCTTTTCCCCCCGTCTCATCGACCGCATAGCGCACCGCATCCCAAAGAGGCGGTACCTCCTGCCATTCATCGATCAGGCGCGGATGCTCTCCAGAAAGAACAAGCGAAGGCGACATCTCAGCAAGCCGCCTGTTCTGGAAATTGCCTTCCGGGTTTCCGAGCAGAATCTCACTTTTGCAGTGGTAGGCGGATGTCCACGTCTTCCCACACCCCTTCGGCCCCTCAATGCAAAGTGCGCCGAAGGTTTTGAGATACGTCTCGACCTTCTTGTCTATCAGCCGCGGCATGTATTTCTGTTTGTCCATAGCGATCCTCCTATGGTCGTATTATATGCCATTCAGTAAGATTCTGCAATTCCATTCAGTGAGATTTTGAATTTCCATTCCATAAGATTTCCGGTTTCCATTCATATAGATTTCATATTTTCATTCAGCGAGATTTGGAAACACGTTTCGCGAAATAGATCCTTCGACTCCCGCTTTACCGTGCGGAACCTCCTTCCCATGTATCTCCCTATCCCCGCTAGGTAATGCAATTAAGTTAAGCGGCAGAACATTCTTGGCTCCCCATCGGGGGAGCTGCCCGGAGGGCTGAGGGGGCTACGTAGCGGTATTGCATGAAAGTGTTGGATATCGATAGCATCGGACTATTCAACATAGCACGCTATACCGCTAGCATGCCCCTATTGCCTTCGGCACTTCCCCCGAAGGGGGAAGCAAGTCATTACGATGCTAACAATTTTCTTAACTTAATAGCATTGCCCCGCTAGGGAAACACTGATTCAATCGTTATCAGATTTAATCAGCGTTTCCCTAGAGCCCATAGTCCCCAAAAGCAAAAACCGCCCGGTGCGAGAAGTCTCTCTCACCAGGCGGCTGATTCTATTTCTATTTCTCTATCACTTCCTGCATGGCTGCAAGCATCTTGGCAGGATCGATCGGTTTGGCGATATACCCATTCATGCCTTTGGCGAGTGCCATCTTCCTGTCTTCTTCGAAGGCATTCGCAGTCATGGCAATGATCGGGATGGCCGCTTTCTTTGGATCCGGCAGCTGTCGGATGGTCTCTGTCGCCTTGTAGCCATCCATGTTTGGCATCTGGATATCCATCAGGATGAGGGCGTAGGTGCCGGCGGGTTCTTTCTCTATGCGGCTGACGCACTGGATGCCATCGGCTGCGCGGTCGACTTTCAGCCCCGCTTCCTCAAGAAGTGTCATCGCGATTTCTGCATTGAGGTCATTGTCCTCCGCCAAAAGGATAGGAAGACCGGCGAGACTTTCCGCACAAGTCTCCTCACTCGCGATTTCCTTCCTCATGTCACAGCCATCCTCTGCGATCCTGTGATCAAGCGTGACGGTGAAGGTGGTGCCCTTCCCGAGCTCACTTTTGACTTCAATGGTACCGCCCATCATCGTGACAAGCTCTTTCACGATCGCCATGCCAAGCCCTGTACCGGCGACCTTTCCCATCGTAGTATTGCGTTCACGGGAGAAAGAGTCGTAAATGGTCGGAAGATACTCTTTGCTCATGCCGATGCCGGTATCCGTGACGACTGTCTGGATCCTTGCAAAGCCTTTCCTCTCGCACGGAAGTTCAGTGACAGTCACTGAGACTGAGCCGCCGCGAGGCGTATACTTGACTGCATTGCTGATGAGATTGACAAAGATTTCCCGAATCTTCGTCCCATCACATATAAGAGAGCGATGCTCGACGGCGATGGTCTTCTTCATCCGTATTTCTTTCTTTGCTGCTTCTGAAGCAAAGACGCCATAGGCTTCATCGAGGATCGTCTCCATCACTTCGACATTCTCGTCAACCTTGATCTTTCCGCTCTCGATGTGCGACATGTCGAGTACGTGATTGATGATAGAGAGCAGGAGGCTTCCTGACTGCTCGATCTTCCTCTGGTAGTCGATGAGCTGCGGATCGATCAGTTTCTTCCGCATGAGCCGGTTGTAGCCAAGGATGGCATTCATCGGTGTGCGGATGTCATGGGACATGTTACTCAGGAAATTCGTCTTCGCGCGATTTGCTCCTTCGGCTTTTTCGACCGCGATTTGGAGCTTCTCATTCAAATCCTTTGCCTTCCCAGCTGCCGCTCTGGCAGCATGCTCCGCTTTTCTGGCCTTCTGCAGGAGCAGGATGATAATGGATAGAATCAGCAGAGTGACTAGAAGAAAGCTGGCGGAAAAGAGCAGCAGATTGTCCTTGATATAGTCTTCGAGTGTCACCTTATTTTCTGCATTTTCATGCATGGAGAAGGAGCTTGACAGCATACCTATCGGCATCGCCTTCAGTGTCTTATTCAAGACTGAAAGCAGCTGGGGCTGTCCGCTTTTCACGCCGAAGGAGATCTCCAGTGGTCTGGAAAGCGGGGTGCTGTAGAGTGCATTTCTTTCCGTGTATTTCACCGCCCGCCGGGTGTCCGTGACGAAGCAGTCGGCCTCTCCTCTCACTGTCTTTTTTCTGGTCTCTTCTACAGACCTGCACGGGATGATCGTCCACTGTGGATAATAATGCTCAATATGCCGCTGGATCGGCAGATCATCTTGCAGCAGCGCCACGCGATTCGCCGCCGTCTCCTCAAAAGGCTTTTTTTCGGTGACGGCGAAGAGATTGTATGTCCATGCGGTATTTGTGAAAGTGATCCCTTTTTCTTCTCCGGCATTCGGGTTGCTGATTGCACAGAAAATCATATCGATCTTGCCCGTCTGCAATGCTTCTGTCAATGCAGCGCGGCTCTCCATCTCGATGGGCTCGAAATCCAGATACTGATTTCCCAGACAGTCATCCGCGTACTCCATGTAGTCATACAGCACGCCGCCCTTTTTTCCCGTGACTGGATCCATCACGCTGACGCCCGGCTCATCCTTCAGATAGCCGATGCGGATCGCGCCATGCTCATTGACCCAGTTTTGTTCTTCTCCCGTCAGTACAGGCTTTGTGTCAAAAGAAAAGTACTGCTTGTACAGATCCGCCAGAAAGAAAGGATCATCCTCCTCGAGCTGCCGCATGCCCTCATCCAGTTCCTTCTTGATGTCCGCCCGATTTTTGTTTATTACAAAATAAATATCTGATTTCCCGATCATATCAATACGGGAAATCCCCCGCTCTTTCCAGAAAGGCTGCTCTAGGGAAACAAAACAGTCGATCTCATGCGCCGCGAGCTTCCGATTCACTTCATCAAAATTGGAAGTATTCGAATGCGTCGTCTCAATGCCATGCTTCTTTTCCCATGCCGTCAGCATCATCTCAGTTTTCGATCCCAGAAGCGTACCGACATGCCGTCCATCGATGGTAGACAGCTCAGAAGGACAGATCCCCGATGCTTCCAGATCTGCATACAGGATGTACTTCTCCTCCCCCATCGGCATATCAGAGTAAAGCATTTTCTCTGCGCGCTCATCCGTGTAGGAAATATCCCCCATGATATCGATCTCACCATTTTCGAGTTTCTCGAAACAGTTCATCCAGTTGCAGTTCACATACTCGAAAGTCCAGCCCGTATAGCCGGCGATCTTCTGCATGAGCTCATAGCCATAGCCGCGGCGCACGCCATTCTTATCGATGTAATTGAAGGTATCTTCGAAAGAACCGACACGCACCACCTTTCCCTCTGCGCGGCAGACGGACACCGGCAGCAAGAGACAGAACGCCCATAAGCACAACAAGAAGAGCCCGCGTATGACTCTTCTTGTGTACGTATCACTATTATCCTTTTTCATATGTGCCTCGTGCCCTTCTTACGCCGCTTTCCCATGGAAGAAAATCCTATCTCGTGCGGTACTTTTCTTTTATAGTTGTTTTACATTTTAACAAATTCATAACATTCACGCAACGAGGAAATTCTCAAATAGCTCGAGGCTCAACGAGGAACATGCGGCGCATAAAAGCAGGGAAGCGCCGCGGGGTTTTATATGATGAAGGGGACTGTGGCGCTATATGAATTTTGCGCCCCTTCCAGCACTTCTCACTCAGTCCAGAAGTTGACAAATCGCAATACTAGGGAAACGCTGATTAAATCTCAGAGTCAGATTTAATCAGTGTTTCCCTAGTCACTCTCCCCACGATAAAACCGCCCTCTTTGCAGAGAGCGGTTTTATCGTGGGGTTCCATCAAAACTGGATCGCAACCTTACCGAGGACATGATCCACAGGTACGGGTCCGATAAAACGGCTGTCAGAGCTGTGGTTCCGGTTGTCTCCCATGACGAAAACCATACCTTCCGGCACTGTATAGGAGCCGTCCATAGAGAATTCCATCGGTTCATTGATGTATGGTTCTTCCAGCTTCTCGCCATTGCGCCATACATGGCCTTCCTTGAATGCCAGCGTGTCACCACCCTTGCCGATGACGCGCTTCACCCAGACATTGTGCTCACGGCTCGAGCGATCAAAGATGGCGATGTAGTTCTTCATCGGTTCTTCCAGATCATCCATCCAGGAGCGTTCGCGATGCGTGCGGCTGTCGATGATAACGATATCCCCATACTCCGGCGTTTCGCGGAAAACGTGGCTGATCTTCGATACGATGAGGTACTCGCCATTATTCAACGTCGGGTACATCGACTGCCCCGATACCTTCGTCGGGACGAAGAGGAAAATATGAATGATCATGGCGATAAAAAGCGCCACGACGATGGAATAAATCCAGTCAAAAAGTTCGTGCATGAAAGTATGTCTCCTTATTATAAGTGAGCAGATAACAGGGATCGAGAGATAGCAGATGTCAGCCTTTGCCCTATTTTCCCCTCGGGCATCGCCCATCTTTGATTGGCAGCGGAGCCACCGCCATTCTCATTCCCCTTTTTGTTTCTAATGAATCAAAAGATCCACAGGCAATTTTCTTGGAATGACCGCAGATTTTTCATAAACAACGCCCCTATTGTACACCATTCTAGGCGAGTGGTCTAGGGCATAAAGTGACTAGTAGCTAGTGACTAGGGACTAGCTACCAGGGATTAGGGATTAGCCTCCGTACTTCTCGTGTCGCCAAGCCCCTCATCAAAATCTCTGCGGCGCTTTTACTGCGTCGCACCTTCACTCCTCACGTCTCACTAGAAGAGAGAAGCCGCTTATCCCCAGTTCATATGAAAACGCAATACCAGTCACCAGTCACTAGTCACTAGTCACTCCAATAGATTCATCGACCGTTTTCCTGAGTGTACACAATGCTGCATACAATTCCTTAAACGGCCGGTCTTCATCCTCCTCCGGTACCCAACGGAAGAATTTATCACCGAATCTAAGCTCCGCCCGGGTGAGGCGCTTGATGGGACCATACTTTTCTCTTTCATACGCATTCGTCTGGACGGTCGTCGACTTCGTGTCGGTCACAAACTGCTTCTGCGGAAGCTGGTAAAGAAACGCGATTTCCTTCGCGAAAGTCTCCATCACGTCCCGTGACAGCACCGCCTCTTTCTTGACAGGGACTCCGCTTCGCCAGTCATAGCGCACGCAGGCCCCATTTCCAAAATCAAAAGCGTAGTCAAACTGCCCGCCCTTTTCTACGAGATAGCCATCGGTGATGGAGAAGCGGAAGCTCCCCTGCAGGATGTCCTCAATGGCTTCCTTCTCGCTGATCTCCTTCTTCTTCAGCTGATCATAGATACCTTCACCAGATCCGGCCGCCTTGACCAGCTCATCAAATTGATATTTTGCCACAATGTATCTCCTTGTATTCACAGACCTTCATTTGTACTTTCCTTTGGGAGTGAAAAAAGAGGGCAGAGCGTATCCGATGTATAGACCACCGCCATATATTCATTTCTCACTGGTCACGCCTGCGTACCGTCTTCATTCATGGTATAATAATACCATATAAATATGTCACGCAGTAGCGTTTCTTCTACCGCGTGGAATGATCTGTCATGCGGCGCTTTCATGCTTTGACGCGCCGCTTCTCTGTTTTTCATTTCTCATTCTCAAACGGGGGCTTTCCATTGCACTATCATAAAAGAATCGGCGCGCTGGCTATGGCATTCCTGATCGCAGGCGGACTCGCTTCGATCGATGCGCGCACCATCCTGCTTGTACCGCAGGATGACCGTCCTGTCTCCCTTGACTACACGGTTTCCACCGCAGAAAAGGCCGGCTACACGGTGCTGACGCCGCCGAAAGGCTATCTTTCCGGGAAAAATTATCAGGGCAGTCCTGATCAGGTCTGGCGCTGGATCGAGCAGCACATAAGCGAGGCCGATGCGGCGGTGATTTCTACGGACACCATCATCTACGGCGGTCTTGTCGACTCCAGAAAGCACAACGAATCGCTCGATACGCTGATGGCACGGGAAAACCGTATCCAGCGGCTTCACCACATGTATCCGAATGTGCCGATCTATGCTTTCGGCACCATCATGAGAACGCCGTATGCTTCAAACAGCGGTGTCGAGCCGTATTACTATGCCAAGTACGGTCACGACCTCTATGTGCTCTCCGGCCTGCAGGACAAGATGGATCTAGGCACACTCACAAAGGATGAGGCGGCGGAAATGCTGTCCCTGAAGCTCTCCATCCCGTCCGAATATCTGCAGGACTGGTTCAAGCGCCGCACAAAGAACCATACGATCAACCGCCTGCTCCTCAAAGATACCAAGAGCGGCATCTTTGCCTATTTCTGTGAAGGGCATGATGATAACAGCACGAACTCACAGTCCGCCATGGAAGCACGGTATCTGGGAAAGGAAAGTGCGAAGCTGTCTCCCAAAGTCTATGGCTCCTTCCCGGGAGCAGACCAGCTTGCCCTGCTCCTCATCGCACGCTATCACAATGACGTGAATCACCTCACGCCGAGCTTCACCTCCATATATCCCTTAGGCCGCGCGGAGGATACGGTCCCAAGCTATGAAAGCCAGCCCATCGGAAAAACCATCGCTGAGCATGTAGAAGCCGTCGGCGGCATCATGGATCCCAAAGGCCGTCCCGACATCGTACTCGCCGTGAATACCCCCCTTTCCTCCACGGGTGAGTCCGGCCAGTTTTCCAATTACGGCATGATGAAGCCTTCCACCACGGAATTCATGAATCAGGTCAAAACCGTCATCGATAAGGGCATTCCCGTCTCCATGGTGGACGTCTACTTCGCCAATGGCTCGGACAATACGCTCATGAGCCTCATGAAGCAGCATGATCTTCTCTACAAGGTCGCCGCCTACAATGGATGGAACACGGCCTCCAACACGATCGGCTATGCCATCGCTCAGGCCATCCTCGCACCGGACATGAGCGAGACAGATCACCGCGATATGCTGACCGAGCAATACATCGACAACTGGGCGTATCAGGCAAACGTCAGGAAGAACATCAACCGCCTGACAGAGCTCGAAAGGACGAATTACATCCCCACCCCGGCCATGAAAGAGGAAATGATCGCCGAGGTGCAGGACTTTGCCAAACGGAAAATGGGACTTGACCCGGCGACGATCTCCGCCGATTTCCCATGGGGACGCCTCTTTGAGATCGATGCCATGGTCTCGCCCACACCGAAATACACCGTCTACCTGACCGCTGCAGAGAAGCAGCGCCGCGCGGAAGAAGCAGCCAAGAAGGCCGCTGAGGAAGCGGCTAAGAAAAAAGCTGCCGAGGAGGCTGCGAAAAAGAAAGCCGATGCCAAAGCGAAAACCGCCGGAAGATCAGACACTGCGATCGCTCCGGAACAGCCATCACCGGAAACCACTTCTTCCGAAAATGGCAGCGATGATGTATCGACCATCATCGTTTATAAATAAGAAAAGGGGCTGTGAAGAAATGAATCCTCATTTCTTCACAGCCCCTTTTTACT